>Ga0209656_10000525_pt1 | contig 25248 bp, 13 predicted proteins | sample BogFormECP12_OM2_FD_188239 | JGI IMG/M metagenome (GOLD analysis project Ga0209656, IMG submission 188239) | Bog forest soil microbial communities from Calvert Island, British Columbia, Canada - ECP12_OM2 (SPAdes) (version 2) | ecosystem: Environmental > Aquatic > Freshwater > Wetlands > Bog ...
TATCGTGGGCAGTGGTCATCGCGTCGATTCCTTTGCTCGAGTGACTTTGGACGGTCTCTCGAAGAATCACGCGATGACCTTCATCTATCCGGCTACGACACGCCGGGCCATGCGATCAGGCCCGACTCATACACCACCTTGGTGGACGCAACCGAAGCAGCACTTTCCGCACAGGACCGCAACGCGTCGTCGCTCATCGATGCAGCGGGCAACGAAGGGGACATCCTCGACAGGACCGTGGCGTGGTTCGACCGGTTTATCGCCATGCCAGACCCTGACGACCTGAACATCGTTGCGTTGTGGACGATTCACACCCATCTGGCCACCGAACTACGTAGCAGCCCTCGGTTGACAATCGATTCCACGATGCCCGGCAGCGGAAAAACGACACTCTTGGAGCACCTAAACCGGCTGTGCTACAAGCCTCTTCAAGCAGCCGGCCTATCCTCTGCCGCAGTCTTGTCGCGAGCGATAGAAGCCGAGACGCGCACCGTCTTGCTCGATGAAGTAGACCGCACTCTGCGGCCGGACGGCCCGCTGACCCAAGACTTGCTCGCCATCCTGAACACCGGCTACCGCGTTGGTGCGGTCCGTCTTGTGTTGGTTCCCTCGGGCCCGAACGGCTGGGAGGTGAAAGAGATGGCAACGTTCGCGCCGGTCGCGATGGCCGGCAATGCACCACGGCTGCCCGACGACACGGTGCAGCGGTCCATACGCATCCTGCTCATGCCCGATTTCCAGGGCACCGTGGAAGATTCAGACTGGGAGCACATCGACGACGACGCCGCCCATTTGCACTCGGCCATCGCAGAATGGGCCGACGCGGCACGATCAAAAGTCACCGGTATGGCGGTCACGCTGCCCGAAGGGTGCGTGGGCCGATTCAAAGAAAAGTGGCGGCCACTCAAGCGCATAGCAATGGTGGCAAGCGGCAAATGGCCGAACATCGTCGACCAACTCATCCGCAAAAGCCTCGACGAAGACGCCGCAGAATCCGAAGCAGGGCTGAAGCGACGGCCGCCGGGCATGGTCCTGCTGACCGACCTCCACACCGTCTGGCCCAGCGGCCAACATTTCGTTCCAACCCGAGAACTCGTGTCCGAGTTGATCAAACACAACCCCGACTACTGGGGTCATGCCAGCTCGTATGGCAAAGCGCTGACCGATACACGACTCGGCATGATCCTCGTACAGGCGGCCAAAGTTACGTCAACGCGGCCCGGCGCTCATCGGGGATACGCACGAGCACAGCTTGAACCGATCTGGCACCGACTCGGCATCGCCCGGTCGGAACCCGGCGCACCTGGCAACGCCGGTGAACCCGGCACCGATTACAACGAACGCGACCAAGGTAACCGGGATGACCAACTCCACCAGGCTCAGCAGGGTCTCATTCAGCTAGCCACTGAAACGGTGACCGCGATGCCCGCGGCCAGTAACACGAGCAAGGGGGGCGAACTCTGCATCGAATGTGGTGAACACCCCCGATGCGCCGACGGCATCTTGTGCGACCGCTGCCGTCGCCGGCACGACAAGCTGGACATCACGGTATGACGGTCGTGCCCAAGTCGTCGGCGCGGAAGGCATGGACCGCCGGACGAAACAAGACCTAGTACCTAGCCACGCCGATATATTTTCAAAACTCGTCCGCCCCCTTATACGCCCGGGTCACGGTCTCTAGCCTGCCGCGCTAGGGATTTGGACCCACCCCTTCCACTACGCGAATCCACTGAGAAAATGACGGTGTGGCTCGACATTCGCCGCCACGTACACCCGACACTCTGAGGTTCAGCGAAGGCACCGTGTCCCACGAACGAGAGACACCGCATGAGGCCGCGTTACGCGAACTCATCGAAGAAGCGAACCGCAGCGGTGAATCAAGGTCAGCGCCGCGGCGGCACCACTTGGTGCCCGTCTTCTACCTGAAGCAGTGGGCCGACGACGGCAAGATCCGGGTGACCGACATCGACAAAGGCAAGTCCTGGATCACTACGCCGAAAAGGGCGGCAAGCGAAATCGACTACTACCGCATCGAATCTCCGGACCTCGACCCAGCAGAGATACCGCCCTTGCTGTTCGAGGTGACACTCAGCAAGATCGAACGATGGGGCGCCGATTTCATCGCGGCTGTGACCGACGATCCCATCGCCGCCCTCCGCGATGACGAGATGCGGGTGCTGTTCTCGAACTACATGGCGTTCCAGTATGTACGCGGTCGCGACTATCGAACCTTCACCCACGCATCAATGACCGACTTGTTCAAACTCACCTACGGCGAAATCACGGACGAAGGTATCCGACATGAGCTGTCTGAGAGGGGATTAGAAACCAGTCCTGAGAACCTGGCGTTGTTTCGCGGCTTTGTAGATCAACTCAACAGCGGTGAAATCACAGTCGGCCCGCATCAAGCCTCTGCGATTGGGATGTCGGGCGAGCTTGCCCAGGAGATCGGCTTGCACCTGTTCGCCCGCGGCTGGCACATCTACCAAGTGCCAGAAATATTGTTGACCTGCGACGAGCCGGTAATCCCAATCGCCGGCCCTCCTCACCCACGAGGCGAACGCGGTGGCGTAGGCGACGCAGCCGTCGTGATATTTCCACTGACGCCGGGGCTGCTGCTGGCCATGTTCGACGGTTTCAACGCCATCCCGGCCCCACCACACGAACTGGGACCTCACGATGTCGGTCAACTAAATCGTGAAATCGCTGCTGCGTCATCCACTTACACGTTCGAGCGGCCCGTCCGCAACCTCGCCTCAGGCTTTAAGCTCCCGAAGAAGGCAGCCGCGATTTCTCGAGCAGCCCCTGTCCCAGTCGATGACACCGCGGAGAAGCATCTGATCCGCAGCCACCGCCCGAGCCGGTGGGCCAACGCCAAGCGCATTCCACCGTGGCCGGTCGAACGCTGGTACCAGCAGTCAGGGTGACGGCCAAGGCAGCAGTCGCTGGCCTTAAGGCTCGATCTTGGCCGCTATCGCTGTATCTCGAAACTAAAGAATTGAGACCACTTCGGTGGGATGGGTTGTGTTACAGAAAACGCCAGTTGGTGGTGTCTCAGAAGTTGACTCAAAACAGCTGTCTCATATTGACATGTTCTGCGACTTTTGAGACAATCTCCATATGGCTATCGACACCGCTCCCGCCGCGACCGGCACCCAACTCGGATACGCCCGAGTCAGCACCGGACACCAGTCTCTCGACCAGCAAGTCGATGCACTCACGGGTGCGGGCGTTGAGACGGCCCGCGTCTATAGCGACAAGCTGTCGGGCATGTCTACGCGGGAGCAGCGTCCCGGCCTCGCCGCACTCCTGGACTATGCACGCGAGGGCGATGCCATCGTCGTGGTTGGCATTGACCGGCTGGGCCGCAACGCTGCTGAGGTGATGACGACGATTCGCGAACTCGGCGAGCGGAACATCGTCTTGCGCTCGTTGCGCGAGGGGATCGACACCTCGAACGCCACCGGCCGCATGGTCGCGGGCGTCCTTGCCAGCTTGGCGGAGCTTGAACTGGAACTCGGTCGGGAGCGCCGCACCGCCGCCCGTGAGGCACGCCGGGCACGCGGGCAATCCATTGGTCGGCCCAAGTCATTAGACGAGTCGAAAGCTGCCCTGGCGCAGCGGATGCACGCCAGCGGTGAATCGGCGAGCACGATTGCGGCAACGCTTGGGGTCAGCCGTGCCACTGTTTACCGTGTATTGGCAGAACAGCCCGGCTGACCTCCATGCACGCACGAGAGCGTTAGCAATAGGGGGCGTTGCCGCTGCCGCTGCTGGAGCCGACTCAAGGCTGTTTGAAGGTGACGCCAACGTTGGCGGAATGCTTGGCCTGTCAGATCTTGTTTCTCAGCGGTCAGGCAGTGAATCTTTTGGCAGCGACGCACGCAACTTCTCGAGTGCGTGTGCCGATGTGCTGTTGGGCGGTGCGTGCAAGGTGATGATGTATTGGCCGGGAGACTGGGTGAGGTCGAGCTGCGTGCGGGTCAGGTATAGATCGCCGACATCTGGATGGCGCATGTGGCTGATCCCCTTGGGGTATCCCACGTCGGCCTGTTCCCAGAGCTGCTTGAATCGCTTGCTGGCACTGGACAGTTCGCTGATGAGTGCGCGCAGTCGAGGATCGTCGGGATAATCGGCGGAGCCTTGCCGCAGACCCCGAACGGCCAGGGCGGTCGCTTCGTCCCAGTCGGGATACACCTGCTCGGCCGCAGGATCGAGGAACCGCCAACGCGAGAGATTCTGTCCCACTTCAAATCCCGGACACAACGCGCGGGCGAGCGGGTTTGCGGCCAGCACGTCCTGATACCAGCTCACGACGACCGCGGGCATAGGAAACTGGTCGATCAGTTCGGCGATCGCCGCCGACACATGCTCGTGCGCCACGCTGTGTGGCCGGGAGGCCGGCCGAGCGAGCTGATGCAGGTGGGCGGTCGCTTTGGCGTCCATGCACAGTGCCCGGGCAATCGCATCGAGGACTTCCGCGGAGGGGTGTCGGTCGCGGCCCTGCTCCAGGCGCTGCAGATACTCGCTGCTGATGCCGGCCAACATGGCCAATTCGTCGCGGCGCAACCCCGCGAGCCGCCGTCGCGGCCCCGGCACCAGTCCCACCTCGGCGGGTGTCACCCGCGCGCGCCGTGCCCGCAGGTAATCGCCCAGGTGATTGGCCTTGCCCACGCGACTAAGCCTAAACGTCGCCCTGCCGCTACCAGCCCCAACGGGTTTACCCAGCCCTGGCTGCGGCTCGACACGATCGACAACAGGAGAGCACGTTCTGCGGTCCATTTACACACAAAGGAGAACCATCATCATGACCAGCACAGCATCAGCCACGTCCAAGTCTGACCTGCTCGACACCGTCATTACCGCGTATGGCGACCTCGACCGCTGGCGCTCGCTCGAGCGGCTGACCGCGAAGGTCTCCGCTGGCGGTGTGCTGTGGGGGCTCAAGGGCCAGCCCGGCATCCTCGATCATTACACGCTCACGCTCACCCCGAATGTGCAGTCCGCGACCATGGCGCCGTTCGCGGAACCCGACCTTCGCGCCACCTACACGCCCGAGCGCGTCGCCATCGAGACCGTGGACGGCCGGCTGGTGGAGGAGCGCACAAACCCCCGCGCCTCCTTCCGCGGCCACACCATGCAGACCCCGTGGGACCGGCTGCACGCGGCGTACTTCGGGGGCTACGCGATGTGGACCTACCTCACCGAGCCGTTCACCTTCGCCGAGCCGGGCTTTTCCACCGTCGAGCTCGAGCCGTGGCAGGAGGACGGCGAGACCTGGCGCCGCCTGCAGGTGACCTTCCCCGATCGCATCGCCACCCACAACCGCGTGCAGACCTACTACATCGACGCGCAGGGCCTGATCCGACGCCACGACTACCGCCCAGACGTGCTCGGCCCGGCCGAGACCGACTCGGCGCACTACGGCTGGGGCCACCAGACCTTCGACGGCTTCGTCTTCCCGACACATCGCGCGGTGTACCCGACCGATGAGAACGGCCGCAAGGTGGCCGAGCCGGTGATCATCTCCATCGACCTCGAGGACATCGCCCTGTCCTAGGGCGCACACCTTGACAAACCAAAGGAGCCTTCGCATGTCGACGTACCGCGCTTTTCAGGTCACCGGGCAGCGACAGTTTGAATTGGTGCAGCGCGAGCTGCTCGGGCCGCAGCCGGGTCATGTGCGGTTTCGCGTGCACAGTTGCGGCGTGTGCCACAGCGATGTGCTCGCCGTTGAGGGCTTGCGCGCCGACCCGCGCCGGCCGGTGGTACCCGGGCATGAGGTCGTCGGCGTCATCGACGCGCTCGGAGAACAAGTACGTGGATGGAGCGTCGGTGACCGCGTTGGCCTTGGTTTTTTGGGCGGCCACTGCGGCGTGTGTGTCTGGTGCCGTCGCGGGGACTTCGTCAACTGCGAAAACCAACCTCGGCCGGGCACCACCGCGGATGGCGGATACGCCGAGGTGGTCTATGCCCGCGCGACCGGGCTGGTCCGTATTCCCGACGCCCTGGCGTCGGTGGATGCCTCTCCGCTGCTGTGCGCCGGCATCACCACCTACAACGCAGTGCAGAAGTTGAACGCGGAACCCGACGCGTTGGTGGCGATCCAGGGCATCGGTGGCCTGGGTCATCTGGGCGTGCAATACGCCAACAAGTTGGGTTACCGCGTCGCGGCCATCGCTCGGGGCACCGACAAGGCTGTGCTGGCAGAGAAACTCGGCGCGCACCACTACATCGACAGTGCCGCAGTCGATCCCGCCCAGGCGTTACAGGAACTCGGCGGAGCGGTCGCGATCGTGGCCACCGCGGCCAGCGGCGCATCCATGTCGCCGCTGCTGGCCGGGCTGGCACCACGCGGTCAGCTGGTGGTCGTCGGCGTGGGCGACGACCCGATCGAGGTCAACGCCTCCGACCTCGTCTTTGATAGCCGCTCGATCGTCGGCAGCCTCACCGGCTCGGCGAGTGAAAACGAGGCGAGCCTGCAGTTCAGCGCCACACACGGAGTCGCACCCATGACCGAGGTGCTGCCCTTCGAAGAGGCACCTGCGGCCTATGAGCGAATGATGTCCGGCCAGGCCAGATTTCGTGTGGTCCTCGATATGCAGACCAGTAGCCAAATGGGCACCGAGCGGGCTGGCGGACGCTGAGCTTCTGCAATCGCCACACCTGAAAACACGCTTCCTGCCAACGAATTACAGAACCGCGGCATCGAAGAGACACAACCGAAGAAAACCACCAAAGATCCGTAAGAAGGAGAACCAAAATGATCAGCAACCCGTTCCAGAGGAAAGCCTACGACGCGGTCGCGGCCGCGCTTCCGTTTGCAATTGATCCTGCGAAGATCACCGTGGAGCCCGGGGTGTCTTACCTGCCGAGCCCGATCAAGCTTCACGACTATGCCGCCGGTGTCATGGCCGCGTTCGGCTCGGTCGTCGAACATCTCGGCGAGCTACGCGGGTTGCCGTCCCAGACGATGATCCTGAACCGTCGGCTGTGCGGGTTTCATCTCAACGAACTGCAGGTCCAGCTGCTCAACGGCTATTCGGTCATGCTGGACACGTGGCCGATGGGCGCCGACAACGGTGCCTATCGCACGAAGGACGGGCGCTACGTCTGGATGATTGGGCTTTTTCCGCACTTGGTCAACGCGCTGTTGGGCCAACTGCAGTGCGCGAACACCGCTCAGGCGATCCAAGCGGCGGTCGAGAAGTACACCGCGCAGCAGCTCGAGGATGAGGTCGCGGGTGGCCTCAATCTGGCGCTGGGCGTGGTGCGCACGCCGCAGGAATGGCTGGCCCACCCGCAGGGAGCAGCAACGGCCAGGCTGCCGTTGTTCAACATCGATCAACAGGGCACCACCAAAAGGCGCGCGCTGGGCAACGCCAAGTATCGCCCGCTGGAAGGGGTGCGGGTGGTTGACCTGACCAACGTCGTTGCCGGTCCCACCGCTGGGTTTGCGTTGGCCGAGCAGGGCGCGGATGTCATCGTGGTCCGTAAGCCCCTCGGCGATTGGGTGACCCCGATCTGGCTGAGCGTGAACTGGGGCAAGAAATCCATCCTGACCGACATCAAGAGTTCCGACGGTAAGAAGCGCTTCGTGGACCTGCTGGTCGGCGCGGACGTGTTGCTTAGCAGCAACCGGCCTGGTGCGCTTGACGGTCTTGGTCTCAGCGAGGCCGAGCTGCGCGACATCAATCCCAATCTCGTTTACGGGTCCGAGTCGTTCGCTTCCCTCGGTACGCCGTGGGCTGGGCGCCGGGGATTTGAGCAGATTGCGCAGGCGGTCAGCGGCACCGCGCATGTGCATTCCGAGGGTCTGGGGCTAGACGCTCCCACCGTGACCCCCGCGCTGATGAATGACCACCTGACCGGCTATCTGTTGGCCATTGCGGTGGTGGCGGCGCTGGCCGAGCGCGAAGAACAGGGCGGTTTCTGGCGCGTCGACACCTCGCTCACCCGTTGTTCCACCTTCGGTCAAACGCTCGTCGGGCCGGTCGATGACGAGCCCTACGCGCCGATCACCGAGCAGGACCTCATCGACCACGGCGTGGACCAGGTCAGCCCGTGGGGCACCTTCACGCGGTTCGCTCCACCGGTGGCGTTCAGCCACACCCCGTCGATGGCGTTACGCCCGCCCGCGTGGCCGGGCACTGACCCCGACACCATCGGGTGGACGGCGAACCCGGCCGGCGACGCGCCACCGCAGACGCCGCACTATCCGTCGAAGTTGGCGCGGGAGGGCCGCATTCGCAACTTGGTGCCGAACTTCGGCATCGAGGATCGCGGCGATGGGGGTGGCGTCGTCGGCCTGGTTTCCAAGCCGGAGGCCCTAGAAGCCCAACTGCGAAAGTACGCAGCAGTCCACGTCTAAACCGGAAGCACCTGGCCCGGACCCAACCCGCACTCCCAGCGTGGGGTCCGGGCCCGATGCCGTCTGGCGGTAGTTGACAATCGTTGATCGTGCCGATGTACATTCCACCGTGCTCGTCTCCGCGCGCAGGAGTGTCGCTCCCGTGCGGCGCGAACGGCATTACCGGATAGCGTATTTGGTTGAGGTCTTGGTGCATCCGACGTCTGCTACATATCGACGTCCGCGGTGCGTCCGCAGTAGTTTCATCAGCGGCCCTCGCTTGCCAACGCTCCCAACCGTCTGACCTCGGACTTTTGTACGGAGCCAACGCGATCAATCGCAACAAACGCCCATGTTGACTCGTTCGCATCGAGTAGGTCAGGGGTTCGAATCCCCTTAGCTCCACCCTTAGCTCCACCAAGAAAGTCATCTAGATATCCCGTTGCAGCGGCCGACCGATATTGACGTCGCCATAGTCAGCCCGACAACCGACGGGTTCCCTCCCAGCGATTAAGGCTGCCCACAGCGCCACTGCACCCTTGCTGAGGAGGGAATGGTTTTGTTCGGGCTAATACGTAATGGGGTGCGGACTGAGGAACGGCTATATCTTTGGTCCCGATGATCAAGTCGCCTCTCACTCCGGTTGCGGTGATCGGCATGGCTTGCCGGCTGCCTGGAGGCATCGACTCTCCAGAACAGTTATGGGAGGCGTTGCTGCGCGGCGACGACCTGGTCACCGAAATTCCACCCGACCGATGGGACGCCGACGAGTATTACGATCCCGAGCCTGGCGCGCCCGGTCGGTCGGTGTGCAAGTGGGGCGCATTCCTAGATGACGTCGCCGGCTTCGATCCTGACTTTTTCGGCATCACCGACAAAGAAGCGACCGCGATGGATCCGCAGCACCGCTTGCTGCTGGAAACCTCCTGGGAGGCGATGGAGCACGGCGGTCTCACTCCGAAGGCGCTGGCCGACTCACGGACCGGCGTGTTCATCGGGTTGATGCACGACGACTACCAATTCGTGCACGCTGAGGCCAACGCATTGGAGGGTCCGTACGGATACATGGGCAATAGCTTCGCCATGGGCTCCGGGCGGATTGCCTACACGATGGGACTGCATGGTCCGGCTATGACGGTGGACACCGCGTGCTCGTCCGGCTTGGCCGCCGTGCATGTGGCCTATCGCAGCTTGCACGAGGGCGAAAGCGACATTGCCCTGGCGGGCGGCGCCTCGGTGTCGTTTGAACCGCGCAAATCCTGCTCGGGTTCTGCCATCGGAATGCTTTCCGCGACCGGACGCTGCCATGCGTTCGACATCGCCGCCGACGGTTTCGTGGCCGGCGAGGGTTGCGCAGTGCTGTTGCTCAAGCGGCTACCGGATGCGCTCCGCCACGGCGACCGGATCCTGGCCGTGCTACGCGGCACGGCCGCCAATCAGGACGGCCACACGGTGAATATCGTGACGCCGTCGCGGGCCGCGCAGGTCGAGGCCTATCGGGCGGCATTGGCTGTGGCGGGTGTGGACGCCCGCACCGTTGGCATGGTGGAGGCACACGGCCCCGGCACCCCGGTGGGTGATCCCATTGAATACGCCAGCCTGGCGGAGGTGTATGGCCTTGACGGGCCGTGCGCGCTCGCATCGGTGAAGACGAACTTTGGGCACACCCAGTCGGCTGCCGGAGCGCTGGGGCTGATGAAGGCGGTCCTCGCGCTGCAGCACGGTGTGATTCCGCGCAATCTGCACTTCACCCGGCTGCCGGATGAGATGGCTCAGATCGAGACCAACCTCTTTGTGCCGCAGGAGAATACGCCATGGCCCAGCACCGGTCACGATGGACCCCGGCGGGCGGCGGTGTCGTCGTACGGGTTCTCGGGGACCAATGTGCACGCGATTGTGGAGCAAGCTCCTGAGACGATCGCGCCGGGCGAGGCGCCAACCACTCCCGGCATGGATGGTCCACTGCTTTTCCCGCTGTCGGCCACGTCGGCCGACGCGCTGCGGCGAACCGCTGGTCGGCTCGCTGACTGGGTCGACGCACACACGTCGGACCTCGCGGCATCGGATCTGGCGTACACCCTGGCTCGCCGCCGTGCGCACCGGCCGGTACGCACGGCGGTCATCGCGGGCAGCCTCGAGGAGCTGGCCGAGGGTTTGCGCAAGGTTGCCGACGACGACTTTCCGCATCAGCCCGCGGTCGGGCAGGACGATCGAGGACCGGTATGGCTTTTCTCCGGACAGGGTTCGCAGTGGGCGGCGATGGGCGCCGAGCTGCTCGCGACCGAACCGGTATTCGCAGCGACTGTCGCCAAGGTGGAGCCGCTGATCGACCGAGAGTCCGGATTCTCTGTGACCGAAGCGATTTTGGCGCCCGAGACGGTGACCGGGATCGATCGGATCCAACCCGCGCTGTTCACCATGCAAGTCGCGCTGGCGGCCGCGATGAGGGCGTACGGTGTCCAGCCCGGAGCCGTGATCGGCCACTCGATGGGCGAGGCCGCGGCCGCGGTTGTGGCGGGAGCGCTATCGCTGGAAGACGGGGTGCGGGTGATCTGCCGCCGCTCGCGGCTGATGTCCACGATCGCTGGTTCCGGGGCGATGGCGTCGGTGGACCTGCCTGCCGAGCAAGTGCTTTTAGAACTCATGGCTCGCGGTGTCGACGACGTCGTGCTGGCGGTAGTGGCCTCGCCGCAGTCCACGGTGATCGGCGGCGCCAAGCAAACGGTGCGCGACCTGGTCGCGGCATGGGAGCAACGGGACGTGTTGGCCCGCGAGATCGCCGTCGATGTCGCCTCGCACTCCCCTGAGGTCGACCCGATTCTCGACGAGCTGTGCGACGTGCTGGCAGAGCTCAACCCGATGACACCGGAGGTGCCCTTCTACTCCGCGACCGCGTTCGACCCGCGCGAGCAGCCCGTGTGCGATGCCTGGTACTGGTCGGACAATTTGCGTCACATGGTGCGTTTCGCCGCAGCCGCGCGGGCGGCGTTGGAGGACGGCTACCGAGTGTTCGCCGAGTTGGCTCCGCACCCCCTGCTCACCCACGCTGTCGAGCAGACCGCCGACAACCTCAGCATGCCCCTAGCTGCACTCGCCGCCATGCGCCGCGAACAAGGGCTGCCGCACGGGCTGCGCGGTTTCCTGGCCGATCTGCACAGTGCCGGCGCGGCAATCGATTTCTCGCTGATCTACCCGGCGGGCCAGCTGGTGGATGCGCCGCTACCGACATGGAGTCACCGCCCCCTGCTTCTCACCGGCGGCGATCAGGATTCGCGGCCGCGCGGCGCCTGCACAGTCCCGGTGCACCCGCTGATGGGTGCGCATGTGCGATTAAACGAGCAGCCGGAGCGCCACGTTTGGCAGGGGGAGGTCGGCACCGCGGCGCACCCCTGGCTGGCTGACCATCGGATACACAATGTCGCTGCTCTTCCCGGGGCGGCCTATTGCGAGATGGCGTGGGCCGCAGCTCGCACGGTCCTCGGCGACAACTCCGAAGTTCGCGACATCCGTTTCGAGGCAATGCTGTTGCTGGACGACGAGACCCCGGTATCCGCGATCGCGTCGGCGACTTCGCCGGGCGCCGTCGACTTCGTGGTGGAGACCTTTCAGGACGGCACGCGGATTCGGCGGGCGGCAGCGGTGCTTCATGCCGCAGGATACGAGGACCAGCCACCGCCGTACGACATGCCCGCTTTAGTCACGGCCCACTCATGCCGGCTGGACGGGGCCGAGCTGCGAAAGCAATTCGACGAGCACGGTTTACAGTACGGCCCGGCTTTTGCCGGACTGGCCGCAGTGCACAGCGCGGACAAGACGGGCGGCACAGTGCTGGCCGAGTTGAGGCTGCCCGGCACTGTCCGCTCGCAACAAAGCGCCTACGGCATGCATCCCGCCTTGCTGGATGTCTGTTTCCAGTCGGTGGCGGCTCATTCCGACGCCCAGGTCGCAGGTAGCGTGGGTCTGCTGCTGCCGCTGCGCGTACACCGGATCCGGGCCTACGCTCCTGCCCGCACGGCCCGTTACTGCTATACGAGGGTGACCAGTGCCGATGGGGCCGCGTTGGAGGCCGACCTTGATGTGCTCGACGAGCACGGGACTGTCCTGCTGGCCGTGCGCGGACTGCAACTCGGTATCGGGGCCTCGGAGAGCGCAAACCGCGATCGCGTGCTGAACGAGCGGCTACTGACCGTCGAGTGGAAACAGCGAGCACTGCCCGATCTGGACCGCGTCGGCCCGGGAGCATGCTTGCTGATCAGCACTTCCGCCACTGCAGACGTCATGGCGACAAAGCTGACCGATGCGCTGAAAGCGAAGGGCGCCGGCTGTGCGACCATGACCTGGCCGCAGCATTCCGATCAGCAGGCCAATGTCGAATTGCTCGGCTCGCATCTTGCCGCCGACGAGGTCAGCGGTGTGGTCATACTCACCGGCCCCAAGAACGGCAACCCGGATGACGAATGCGCCCTGCGCGGTGGGGACTATGTGCGTCACCTGGCGCGGATCGCCAGGGCGATCACGGAATTCGACGAAGAACCACCGCGCCTCTACGTCGTGACCCGGGACGCCCAGAGCGTTTTGCCGGGAGACGTGACGAACCTGGAGCAGGCCGGGATTCGGGGCCTAGTGCGGGCGATCAGCACTGAATATCTGCATCTGCGCGCCACCCAGATCGACATGGACGAGGACACCGATGCCGAGCAGTTGGCACGGCAACTGCTCGGGGCGTCGGAGGAGGACGAGACGGCCTGGCGGAACGGTCAATGGCATACAGCGCGCCTGAGCCCGGCACCGCTACGCCCTGAGGAGCGGCGAACCGCCGTGGTGAAGCACCCCCACGGTGGTATGCGCCTGAGGATGCGCCTGCCTGGTGACCTGGAAACGATGGAACTGGCTGCGTTCGAACGCGTTTCGCCGGGGCCGGGAGAGATTGAGGTCGCGGTAACCGCGTCCAGCGTCAACTACGCCGATACCCTGTTTGCCCTCGGCCGGTATCCCGGTATCGACGGGGATCCACTACAGCTCGGAATGGATTTTGCCGGCGTTGTGATCGCGGTCGGTACCGACGTGATAACTCATCGGGTGGGCGACCACGTTGGTGGCTTCTCTCAAAGCGGTTGCTGGGCAACGTTTGTCACATGTGACGCCCGCCTAGCCATGACGCTGCCCCCGGGCCTCACCGACCAGCAAGCGGCGGCGGTGAGCACCGCGCATGCCATCGCCTGGCATGGCCTGCACGATCAGGCCAGGATCGCCAGTGGCGACCGCGTGTTGATCCACTCCGCCACCGGCGGCGTCGGGCAGGCGGCGATCGCGATCGCTCGCGCAGCGGGAGCCGAGATCTTCGCTACTGCCGGCAGCGAGCAGCGGCGAGCACTATTGCGCGACATGGGTATTGAGCACGTCTACGACTCTCGCAGCACCGAGTTCGCGGAGCAGATCCGGCGTGACACCGATGGATCCGGCGTCGACATCGTGCTCAACTCATTGACCGGCGGCGCACAGCGCGCGGGGCTGGAATTGCTCTCCGTCGGCGGACGATTCGTGGAGATCGGTAGGCACGACGTCTACGCGAACACCCGGTTGGGGCTCTTCCCATTCCATCGCAACCTCGCCTTTCACTACGCCGATCTGACGCTGATGTCAAAGAGTCACCCGAAGCGGATCGGCGACCTGCTGGGCAAGGTGTACAAGCTGGTCGCAGACGGTGAGTTGCCGTTACCGGAAACCACTCACTATCCGCTTGGCGACGCCGCCACGGCTGTCCGCGCGATGAGCGCGGCAGAGCACACGGGCAAGCTCGTGCTCGACGTGCCCCAGTCCGGGCAGACCGACGTCGTCGTACCGCCCAAACAGGCCCGGGTTTTCCGGCAAGACGGCTCCTACATCGTCACCGGCGGTTTGGGTGGCATCGGACTCTTCCTCGCCGAGAAGATGGCCGCGGCCGGTTGTGGCCGCATCGTGCTGAGCTCCCGCTCGCAACCTAATCCCAAGGCGCTGGAAACGATCGAGCTCATGCGCGCGATGGGCGCCGACATCGAGGTGGAATGCGGCGACATCACCCAAGTAGGCACGGCGGCGCGTTTGGTGGGCGTCGCGACCGCCACCGGGCTTCCGTTGCGCGGGGTGCTGCATGCCGCTGCGGTGTTCGAGAACGCGATGCTGGCCAACATGACCGACGATCTCATCGAGCGCAACTGGGCTCCAAAAGCCAACGGTGCGTGGAACTTACACCAGGTCACGGCCAGCCTGTCGCTGGATTGGTTCTGCCTGTTCTCCTCGGCGGTGGGTCTGGTTGGCTCGCCCGGGCAAGGGGCGTACGCCGCGGCCAACAGTTGGCTGGACGCATTCGCGCGATGGCGACGAGCCCAGGGCCTTACCGCCACGGGGATCGGGTGGGCATTGTGGGCCGAGGTCGGTCGCGCGGCCGAAGTGCGCGCCGAGACCGGCGAAGAGCTGGCTCCCGGGCAGGGCGGCGAAGGCACTGCCATCGCGCACTGGCGTGACACCGCTTTCACCGCCGACGAGGGTGCCGACGCGTTCCAGACACTGCTGCGCCACGACCGCGCGTACTCCGGGTACGCAAATATGACCGGAACGCCGTGGTTTGCCGCCTACGCACAACGTAGCCCGTTCGCTGAGTTATTTCGGTCCACGAGCCAAAGCTCAACGAACACAAATGATCTGCTTGACGAATTGTATGCGCTGTCGCCGGAAGAGTGGCCCGCCCGCCTCCGTCGCGTGATCTCCGACGCGGTCAGCCTGATTCTGCGTCGCACCATCGATCCGGATCGCCCCCTCTCCGAATATGGCCTTGACTCCATGGGCAACCTCGAGTTGCGCACCCGCATCGAGGCCGAAACAGGGTTACGGGTCACCACCAACGACATCACCACCATTCAGGGTTTGGCCGGGCTCCTGTGCGAAGAGCTGGCATCGGACAGGCCGGCTCGGCACCGTCGCAATAGGTCGGCACATCGACATGTTGGCTGATCCGCTGGTGCTGGACTGAAGGAGGTTCGGGTGTTTGCAGGTGCAGGGTCAGCGCCCGGGCTTTTTGTCGGAACTGTTTATGACTGGGCGCCCGAGCCGGGCAGAATCGTGTCTTGGCAACCCTCGCCGGCCTCGCTTGAGAAAGCCCGGCAGGCTCCGATAAGTGCTGTGCCACTGAGCGCTATGCAAGACGCCCATCTTCGCGGCTTTTCCCGCTACGCGGCACGGGGGCGGAATTATGCACGGCTGGTCATCGGCTCCGGAGACCAACCCGGTCGGTGCGATGTCCGTGCCATGAGTTACGTCATCAACTCACACCTACGCCGGCACAAGACGTATCACAGTTGGTTTGAGTATGAAGATGCGGAACGCATTGTCCGGCATACTATCGGCGACCCCGCCGACATCGAATTCACTCCGACCCGGCATGATGAGATGACGCCAAATGAGTGGCATAAATTTGTGCTGTCTACCCCGGATCCGGTGGAGTGGGATTGCTTCAGGTTCGGCATCATTCAGTGCGCGGACCACTTCACATTTTTCTCGATTGTCGATCACGTCCACTGTGACCCGACGATTATTTCCGGGTTATATACCGAGATCGTGATGAACTACCGTGTCCTCGTGACGGGCGCCGGGCTCGCTCAGTTGCCACCTGCGGCCAGTCACGACGATTTCTGCATCCGCGAGAAGCAGCACATGTCTGCTCTCACCTTGGATTCCCCCGAGGTCCGTAGGTGGATCGAGTTCGCCGAAAACAACGGCGGAACCCTGCCGGACTTCCCACTGCCACTGGGTGATCTGTCGGCAGCTTCTGGTGGCGACCTCGTGGTCGAACGGCTGATGGATCGGGAACAGACGGCCGAATTTGAAGCCCTCTGCATAGCGGCGGGCGCGCGCTTCAGCGGCGGCATGTTTGCCTGTGTGGCTCTCGCGCAATATGAGTTGACCGGCGCCACAACATATTATGGACTTACGCCGACAGATAAGCGCAGATCGCTGGCAGAATTTTCGACAATGGGGTGGTTCACCGGCGTGGTTCCACTGACTGTTCCGGTCAATCCGGCGTCCTTCGAAGACACTGCCCGTGCCGCGCAGGCTTCCTTCGATTCGAACCTAGACCTCGCGAACGTGCCGTTTAACTATGTACTGAAGTTGGCGCCCTGGCTCAGAGAATGGGGACCGAACTGCACCATGGTCAACTACATGGATACGGGCCTTCCCCCATTTTCAGCTACGATCGCCTCCCACATGAAGGACGCGAATATCAGAATCTACTGCGACCCAAGGGATCCGGCGCACATCTATACCTCGGTAATTCGCATCTTCGACGAGGTGTCGATTTGGGTGAACTTCCAGAACAACCCCGTCGCCAGGGACTCCGTGACCCGATATCTGAGTGCAATGAAAACTGTTTTTAAGCGGGTCACGGACGGACGCCCCGCGGATGCCGCAGTTGACGTATCCGGATGAAAGTTGTCTTGGCCGTGCATGGAACTCGCGGCGATGTCGAGCCCTGCGCCACTGTCGCTCGGGAGCTGCAGCGGCGAGGACACGAAGTGCGCATGGCGGTTCCACCCAACCTGGTTGACTTCGTGGAGTCAGCCGGACTGACCGCAGTCGGTTACGGCCCGGACTCGCAGGAGCAGGTGAACGCGGTCGCGGATTTCGTTCACCACGCTTTCAGGCCACAGAATCCGATCAACGTGGTGCGCGCAGGCAGGGAGCTTTTCGTCGAGGGCTGGGCGCAGATGAGCAGGACGCTGACTCCCCTCGCAGAAGGGGCCGACCTGCTGGTAACCGGCCAGACGTACCACGGGGTCGTCGCCAATGTTGCTGAATACCACGATATTCCGTTGGCAGCGCTCCACCACATGCCGATCTGCGTCAATGGCCAGCTCGCACTTCCGGCGATACCGTCGCCGACGCCCCTGGTCCGCTCGACGCTGAGGGCGGCTTGGTGGCTGTATTGGCGCATAACCAAAGACGTCGACGACACACAACGCCGTGAACTGGGGCTACCGCGGGCAGCGGCACCTGCGGTGAAACGAATGGCGGAACGTGGATCGCTCGAAATCCAGGCCTACGACGAGGCGTGCTTTCCGGGCCTCGCGGAGGAATGGAACGGCCGGCGACCCTTCGTCGGCGCTCTGACGATGGAGCTGCCGACGGATGCCGACGGTGAGCTCGCGTCGTGGATCGCCGACGGAGCACCTCCCATCTACTTCGGTTTCGGCAGCACACCAGTCCAATCTCCCGCCGATACGATCGCCATGATCGCCGCTGCCTGCGCGGCGCTAGGCGAACGGGCCGTGATTTACTCCGACGCGACCGAGTCCAACCGCAGCGCACATCCTGACCACGTGAAACTTGTAGGCCTGGCTAACTACGCGGCCATCTTTCCTATCTGTCGCGCGGTCGTCCACCACGGTGGCGCAGGAACGACGGCTGCCGCCCTGCGCGCAGGAATCCCCATGCTGGTGCTCTGGGACGTTGCCGATCAACCACTTTGGGGTGCCCAGATCACGCGCATGAAAGTCGGCCGTGCCGGGCGCTTGTCGACCATCAACCGGAAATCGCTAGTCGGGCATCTCCGCCAGATCCTCACTCCGCAATACGCTAGCCGAGCCCGCGAAATCGCCAGCCAAATGACCAAGCCTGCCGAAAGCGTTTCCGCGACCGCTGATCTCTTGGAAGACGCCGCTCGCGGCTGACCCTGTCCACGTTGGCCTCGATGAGCCGGAACGGATAGCGGGTGTGCCGCTCAATGACGTCGCGCAGCTGCGGCATGGAACTGCGCCAAGCCCTTTTGTGTTGCAGCAGCACCGTTTTGAGGAAAGGGAACCGGAAATCCTTGATGAGGCCGTCCCAGAAATAGAGAGTGCCGTTATTGCGCGCGGAGCGCGCACCAGCCCACCTAGGCTCCGATGAGCGTCCATAGCTTCTTTCGATGGCCGCGGCGGAGACGAACGATTTGACGCTGAGCCCCGCTTTACGCGCCCGTCGGGATAAACCGATCTCGTACCGCCAGATGACGGTGCCCTTGTGGACGACGTAGGTGAACTCACTCCAGAAATCGTTGAGGAAAGGGCGGGTGCGCGAGTTGAGATCCCAAGCCAGGAAGAAAGACTGAAGGTGCGGAACCAGCTGGGTATTTTCGATCGCGCCGTACATGTCAGCGTCGTGGAACGAGTTCCACATCTTTTCGAGAGGAAAGAGCGGACCGAACACGCTGTCGTTGGCGATGACGAAGCGGTCGAACTGATCGAGCGACCAGCCGCGCTGCCTGAGGATGCACCAAGCAAGGTGCCACGAGCCGAAGTCGTGGGAAAGCGTGCGGCGGGTGTAGACGCCTGCACACAGGGAGCGGATGGGAGCGACCGACTCCCGCGTGAGGGTGGGCGAGCCGGAGACGAAGACGATGGTCGCGCCCAGCCCGCGCAGCGCCGCCAGGTAGTAGCCGACGTAAGGATCGACGATGCCTTGGGGATCGAAGTGAGCGAACAGGACGAGCGTGCGGCAATCGGGTGGGGGCTGCGGTGCAAGCGCCACGTGGGTTTCGCAAAGGAAGCGAAACGTGTTGCCGTCCAAGCGGTGGCGCACGGCGGCCAAGGTGCGCTCTGATTCGGTGCGCAGCATGTTCGGGAGTTTCAACACGACCCGAATTCCGTAGTACTAAACGTCCAAACGGGCAAACTGATTCCGCCGGTACCGCTCAACACAGGCCGCTCTTCTGACCTTGCCGCTGGTGGTGATGGGAATCGAACCAGGCGCTACCACAACGAGATCCGCGACGCTGAGGCCATGTACGTTGGATATCGCCGCGGTGACTTCACGTTTGACGACATCGAATCCATTCGATGCCTCGTCGGAGTCCGCGCGGTTCTTGAGTTCGATGATGGCGACGAGCTTTTCCATGCCCTTATCCGGAACCGAGATCGCCGCGCAACGTCCCGGCGCGATGCTCTGAATCGTCGCCTCGAGGTCGTCGGGTGAGTGGTTGCGCCCATACACGATCAAAAGGTCCTTGATACGGCCGATGATGAACAGCTCTCCTTCGGAGATGAAGCCCAAGTCTCCGGTTCTCAGCCACGGCCCTTCAGGGGTGCCGGGCGACGGAGTGACAAGCGTCGCCCCGAATGTCTGCTCAGACTCTTGCGGTTTCTGCCAGTAGCCGGCAGCGACGTTGCCTCCGTGCACCCAGATTTCACCGGTCGTTCCCGCCGGGCACTCAATACCCTTCTCGTGATTGACGATCCGCACCATCGGTGACTGCGGCACGCCGTAACTCACGAGCGGTGTACCGCCCCCGCCTGCCCACCGCGTCGCGAGACCCTCGGTCAGCTTTTCGGATTCGAAACGAACGATTTGTGGTGGTTGACCCGCAGCACGAGTCGCGACATACAACGTTGCCTCGGCCATTCCATACGAGGGCCGTAACACCCTGTCCTGAAGGTTGCAGCGGGCGAACCGCTCCGCGAAGCGCCGGAGTGTCGCGGGCTGTACCCGCTCGGCGCCACTGAGGATGCTGAGCACATGTCCGAGATCAAGGCCGGTCATGTCGCGATCTGATGTTTTTCGTGCCGCCAAGTCGAAAGCAAAGTTAGGTCCTGCCGAAAGTGCATGGCTGTTGCTGGCCAGCAATTGCATCCACCGGGCCGGCCGCTGCAGAAACGAGACCGGACTGGTGAGCACGGTATGAAAACCCGTCAGAACCGGAAAGATGATTCCGAGATGCAATCCCATGTCGTGATAGAACGGCAACCAGGAGACCACAGTGGTGTCGGGTGGCGCAACGCCTCCGTGGTCCCCAAAGAAGCTCGCGTTGATCTGCTCGAAATTCGACATGATGTTTTGGTACGAGACCATGACCCCGACGGGGGTGCGTGTCGATCCCGACGTGTATTGCAAATATGCGGTGTCAGCCGAACCATCGACGCGCGGGGCGGCCCCAGTCTTCGAGTCGAGGTCCAGCAAATCGACCTCGATGATCGACGGAACGGATTCCCCGGACTTCGCCTCGACATACTGGGCAACATCGCCTGGAACATCGGATGTCGTGAGAACGGCAGCGGGCGACGCATCACACAGCACTGCATCAACACGTTCATCGCTGGCGCCACCCAGCGGCACCGCGATGAGTCCGGCCTGTAACGCGCCAAGAAACGCCGTAATGTAGTCCAGTCCTGGTGGCGCCAATATCACAACCCGGCCACCAGTTGACCCGTGAAGTCGGAGCTCTTGTGCAAGGTTAATTGTTCGTCGATACAGCTGCGACCACGTCAGGCTTTCGGGAATGCCTTCCCCGTCCCGTTCGTAATCCATAAACGTGAACGCCGTCCGGTCTGGCTGCAGACTGGCCCGTTCGCGCAGCAAAGTCGGGATGGGAGACTTAAGCATGGGCGTCAGGTTACCTCCGCCATCACCACGGCGTCGGACTTGCGCCGGAGATGATGGCCGCCTCCAACGGACGCCGACCGAAAGGCTCATCGACCGGCTGAACCACAACCCAATCTTCTTGAGAATCTTGAATTCGCGCTTCAAATACGGTTACCGGTTCCTCAGCCGACTGCTCACAAGAGACGATGTGCTGTTCCTCAACTACGGATATGAGGAGGAGCCGCCGATGGCTCTGCCGCTGGCGGCGTCCGATGAGTCCGACCGGTTTCCCATCCAGCTCTACCACCGCACGGCAACCCAGGTGGATCTCACCGCTAAAAAAGTGCTGGAGGTCAGCTGCGGCCACGGCGGCGGCGCATCGTATCTGACGCGGACCCTGCACCCGGCGTCCTATACAGGGCTGGATTTGAACACCGTCGGCATAGAGTTCTGCCGAAAGAGGCACAATCTGCCTGGCCTTGACTTCGTCGAAGGCAACGCCGAGAGCCTGCCCTTCTCTGATCGGTGCTTCGACGTTGTGATCAACGTCGAAGCCGCCATCAACTACCAAAACGTCGCACGTTTCTTCGCCGAAGTAGAACGCGTGCTGCGCCCGGGTGGGCATTTCGTGTACGCCGATATCCGCTACGCCGACGAAATCGCCGCCTGGGAGGCGGAGCTTGCCAACATCCCCATGCGCCTGATATCGGAACAGGTCGTCAACGCGGAAGTTATGCGCGGGCTGGAGAAAAACCGGTTGTTAGACCAGATCACTCGTCGTCTGCCGAATATCGCGGTTCTGCACGGCATAGCCAATGACTATGCAGGTGGGCCGGGCTCGTTGATCTACCGCCGTCTGGAAATCGGTGAGGCCTCGTACCGGTTGTTCTGCTTTGCCAAGGATTGAGGCGGCGTGATGACTCCTGCGGAGTCTCCAACAGCCTATTCTTTGAGGACCCCTGCAAACGCGGGGGGCCAGGATTGGCGGAGGGTCGGATGACGGCCGTAGCGGCGTGCCGGACGTGCGGCACCGAACTCCGTGAGACTGCGCAGTTCTGTCACGCATGTGGCTCACCTGTTGCTGCGACCGACGCCCATGCTGAGTACAAGCAAGTGTCGGTGCTGTTCGCCGACGTCGTGCATTCCATGGACATCGCCATGGCCGTCGGCGCGGAGCGGTTGCGCGAAATCATGGCCGAACTGGTCGACCGCTGCACCAAGGTGGTGCGCCGCTACGGGGGCACAGTGGACAAGTTCACCGGCGACGGGATCATGGCGCTGTTCGGCGCACCGGTGGCGATCGAGGACCACGCTGTTCGCGCCTGTCTAGCGGCCTTGGGCGTTCAGGAGGAAATCAAGCGGCTTGCGATCGACGTCCGAGAGCGCGACGGTGTGGAGCTGCAGTTGCGGGTGGGACTGAACTCCGGTCAGGTGATCGCGGGTGAAATCGGTTCGGGACCGTTCGGCTACACCGCAATCGGTGAGCAAGTCGGGATGGCGCAACGGATGGAATCTGTGGCACCGCCGGGTGGGGTGATGCTCAGCGAATCCACCGCCCGACTGGTTCAGCACGCCACACTGCTGGCCGAAGCCGAGGAGGTCCATGTCAAGGGCCGCGATGTTCCGGTGCTGGCCCGTCGTCTTCTTGGCCTGGCGGACGAGCGTCAACGAAGTCGCTCCCTGCAAGGCGTGTTGGTTGGGCGTGACCTCGAAGTTGCAACGATCGCAGGCCTGCTGGATCGGTCGATGAGTGGGCGGGGATGTGTGGTTTGTGTTGCCGGACCGGCGGGCATCGGCAAGACGCGACTCGCTGATGAGGCGGTCGCGATGGCCCGTCGTCGTGGTGTTGATGTGTTTTCAGTTTTCTGCGAGTCGCACACCAGCGATGTCCCCTTTCTTGTTGCGACCGCGCTGTTGCGCGAAGCCGTCCGAATAACCGAGCTCGACGATGAGGCGGCGCGCGCACAGGTGCGCGCCAGGATCCCCGATGCCTCCGAGGAGGATGTGCTGCTGCTCTATGACCTGATGGGCATTCGAGATCCCGACACGCTGCCTCCCACGATCCATCCCGACGCGCGGCGGCGACGGTTGACCGCACTCATCAACTCCATGTCGTTGACCCGCACCCAACCGGTCCTCTTCGTCATCGAGGATGTGCATTGGATCGATGAGGTCAGCGAGTCGATGCTGGCCGAGTTCCTCACCGTCATACCCCGAACGCCGTCGATGGTGCTGATCACCTACCGCCCCGAGTACTCCGGTGCACTCGCGAACGTGCCTGGATCGCAGACGATCTCGCTGGCACCCTTGAGTGATTCGGAGATCGCGGCGCTGATCGACGAGTTGTTGGGCACCGATCCGTCGGTCGCCGGGATCAAAGCGCTCGTTGCCGAACGGGCAGGCGGGAACCCGTTTTTCGCGCAGGAGATGGTGCGCGAGCTCGCCGAGCGCGCTGTGCTCGAGGGGCACCGCGGCGGTTTCACCTGCGGCACAGATCTGGCCGAGGTCACCGTTCCGGCGACCCTGTACGCCACCATCGCCGCGCGCATCGACCGGCTGGATCCTGATGCCAAGCAGACGCTGAACGCCGCGGCAGTGATCGGCTTGCGCTTCACGCCTGACTTACTCGCCGCTGTGGGCGACGCCCCTGTACTCGACGCGCTGCTGAGGGCCGTGCTGATCGATCAGGTCCGTTTTACACCCGGCGCCGAGTTCGCTTTCCACCACCCGCTGATCCGCACCGTGGCCTACGACTCACAACTGAAATCCAATCGCGCCCAGATGCACCGGCGTCTGGCCGCCGCTATCGAGGCCCGCGAGCCGGAATCGGCCGACCAGAACGCGGCGCTGATCGCCGAACATCTCGAAGCCGCGGGTGACTTGCGGGACGCCTACGGTTGGCACATGCGCGCGGCAAAGTGGGCGACCTACCGCGACATCGCTGCGGCGCGGCTGAGTTGGGAGAGTGCCACCAGGATCGCCGACGCATTGCCCGCCGATGAGCCATACCGGGCAGCTATGTGCATTGCTCCTCGCACCATGTTGTGCGGGATCGCCTGGCGGGTGCATGTGAACAACGTCGGGGACCGCTTCGATGAGATGCGGAAGTTGTGCAGCGCCGCCGGGGACAAGGCGTCACTGGCCATCGCGATGGCGGGGCTGGTGGTGGACCAGACGTTCCAGGACCGGGTGCGCGAGGCGTCGCGGTTGGCTTCCGAAGCCATCACCCTTATCGAGTCCATCGGCGATCCAACCTTGATGGTGGGGCTGTCTTTCACGCCGATCCGCGCCAAGATGGCAAGTGGCGAGTGGGCTGAGATGCTTCGCTTGTCGCAGAGGGTCATCGACCTTGCCGACGGTGATCCCGCCAAGGGCAACTTCCTTTTCGGGTCTCCCTTAGCGCTCGCCTTCGTGCAGCGGGCTATCGCCCGTTACACCCTGGGTCGTCCCGGATGGCGAGACGACCAGAGGCGCGGTCTGGCCATGGCGCACGGCGCCGACTCCCTGTCCTACGTCACGGTCGTCAGCTACGTGTACTCCGCGGGGATACCGGGTGGCGTGGTGCTGCCCGACGATTCCGCGGTGCGCGAGATCGAGGATGCGCTCGCGATTGCCGAACGATCGGGCGATAACCTCCAATTGGGTGTCGCCTGGATGACCCTGGGCCTTGCGCTGGTGCACCGCCACACGGATGCCGAGCGTGATCGCGGACAGAAGCTGCTGGCGGAGGTCCGCGAAGTGTTCCTGCGCGGGGGGCATTTCTTGTGCGATCTACCGATGCTTGACGTGTACGTGGCGCGTGAGGCGGCTCGCCGTGCAGATCGCGACCAAGCGATACCGCTGATGTGCGCCGCCGTCGACCATCTCGCTCGCGATGGACAACTGCTGTCGTGGGGCGTTCCCGCGACGGGTGTTCTGGTGGAGACACTGCTCGACCGCGGGGCCGAACGTGACGTGGCCGAAGCCGAGGCCGCAATCGAGCGGTTAGCGGCTGCGCCAGCCGATGAGGGCCTGGTGATACGTGACATCTGGCTGGAGCGGGCGCGAGCTTTACTGGCGCGGGTTCAAGGCGATGTCGGGGCTTACACGCACTTCAGGGATCGCTACCGCGACATGGCGAGAACGCTTGGCTTCGACGGACATATCGCGTGGGCCGAGGCGATGCCGTAAAGGTCGATTGGGGTAAGCCGACCCCATTACCGTTGTGTCGTCACGATGTCACTCGCCCAGGACGCACCGCTCTGTTGAACCTGGCCAGTTGGGTGCGAGGTCGTCGAGATGCACAAAGCGCAGCCGGGGTCGGGAACAACGAATTCCTCGACGCGGGTGCGTCCGCGGGCTGCCTCGTCTCGGAGGGATGTGGCGGCCGCTAGAACAGATAGACGCGCGCGTTCTTGCCCCCAGTGCAGCTGATCCAGTTGCCTGCAGGGTCTCCCGCGCATTGCATGACGAAATTCGTGCCATCGCATTGCACGCCGCCGTTAGGTTTGCAGTCGAGGGCACCCCGCGCCGATACCGTTCGCTGGTCG
>Ga0209656_10000527_pt1 | contig 25231 bp, 23 predicted proteins | sample BogFormECP12_OM2_FD_188239 | JGI IMG/M metagenome (GOLD analysis project Ga0209656, IMG submission 188239) | Bog forest soil microbial communities from Calvert Island, British Columbia, Canada - ECP12_OM2 (SPAdes) (version 2) | ecosystem: Environmental > Aquatic > Freshwater > Wetlands > Bog ...
ATCAGCGCTTCTTCGATCTGCTGCGGGCAGATGTAGTGGATGTGGGTGTCGAAGCCGCCGGCGGTGAGGATCTTGCCCTCGCCCGCGATCACCTCCGTGCCCGGGCCGACGACGATGGTCACGCCCGGCTGGATGTCGGGATTGCCGGCCTTGCCGATCGAATGAATGAGCCCGTCCTTCAGGCCGACGTCGGCCTTCACGATCCCCCAATGGTCAAGGATGACGGCGTTGGTGATGACCGTGTCGACGGCGCCGCGGGCGCGCGTCGTCTGCGCCTGGCCCATGCCGTCGCGGATCACCTTGCCGCCGCCGAACTTCACCTCCTCGCCGTAAGTGGTGAAATCCTTCTCGACCTCGATCACGAGGTCGGTGTCGGCGAGCCGGACTCGGTCGCCCGCAGTCGGCCCGAACATGTCGGCGTAGGCGGCGCGGGGGAGGGAGGTTGTCATGGGTTTGCTCACGGCACGGGAGAGAAGGCGGGGGAGTCGAGCGCGGCGCGATCGAAAGTTGCGGTGGAGGCACAGCCGAGTTCAAAGTTGATCGCAGCGAGGAAATAGTCGGGAAAGTCGGCTTTGCCGGTCCGGAAAGCGGCAACCGCGCCTTGAGCGGCGCGGCGGTAAGGGATTTCGAGGTCGTCCATGGAAAGGACTCCCTCTATTAGACGCGCGACTTCAGATCGCTTTTTCTTGAAGTTCGTGGCGAGCGTCCAAGCGAATTCGGCAAGCACGATCGGGTTAACGAGGCATGGCTCGTCCGCCGTTGCGGCATCGACGAAGCGGCGCGCGCGTTCGCATTGCGAGGGATCGTCGTCAATGAACAGACGCAACAGCACGTTCGTGTCGAGTCCGATCATCCGCCGCCCTTTTGACGGCTTCTTCGGTCGCGCTCGGCCATGGCCAACGTGATGGCTTCGTTGATCGTCTTGTCGAGATCGACGCCCGCCTCGCCTGCGCTGAATGCGTTGGCGCGGGCGAAGTCGACGATCCGGCGTCGTTTCCGGGCCTCGAGCCGGATCGCGCCGTCCGGAGTCTGTACGAAACGGAGGCGATCGCCGGCCGCGACGCCGAGCGCCTGCCGAAGCGCGTTCGGCACCGTGATTTGACCTTTGCTCGTCACTGTCGCTTCGCCGAAGTCCTGTTCGGCAGCGGCTCGTTTCGTGGCCACGATGATCTCCCGGCTTTACTCCTTACTTTTTAGAGTGTAAGGAGTCGTATTGGGTAATGCAACATCTGTCCCTCGCCCTCACCCCAACCCTCTCCCGCGAGCGGGAGAGGGAGCTAAACCTTCCCCATCACCTCCTGGCGGAAGCCGTAGACTTCGCGCTTTCCGGCGAGCGCGACCAGGCGCACGCTGCGACTCTGGCCGGGCTCGAAGCGGATGGCCGTGCCGGCCGGAATGTCGAGCCGGAAGCCCTTTGCTTTCTTGCGCTCGAATTTCAGCGCCGGATTGGTCTCGAAGAAATGATAGTGCGAGCCGACCTGGATCGGCCGGTCGCCGGCATTGGAGACTTCAAGCGTCACGGTCTCGCGCCCCTTGTTCATCGCGATTTCACCGGGTTCCGCCAGCACCTCGCCAGGGATGTGCTTGTCGTCCGCGCCGCGGATCGGATGGTGCACGGTGACGAGCTTCGTGCCGTCGGGAAAAGTCGCCTCGACCTGGATGTCGTGGATCATCGAGGCGATCCCGTCCATGACCTGATCGGCGGTCAGCACATGCGCGCCCGCCTCCATCAGTTCGGCGACGGAGCGCCCGTCGCGCGCGCCCTCGACGACGAAATCGGTGATGAGCGCGACCGCTTCCGGATGGTTGAGCTTGACGCCGCGCTCGAGCCGCTTTCGCGCCACCAACGCCGCCATGGCGATCAGCAGCTTGTCCTTCTCACGGGGGGTCAGATTCATGAGCTTTCCTCCTCGCCCTCACCCTGGCCCTCTCCCGTGATCCCCGGGTCAAGCCCGGGGAGGAGAGGGGGGCGCATCCCTTCTCCCGCTTGCGGGAGAAGGTGGCGCGAAGCGCCGGATGAGGGTTCCCGGGCGCCGCCGCGCCCTCTATTGCCAGAGTCGCGGCGGCCTGCGCCCGCCGAGCGCCAGAATGGACGCAATTACGGCCTCGCGCAATCGGGCGGGCGAGGCGGAAAGGAGCCGCGCGACGATGAGGCCGTCGAAGGCGCTCGCGCCCGCTTCGACCCCCTCGTCCGCCGTCTCCAGCGCCGCCCGCAAATCGCTGAGCCGCGCCTCGACGCCGGGCGCCGCCGCGACGATCGTGGCGAGCGCCCGCGCCCCCGCGCCGACGGCTATGCGGTCGAGCGCAGCGCCGGCATGATCGAGCCGCATCTCGTCGGCGAAGACAAGCCGCCGGTCGCGGCGAATGCGCCAGGAATCCGTAAGCCGCGCGTCAATGCGGCTCTCGCCCTTTGCGAGCCGCCCGAAGACGAGGCTCTCGACCAGGATGAGAGTCGCATCGCCCGCCATCTCGACGGCGAGCCGCCGTTCGAGGCCTGCGCCGTCGAACAGCAGCGTTTCCTGCGGCAGCCAGGACAGGCTCGCTCGCGGCGCCAGGCTGAGGCGCGTTTCGATGCGGGCGGGCGCGCCGTCGCTGCGATAGATCTTTTCGGCCGCGGTCGTGGTCGCCTCGACCTCGGCGCCCTCCTTCAGCACAACCTCAATGCGATAGGCGTCCCCGCCCGCGACGCCGCCTGCGGTGTTGACGATCACCGCCTCGCATGGGCTCGTCGAGCGCGGAAAGCGCCAGCGCAAGCCCCCCGTCTCGAACAGGCGCTCGGGTTCAGTGCGCGATCCCGTCCTCGCGAATGAGGCGCGCGCATGCGCTTGCGCACGCTGGCGTGCGCAAGGATCGAGGGGCGTCGCCTCGATCACTGACATTTCCGCTGAAGATCGACCTCGCCGCGCGAGCAGACCGGATCGAGCACCGGCGCGAACGGATCGGCGACACGGTAGAGCTCGTAAGTTCCCAGGACGGCGCCGGCGCGCCGGCGCTCGATGAGCCCCGCCGGCTCGACGCTGCGGAACCGCATTTTCAGAATGAGGTCGAAGCGGCGGCCCTCCTCGCCGAGCGCAAGCCCCGCCGCCGCGAACAGGGCCTCGGGCGGCGCGGGCTCGAAGATCCAACGGATGCGCTGCTCCGGCTGAACGACCGCAATTGCGGGATCGCCGTAATAGTTCATCAGCGAGGTCAGCGCGTAGCCCTGGGTCAGGACATAGGCCGCGTTTTCGGCGCGCGCCTCGAAATCGAGGTCGTGGGCGAGATCGCGAAAGCCGCCGAGCCGCGCGGTCGGATCGGCTGCGCCCAAGGGGATCAACCCGGTCGTCGCCTGCACGAACGCCAGCGCCATCACGGCGAAACCGAGGGGCGCGGCCCAGAGGGCGCCCCTGGCGACGGCGCCCCGAAGGCCGGCCGCGCCGTTGCGGCGCGCCTCCGCGACCCAGTCGGCGGCGAGGATGGCGCATGCGGTAAACAGTGGCGCGAGCCAGTTGCCCTGCACCCGGTCGTGCAGCGCATGAACGGTGAAATAGATCGCCGCTGGGGCGATCGTGCTCACGAGGATCCGCCGGGCCTCCTCGCGCGAGCCGGGCGCGGCCCGCGTGCGCCAGGGAACCGCCGCAACCGCCGCCGCCAGCGCGGCGAAGACGAAGGGATTCATCAGCGCGATCTGCGCGGCAAGGAATTCGAAGATGTAATAAGGTTCGAAGCCCTGGGGCGGCGCGCGACCGAGCTGCTTGAAGAAAGTCGCCCAGCCGTGTCCGGCGTTCCAGCCGACGAAGGGCGCGAAGACCGCGATCGCGATCGCAAGCGCGCCCGCGGATGCCGGCGACACGAGCCAGCGCCGGAGCGATGGAGTCGTCAAGAAGGCGAGCGCGACCCCGGCCGCGAAAAAAATGGCGGTGAACTTCGATTGCAGCGCGAGCCCAAGCGCGAGGCCGACCGCGAGCAGCCAGCGCGCCTTTCCGGTCCGCCAGAGCTCGACCAGCGCTGCGAGACCCAGCGTCCAGAACACGACGAGCGGCGCATCGGGCGTCACGAACACGGCGCCAGCAAGGACGAGCGGCATCGCGACCCACATCAGGACGGCGAGTGCGGCCGTCTCGGCCGAACGGAAGAGCCGCCAGGCGACGAGCGCGATGAGGGCGGGGAGCGCGCCGACAAGCAGGAGGGAAAGCGTTCTCACGCCGAGCTCCGAGCTCCCGAACAGCGTCGTTGAGACGCGGATGACGAGCGCAACCATCGGCGGATGGTCGAGATAGCCGAAGGCGAGACCGTCCGACCAGAGCGTGTAATAGGCTTCGTCGAAAGTGAGTTCGAGGCGCCGGGCGGCGAACGCCTGGAGGACGAGAAGCGCGATCGACCCGGCGATCGCCCAGCCAGTGAGGCGAGCCGTATGTCGTTCTCGAGATTCAGCGCCGGCGACGATGGAAGCGTCCCTCAAGTCGTCGCCTTAGCTCCTCTTTAAGGCCCGTTCCGCCCGAACTTCCAGTGGCACGGCGCCGACCGACGGTCAATCAGGCCTCCATTCACGATCTTTGCCGTCCCGGCGCGCGATTGATTCGAAAGTGTGGCGCCATGCACACACCCGTTCCGATGGCGCCGTCGTATAATCCTCTTAAGGAGGTTGGCGATGGCGGAGCGGGTCGGTTCGAGGGCCATGACGTTCAGCGCAGGCGGAACGCGCTCGAGACATATCGAGCGGGACGAGGCCGCAGACGCCTCGCGCTTCTTCGCCCGCATCGCGTACGCCGTCCTCGGCCTCGGCGCGCCTGTCGGCGTCGTCATCCATCCGCTCGCCCTCTTCGTCATTTTCCCCATCGGCGTGGCCCTGATCCTGATGTCGGCCATTCTCGAGGGCCCGGCGGGCTTCATCGACCGGGTTTTGCGGGCTTTCCGCATCCCCGCTTTCCTCGCACTGATCGCCGGCCTTTCCTGGGCGGCGCTGTCCGTGCTCTGGACGCCTTATCCCGTTTCGGCGGCTCAACATCTGCTCAAGCTCGGCCTCTTGATCGCCGCGACGCTGCTGGCGGTGTCCGCCCCGCGAGACAACGCGCGCGCCACCGACCTCTATCTCTTCCCGATCGGCGTCGTCCTTGGCATGGCGACGATGGCTGCCGTGGGACTGGCGCATATTCTGACCGGCAGAGTCGACGAGGCTGGCCTCGCCTCCGGGGCGGTGGCCCTCGCCGTCCTGCTGTTTCCCGCGCTTGGGGGGCTCACTGCACGCGCGCGCAATGGGTATGCGCGGCTGCTCCTGATCCTGGCCCTGGTCTTTGCCTATGTCGACGGCTATGCGCCGCTGACCGTCGCCCTCTTCGCCGGCTATCTCGCATTGTCATTCGCCATCTCGGACATGAGGCGGACGGCCCGGGAGCTCGCCTGGGGGGCGGCGGCCGTCGTCCTGCTCAGCCCGTTGATCCCCGCATTCGCGCCGACCATCTCCGCCTGGATCTTCCACGCGAAGCTCGCGAACCTGCCGGCGCCCTATGCGCCGCTGTCGGTCGCTGCGGATATTTTCACCCACCACAAGCTGAGGCTCATCACCGGCCATGGGTTCGAGACGGTCAGCCGTGGGATCCGCGACACGATTCTGCCCCCCCAGACCCCGAGGGGCCTCGCCTTCACCGTCTGGTACGAGCTTGGCGTCATCGGCGCGCTCGTCGCGGCGACCGGCCTTTGGTTCGCCTTCCGCGATATTAGCGCCGCGCCGCCTCGCCTCGCCCCTTTCTTGGCTGCAGGACTGACGGCGGTCGTCGCCCTTGCCTTTCTCAACGTCGATTTTAGCGATATGACCGCGTTGACGCTGGTCGCGGTTGCGGTGATCGCGACCGACGTGGCGGCGCGTAGCCAATATCGCACGACGAGACCCTCGGCCGCCAGTCTCGCCAATCTCTAGCGCACGCCGCAAATGACCGCAGCCGACAGCCGCGGCACACGGCGTGAGCAAAGGACTGGCCGTTAGCGCTTGCGCGCAAACGAGACGGCCGGGCGAGCGGTGCGCGGACGCTTGTACTCGACCACCACAGCCCGGGTCCGGCCTGCGACGAGGCTCGCGCGCCCGCGCGTTTTCGCCGCATGCTTCGCCGCGAGCGCCTGCACCTCCTCGACCGGCAAGCCCATCAAGGACGCCGCAATCTCAGCGCGCTGCGCCGGATCGTCGGCGAGGCTCTCGGCCGCGACGAGCGCTTCCTCGATGGTGGGGTTGTCGCGACGCACGCGGCGCATCCCCCATTTCGTCTTCCAGGTGGCTCCCATTAGCCCCTCCAAGGTCCTTCTCGACCGCTATCATAGCAGATATGTTGCACCGCAACAAATTAATTCAAGCGGGCGGATTTTCTTTGCACAATTTTACGCACGTTTGACGCTGCTGGATCTCAGCCGCCGTGCTCGAGACAGGCTCGCGCCGCGGATTCGCCGGACCGTGCGGCGCTTTCGATGCAGTCCGGGAGCGGCCCTTCCACATAACCGCCGGCAAGAAAAAAATTCCGCCAGGCCGTTCGGAAGGCCGGCCGGCGCGCAGCTTCCTCGGGCGTCCAGGCGAGACTGCGCCGCGATCGGATGACGCGCCAGGGAGGCAGCGCATCGGAAAGTCCGGTCAGAGCCGCGACGCCGCGCCAGCACTCAGCGGCCACCGCGTGGTTCGGCGCGTCGACATAGGCGCCGGCTTCCGTCACCGTCACCGAAATGCGGTCGCGGTAGCTGAAGAGCCACTGGAAGAGGCCCCCCAGCGCCCCGAGCACGGTCGGCGCCGCCTGAGGGGAGGAAATGGCGAAATGCACGGTCAGCGCGGTTGAGAGGCTGCGCGGCGGCTCAAAGCCGGGGACAAGCGAAGCCGCGACCGTCCACGGCGCGGCGAGGATCAAGGCGTCGCCAGGGCGAAGATCGACGCGGTCATTCTCGAACTCCAGCGCCGAAAGGCGGTCCGCGCCAAAGTCGAGCGCGACCAACCGGCGCTCGAAGCGCAGGGTTGCGCCGTCGCGCTCGACCCGCCGCGCCAAGGGCTCGACGAAACTGCGTCCGAAACTGTGAACTGGCGTGAGGAGCCTCATTCCGGACCCGCCGAATCGAACGAGCTCACGCAACGCCGCCGCCGCCAGGGTCGCCGAGGCTGTTTCCGGCGGACAGTTGAGCGCAGCGAGGCACAAAGGTCGCCACAGCCGATCCATCGCCGCCCCGCCGTTCGGCCCGACACTGGCCACCGTCGCCGTCTTCGAAGCGGAGCAGAGACGCCGCAGAGCCCAGTAGTCCGAAAGCGTCAAACGCAGCCCACGCCGTCCAGGATCGAAGAGCCACCAGGGCGCCCGGCCCGAGTTGGGCCGCAGTCGCCAGCGCTCGCCGCTCGAAAAATCGGCGAAGGCGACGCCCGGCTCCGTTTCCTCTCGCCATTCGCCGCGCGCGCCGACCGCCTCGATCAGCGAGAGCGCGGACGACCAGCACGACAGTAGCGGGAAATTGCCGGTGTCGACGTCGAGCCCGAGCGTCTCGTCATAGAAGGAGCGTCGCCGCCCGCCTGCCTGCGCGCGGGCTTCGTGCACCACGACTTCGCATCGCTGGCTTGCCGCCAGCGCGCGCGCCGCCGCCAGACCGGCCACGCCCGCTCCGACAATGTGGACAACGGCTTGTTTCATGCTCGGCTTGCTTCCGGCTCGCCCGCTTGCTTCGCAAGAGCGAATCGCCGTTCAACGCTAGGCCGCTCGGCAACGAAGGGAAACCCCGAACGATGCGCTGGGCTTGACAGATATCAACCCCCGCGCGACGCTGACCAAACGGTCAAGAAAATCCCGGTTCGCAACATGGGCTCCAGGAAGACGCCATGACGATCGCCGCCCATCCGCCAGGACTCTCCGACGTCGCGCCGGGCCGCCTCGACGAGGCCAGCATCACAGCCAACTTCGCCGACCTGCACTCGCCTCTGACCCGGCATGAGGCCAAGGTCGAAGCGGAGCGCTGCTATTTCTGCTTCGACGCCCCGTGTCAGAAGGCTTGCCCGACCTCGATCGACATTCCGCTCTTCATTCGTCAGATCGCGGCGGACAATCGCGACGGGGCGGCCCGTACCATTTTCGACGCCAATATCATGGGCGGCATGTGCGCCCGCGTCTGTCCGACCGAGACGCTGTGCGAGGAAGCCTGCGTGCGCGAAGCGGCCGAAGGCAAGCCAGTCACGATCGGCCTCCTGCAACGCTATGCGACTGACCCGACGATCGCGGCGGGCAAGTCGCCTTATGCGCGCGGCGCGCCGACCGGCAGGCGGGTCGCCATCGTCGGCGCGGGACCGGCTGGCCTCGCCTGCGCGCATGCGCTCGCGATCGCCGGCGTTGAATCGACGATTTTCGAAGCGCGTCCAAAAGCTGGCGGTCTCAACGAGTATGGCATCGCCGCCTACAAGACGATCGACGGATTCGCCGCGAAGGAGGCTGCGTTCATTCTGTCGATCGGCGGCATTGAAGTTCGGCATGGGGCCGCGCTCGGCAAAGAAGTCAAACTCGGCGACCTGCGCCGCGATTACGATGCGGTGTTTCTCGGCATGGGCCTCGGCGGCACGAACAAGCTCGGCCTTACGAGAGAAGGGGAGCTCGAAAACGTCGTTGACGCCGTCGATTACATCGCACGGCTGAGGCAGGCGGAGGATCTGACCAAGCTGCCGGTCGGCCGGCGCGTCGTCGTCATCGGCGGCGGGATGACGGCGATCGACATCGCCGTGCAGTCGAAAAAGCTCGGCGCGCAAAACGTGACGATCGTCTATCGCCGCGGCGCCGACAAGATGAAGGCTAGCCGGTTCGAGCGCGAGCTTGCTCAGACGAGCGGCGTCGTCATTCGCACATGGGCGCGCCCCGTGTCGCTCGAGGGCCACGGGGACGCGCTGAGCGGCGTCGTTTTCGAGGATACGCACGAGCACGACGGCGTGCTCGCTTCGCCCGGCTCGGTCTTCCGGATCGAAGCCGACATGCTGTTCACCGCCATCGGGCAGCGTGGAGCGCTCGAGGCGCTGGACGGGGCGCAGATCGACGCGAAGGACGGCCGCATCGTCGTCGACGCCGAGCGCCGCACCAGCCTCGAAGGCGTGTGGGCCGGCGGCGACTGCGTTCTCGGCGGCGACGATCTGACGGTCAGCGCGGTCGAGGACGGCAAACAGGCGGCGCGGTCCATCGCCGCAGCGCTCGGCGTTGCGCGCATTTGAGACATCAAAGCGAGGGTCCCATGGCTGATCTGCGCACCAATTTCCTCGGCGTCAAATCGCCCAACCCGTTCTGGCTCGCCTCGGCCCCGCCGACGGACCGCAAGGTCAACGTCGACCGCGCATTTCGCGCCGGCTGGGGCGGCGTCGTCTGGAAGACGCTCGGCGAAGCGGGACCTCCGATCGTCAATGTGTCGGGGGCCCGCTACGGCGCGATTCACGGGCCGGACCGGCGCCTGATCGCGTTGAACAACATCGAGCTCATCACCGACCGCGACCTCGAAATCAATTTGCAGGAGATCAAGGAGGTCAAGCGGGCTTGGCGTGATCGCGCTCTGATCGTCTCGCTGATGGTGCCCTGCGACGAAGACTCCTGGAAGGCGATTCTTGCGCGCGTCGAAGAGACGGACTGCGACGGTGTCGAACTCAATTTCGGCTGCCCGCACGGCATGTCGGAGCGCGGCATGGGCTCCGCGGTCGGTCAGGTGCCGGAATATGTCGAAATGGTCGCGCGCTGGTGCAAGGCGCATACGCGCATGCCGGTCATTGTCAAGCTGACGCCCAATATCACCGACATCAAGAATCCCGCCCGGGCGGCAAAGAACGGCGGCGCAGACGCCGTCTCGCTCATCAACACGATCAACTCGATCATGGCGATCGATCTCGATCGCATGACGCCTGACGTCGCCATCGACGGCAAGGGCACGCATGGCGGCATGTGCGGCCCGGCGGTCAAGCCGATAGCGCTGGCGATGGTGGCGGACATCGCCCGGGACCGGGAGTGCGCGGGCCTGCCGATTTCGGCGATCGGCGGGATCACGACCTGGCGCGACGCGGCCGAATTCATCGCGCTCGGCGCGGGGACGGTGCAGGTCTGCACTGCGGCCATGACTTACGGCTTCAAGGTCGTCGAGGAGATGATCTCCGGCCTCTCGTCCTTCATGGACGCCAAGGGCTATGCGACGATCGATGACTTCCGCGGTCGCGCCGTCCCCTCGATCACCGACTGGCAGAACCTCAATCTCAATTTTGTGGTCAAGGCCGAGATCGATCAGGATCTCTGCATCCAGTGCGGCCGGTGCCACATCGTCTGCGAGGACACGTCGCACCAGGCGATCTTCGCCCATGTGAACGGGAAGCGGCGCTTCGTCGTCAATGACGCCGAATGCGTCGGCTGCAATCTCTGCGCGCTGGTCTGCCCTGTCGAGGGCTGCATCACGCTCGTCCACAAGACGGCAGGGATCGATCCACGCACGGGCCTCGACTACGCGCGGCCCGCCGCGAACTGGACGACGCATCCAAACAATCCGAGTGTTCAGAAGGCCGCGGAATAACTATTCCTCGCCGCGCGGCTCCTTCAGCTTGCTGAACACCGCATCGACGTCGATGCGCTCCTCGCTCGGCTTCGGCTTCGGAACGCCGAACACTTCGAGTTGGCTCGACGGCGCGGGCCTCGCGGTGGTGATCTCGGCCGAAACGAGGGTCTGGCTGCGATCCTCCTCCACTTTGGGCTTGTCCTTGGCGGCCCGATTGACTTCGAAGTCGAGATCGATCTGCGAGCAGAGGCCCAGCGTCACCGGGTCCATCGGCTGAAGATTGGCCGAATTCCAGTGCGTGCGCTCCCGGATCGCCTGCAGCGTGTGCTTGGTCGTGCCGACGAGGCGCATGATCTGCGCGTCCTTGAGCTCCGGGTGGTTGCGCAACAACCACAGGACCGCGTTGGGGCGGTCCTGGCGGCGCGACAGCGGGGTATAGCGCGCGCCGCGCGGCTTCTTGAACTCGGGCGTTCGCACCTTCGACGTCGCCAGGTGCAGGCGATGGTTCGGGTCCTGCTCGGCGGCCGCGATTTCCTCGCGGGTCAGCTGCCCGGTCGAGATCGGATCGTAGCCTTTGATGCCGGTCGCGACTTCTCCGTCGGCGATGCCCTTCACCTCCAGCGGATGCAGTTTACAGAACTCCGCGATCTGATCGAACGTCAACGACGTGTTCTCGACCAGCCAGACGGCGGTCGCCTTCGGCATCAACGGCGCGTCGCTCATTTCGGCATGCTCCTTAGGCGGATGGGCGCGCGGCTCCGGTCCCGGCCGGAGGAGGCGCAGCCTCGAAACAACAGAACTCTAGGGGAATGGCGCTTTATAGGCGCCCGAAGGGCGAATTGCAATCGCTTCCGCCGAATCAAGTTGGGGGCGACGCAAAATACCTGCCCCGTGACCTTGCCGAACAGTGGATCATAACCCCAGATCGCGGCGTTCAGAGCGAGGCGTCCGTGCGGTCCGACACAAGGGCGGCGTCGAGCGCGAACTCACCAGGAAAGGAATTCCATCATGAAATCCGCACTCGTCATGGCCGCAGCGCTCGGGCTGGCGTTCACCCCGCTCTTGTCGCTAGCCCCCGCCGAAGCCAAGGGCTGTCTCAAGGGCGCGCTGGTTGGCGGAGTCGCCGGCCACATGGCCCATCACGGCGTCCTCGGCGCGATCGGCGGCTGCGTGGTCGGTCATCACATGGCCCACGAAAAGATGAAACAAGAGGGCGAGGCCGCAGCGCAGAACCCGCATCCGCCTGCATCTCCGCAGCCCGCGCAGTGAAAAAAGAGGGCCTCTAGGCCTTGTTGTTGAGGGCCCGCTCGGCCTTCGGGTCGAGCGGCCAGCGCGGCCGAGCGGGCGCGTCCAATCCGTCTCTCAGTCCGAGGCGCAGCCGTTCGATTCCCGCCCAGGCGATCATTGCGCCGTTGTCGGTGCAAAGCTTCTGCGGCGGGGCGACCATCGGCAGGCCTGCCTCGCCGCACAGGCGCTCCAACGCTTGCCGCAGCGCCCCATTCGCGGCGACGCCGCCCGCGGCCACCACGGCCCTTGGCGCATTTCCTAGGCGCTCGCGGAAGAGCTTCAGCCCCATGCGCACGCGATCCTCGACCACGTCGACGATCGCGGCCTGAAACGAAGCGCAAAGGTCCTCAATGTCGCGAGGACGCAGAGGGGCCGCCGACTCGGCGGCCTGACGGACCGCAGTCTTCAAGCCGGACAGCGAAAAATCGGCGTTCGGCCGCCCGAGGAGCGGCCGGGGGAGAGCGAAGCGCTCGGGATCGCCCCTCTTCGCCGCCGCCTCGACCGCAGGGCCTCCGGGGAAGGGGAGCCCGATGAGCTTCGCCGTCTTGTCGAAGGCCTCGCCGAGAGCGTCGTCCATCGTCGCGCCGAGGCGAACGTAGTCGCCGACACCCTTCACGGCGAGGATCTGCGTATGACCTCCAGACGCCAGAAGAATGAGGTAGGGGAAGCCGACGCTTGCGATGAGCCGCGCCGTGAGCGCGTGCGCCTCCAGATGGTTGACCGCGACGAACGGCTTTCCCGTCGCGAGAGCGACGCCCTTTCCCGCCATCAGTCCGACCATGACCCCGCCAATCAGGCCGGGCCCGGCCGCCGCCGCCACGCCGTCAAGATCCCGAGCCGACAGACCGGCCTTAGCAAGCGCCCGTGCGATCAGCGTATCGAGGATCTCGACATGGGCGCGCGCCGCAATCTCCGGCACGACGCCGCCAAAAGCCGCATGCGCCGCGATCTGACTCATGATTTCGTCGGAGAGGATCTGGCCCACGCCGTCCGGCGGCAGCCGCACGACCGCTGCGGCCGTCTCGTCACAGGTCGTCTCGATCCCCAGAACGCGCATCCGCCTGATTCTCCTAAGCCCAGCGCGTCTCCGGCGTTCGAGCTCGAACGCCCATAGCGTGAAGGGAGCGACGATGGAACCGGCGTCGGTCCAAGCCATGCGGTCGAGTGTCGCACATCCTGTCGCTGGCGCCGTTTTTGTGATATTTATGTTGCACTTTGAGGCAAGCTATGAGCGGCCCTGTCGGATCGAGTGAATTGCGGGTTGTAGTCCGGCCGATCGAGACGCCCGGATTTGAGCCCGCGAGAATTCCCGCCCTCGCTTTCAAGAAGATGTTTGACGCCTTCCTCGCCGCGCTGATCGCGGCGGATCGCGAACTTCATCCCAAGTCCGGCTCAAGCGAGTTCTACCTATCGCATCTGGCGATAGGATCCTACGAATTCGGCATCATGGAGAAACAGAGGTCGCCTGGTCGAGGCGGCGCATCCGCCATCGAGCTTTTCAGACGATGCTCGGGCCGTGTCTACCGGAGCGACTATCAAATCCTGTTGCGGTATCCGCGCCTCATGCGGGCGTTTCATCGGATCGTCAAGGCGCTCGACCCGGCCTATAGAGTTCTTGTCCGGCACGAGAACACCGAATTGCCGATGGACGGGTTCTTTTGCCGCCAGGTCGATCGGGTCGGCCATGCGAGCGACGCGCGGTCACGCGACGACGCATGGTTTGCCGGAACCGCGATCACCTCGTTCGAAGGGCGGCTCGAATCGATCGATTATCGGGGCGTACTGTGGACGGGCCAGTTGACGCCTGCCGGCAGCGACGCTCAGCTCGTGTGCGTGTTCGACAAGTCCAAGGGGGAAGACGCCCTCAATCCGTTCGGCAACAAGACGGTCAGCGTCAACGGACGGGCGATTTACACAGGAGACAGCCAGCTTCCCGAACGCGTCGAAGTTCTGACAATCGAGGAATTGCATAGGGCCGCCAAGCCCGTCGAGCTCATGGGCTCGCTCGCGCCGGCGTTTTATGGAGATCGGGGCGACGGGCTTGATCACATCCACTAGCCACAATCACTTCCTGCACATGAACGTGCTGTTGCGGCACGCTTGCGGCGGCTCGGCCGATTCGGAGCGCGATGTCGAGACGATCCTGACCGAGGCCGCTTTGGGGAAGCGCCGCCTGTGGGTCACCAGCATCCTGTTCGCCGAGCTGAGGCCATCGACGTTCCGGCGCGGCCCATTCCCGACCATCGCCGAATTTACTAACTACATTCGCGCGATCGCCACATTCGTGACGCCCGATCCGAACACGATGCTTCGGGCCGCCCGATTGCGCGACGTGGAATGGCGGCGCCCTGCCGCTCTGCGCAGCCCCGGCGAAAGGCCGCGATTCATGTCGCTGGTCGACGCCCTGCAGATCGCATCCGCCTTGTGGGTGAAGGAGGCGCTTGCCGTCGCCGACCTCGAATTTCTGGCGTTCGACGACCACACGTCCGACGATGCTGAAGGCGGCGGCCGGCGACTGTCGTTGTTGCGGCTGCAGGATTATACGGACGACCTGCCTGTCAGTTCGGACGTCCTCGCGGCCGTCGAGCTGACCCGGGTCGAACCGGTTCTGCAACCGCGCCAGATCCGGCAGTCTATGCCGGCGGGCTGAGCTTCGAAGCGAAGCGTTCAGAGCTATTCGCGATCGCCGCGACCTATCACCGCGGTTTGGCGATCTCGGCCTCGATGACCGGCGCGAGAATGGTTTTGACCGCGAAGATCGAGCCCTTGACGCTGTAGTGGCCATAATCGACGGCCAGCAGGTCTTCGGGAAGATTGTCACCGACGAGGCGCCGGCAACCGTCGGCGCCGCAGAGCTTCTCCGCCTGCGAGACGTAGACGACGCCTTCGCCCCAGTCCTTGCCCGCGAGCGTCCGGTCGGTCTCGAGCGAATCCGGCCGAACGCCGATGCGCGAGAATTCCGGCGCTTCGCCGCGCTCGAGGACGTCGCGTCCGACGAGAATCGGCAAGATCGGGGCCCAGGTCGGAACCTGGCCCGCGACGACGATCGAGCGCACGCCGTCCCGATGCAGCCGCCGCGCGCCTTCGACCAGCGCGTCGAGATAGTCGGGATAGCGCCAGTTCGCCTCGTGGGCGTATTGCGCGAAATAGCCGGCGACCAAAAGAACGTCCGGCCGGATCGCCCGGATGCGCTCGAACACATAGTCATTGATGGCGCGGCAGCGCGGCGTGCCGGCGACGCCGGCGTCCATCGCGACATGCTCCACCAGCGGCGCGCAAAACACCGACGACAGCGTCATGAGATTGGCCTTGCCTGCGAAGGCTTCGGTGAGTCCCGCGAAGAGATGCGCGGCATGCGAATCGCCGACGACCAGGATCGTCGTCTTGCCTGGATCGTCCTTCTCGCCGCATCGATTGTCCTCGAAGAAACGCGCCGCGCGCAGGCGTTCCTCTTCGAGCGGGTAGGCCCGGTCGTCGCGCTGATAGAAGCATTGCATCAGGCGCTTGCCCTGCGCGCCGTTGACGTCGAAATCGAAAATGCGGGCAACGAGTGGCGGAAAACGCGCGGGAAAGCCTTTCGCGTCATAAGTGATGCGCCCGGCGACCCCGGTCGCGGCCAGCATCGCAGCGAGCGCGAACGCGACCGCAAAGGGGCGGCGGCGAAAAAGGGCTGCGACCGGCGCCTCGATCAGCCGGAAGGTGAGCGTCGCGAGGACGACGGCGGCAGCCGCCAAAGCGAACATCACGGCGGGCGTCGGAATGACGCCGGGCCAGATATGCGCGAATGCGAACAGCGGCCAGTGCCAGAGATAGAGCGGATAGGAAATGACGCCAAAAAAGCCTGCGACGCGGTTGCCGAGCGCAATCTCTCCCGCAAGCGAGCGCGGATGCGCGATGACCAGCGCGCAGCCGGCGGTCGGGATCGCAGCCCGCCAGCCTGGAAAGGGCTGAGCCTCGCTCATCAGGAAAAACGCCCCGAGCATCAGCGCGACGCCGAGCCCGGCGCCGATATTGGCGACATTGCGGGCAGGGTAGGGCAAGGCCTCGAGCAGAAAGACCTCGCGATAGGCGAGCAGCGCGCCGAGCGCGAGCTCCCAGGCGCGCGTCCACGGAAGATAGAAGGCGCCGATCGGATCGATCGGCGTCAGGATGACGCAGGCGGTCAGCGACGCGAGGAATATGCCGAAGACGAGCGCCGGCAGAAGCTTGCGCGCCAGACTGAAGAGGGCCAGCAGGAGGACGGACCAGACCAGATAGAACTGTTCCTCGATGCTGAGCGACCAGAGGTGCAGCAAGGGCTTCGCCGACGAATCCGCGCCGAAGTACCCGGTGACGCCTGCGAGCCTGAGGAGCCAGAAGTTGACGGTGAAATAGGAGTTCCCGAGCAGGCCCCCGCCGATGTCGCGAAACTGGGTCGGCGCGGCGCGAAACCAGCCGACGATCCAGACCAGGCTCACAACAAGGATAAGCGCAGGCAGGATGCGCCTGGCGCGCTTGGCGTAGAACATCATAAGCGAGAAGCGGCCCGCGGCGCATTCCGACAGGATGATGCGGGTAATGAGAAAGCCCGAAATGACGAAGAACACGTCGACGCCGGCAAAGCCGCCCGGAACGAGCGCGCGATCGGCGTGGAAGGCGACGACGCCGAGGACGGCCAGCGCGCGCAGACCGTTGATGTCCTTGCGGAAATCGAGGTCGCGGCCGGCGCGCGCCGCGGCGATGTCGGGAGTGTCGAGGGCTTTGTCCAAGAACCGGTCCTGCCGCCGTCGCGTTCAAGACGCGCCGGAAGGGGTGGAGATGCGCATGGCGGGGTAAAGCCCCGCGCGCCGATCGGCAAGCGGCGCCTTGTTCCCCCGCCCGCCACCGGCATAATGGGGTCGTGGACAACCGAGCGGTCGATGACGGCTAGGATTGCGCTGTTTCGCGCCCGCGAGGATGCGGCGGCCACCGCCGCTCGGTTGCGGCGGCTCGGGTTCTCCGTCGCTGAGCTCCCGGTGATCGAGATCGCGCCGCTTCCCTTCGCGCCGGCGAAGACGCGTTATGACGCAGTCGTCGCCACCAGCGCCAAGGCGTTCCTGAGCGAGGCTCCGGTCGACAGGGCTTCGCCGCTCTTCGTCGTCGGCGCCGGAACCGCGCGCGAGGGCGAAGCGCGCGGCTGGCGGCTCGCCGCCCCGCCCGCGCCCGACGCCGAGCGGCTGGTCGAGACGCTCGAGCGCCTGACCGAGCCTGGCGCAAGCGTGCTCTATCTCGCGGGCCGCGATCGGAAGGACGCCGTCGAGGCGGAGCTCGGCCCGACGCGCGCGCTCGAGGTTGTCGAGGCCTATGCGGCGGTAGAGCGGACAGGGTGGCGTCCGGCCGAGGCCCGCGCGCTGGCGTCCTGCGCCTTCGCCCTGCACTATTCCAAGCGATCGGCCGCGCTCGCAGCGCGGCTGGCCGAGGCCGCTGGCCTCTCCGGGCGCTTTGACGCGATGACGCATGTCTGCCTGTCGGCGGACGTCGCCGGGCCGCTCGAGGCGATCGGGATCGCGCATGTCCTTGTCGCCGAGAGGCCGGACGAGCCGCCCCTGTTCGCGGCTTTGAGCCGCGCCGCGCGCGTGTTTCCTTCGGATAGGCCCTACCGTATATAGGGCGCGAAATCCTGAAGGGCTCGAGAGCGATGGTCGACGAGGAAAGCCAGGAGGTTGCGTCGGCGCCGGCGGCAGGCGCACCGGTCAATCGCGACCGACGCCACGATCCCGACGTCATCGACGGGGAGGTCGCCGCCCGCCTCGACGACGGGGCGCCGGCTGGGCCGGCGGCTGGAGCGCCGCCCGGCCCCGCGCCGCCGGAGAGGCAGGGCCCTGGCGCAGGCCGCGCGTTCGTTTTCGGCGCGCTCGGCGGCCTGATTGTTTCTGCGCTCGCCGCGGCCGGCGGCTACTACGCCCTGGCGCCGAGGACCGATGTCGCTGAGGCGGGCGCGGGCCGACTCGCCGCGCTCGAAGCCCAGGCCGGGCGCGAGGGCGAGGAGGCTCAGCGCCAAAGCGCCGCGATCGCCGGTCTCGACAAGCGTCTCGGCGCGCTCGAGGCTTCGAACTCTTCGACCGCCTTGGCCGGACTGGACAAGCGAATCGGCGCGCTGGAAGCAGCGAGCGCGGCAGGAGCCTCGAAGATCGCCTCCGCCGCGCAGGCCGCCCAGAGCGTAACGACCGACCTGAAGAGCCTGAGAGCGGACGTGGACGCCGCGCGCGGCGAAATCCCCGGGCTCTCCGCTCGCATCGCGAAACTCGAGTCAACCGCGCCGCAGGCCGCCGCCGGCGCGCCGGAGATTTCCGCCCTCGCCGCACGCGTCGACAAGGTTGAGGCCGCGCTCGCCGCCCCCAAGACCGAAACGCGCGTCGCCCCGGAGAAGCCCACGCCAGGCGACAACCCGGCCGCTGTTGCGATCGTGGCCGAAGCGCTCCGGGACAAGCTCGCTGCGGGGATCCCGTTCGCAACCGAACTTAAGGCCTTGCAGAGCCTCGGCGTGCAGCCGGAGAGCCTAGCGCCGTTGAAAGCCCTCGCCGATGGCGGGCCTACCGATCGCGCACTCGCCGCATCCTTCGACGCCGTCGCGCCCAAAGTGCTGGCGGCCGCTGCGCGTCCGGAGGACGGGGGCGTCGTCGACCGCTTCCTCGCCCATCTTCGCGGGCTGGTTCAGGTGCGCGTCCTCAGCGAAACGCCGGGCGACGATCCTGCCGCCCTCGTGTCGCAGATCGAGGCCGAGAGCCGGCGCGGAGACGTGCGCGGCGCGCTCGCCGCTTTCGGCAAGCTGCCCGAGCCCGCCCGGCAGGCGGCGACCGGCTGGGCGGCGGAGGCGGGCGCGAAACAGGCGGCGGACGAGGCGCTGAGCTCCATCCGCGAAGCGGCGATTGCGAAACTGGCGGCCGGCGGCAAAACTTGAATGAGTTGCGGGACGCGACGGCCGTGCGGGGTCGGCGAGCCAATGTTGGAAAAGCGGTGAGGATATGGTTCGCCTGTTGATCTTTCTCGCTGCGCTGGCGCTGGCCGCCTGGGGCCTCATGTGGCTTTCCGACAATCCGGGCGTCGTCACGATCGTCTGGCGCGGGGTCGAATACAAGGTGTCGCTGATGCTGACGCTCGGCGTTGTCGCGGCGGCGGCGGCCGTGCTGTCGATCGTCTGGGGCGTCTTGCGTTTCGTCTTCAACATTCCCTCGCTCATGACGCTGGCCGCGCGGGCGCGCAGGCGCGAGAAGGGTCTGCTTGCGCTGTCGCGCGGCATGATCGCTGTCGGCGCCGGCGATGCGCGCGCCGCGGCCAAGCATGCCGCTGATGCGAGCCGCCTCGTTGCGCACGAACCGATGACCAAGCTCCTGCGCGCGCAGGCCGCGCAGTTGGCGGGCGACCGCGAGGGAGCCGTCGCCGCCTACAATGCGATGCTCGAGCATCACGAGACGCACGGCCTCGGCCTGCGCGGCCTGCATCACGAGGCGCGGCGCGGCGGCGACCACGAGGCTGCGCTGCAATACGCGATGCGCGCCAACGCGCATGCGCCGGCGGCATGGGCGGGGCAGGCGGTGCTGGACGACCGCGCCCGGCGCGGCGATTGGGCAGGCGCGCTTGCGACCGTCGATTCCAACGCCTCCGCCCGCCTCATCGACAAGCCGACCGCGAACCGTTGGCGCGCGGTCATCAAGACAGCGATGGCGGAAGAGACGATTGAGCGCGATCCGAAAGCAGCGCTTGCGCTGGCGCAGGAAGCCTGCCGTCTCGCGCCGACGCTCGTTCCCGCGGCGGCGATTTGCGGACGGTTGATGGCGAGCGCCGGCGATTATCGCCGCGCGACCAAGATTCTCGAAAACGCCTATGCACAGACGCCGCATCCCGACCTCGCGGCCGCCTATCTGAGGGTCCGGCACGGCGATTCGACCGGCGACCGGCTGACGCGCGCCCGGACGCTCGCGCGCGTCGCGCCGAACGATCCCGAATCGATGCTGACGATCGGCCGCGCGGCGCTCGAGGCGCATGACCGGGACGCCGCCCGCGCCGCGGTGGCGCCGCTGATCGCCTCCGATTCGCCGCGCGGCCGGCCGACCCGCCGCGTTTGCCTCCTGATGGCGGACATCGAGGAGGCGGAAGGCCATCTCGGCGCCGTGCGCGAATGGCTCGCCCGCGCCGCCCGCGCGCCGCGCGACAAGGCCTGGGTCGCTGACGGCGTGATCAGCGACCGATGGGCGCCGGTCTCGCCGTCGGGGACGCTCGATGCCTTCGTCTGGCGCACCCCCGACGAGCGGCTCGCGCCTTACATCGAGCCGCCGCCGGTCGAGCCGCAAGTCCCGCCGACGCCGCCTCAGATCGCCGCGCCTGTGGCGTCGCCTTCGCCTGCGCCGCAAGCGGTCGCGCCGCAAGTCTTGGCGGCCCAAGAGGCCGCGCCGCAGGTCGTCGAGCCCGCGCGCCGCGTGCCGCCCTCGCCGGCCCCGGCGCCTCGCGCCGGCGTCATCATCGATCCGGCCGCCATGGCGCCGGACGATCCCGGCCCGGGCGAGCCTTCAGCCGAGGAGCGTAACTTCCCGCTCTACGCCAGCGAATGAGCGTCGTCGGCGGCCGGGCGCCCCAACCGGGACAATCCTGACGATGTCTTCGTCTTCAGCAGTTATCGTCGGCGCCGGCCATGCGGGCGTTCAGGCCGCCGCGAGCCTGCGCGAGGAAGGATTTCAGGAGCCGATCGTGCTCCTCTCCGACGAGCCGGAGCTTCCCTATCAGCGGCCGCCTCTGTCGAAAACCTTTCTCAAAGGCGAGATGGACATCCACGGCCTGCCGCTGAGGGCCGAATCGTTCTTCCGCGACCACCGGATCGAACTCAGGCGCGGCGTGCGGGCGAGGCGAATCGACCGCGCCTCCGGGCGAGTCGAGACGGACGACGGGGGCGCGATCGAATATGGCCACCTGATCCTGGCGACGGGCGCGCGGCAAAGACGTCTCGCGGCGCCGGGCGTCGATCTGCGCGGAGTCTTCAGCCTGCGCACGATCGCTGACGCGACCGCGATCCGCGAAAGGCTTGAGCCCGGAACGAAGCTCGTCGTCATCGGCGCCGGCTTCATCGGCCTCGAGATCGCCGCCACCGCGACGAGCCTCGGCGCCGAGGCGACGGTGGTCGAGATCGCGCGGCCGATGGGACGCGCGGTCTCGCCGGTCATGTCGGATTTTTACCTCAAAGACCACACAGCGAGCGGCGTGCGCTTCCGCATCGGGCGCGGCGTGACCGAAATTCGCGGCGCCGGCAAGGCCGAGGCCGTTGTTCTGACGAATGGGGAGGTTTTGCCCGCGGACTGCGTCGTCATCGCGGTCGGGGTCACTGCGGAAGACGCGCTCGCGCGCGAGAGCGGACTCGAATGCGCCAACGGAATCGTGGTCGACGCGCATCTGCAGACGTCGGACCCAGCCATATCGGCGATCGGCGACTGCGTGGACTTTCCGAATGCGTCGCTCGGATTCCGAACTCGGCTCGAATCGGTCCAGAACGCCGTGGATCAGGGCCGCTGCGTCGCCGCGCGCCTCGCCGGAAAGCCCGCCCCCTATGACGCGCTCGCCTGGTTCTGGAGCGATCAGGGCGATCTCAAGCTCATGATCGCCGGACTGTCGCACGGCGTCGACACATGGGTCCTGCGCGGCGCGCCCGAGGCGCGCGCCTTCTCGGCCTTCGGCTTCCGAAAAGGCAAGCTCGCGGTTGTCGAATCGGTCAATCGCACCGCCGATCACGCCGCGGCGAAGCGCATCATCGGGACGCCGAAAACGCTGACTCCCGAGGACGCCGCGAACCCCGCTTTCGATCTGAGGGCGCTGGCGAAACGGTGATGGCGAGCCGTTCCGCGCGGGCGGCGCGTATCCGCCTGAGACGAAAAAGCATGTATGCCGCGAAAAGCAGGAGCAGCAGCCGTGAGTGAATCGGCATGGAGAGCCGCTAACCGCGCGCATTGGGACGAAATGGTCGCGGTGCATCTTGGCCCACGCGGTTACGACTTGACGACCCTGCGCGCTGGGCGCGGCCGGTTCAACGCGATCGAGGAGGCGGAACTTTGGCCGGTCGATGGCAAAGACGTCCTGCATCTTCAATGTCATTTCGGCGCGGACAGCCTGAAGCTGGCGCAACGCGGGGCAAAAGTCGTGGGGCTGGATTTCTCGTCATCGGCGATTGCCGCGGCGAGGCAGCTCGCAAAAGAGCTGGACCTCTCCGATCGCGCGCGCTTCATTCAAGCGGATCTGTACGATGCGCCAGCAGCAATCTCGCAGTCGGCGGGATTCGATATGGTGTTCGTCACCTGGGGCGCGATCATATGGCTGCCGGACATTTGTCGCTGGGCGGAGATTGTCGCCCACTTCCTTAAGCCCGGCGGTTCGCTCTACCTGGCGGAGTGCCATCCGGCGGCGCTGGTCTTCGATGACGCCGCTTCGGTCGAAGACGGGCGACCGGGCCTTTTCGCACCTTATTTCTCGCGCAAGCCCGTCGTGATGGACGTAACGCACGATTATGTGGACGACACGGCGACGCTGCACAATGCAACTACCCATACATGGATCCATCCGCTCGGCGACCTCATTTCCAGTCTGCTGACAGCTGGCCTGAGTCTAGACTGGCTTCACGAGCATGACGCCGTGACTTGGCGCATGTTTAAGATATTGAAGCTGGACGCCCTTGGTCTGTGGCGGTGGCCGGATCAACCCTGGCTACCACTCGCATTTTCGTTGCGAGCGACCCGCCGTTAGAGCGTGTCGCCCGACCCGTCCAGTGCAGGCGGCGGCAGCCGCCGTGTCGAAGCGCGCTCCAGTACGCGGCGAACAGGCGCACCACCTGGAACATCCTTCGAGACGCGCCGTTGAACGGCGCTCCTCAGGACAAGAGCACAAATCAAGCTGCAACCCGCTCGAGGGAAGCTCACCCCGTAGCCGATAGGACCCGGGTGCGGTTTGCGACGCTGACGTCGCTCCGCGCTCCCCCTCGCCCCCGCGTCATCAAACGAGCTTACCAAGCTTTCATCTCGCCGCCATGGGAGCGTAACCGCATCTGCGCCATAGATTCTCCATCGAGCCGGTCCCGCGGGCCGGCGGTTTTTTCGAAAATGGAGCAGTCAAAGTGGCCAATAGTCTTTCACGGCTGAGCGGGCCGAAGTCGTTCCGCGCCGCGTTGCTCGGCGCCGTCGCCGTCGCCGCCGTTGGCGGTCTGACGATCGAGGCTCTGCCCGTCGCGTCCTATCCGGCGCTTGCCGCCGCGACCACGCTTTCGGCCGGACCCGCGTCGTTCGCCGACGTGGTTGACCACGTCAAGGGCGCGGTTGTGTCCGTCAAGGTCAAGATCGACCAGTCGAACGCATCATTCGACGAAGACTCGCAGCCGATGCCGAACTTCCCCAAGGGCGGTCCGCTCGAGAAGTTCTTCCGCCAGTTCGGCGAGCGCGGCTTCGGCGAGCGCGGCGGGCAGGACCATGACCAGCCCCGCACGGCGATGGCTCAGGGCTCCGGCTTCTTCATTTCCGCCGACGGCTACATCGTCACCAACAATCACGTCGTGGAGCACGCCAAGGACGTGACGATCACCACAGCCGACGGCAAGACGATCCCGGCGCGCGTCGTCGGCACGGACCCAAAGACGGATCTCGCGCTGCTCGAGGTCACCGAAGGCGGCGACTATCCCTTCGTTTCCTTCGCCTCGCAGGAGCCGAGGGTCGGCGACTGGGTCATCGCCGTCGGCAATCCGTTTGGCCTCGGCGGCACGGTCACGGCCGGCATCGTCTCGGCGCGAGGACGCGACATCGGATCGGGCCCCTATGACGACTTCCTCCAGATCGACGCTCCGGTGAACCACGGCAATTCGGGCGGCCCGACCTTCAACGCCAACGGCGAAGTGGTCGGCGTCAACACCGCCATCTTCTCCCCGTCGGGCGGCAGCGTCGGCATCGGCTTCGCCGTTGCGAGCGACGTCGCCAAGAGCGTGATCCAGTCACTGAAGGATGACGGCAAGGTCGCGCGCGGCTGGCTCGGCGTCCAGATCCAGCCGGTTACGCAGGACATCGCCGACAGCATGGGCCTCAAGGAGAGCAAGGGCGCGCTGGTCGACAAGGCCGAGAAGGATTCGCCTGCAGCGGCGGCCGGCCTCAGGGACGGCGACGTGATCACCTCGGTCAATGGCGAAGCAGTCGCGGACTCGCATGATCTCGCCCGCAAGATCGCGGCGCTCGGACCGAAGAAGGAGGCCGATCTGGCGATCATCCGCAACGGCTCGCCTGAGACCGTCAAGGTGACGCTGGGCGCGATGCAGGACGACAAGCAGGCGAAGGCCAACGCGCCCGACGCGCATGCGAAAGACGCCATGGCGAAATACGGCATGACGCTCGAGCCGGCGACCGCGGCCGAGGGCGCGGGCAAGACCGGCGTCGTCGTCGCAGACGTCGATCCCGACGGCGCCGCCGCGCAGAAGGGCATCGCGACGGGCGACGTCATCCTGGAGGTCGCCGGCAAGCCGGTGTCGAATCCGTCCGACGTGACGGCGGCGATCGACGCTGCCAAAGCCAACGGAAAGAAGTCGGTGTTGATGCAGGTCAAGACAGCTGACAGCACGCGCTTCGTCGCGCTGTCGACCCAAGCCGTCTCGTAATCCGAGCGGCGGGTCTGGCGCGGGAGGCCGGCGTCCGCTTCGCCGCGCATGCGCCAGACCTTGCGGCAGGCCGATTCCCGCTTACCGGCCTGCCGCTCAGCTTTAGAGCCGCCTGAACGCGGCAAGATCCCCGCCTACGCCGAGCTTGATCGATGACTGCCCGCCGCGGCGCGCTGCCGAGCCGAAGCCGTCTCGAATCAAAAACCCAATCGGCTCGCTTTTGCCGGTGACCTTTAGGGGGCTGACGGACCTTGGAGACGAGCGGCCGCCGTTGGCGGTCCGACGCTCTCAATGCGCACTGAGCCAGACACGGCATACTCGTTTTTGCGCCGGAATGACGATCGCCCGCGGCAGCGCCGCTCCGGCGCCGCACCTCCCGAGCGATTGCGCCTCATCCAGATCGATAGACACATACCGTCCCACGGTGATCTTCACGTGGTCTGGTTGAGTCGGGTTAAAGGGAGCAGTGTTGGCGATTAGCGTCGCGCCCCGGTCTTCTGACCATTTCGAGTCTCGGTCGCTTCGGGAGGAATCGATGGTGCATGTATAGCCCGGACCACCACCTTGGGCGCACCAATAGACATTAACCTCGACCCTCGTCACCACGCCGTCAGCAAGCGTGACGCGTGCGTCGCCGGAGACACAACGAGCTTTCTCTTCAAACTCGCACTTGCGAATCTCTTGCCCGTCAGCGTGAGCGATACCGGTCAATATGGTCGCCGCCAGGAAGCCGGCCAGATAGATGAAATGCTTCATCGCATCCTAACGTCGTGTGGATCGCCCCCGCTACAAGACGGTCCTTTCCCCTGGACCCGTTGTAACGTC
>Ga0209656_10000528_pt1 | contig 25218 bp, 20 predicted proteins | sample BogFormECP12_OM2_FD_188239 | JGI IMG/M metagenome (GOLD analysis project Ga0209656, IMG submission 188239) | Bog forest soil microbial communities from Calvert Island, British Columbia, Canada - ECP12_OM2 (SPAdes) (version 2) | ecosystem: Environmental > Aquatic > Freshwater > Wetlands > Bog ...
CCCGGCTCGAGTTCCCCTGGCTCCTGCGGTTCCCTGGCCGCCGGATCGGCCGCGACCGCCGGGTCAGCCGAATCCGCCGCGGCCGCCGGGTCTTCTGCGAGCACCGGGTCTTTCGCGGTCACTGGATCAAACGTGACCGTCCGGCGGGGCGCGGGCGCCGCCGGGCTCGCCAGCGGAATCAGCAGCCGCAGCACGGCCACGGCGGCCGCCGTCGCGGCCAGGGTCGGCAGCAGGCTGGCGAACGTCGCGGTGGGCCGGGTCGCGGCGGCGGTCAGCCCGACCACCGCGAACACCCCGAGGCCGGCCATGCCGTACGCCATCCGCCGCGTGGCCGCCGCGCCGATGACGGCCGCGAAGATGGCCAGCACCACCAGGATCCCGCTGACCAGGACGAGCTTGTCGTCCGCGCCGAACTTGGAGATGGCGAAGTTCTTCAGCCACGGCGGCGTGAAATCGATCTGCAGCTCGCCGACCGCCACCACCGGCGACCCGTTGGCCCCGGTCAGCCCGGCCACGAACTGTCCCACGCCCAGCGCGGTGCCTGCGGCCAGCACCCCGGCGACGGCGCCCAGGCCCGCGTCCCTCCGACTCGTTCTCATGCTCTGTATTCGGTGCGGCGACGGCGCGGGTTTGGCCGGCCAGGCAACAACCGGGCAACATTCCAAACCCCGGCGCCCCCTGCTACGAATATCAGTTATGACCGCCATTGACCGCCCCGCTCCGGAACCAGCAGGCGCCGGGCCCGGCGGCACCAGCGATCTCGCCGCGCAGATAAGGCTGGTCGCGCGCGGCGACGCGGCCGCCTTCGACGCCGTCTACAATCTTCTCGCCGAGTCGGTGTTCGGCATCGTCAGGCGGGTGATCCGCGACCCGGCCCAGTCCGAGGAGGTCACCCAGGACGTGCTGCTCGAGGTCTGGCGGAGCGCGTCCAAGTTTGACGCCGAACGGGGCAGCGCGACCGCCTGGGTGATGACGCTGGCGCATCGCCGGGCGGTCGACCGGGTCCGTTCGGTACAGAAAGAGTCCGAGCGCGAGCGGCGTACGGCGGCGGCCGACATCCCCTACGACGAGGTGGCCGAGGCCGTCGAGTCGAGCCTGGAGCGCGAGCGCGTGCGGCGCTGCCTGGGCTCGCTCACCGAGCTGCAGCGCGAGTCGGTCACCCTGGCCTACTACGGCGGCTACACCTACGGCCAGGTCGCCAGCCTGCTCGGCGTGCCGACCGGCACGATCAAGACCCGGATGAGGGACGCGCTGATCCGGCTGCGGGACTGCCTGGGGGTGGCGGGATGAGGATACGTGGGAGCAAAGCGCACGGCCGGGAGCCGCATACCCTGGCCGGTGCCTACGCGATGGACGCGATCTCCGAGCCGGACCGGGCCAGGTTCGAGCGCCACCTAGCCGGGTGCGAGGAGTGCGCGCAGGAGATCGCCGGCCTGCGTGAGGCCACCGCCCGGCTGGCCACCGCCACCGCCGTCCCCCCGCCGTCCGGCCTGAAGGAGCGGGTGATGGCCGCCGCGGCCCTGACCAGGCAGCAGCCGCCCCCGGTCAGCCAGGCCAGCGTGGAAACCGAGACGTCCCGGCTGGCCGCCATCGTGTCCTGGTTCCGCGCCCTGGCCTGGCCGCGCCGGATGGCCGTGGCGGCGGCCGCCCTGGCCGCGGTGGTCGTGCTGGGCGTCGCGGTGGTGTTCGGGGTCTCCAACGGCAGCATGCGGGACCAGCTGAACCAGGCCCAGGCCAGCAGCCAGCAGATCGCCGCGGTGCTGACCGCGCGGGACGCCACCATGAGAACCGGGGCGGTCACCGGCGGCGGCACGGTCACCATCGTGATGTCCCACTCCATGCGCGCGCTGGTGTTCACCGCCGCGGACCTGCACGCGCTGCCCGCCTCCCGCGGGTATGAGCTCTGGCTGATCGGCCCGGCCGGGGACCGGCCGGTGACCATGCTCCCGGCGGGCCCGCACGACATGACCGGACCGGTCATCGCCTCCGGGCTGCAGGCGGGGGATCGCCTCGCCCTGACCGCCGAACCCGCCGACGGCGCCGCCCGCCCCACCGCCCCGATGATGCTCGACGTCCTGTTGTAGCCAGTGCCGATCCAGCCGACCGTGTTTGTCCAGCGCCGGTCCATCCCGGCCGGCCGCGTTCGTCGTTGAGATGATGGACGAAGGAGGCCGCCATGAAGTACATGCTCATTCACTGCATCGACGAGGACGCCGAGCGCAGCCGCAGACTCCAGGACCGCCAGCCGGAGGCCCCGTCGATCAAGTCCTGGCTCGGCGAGATGGAGGGCCGGGGCGTGCTACTGCACGGCGACCGGCTGAGGTACGTCAGCGACGCCACGACGGTCCAGGTCCGCCGCGCCGAAGTGCTGGTCAGCGACGGGCCGTTCGCCGAGACCAAGGAGCAGATCGCCGGGTACGACGTGATCGACTGCGCCGATCTCGACGAGGCCATCGAGGTGGCGTCCAAGCACCCGACGGCCTGGCACGGCACCATCGAGGTCCGGCCGATCGCCGGAAATCACTGCGGGGACGCCATGCTCGACTGAGGGACGCCTGAGCCGCGGACGGACCTCCCACCCAACCGCCCGATACCCCTGTATCGTGCTATGTCGGGAAGGGGTGAGGCGGGGTTGGGCCGGCTCAGGAGCACGATAAACGCCCGCATGGAGGAGATGAGCTTCCGGTCGGGTGCCGCCGTTCTTACTGGGCTACCCGTCGCCGCCGGGGTGGCTATCACTCTGGCGGTCGTGCTCGGCAGCCATAGCGCCGCCGCGCCCAGCGCGCCGCGCCCCGCCGCCGTCGCGCGCTCGGCGCCTCCGTCGTCCCCGGTGCTCCCCGCCGCCTCGTCGTCTGCCACGGCGCGGGCCACGCCGGTGGCATCAGTGACGCCGGCCGACGGTTATCGGCCACCTGCCCCGGCGGCCGTGGTGACGACCCGGCAAGCCTCCGCCTCCTCGGCGGTCGGCGTGCCGACCTCGCGGTTCCCGCGTCCCACCCTTATCAGCCGGGCCTTCCCCGTGGTTCCCGATCTGCGCGGGCTGAGCTCGTTCAGCCGGGCTGGCGCGCCGGAATGGCGACATGGCGGCCGGCTTGGCCGGGACCGGGGAGGGTTGCCTGGCTGGCGGCTAGGTCGTATGCCGCACGGACCGCAGCGGGTGGCATCGGCGTCACGCGGCCGTCGCTGACGTGCAGGAACATCAGCTCACAGGTCGCCGCCAGCCGGTGTCCAATGGGTCAGCTAACGGTCAGCAAATGGTCAGCTAGCAGTCAGAGGGCTGATGGCAGACGGTAAGTGTTCCTTGAGGTTTAGCTCAGGTCCAAAGCCGATCCTCGAAACGACACCACACGGGGGAACGCGCACCAGAGATCACGTCACGGGCTCCGCTCATGACGTGGCAGTCGCTGCAGGGCCAGGATGCCCGCCCGCGAAGCCGCCGTGAGTAGCGCCGGCAGGCCCGGCGGATAAAGGTTGAGGCATTTAAAGTGATGACGGCTAATCAAGGCGGACCCCGCGGTGCCCACGCAAGCTCTGATGGGGCGGACGGAACTCGTTGGGACCTGCAGATGACGCTGCCGACCGCCGACCGTGCGGTAAGGGTGGCCCGACAAGCAACGCGCGACGCGCTGGTGGCATGGCAGCTGGCCTGCTTTGAGGAGACCGCCGTCTTGCTCGTATCTGAGCTGGTCACCAATGCGGTCCGGCATACGCGGGGCAGTGACGCGATAACACTGGAACTCCAAGCCGCGGGAACCAGGCTCCGGATCGAGGTCACCGATGCTGACCCGCGGTGGCCGCAGCCGCGTATCCCCGCCGAGTTCGATGGGTCAGGTTTCGGGCTGGTACTCGTGGATGCCCTGGCCGGCAAGTGGGGGGTGCGTGAGACCGCAACCGGCAAAGCCGTGTGGGCGGAACTAGATGAAGGGCAGTCAGACGAGCCGCAGGCCTAGGCCGGCCGGCCCTTCATCCGAAGAAATGAGCACATCATGATAACCACCGACCTGCTGGCCCTCATCAAGGGTGCCGACACGACGTTCACCTATGAACAGTTCCGAACCTGGGTCGTGGCGCAGTCGGTTCGTAACGCGCTGGAGACCTTCCACGGCGATTGGGCATTCGACCCGGACAACCCGGGCAACGGGGAGGGATTCATCAGCGACAACCAGATGCGCGCGTTGAACATCACGATCCGTCGTGCCGTGCATGAGGCGCTGGGCCAGGTGGACCTAGCCTGCAACATCGCGAAGGGATCGCACCGCCGGGGACCGTGTACCGGGGAGCAGGCTGCGCTGGAATTCTGCGAGTTCCAGCTACGGACGATTCGCGACTACATGGAGGCGCCGGGCTCGCCCGAGTTGGAGCAGGCGTACCAGCGGTACGTCAGCGAGCCGGACGTCAACCGGTGACCCCGACCCTTGGCGGTAGCTGCCTGCGCGAGCGGCGCTTCTCAAGCTGCAAGTCGACTGCGTAGCCCACGGATATCAGCATGAACAGGTAATATGCCACCAGCAGATAGACGGTGACGTTGCCCACAACGTCATTTCCGGTCAGCTTGGCCGCCGCGATCATGGCTGACAAAACGGGCGTTCCCACCCCCAGGCCCCACCTGATGACGGTGCTCTCCGGCGCCCGGCCCTGTGCCTGGGAGAGCTTCGGTAGCGGCCGGGCTTCGGCTCGCCTGGCGGGGAGGTCGGCCGTGACCGCGGCCAGGTCCGCATAGGTCCGCGAGGCGAACGCCTGGCCCGCCCGCAGGTCCAGTTCCTCCAAGGTCAGCCGGCCCTGAGCAAACGCGACCTTGAGCGTGTCGATCACCTGCTCGCGGTCGGCATCGGACGCCCTCAGGCGACTGTAGGCCGCCACCCTTGGGTCTTCCGGTCCTGACGTCATCACCACTGCCTCCCCATTGGCCGCGACCCAATCAAAAGCGTAATCCCATCGCTCCCGGAAGCCATAGGGCCGCTGGTTCTGGACGGTTGGCCGGCCCGCGTCATGCGTACACTAGCGACACAGAGAGCACGTGCGAGCGCAACCGGCGGAGCCGCCGGCCGGGCACGGCATCCGCGGCGTAAGAGTGACGGACGGCAGGCAGGGCGAAACAGTTTTAGGGGACGGGCTAACCGTGAGACGGGACGACGGATCCGACCCGGGCGGCCGTGCCGACCCAGGCGCCGGGCAGGTCGCGGATATCCCGGTGGCCGCGGCGAGCGTGCGCTGGGAGCGGCCTACGGCGCGGAGCTTCTGGAACTCGCTGGCTGATCCCGAGCGGGAGGCGCTCGCGGCGGCGGGGGTGGAGGAGGTCTTCCGGGCCGGGGCGGTGCTGTGCCACGCGGGCGAGGACACCTCCCAGGTGATGATCATCGACTCGGGCTGGGTCAAGGTCAGCATCCGGGAGGATCCCGGCACCGCCGAGAAGATCCTGGCGGTGCGCGGCCAGGGGGATGTGGTCGGGGAGCGGGCCGCGCTGACCCCCGGAGTCCGGTCGGCCACGGTGACCGCGCTGGACGAGGTCTCGGCGATGGTGGTTCCCGCCGAACGGTTCGCCGAATTCCTGCGCGGCCACCCGCGTGCGGCCGAGGTGCTGGAACGGCAGGTGACCGAGCGCCGGGAAGAGGACCGGATGCGGCTGTTCCCTAGTGAGCGGGCCGGCGCGGAGCGGCGTCTGGCCTGGCTGCTGCTGGACCTGGCCCAGCGCCGGGGCGGCTATCAGGCCACGGTGTTCACCTTGCCGATGTCGCAGACCGAACTCGCGGACTGGGCCGGGACGAGCGCGGACGCGGCGGGCCGGTTCCTGCGGTCGTGGCGGAACCGCGGGATCGTCGCGCGCAGCGAGCGGCCCCGCCGCCTGACCGTCGTCGACCTGGACGGGCTCGCCGCGCTGTGCGATGCCGGACCGCGGGACACCCGGGCTGACCGGGAGCCGAACAGGACCCAGGCCCTTCCGGCCGCACCGGAGGCGGCCGCCCAATGGCAGGCAACACAGTGGCAGGCAGCACAGTGGCAGGCAGCACAGTGGCAGAAGGGCTGGCGCGAGCCGCTGAACTGCTCGGTCTTGTTTACCGACGTGGCTGGCTTCTCCGATCCGGTCCGCACCGACAGCGACCGTGACGTGGTGCGCTTGGCGATGTACGAGATCCTGCGGTCGGCGTTCGAGGCGTCGGGGGTGCCGTGGGCGGCGTGCTACCGGGAGGACCGCGGCGACGGTGCCGTCATCGTGGTGCCGCCGATCATCTCCACGCATCGCGTGGTCGACCCGCTGATCGCGGAACTGGCGGACCGGCTGCGGCAGTACAACCGCCGGGCCAGCGAGGTGGTGCGGATCCAGTTGCGGGTCGCGCTGCACGTCGGCCCGGTCGGGAAGGACGCCGAGGGGCTCACCGGACCGACTGTGATCAGCGCCGCCCGCATCGTCGACGCTCCGGTGATCAAGGCCAGGCTCGCCGCCGAGCAGGCCGACCTGGTCTTCGCGGCGTCGGATTACGTCTATGACCACGTGGTGCGCAACTGCGACGGGCGGGTGGATCCCGCGACCTTCGAGCATATGGAGTGCCAGGTCAAGGAGTCGCACGTGTCGGCGTGGGTACACCTGGCCGGGCGCGTGGGCCTGCCGCTACCGGACCTCACGCTGGTTTCCCTGCCGCTGGCTTCCGCACCGCTGGCGGCCGCCGACGCCAGGGCCAGCGTCCAGGCGCCGGGACCGCTGCCGGTGGCGCCGCCGCTCGGTAAGCTCCCGCCCGAGGTGCGCGGCCGCGATGGGCTGATCGGCGAGCTGCGCCGGGCGCTGCGGCCCTACCCGTGGCGGGCCAGTCGTGCTTTCGTGATCGCCGGCATGGGCGGCCTTGGCAAGTCCACCGTAGCGCTGACCGCGGCCGGGATGGCCAGGCAACGCGGCTACCGCGTGTGGTGGGTGCACGCGGCGGACACGGCCCGGCTGACCAGCGGGATGCTCGAGGTCCTGCGCGAGCTCAGCGCGCCGGAATCGGTGACCGTGCCGGTGCGCGAGGGCGCGCGGACCGCCTCCGCCCGGGCCTGGGAGTTCCTGAACGGCGGCCATGGCGCGGGTCGGCGGTGGCTGCTGGTGTTCGACGGCGCGGACAATCCCGCGGTGCTGGCGGGGGCCGACGCGACCACGCCGGCCGACGGCACGGGCTGGCTGCGTGCCGACCCGGCCGGGATGGTGATCGTGACCACCCGCATCCGGGATCCGCAGGTCTGGGGCACCCGGGTCACGCTGCGCGAGCTCAAGCCGCTGGACGACGAGGCCGGCGCGGAGGTGCTGCGGGACCTGGCGCCTGAGGTGGCCGATCCCGGCGGCCACGAGGCGCGGGAGCTGTCCCGCCGCCTCGGCGGCCTGCCGCTGGCGCTGCACCTGGCGGGCGCCTACCTAGGGTCGCCGTTCGCGCACTGGTCCACCTTCGCGGGCTACCGCCAGGCGCTGGACGGCGTTGAGCTGCCCGCAGCGCTGATGGATATCGAGGAGCAGGGCGCGGACATCCACGCGACCGTCCAGCGCACCTGGGACCTCTCGCTCGACGCGCTCGCCGCCGAGGGCCGCCCGCAGGCCCGCCCGCTGCTGCTGGTGCTGTCCTGCTTCGCGCCGGCCACACCCATCCCCGCCTGGCTGCTGCAGCTGCCGCCGCTCGCGGAGCTGCTCGCCGACCCCACCGTCTCCCCGGCAGGGAAAGACAATGGGGCCGAACGGCGTGGGCTACGCGCCGGCCTGCAGGGTCTCTCGCGCACCGGGCTGATCGAGATCGCGGCCGGCGGCAGCCCGGCCGGCCTGAACGCCGTCACGGTACACCCGGTGGTCGCCGACGCGAACCGCATCCGGCTGGCGGCCAGTGCCGATGCCGAGCACGCGGCCGTGCCGGGGACCGCGGTGGCGCTGCTCGAGGCGGCCACGGCCGGGCTCGATCCGGCCCGGCCCGGCGACTGGCCGACCTGGCGGCTGCTCAGGCCGCACGTGAACGCCGCCATCGACCTGCTCGCTGACGACCTGGACCCCGCAGTGCTGACCCGGCTGCTCATGGTCAGCGCGGTCGGCACCGAGGCCCTGCTCGGTGCCGGGCGGCTGGCCGCGGCCGAGAAGCTCGCGCAGGCCAGCGTCGTGGCCGCGACCTTCCTGAGCCGCGACGACCCGGCCGCGATGACCGCCCGCGGCTACCTCGCGCGGACCCTGGTCCGCCGGGGCCGCAGCGGTGACGCCGAGACGATCTACCGTGACCTGCTCGCCGACCGCCTCCGGGTCCAGGGTGAGGAACACCTCGACACCCTGGCCACCCGGCATGACCTGGCCGCCGCACTGGGCGTGCAGGGCCGCTACGGCGAAGCCGAGCAGCTGTACCGCCGTCTGCTCGCCGACGACGACCGGCTGCGCGGACCGGATCACCGGGAGACCCTGGCGGCCCGGTACAACCTGGCCCGGATGATCGGCCTGCAGGGCCGCTACGCCGAGGCGGAGGAGATGGGCCGTCAGGTCCTCGACGTCCAGCGACGGGTGCTCGGCCCGGATCATCCCGACTGCCTGGCCAGCCGCCAGAACCTGGCCCGGCTGGCCGGGAAGGCGGGCCGTTACGCCGAGGCGGAGCAGATGTACCGCCGGGTCCTGGCCGACCGGCGGCGGATCCTGGGGGATGACCACCCGGACACGCTGGCCACCCGGCACCGGCTGGCCCGGATCGTCGGCCAGCGGGGCCGCTACGGCGAGGCGGAAGAGCTGTGCCACCAGGTCCTGGCGGATAGGCGCAGGCTGCTCGGCGAGGACCACCCTGACAACCTGTCCACCCGGCACCGGCTGGCCCGGATGCTCGGGCTGCAGGGCCGCTACGCCGACGCGGAGCCGATGTTCCGGCAGGTGCTCGCGGCCCGGCGCCGTACCCTGGGCGCCGAGCACCCCGACACCTTGTCCACCGAGCACCGGCTCGGCTGGCTGGTCGGCCGCCAGGGCCGCTACACCGAGGCCATCGACATCGTCAGCGGTGTGCTCGGCGGCCGCCGGAACGTGTTGGGCGACGACCACCCCGACACCCTGGCCGCCCGCGAGACCCTGGCCTGGCTGACCGGCTTGCGCGGCAAGCCGGGCGAAGCCGAGGAGCTGTGCCGCGAGGTGCTGGCCGACAGCCGCCGCGTCCTGGGCGAGGACCATCCCGACACCCTCACCACCCGCGGCACCCTGGCCTGGCTGACCGAGCTGAGGGGCCGCTACGCCGACGCCGAGCAGCAGTACCGCGACCTCCTCGCTGACCGTCAGCGCGTCCTTGGCCCCAGCCACCCCGACACCCTCACCGCCCGCCAGGACGTGGCCCGGATGCTGGGCCAGCAGCGCCGTTACGCCGAAGCCGAGCAGCTCAGCCGCGAGGTCCTCGCCGACCGCCGTAGGCTCCTGGGCGACGACCATCCCGACACCCTCACCTCACGCGCCACCCTGGCCCGCCTGGCCGCCCGCCAGGGCCGCCGCGCCGAGGCCGAGGAACTTTACCGCCAGGTGATCGCCGACCGCACCCGTGTCCTGGGCGCCAGCCACCCCGACACCGCAGCCGTCCGGAGCGAGTTCGCCCAGGCAGCAGCGCCGTGACGGCGCCGACCTCAGCGCCGCGAGCTAATCCCTGGCCCGCCATGCTGCACGTCGAGCAGGACCCTGAACTCCGCTAGCATTCCTGGCTGCCCCGCCGCAGCGTCAGCTAGCCCGCCGGTAGGCGCGCACCGCGAGCGGCAGGAATACCACGAAGATGCCGACCAGCCAGGCCAGGCTCTTCCACAAACTCGCCTCGACCGGGCCGCCCAGGGCCAGCGCCCGCATGGTGTCGACGACGTAGGTGACCGGCTGGTTGTTGGCGAAGGCCTGCAGCCAGCCGGGCATGGTCGAAATCGGCACGAACGCCGAAGACAGGAACGTGAGCGGGAACAGCCAGATCAGCCCGAACGCCTGCACCGATTCCTCGTCGCCGATGGCCAGGCCCGTGTAGGCCGAGATGCAGCAGATCGCTACGCCGAACACGGTGGCGAGCACGATCATGGCTACGGCGGGGACGAAGCCTTGCTCGAACCGGAAACCGACCGCGTATCCTACGCCGACAATGATCAGGATCGTGACGAGCATCCGCCCGGTGTCGGCGACCAGCCGTCCGGCTAGCACCGCCGAGCGCGCCATCGGCATCGACCGCAGCCGGTCGATCACGCCCTTCTTCAGTTCCTGCGCCAGGGCTATGGCCGTGCCGAAGGTAGCGAACGCCGCGGTCTGCGCGATAATCCCGGGTATCAGGAAGTTGACGTAGCCGCCGACGGTATGCACCGGGATCGCGCCGCCGAATACGTACCGGAACAGCAAGACGAACATGACCGGCTGGATCACGGTGAAGACGAGATAAGCGGGTACCCGCATCCAGACCAGCAGGTTGCGCCGGGTGATGGTGAGCGTGTCGGTCACCGCCCAGCCGAACCGGACGCGCAGGCCGGGCTCGTGGTGGGCGCCGGGCGCGCCGACCGTCTCAGCGACCGCGGTCATGATGCTGTCCTTTCCATTTCCTTGCTGTCACCTCGGCGGCGACCCCGAGACCCGCGCTGGCGTCCGCCAGGCGCGTCGTCCTCGGCCGCGTGCCCGGTCAAGGCCAGGAACACATCGTCGAGCGACGGCCGGCGCAGCGTGAGACCGCGTGTTTCGACGCCCGCGGCGTCCAGGCTGCGCACCGCCTCGATCAGCGCCTCCGAGCCGCGGCCCCCGACGCCGACAGTGACCACGCCGGTTTCCGGGTCGGCGTGCGGCTCGCCCTCGTTGATCTTGGCGATCGCCGCGACCGCGTTGCCGATCCGGCTGCGATCAGGCACGATAAACTCGACCACGTCCCCGCCGACCCGACCCTTCAGCTCTTCGGACGTGCCCGCGGCGATGACCAGGCCGTGGTCGATGACCACGATCTCGTCCGCCAGTTCGTCGGCCTCGTCGAGGTACTGGGTCGTCAGCAAGAGCGTGGTCCCGTCGGCTGCCAGCGACCGGATGATGTCCCACATCCCGAGCCTCGACCGCGGGTCCAGGCCGGTGGTCGGCTCGTCCAGGAACAGCACCTTCGGCTGGCCGACCAGGCTGGCGGCCAGGTCCAGGCGCCGCTGCATGCCGCCTGAGTAGTTCTTGGCCGTCCGGTCGGCCGCATCGCTCAGGCCGAACTGCTCAAGCAGTTCGGTGGCGCGACTGCGGGCCCGCGGCCAGCTCAGGTGGTACAGCCGCCCGATGATCTCCAGGTTCTCCCGGCCGGTGAGCTCCTCCTGGATGGCGGCCGACTGGCCGGCCAGCCCGATCGACCGGCGGACCGCGGCCGCCTCGCGCACCACGTCGTAGCCCTCGACCAGGGCCCGCCCCCCGTCAGGGAGCAGCAACGTGGTCAGGATCCGCACCGCGGTCGTCTTGCCCGCTCCGTTCGGCCCGAGCACCCCGAGCACCGTCCCGCGCGGCACCGACAGGTCGATCCCGCGCAGCGCGTGTACCTCGCCGAACGACTTGGTCAAGCCCTCCACGAGGATCGCAGGCTGCTCGCCGACCCCGTTGAACTGTGACATCCATCCTCCAGAAAACCCGAATTGTCCCCGTACCCCGAAACTACCGGCCGGACGGCGGCTCAGGCCAACCAGTTAGCTCTGCCGCCCACGTGGTAAGACGAAACGACAACCGCGAACTCATCGTTACCCGACTCCAGAGGAGCTGAGGATGCCAGACGAGAGCCGCCACGAGTCCGCTGACCTCACGGACTACTCGGTACAAGAGCCTGCCGACTCCCTGGCAGGGGAACCGGGTGAGGCTGGAGACGATCCCCTGGACCGGGGAGTCATCCCGCCGGAGCGGTGGTCGGCCGGGATCAAGTTCGGGTCCACGGCCGACGAGCAGAACTCGGGCGAGTCCCTCGATCAGCTGCTCGCCGAGGAGGAGCCGGACACCCCGTTCGACGTCGACGACGACCTGCCCGAAGACGATGAGGACGATGCGGAGGCCGACGAGTACCTCGACGGGCTCCTGCTCGACGACGGCCCGGATCCCCGGGCGGGCCGGCTGGTGGCCGAGGACGAGGGCGCCCATCCAGACGACGAGGCCGATCTCGTCGCTAGCGACGTCGGCATCGACGGCGGGGCCGCCAGCGCCGAGGAGGCGGCGGTCCACGTGGTCGAAGACGACGACACCGACATCAGGTCCGGCGACTGAAGGCCGGGCAAGGCCGAGGTCGACGCCTGCGGCGCATAAATGCGATCCTGACCCATTGGCTGAACTGCCGGCGCGTACCGCGGCGTAATGTCGGTGCCCTCCGCTAGGGTCCGGGCCATGCGCTTGCTGCACACTTCGGACTGGCACCTCGGCCGGTCACTGCACCGCGCGGATCTCCGGGCGGCGCAGTCAGCATTCCTCGATCACCTAGTGGACGTGGCCCGCGCCGAGAAGGTGGACGCGGTACTGGTCGCCGGGGACGTCTACGACCGCGCGGTGCCGCCGGTCGACGCCGTCGAACTGTGCGAGGACGCCCTGCTCCGGCTGCACGACACCGGGGCCGCCATCGTGCTGATCAGCGGCAACCACGACTCGGCCCGCCGGCTCGGGTTCGGCAGCGGCCTGCTGGAGAAGGCGGGCGTGCACCTGCGCACCCGGCCCGGCGCGCTGGCCCGGCCGGTCGTGCTCACCGACGCCCACGGGCCGGTGGCCGTATACGGGGTGCCCTATCTCGAGCCGGACGCCGTCCGCGGCGAGCTTCCCCCGGCCAGCACCGGTGAGGCCGGGCCCGGTGAGGCACCCCGCGGGCACGCCGGGGTGCTCGGGCACGCCGTCGCCTGCATCCGGGCCGACGCCGAAGCCCGCGGCATCGGTCGCCGCGTCCTCATGGCGCACGGCTGGGTCACCGGGGGAGCGGCCAGCGAATCCGAGCGCGACATCACGGTCGGCGGCGTCGGCCAGGTACCCGCCGAGCTGTTCGGCGGGTTCGGCTACGTGGCCCTCGGCCACCTGCACGGCCAGCAGACCATCGCTTCGCACCTGCGCTACAGCGGCTCCCCGCTGCCGTACTCGTTCTCCGAGGCGTCGCACCGGAAGGGCAGCTGGCTGGTCGAGCTGGACGGCGCCGGGACGGCGCACGCGCAGCAGGTGCCTGCGCCCACCTTCCGGCGGCTGAGCGTGCTCCGCGGCCGGCTCGCGGACCTGCTCGGCCCGGCCGCCTACACCGGGCACGAGGACGACTTCGTGTCCGTCACGCTCACCGACCCCGGGCGCCCGGAGGGGGCGATGGACGCCCTGCGCGCCCGGTTCCCGCATGTCCTGGTGCTCGCGTTCGAGCCGGAGGGTGCCGTGCCCGACGGGCGGGGCTACCGGGCCAGGGTCGCGGGCCGCGACGATGAGTCCATCGCCGCCGAGTTCGTCAGGCACGTCAGTAGCGCGCCGCCCACGCCAGACGAGGAACAACTGCTGCGGAGCGCGTTCGAAGCCGTCCGCACCGATGCTGAAGGGGCGGCCAGCTGATGCGCCCGCACTGGCTGCGCGTGACCGCGTTCGGTGCATTCGGCGGCACGGTTGAGGTCGGCTTCGACGATCTGGCCTCATCCGGGCTGTTCCTGCTGCACGGCGAGACGGGTGCGGGCAAGACCACGCTGCTCGACGCCATCGGGTTCGCTCTGTACGGCCGGGTGCCCGGTGAGCGCGGCAAGGCCAGGCGGCTGCGCTCGGATCACGCGGCGCCGGGCACGTCGACCGAGGTCCAGCTCGAGGCGACCATCGGCGGCCGCCGGATGCGGATCACCCGCAAGCCAGAGCAGGAACGCCCCAAGCTCCGCGGCACCGGCACCACGACCGAGCAGGCGAAGGTGCTGCTCGAGGAGTTCGCCGGCGCGTCCTGGCAGGCCGTCTCCACCCGGGCCGGGGAGGCGGACACCGAGATCGCCGACCTGATGGGGATGTCCGCCGACCAGTTCTTCCAGGTCGTGCTGCTGCCGCAGGGCGAGTTCGCGAGGTTCCTGCACGCCGACGCCGGCGACCGGGCCAAGCTGCTGCAGCGGCTTTTCGGCACCGACCGGTTCCACGCCGTCGAGGAGTGGCTCGCCCGTCGCCGCAAGGCCACGGCGGACGAGGTCCTGGCGGCCGAGATCGCGATCTCCGGGCTGCTGGCCCGGGTCGCCCAGGCCGCCGGCGCCCAGGTGCCGGGCGACGAAGCAGCCGACGCACCCCCGTCGGCGGCGCAGACCCTGCCGGACGCCCAGTGGGCGGCCCAGCTGGCCCTGGTCGCCGCCGCCGAAGCCGCCGCCTGCCAGGCCCAGGTCGCCGCCAACCGGCAGGAACTCGACCGGGCGCTTGACTGGCAGCGCGAGGCCGGGCGTCTGGCCGACCGGCAGCGGCGGCGTGCCGACGCGCTCAAGACCAGGGACAACCTGGCCGCGGCCGAAGCCGGCCTGGCCGAGCGCCGCGCGGAGCTCGCCGCCGCCGCCCGCGCCGCGGACGTGGCGCACGCCCTCGCCGAGGCCGAACGAACCGGCTGCGTGCTCGACGCGGCCCGCGCGGCGCAGGAGCGGGCCAGGCGCGATGCCGACGCCGCTCCCAGCGCCACCGCGGCCGAGCTGAGGGCGGTCGGCGAGGAGCACGTCACCCAGCTCGGCCGGCTCGAGGCACTGCGGTCGGTGTCCCGGCAGGCAGCCGAGGAGGACCAGGCCACCGAAGCCGCCCGCGCCGCCGCGGCGATGCTGGCCGCCGAGATCGCCGCCGCCGGCACCGAGCTCGCCGCCAAGCAGCAGCAGCGACCCGGGCTGGGCGGCGAACGCGACCAGGCGGCCGAGGCCGGCCGGCAACTCCTCGCCGCCCAGGCCGAAGCCGATCGCTACCGCCGTGCCGCGGCCGACGCGAGCGCCCTGGTCAGTGCCCGCGTCGAGAAGAGCCGCCAGGAGGAGGCCTACATCGACGCGAAGATCGAGATGGCCGAGCTCCTCGCCGAAGCGGCCCAGCTGCGCATGGCACGCATCGACGGCATGCGCGCCGAGCTCGCCGCCACCCTCGTCGACGGCGCCCCCTGCCCGGTCTGCGGTTCGCTTGACCATCCCGAGCTGTGCGAGCTTCGCGGTGAGCGGGTGACCCGCGAGCAGGAAGAGGCCGCCGCGGCCGAGGCCAGCCGGGCCGCGGAGCAGGCCGAGACGATCGGCGCGAAGCTGGGCGCGGCCGACGTCCGCTTCACCGACCTTTCGGCCCGGCTCGCCGACGCCGGGTTCACCGTCGCCGGCGACCTGACCTCGCTGCGGGCCGACGCATCCAGGCTCAAGGCAGCCGCCCGGGAACGGCAGGCCGAGGCGGCTCGGCTGGCCGACGCCGCGGCCAGGCACGGCGATCTCCAGGCCGCGCTGGAGGCCCTCGACCAGGCCCTCGCCGCCGCCGCGAAGCGCCTCGCCGAGCGATGCGAACAGCGCGAGTCCGCGCTCCGCCAGGCGGCCGAGGCCGGCCAGCGCGCCGCCCGGCACCGCGAGTCGCTGCTGGCCCAGCTCGGCGGCCTGCCCGACCTGGACACCGCGCTGAGCGCCGCCCGCCAGGCCGCCGACCGGCTCATCGCCGCCGCCGACGCAGCCGACGCCACCGCCCGCGCCACCGAAGACGCCCGCCGCGCCCGGGCCGACGCCGTCCGGGCCGCGGCCGGGGCCGGATTCGCCGACCTGGACGCGGTCCGCCACGCCCAGCGGGACGCCGCCTGGCGAACCGCGACCGACGACTCCATCCGGGAGCACGAGGCCTCGGCCCGGGCCGTCGGCGAACTGCTCACCGACCCCGACCTCGACGTGCTGCTCGACCCGCCCGCCGACCTGGCCGGCACGCAGGCGGCAGTCGAGGCGGCACGCAAGGCCCACGACGACGCGGTGGCTGCCTACGACCGCGCCAAGCACAAGGCCGAACAGCTCGCCGACCTCGCCCCCCAGCTCACCGCGCGCCTGGCGGACCTGAAGCCGCTGGCCAAGAAGGCTGCCGAGGCCAAGAGGATCGCCGACCTGGCGGCCGGCCTCGGCGCCAACACGCTGCGGATGACCCTGTCGTCGTTCGTGCTCGCCGCCCGCCTGGAGGAGGTCGCGGGCGCCGCCAGCGAGCGGCTGCTCAAGATGACCTCCGGCCGCTACTCACTCGTACACACCGACGCCCGCCGCGGCGCGGGCCGGTCCGGCCTCGGCCTGCTCGCCTGCGACAGCTGGACCGGGGTGGACCGCGACACCAGCACGCTCTCCGGCGGCGAGACGTTCCTGGCCAGCCTCGCCCTCGCCCTCGGCCTGGCCGACGTCGTCACGGCCGAGGCGGGCGGCACCAGAATCGAGGCGCTGTTCGTCGACGAGGGCTTCGGCAGCCTGGACGAGGACACCCTCGAAGAGGTGATGAGCGTGCTCGACGGCCTGCGGGAAGGCGGCCGCATGGTCGGCATCGTCAGCCACGTCGCCGAGCTCAGGCAGCGCATCCCCGCCCAGGTCCGCGTGCGTAAAGGCCAGGGCGGCAGCCACCTGACGGTCCTCACCCAGAGCCTTTAGGCGTCCGCACGGTTGGACGCGGCGGATCATCACCCTGGGCTCTCCGCTGCACGGCGCGGACCTCGCCGCGGTCGGCGCAACCGACCTGCCCGGGTGCGGGAACTAAATCCTCGTAAATGGGAAATCTCCGGCAAAGCGACTCGGTTCTCATTACAATCCTGGCGCAGAGGGAGAGATGAGACCGGGAATTCTGCGCGCGGTTGGCCTGACCAGTGTCGGGCTCGTTGTGGTGCTCAACGCCGGATGCGGAGGCCACAGCGCCTCGCCGAAGGTGTCGGGCCTGGAGAAGACCACGCTGACGGTGGGTTCGGTGCCCGTCGCGGACGAAGCGGGCCTGTACATCGCCGAAGACGAGGGGCTGTTCAAGGCGGAGGGCCTGAACGTCACGATCGATTCCATCGTCAGCAGCGCCGACGCCACCAAGGGCCAGAACGACGGCACCTACGACATCACCGCGGGAAACTCGGTCTCCTACATCCAGGACCAGGTAACCGGCCAGTCCAACCTGGAGATCATCGCCGAGGGCTCGCTGATGCAGCCGGGCACCCAGGCCCTGTACACCCTGTCCGGCTCGCCGGTCAGGAACGTCACCGACCTCAAGGGCAAGCGGATCGGCGTCAACGCGCTGAACAACATCGGCACCTTGCTGATCAGTTCCGTGCTCGAGGAGTACGGGATGTCGCCTCGGGAGGTGCATTTCGTGCCGGTGAACTTCCCCCAGATGGGGGAGGCGCTGAAGCAGCATCTCATCGACGTGGCCTGGCTCCCCGAGCCGTTCGGTAGCGCCGATGCCGAAAGCATGGGCCTGCAGGAACTCTGCGACCTCGATCAAGGCGCGACCGCGAACTTCCCGGTCGGATGGTACGTAGTGACGAAGGCGTGGGCGAAGAAGTACCCGCAGACGATGGCCGCGTTCCTCACCGCCCTCCGGGAAGGCCAGCAGATCGCCGACAGCCGCCGGAACTCCGTGGAGCAGGCGATGGAGAAGCTGCCCGTGCCTTACACGGTTCCGCCCACGATCGCCGCCGTCATGTCGCTCGAGACCTACCCGCTGAGCATCGCGCCCGACATCGACCGGTCCCGGGTCCAGCGGGTGGCGGAGGAGATGTACCAGTTCCACATGCTGGGCAGCTCGTTCCCCGTGAGTTCTATGCTCGGCGGCCTTTAGGGTTGGGCGGCCGACGGCGACCACCGCCCACCGGCGCGCGCCGCGGACCCTCACCAAGATCCCCGCACGAGGGCGGTTAGCGGATCAGGTGGTCACGTGACCTATTTCGCCCAGGCACCCAATAACGGTACGATAACCGCGAGGTCTCGTGGCATAGGCAGCGTCGCCGGCAAAAGCGGTTCGCGCCTCTCGGCAGGAGACCTTCTTGCGGTCTAGGATCGGAAACTGTCAGTAACGATCAGAGAGCCCTGACGAGACGGCTGTGGTGGGACGGCCCTGCGGGTCAGAGGTGGCGAACGGATAGGGATCGTCATGGCAAAAGATTCGGATGTTCGGCGCATAGTCGTCGGCGTCGATGGCTCGGCGGAGTCCGTGGCCGCGCTGAGATGGGCGTGCCGGGAGGCGACCCTTCGCGCCGCGGAGGTCCTGGCCGTGCTGGCCCTGGAGTCCGCGTGTCACCAGGTCGCGAGCTATGCCGTCCCGGCGCCGAGGCAGTCGGGCGGAAGCTGGGGTGGCGCGCGTGACGTGCTGCGCACGGCGGTCAGGGAGGCGCTGAGCATGTTCCCGGGCGTCAGCGTGCGCACCGAGATCGCCGAAGGGCTCGCCGCGCGCGTGCTGCTCGACCAGGCGGCGGGCGCCGACATGCTGGTGCTCGGCCGCAATTCGCACGGCCCCGACCCGTACCGGGCCGCGGGGCCCGTCATCCGGGTCTGCCTGCGCGCTGCTCGGTGCCCGGTCGTCATCATCGGCACCGTGAACGCGGCCACGCCAGACCCGGCGGATCACGTGCCCGAGTCATGGCAGCGGGCTCTGCAGCGTTCCGGTGCGGCCAGATAACGCGTAACGGAGAGTGACGAAAACTCGGTCCCGCGGGGCCGCGGACCGCCGGTCGCACCCCGCCGGGTAGCCTCGCGGTCATGGCGTCCTCAACGATCAGGGTGTGGCTTCCGGAGCCGGATTCGGTTGAGCTGATGGGCGGCCTGCCCGCCGGGATGACCGCCGACGTGTGGACCGGCGGAGAGCAGCTGCCCGATTCGGCCGACCAGGTCGAGGTGGTGGTGCTGCCGTTCGAGGTGCCGCCATCCCGGATGCCGGTGCTGTCGAAGCTGCCGCGGCTCCGGCTGATCCAGCTGATGTCGGCCGGCGCCGAGCACGCGATTCCGTTCGTCCCGCCCGGTGTCACCTTGTGTAACGCGCGCGGTGTGCACGACCCCGCGGTCGCCGAATGGATCATGGCCGTGATCCTGGCGCAGGCGCGGCAGCTGCCCAGGTTCGTGGCCGCGCAGCTGGCGGGTACCTGGGCCCCGGTCCGAAGCGAGTCGCTGGCCGGCCAGACCGTCCTGATCGTGGGCTACGGCTCGATCGGCGAGGCGGTCGAGCGCATGCTGGCTCCGTTCGGCGTGACGGTGGAACGCATCGCCCGGCACGCCCGGCCCGGCGTGTCGGGCATGGACGACCTGCCGGCCGCCCTGCCGCGGGCCGACATCGTGATCCTGCTGGTCCCGGTCACCCCGGCCACCACCGGGTTGGTGGACGCGCGGTTCCTGGCCCAGATGCATGATCACGCCCTGCTGGTCAACGCGGCCCGCGGCTCGATCGTGGACACCGACGCGCTGCTCGCCGAGCTACGGTCCGGGCGGCTGCGTGCGGCCCTGGATGTCACCGACCCAGAGCCGCTCCCGGCCGGGCATCCGCTCTGGTCCGCGCCCGGCTTGCTGCTCACGCCCCATGTGGCCGGCGCGATGACCACGGCCATGCCCCGCGTCATGACCGTGGTCCGGGACCAGCTGGCCCGCTACGCCGCGGGCGAGCCCCTGCTCAACATCGTCGGCGAGCAGGGGTACTAGGCTCAATGCCCGCGACGAGAGTGAGACAATCGTTCCCGTGTCGCCCCTGGTAGAGATGTCTCCTGCGGTCAGCGCCGCGCTGACCGCAGGTATGCCGGTCGTCGCGCTGGAGTCCACGATCATCTCGCACGGCCTGCCCCGCCCGGGCAACCTGGACGCCGCTAAGGAGTTCGAGGCCATCCTGGCTGGCCAGGGCGTGACCGCGGCCACGATCGCCCTCATCGACGGCGTGCCGAAGATCGGCCTGGCGCCGGACGAGCTCGAGCGCATCGCCGCGGACGAGTCCGTGGTCAAAATCAGCAGCCGCGATATCGCCATCGCGATGGCCAGGAAGGTGACCGGGGGCACGACCGTCGCAGCCACGTCGGTGCTGGCCGCGCGGGCGGGCATCTGGGTGTTCGCGACCGGCGGCCTCGGCGGCGTGCACCGCGGCGCGAGCGAGACCTTCGACGAGTCGGCGGACCTGACCGTGCTGTCCAGGACGCCGATCACGGTGGTCTCGGCCGGCGTGAAGTCCATCCTGGACATCCCGGCTACGCTGGAACGGCTCGAGACGCTCGGCGTCGCGGTCGTCGGCTACCGAACCTCGCGCTTCCCGGCCTTCTGGCTCTCGGATTCCGGCTGTGACCTGGACTGGCGCGCCGACAGCCCGGAGGAGATCGCCGACATCATGGCGGCCAGGGAGGCGTTCGGCGAGCGAGCCGCCCTGCTCGTCGCCAACCCGCTGCCACCCGGCCGGCAGCTCGACCCGCAGCTGCTCGACGACGCCCTGGCCGGCGCGCTGGCCGCCGCGGCCGCCCGCGGCATCCGCGGCAAGGCCGTCAGCCCCTTCCTGCTCGAGGCGATCCAGCAGGTCACCGGAGGGGTGAGTGTCGCGGTGAACCTTGACATCGCTCGCGGCAATATCGATCTAGCCGCCAAAATCTCACAATCTTGGTCCGAACGATCCGTCGTGCGTGTTGTCCCGTAGCCCCTCCAGCACCACCTCCCGGGTCGTGGTCTGCGGGGACGTGATCAACGATCTGCTGGTCAAGCCGCTGGACGGACCGGGACCTTGGCCGGGCAGCGACACCCCGGCCACGATCCTCGCCCGGCCGGGCGGTGCCGCGGCCAACCAGGCCGCGTGGATGGCTCATCTCGGCGCTGACGTCGTGTTCGCGGGCCGGGTCGGCGCCCGGGACGCGGGGTACCACCGGCGCGAACTGGCCCGCGCGGGCGTCCGCGCGCACCTGGCCGCCGACCGCGAGGCCGAGACCGGCTCGATCGTGATCATGGTGGCGCCGGACGGCGAGCGGACCATGTTCACCGACCGGGGCGCGAACCTGCGGCTGTGCCGCTCCGACGTGCCGGCCGGCCTCCTGGACGGCGCGGCGGCGCTGCACCTCACCGGGTACACGTTCTGCGAGCCGCCGCTGCTCGAGGTGGCGCTCTGGCTGCTCGAACAGGCCCGGGCACGGGAGCTTGCCGTCACCATCGACCCGGGTTCGGCCGCCTTCCTGGCCCGGCTGGAGCCGGCCGCGTTCCTGCGCTGGACCGAAGGCGCCGCGGTCTGCTTCCCCAACCTCGACGAGGCCGCCGTGCTCACCGGCGAGCCCGATCCGGTCTCGATGGCGGCCCGCCTGAGGCGGCACTACGGTGTCGTGGTCGTGAAACTCGGCGCCGCGGGCTGCGTGCTGGCCACACCCGGCGAGGCCCCGGTCCTGATCGCCGCGCATCCGGCCCGGGCGACGGACACCACCGGCGCCGGCGATGCCTTCTGCGGCGCCTTCCTGACCAAGTGGCTGGCCACCGCCCCGGCGGCGGACCTGGTCGGCGCGGCGGAGTTCGCGATACGGATCGCCGCCACGGTCGTGACCCGCTTCGGCGCTCGTCCCGTGTAAGAGATGTGCCCCGCGGGCACGTCACCCGCAGCAGATGATGATCGCGCGGGCCTGATGCGCGAGGCTGGTCAGATGGGCGATCATGAGCTGAGCGCGGCCGAGTTCCGGGCACTTTACCAGCGGGTGAAACACATGTCCCAGCAGGGACCAGCCGACCGGCGGGGAGCGCTGAACAATACGTCCCCCACGGACGTGGTGGCGGCGGCCAGCGGTGTCTGGCGTGGCCATGCCGTGTCGCTGGCGGCGCCGGTGGAGAGCCAGGTAGCGCTCGATAACCCTGATCCCGTCGTCCATCAGATGACTCATACCGGCACAAGCTCGGTTCCCGCTGCCGGACTCTCGTTCGCCATGGACCGGATAGCCATGAACATCCACGGCAACACCGACAGCCACATCGACGCCCTGTGCCACGTGATCTTCGACGGGACCCTCTACAACGACATCCGCGCGGGCGCCGTCACCACCACGGGAGCAACGGAGCTCTCCATCGAAGTGGCTGGCGGCGGGATAGTCGGGCGTGGCGTGCTGCTCGACATCCCGCGGGTGCGGCGCGTACCGTGGCTGGACCCAGGTGATCACGTGACCGCCGATGACCTGATCGCGGCGGAGGCGGCGCAGGAAGTCCGGATCGAGCCGGGCGATCTGCTCTTCATCAGGGTCGGTCACCGCAGCCGCCGCACGGCGCTCGGTCCGTGGGACGTCGCGAATGCGCGTGCCGGGCTGCATCCAGCCGCCCTGGAGCTCCTCGCGGAGCGGCGGATCGCAGTACTCGGCAGCGACGGCAACAATGACACGGCACCGAGCGCGGCCGAGGGTGTCGACTTTCCTGTGCACGTGCTCGCCGTCAACGCGATGGGCCTGCACCTGCTGGACTGGCTGAAATTCGAGGACCTCGTCGCGGCGTGCGAGGAGCTGAACCGCTGGTCATTCTTCTGCGTCATCGCACCTCTCCGGCTCCGCGCCGGGACCGGCTCGCCGGTCAACCCGATCGCCATCTTCTGAAGCGGCGGGTAGGGCCAATCACTCGTTGCGGGCGATGCCGGGCGCCTTGTGCGACGGCTAAAGTCGCAGTCCACGACGCCGAAAGGAGCACAGCATGGACGAACATTACGACGTGATCATCATCGGGACCGGGGCGGGCGGCGGTACGCTGGCTCGTCACCTGGCTCCCTCAGGCAAGCGCATCCTGCTGCTCGAGCGCGGCGACTGGCTGCCCCGCGAGCCGGAGAACTGGTCCACCGTGGACGTGTTCGTGGACGGCCGTTATGTCTCGCCGGACAGCTGGTATGACCCGAAGGGCAAGTCGTTCTACCAGCCGCAGGTGCACTATTTCGTCGGCGGCGCCACCAAGCTGTACGGCGCGGCGCTGTACCGGATGCGCGCCGAGGACTTCGGCGAACTGCGCCACCATGACGGCCTGTCGCCGGCCTGGCCCATTTCTTACCAGGACATGGAGCCGTACTACACCGCGGCCGAGACGATGTACCAGGTGCACGGCGCGCGGGGCGAGGACCCGACCGAGCCGCCGGCCAGCGCGCCCTACCCCTACCCCGCGGTCTCCCACGAACCCCGGATCCAGCAGCTCTCCGACGACCTGGCCGCGGAGGGCTTTCACCCGTTCCACGCGCCGTGCGGCATCAGGGTCAACGAGGCGAACCTGCCGTACAGCATCTGCGTGCGCTGCGCGGACTGCGACGGCTTCCCGTGCCCGCTGCACGCCAAGTCCGACGCCGAGGTGGCCGGCGTCCGGCCCGCCCTGGAGCACCCCAACGTCACCCTGGTCCGGAACGCCCGGGTGGTGAAGCTGGAGACCAACCCGGCCGGCAATGTCGTCACCCAGGTGGTAGTCGAGCACGACGGCGAAACCGAGCGGTACGAGGGCGACATCGTGGTGGTCGCCTGCGGCGCGGCCAACTCCGCCAAGCTGCTGCTGGCCTCGGCCAGCGACAAGCACCCGAACGGGCTGGCCAACGGCTCGGATCAGGTCGGCCGCAACTTCATGTACCACGACAGCCAGGCCGTGCTCGCCCTGTCCAAGGACCCGAACCCGACCGTGTTCCAGAAGACCCTCGCCTTCAACGACTTCTACTTCCGCGGCCCGGACTTCGACTACCCGATGGGCAACATCCAGATGATCGGCAAGTCCCAGGCGGCGATGTTCCGCGGCGAGAAGCCGCTGGAGACCAAGTTCGCGCCGAACTGGGCGCTGCGCGACGTCGCCGCGCACGCCGTGGACTTCTGGCTGTCCACCGAGGACCTGCCGCTGCCCGATAACCGGGTCACCCTCGGCCCGGACGGCGGCATCCACCTGGCGTACACGCCGAGCAACCCCACCGCCGCCAAGCAGCTGTTCGGCCAGCTCCACTCGATGCTCGGCTCGCTCCGCATGCAATCCGGCCACCTGGCTCACCGGTTCGCGTACATGAAGACCGACATCCCGGTGGCCGGCTGCGCGCACCAGGCCGGCACCGTGCGGTTCGGCGCCGACCCGGCCACCTCGGTGCTCAACCCCGACTGCCGGGCCCACGAACTCGACAACCTCTACGTCACCGACACCAGCTTCTTCCCGAGCATCAGCGCGGTCAACCCGGCCCTGACCGCGATGGCCAACGCCATCCGGGTCGGCGACCACCTGCTCGAACGACTCGGCGGCTGAGCTGCTAGCCGGGTGCTGCTGCGGTGGCGCGGCGGCCGACGCGCCGCCAGAGGGCGCGCTGCGCCGGGAGTCCCACGACTGCCACAGCGGCCAGGACCGTGACATTAAGCAGGAGCTGGAGGGCGGATCCCCAGGCCTCGTGTTCGCTGCCGAATGCCAGTGACACGCCGATGTCCGATGCCGCCGGGATCGTGGTGACCGAAATGAACACCCCGATCAGGGTGCTCGACCGGGCCTCGGTGAGCGAGACCACGCCCACCACCCCGGCTAGGGCGGCAACGATGAACGAGAACCAGTTGGGAGTATTGATCAGATTGGAAACCGGGCGGATCCCCAGGGTGTAGGCCCTGGGCGCTAGCCCCGCCGCACGGATCATCAGTGACAGGAGTAGCGCGCCGGCCACGGCAAGAGCGAACCCGATCACCAGTGCGGCCGCGCTCCGCCACACCCGTGAGGGGTCACGGCTAGTCACGCCGAACGCCAGGCTGAGGATGGCGCCGTATTCCGGGCCGACCACCATCGCGCCGACGATGAGGATCTGGGAGTTGGTCAGGATCCCGATGGCCCCGATCAGCCCGGCGATGACGAGCAGCGCGAACCAGCTCGGCGGAAAGGTCCCCTCCATCTCGATCCTGGCCTCGATCTCAGCCCAGACCGGCGTGAACTGGTCGAACCGGCCTCGCCGGCTCATGATGCGGTCGGCGAGCGCGGAGATGGAGGTGTCCACGTTCTCCAGCACGATCGAGCCCCGCTGGTCCAGCCCGAGGTCGCGCAGCCGCCCGATCACCTCGTTGGCCGCGCCGTGCAGCACATCGAATTGCACCGCATCGCCGTCCGGGTTGGTGACCGCTCCAGGAAGCACTGTCAGGTTCATGACCGCAGGCTCCGCGGAGAGCACGGGCATGAGGGTGTCGGTGACATCGGGCGGGCTCACCACGCGCAGATGAATCATCCGTTCATTGTTTCCCGACCCGTTTGCGCGAACAAGATCGCTAGCGGGCCGGCGACTTGCCCGCGCGCCCAGCCGGGTGCTCGCGGTCGCGGGAAGTCATCGCACCCCCCCGGCGTATGCAGGAACGTGAAATTGCCCGGGCACCCCGGTTCGTTAGGGAGCCAGTTATTGGTCCAGCCAGCCGAGCAGCAGTTCGGTCAGCTTTTCTGGCG
>Ga0209656_10000529_pt1 | contig 25211 bp, 25 predicted proteins | sample BogFormECP12_OM2_FD_188239 | JGI IMG/M metagenome (GOLD analysis project Ga0209656, IMG submission 188239) | Bog forest soil microbial communities from Calvert Island, British Columbia, Canada - ECP12_OM2 (SPAdes) (version 2) | ecosystem: Environmental > Aquatic > Freshwater > Wetlands > Bog ...
CGGCGGCACGACTTGGCCACCAAGCTGTCCGACGCCGACGTGGAAGCGAAGCTCTCCGACGTGCGCGACGAGCTGTCCCGCCGGGCCCGGCAGGTCAACGTCGACCGGCTGGCCGGGGTCGGCAGCGAGGCGGTCCGTCGGGCCCCGCAGGTGGACGCCGACCTGTTCGCTGACCTCCGGACCGAGCTGCTGCGGTGGGCCAAGCAGATCGACGAGCTCGTCGAGGGGGCGACCCACGTCGTCGAGGCCACCCTCGAGCCGCTCGAGGGCCAGCTGCCGCCGGTCGCCCGCGACGCCTCGTCGCGGGCCCGGGCCCAGGCCCGCGACGCCCACCGGCGGGTGCGCCAGGCCCTCGACGCCGTCAACTGACCCAGCCCGGCCGGCCGGCCGTCCTCAGGGCGACGGCGTGCCGGCCAGTTGGCGCTCCCAGTAGGCGAGGACGTCGCGCAGCGTGTCGTCGAGGGGGATCTCGGACCGCCACCCGGTGGCCTCCGTGAGGCGTTGCGGGTCGCCGCGCAGGACCGGGACGTCGACCGGGCGGACGAGGTCCGGATCGGTCTCGAGGCGCAGGTCGGCACCCGAGAGGGCGAGCAGCCGGTCGGCCACGTCGGACACCGAGACGTCGCGACCCGAGCAGACGTTGTAGAGCGTGCCCGGCGTGGCGCGCCCGACCATCAGCCGGTAGGCGCGCACGACGTCGCGGACGTCGGTGAAGTCCCGGCGTGGCGACAGGATGCCGGTGCTGAGCGTGCGTGAGCCGGTCAGCCGGGCCTCGACGATGCGGCGGGCCAGCGCCGAGACGACGAAGGTCGGCGCCTGCCCCGGCCCGATGTGGTTGAAGGGCCGCGCCACGACGACCGGCTGGCCGTAGCCGCGCCACGCCTGGAGGGCCACGTGCTCGGCCGCCGCCTTGGACGCCGCGTACGGGGTGACCGGCGCCGGCTCGAGGTCCTCACCGATCGGCAGCTGCTCGGGGCGCACGATCCCGTAGACCTCGGCCGAGCTGACCACGAGTGTGGTCGGCACCGGGTCGAGGGCCCGGACGGCGGCCAGGACGGCGGCCGTCCCGAGGACGTTCACCCGCAGCACCTCGCCCGGCGAGCCCCAGGACTCCCCGACGTGGGCCATCGCCGCCAGGTGGTAGACGGCGTCGGGGGCGGCCCCGGCCACCACCGCGGCCACCGCCGCCTCGTCGGCCACGTCGGTCTCGCGGTCGGTGATGACCACCTCGTCGCCGCACGCCGCCAGGTGCTCGGCCAGCCAGCCACCGACGAAGCCCCGGCCCCCTGTGATCAGCGCGCGCACCGCAGGGACCTTAAGTCGCCCGGTGTGGCGGGTGCCTGCCCGACGCCGCCAGCCGGTAGGCCTCGACGTGGCACGCCGCGCTGGCCGCCCACGTGCGCTGGGCGGCGATCTCGAGGCCGCGGCGCCGCCGGTCGTCGTCGCCGACCGGGTCGGCCCCCTCGAGCGCCGCCTCGAGGGCGGCGGCCAGTTGGTCCACGTCGCCCGGGGCGACGAGGACCGCCGCCCCCTCGGACAGCTCGGCCATCGCCGTCCCGGCCGTCGTGATGAGGCGGGCCCCGCAGGCCAGCGCCTCGAGGGCCGGCAACCCGTAGCCCTCGGCCAGCGAGGGGTAGGCGACGACGCTCGCCCGGCGCAACAGCGCCGGGACCGCCTCGTCGGGGACGTACCCGGTCGCCACGACCCGGTCCCGGTGGGTGGCGGCGGCCAGCGCGGCCTCCAGCCGGTCGGTCCCCCACCCGGGCTGGCCGGCCAGCACGAGCAGGCACTCGGGGTGGCGCCCGGCGACGCGGTCGAACGCCGCCACCAGGTCGGCCACCCCCTTGCGGGGCTCGAGCGTCCCGACGAAGGCGACGAAGGGGCGCCCGGCATCGACGCCCAGCCGGGCCAGGGCCGCCGCGTCGGCCCCGGGTTCGGGCTCGACCGGGGTGAAGCGCTCGAGGTCGACCCCGTGGGGGGCCACCACCACCGGCGCCACCACCGGGCCGACGGCCCGCAGGTGCTCGGCGGTGGTGGCGCTGACGCAGATCACCACGGCCGCCCGGCGGGCGGCCACCCGGATGGCCCGGCGGAAGACGAGCACCTTGGACCGCTCGTGCCACTCGGGGTGGTCGAAGTAGGTGGTGTCGTGGACGGTGACGACGACCGGGACCCGGGCCAGCTCGGGCATCGTGTAGTGCGGGCTGTGGTGGACGTCGGGGCGCAGCGACGAGAGGACGAACGGGAGCACCGCCTGCTCCCAGGCCAGTCGGACCGGGCGCGCCGCCGGCGCCCGGGGCGCCACGAGGGTCGGTCGCCCGGACGGGCCGAGCCCGCGCCAGCGCGCCGCGTCGGCCCGCCGGCTGATGAGGACCAGGTCGGTGTCCGTCCGGTCCGACAGGGCCCGCGCCAGCTCGAGGGTGTAGCGGCCGGCGCCGGCCGGTGACGGCGGGACGGCGCTCACGTCGAGCGACACGGTGAGCCGGTCCCGCCCCGACCCCCCGGTCCGGTCGTCGCTCACCGCAGCGACCGCCAGAGGGCCACGTGATGGGCCGCCGTCCGGCGCCACGTGAGGTCGCGGACCCGGGCCGACCCGGCGGCCACCAACGACGCCGCCAGCCCGTCGTCCCCGGCCACCTCGACGAGGCCGGCCGCCACGTCGTCGGGGTCCCCCGGGTCGACCAACCGGCTGGCCGGTGCCGCCGTCCCCGAGGGGGCCACGCTCGGCACGGTCCGGCTGACCACCGTCGGGACGCCCGCCGCCATCGCCTCGAGCGGCGGCAGGCCGAAACCCTCGACGAGCGGCACGTAGGCGAAGAGGGCGGCGCCGGCATAGAGCCCGGCCAGCACGGCGTCGCCGACCTGGCCGAGGAGGACCACCCCCGGCGGGGCCGAGCGGGCGTCGGGGGACGTCCCCCACCCGGCCGGACCGACGAGGACGAGCGGCCAGGGCCCCGGGAGACGCCCCCGGGCCAGCCGGTGCGCCTCGACCAGGCGGGGCAGGTTCTTCCTCGGCTCGAGCGTCCCGACCGAGAGCACGTATGGGCCGACCACCCCCCGCTCGGCCAGGAGCCGGGCCGCCCCGGCGGCGTCGGGCGGCGCCAGGTGGTCGGCGCCCTCGGCGATGACGACGACCCGGTCGGACCGGGCACCGGCCTCGGCCAGGTCGGCGGCCACCGGGTCCGACGGCACGACCAGCACGTCGGCTCCGGCCAGGGCCCGGCGCAGGGCGGCCTCGTGCCACCGCCGGCCCCGCCGCGTGGTGGACTCGGGGTGGTGGCGCCAGGCCACGTCGTGGACGGTCACCACCGAGGCGGGCCGCCGCCCGCCGCCCCGGGGCCGGGCCGGCCCGCCGAGCGAGACCGAGTGGACCACGTCGAACCCGCCCGGGGCGGTGACCAGGCGGTGGTCCCAGGCCCGGGTCAGCGCCGGTCCGCCGAGGCGCGACGCCACCACCGGTCGGCCGAACGACGCCAGCGGGTCGGGCCCGCCCGGCCGAGCCCGGCTGGCCAGGAGGCTGACGGCCACCCCGGTCTCGGTGTCCGCCTCGAGCTGGGCCAGACCCTCGAGGACCCCGGTGGCGTAGCGACCGATGCCGCCGGGGACCCGGCGCCGCAGCTGCTCGACGGCGAGCAGGACGCGCCGCCCCCCGCCGCTCGGCGGGCCGTCGGTCACCGGCCGCCCCGGGGGGTGGCCCGCCGGTAGAGGTCGGTCACGCCCTCGGCGCAGGCGTCCCACGTGTACCCGGCGGCGCGCTCGGACCCCCGGGCGGCGAGCGCCGCCGCCAGGTCGGGGTCGTCGAGGACCCGGGCCAGGGCGGCGGCCAGCCCGTCGGGGTCGCCCGGGGGAACGAGGACCGCCGCGTCCCCGAGGACCTCGGGCAGGGCGCCGGCCGTGCTCGCCACGACCGGGGTCCCGAGCGCCATCGCCTCGAGCGGTGGGAAGCCGAACCCCTCGTAGACCGACGGGTACGCCAGGACGTCGGCCCGGGCCAGGAGGGCCGTCCGGGTCTGGTCGTCGATCCACCCGGTCCGGACGATGCGCCCGGGGAACGGCGAGGCCGAGACGGCGGCGTCGAGGGCCGCCTCCCCCCACCCGGGCGGTCCGGCCAGCACCAGCACCAGGCCCGGGCGGTCCCCGGCCAGCCGGTCGAAGGCGGCCACCAGCCCGGGCAGGTCCTTGCGGGGCTCGGCCGTGCCGACGGCGGCCACCACCTCGGTGGCCCCGGGCGGGACCAGGCGGGCCAGGGCGTCGGCCGCCGCCGCGCCGGGCGCCGGGAGGGCCGGCACCCCCGAGTGGACCGCCTGCACCCGGTCGGGGTCGGCCCCGAAGACGTCGACCACCTCGTCGGCCACAAAACGCGACGGGGTGTGCACGAACGCCCCCTCGACCAGGGCCCGGCGGATGAGGGGCGGGAAGGCGAGGGCGGCCGGGGTGCACATCTCGGGGTAGCGGACGGTCGTCAGGTCGTGGACGGTCATCACCCGCCCGGCCCGCCGGGTCGGCGGCACGACGAAGTTGGTCCCGTGGACGACGTCGGCTGCCCCGACGAACCACTCGACCGGCGGACCGCCGACGCGTCGCCAGGCGGCGTGCAGCGGGCGGGCGGCCATCGGCCGCTGGTGGACCGCCACCCCGGGCGGGACGGCGTCGACGATCCCGCGCCGTCGCCGCCAGCTGACGGCGAAGGCGTTGACCGACAGGTCGGGACGCCGTCCGAGGCCGGCGAGCAACCCGGCGCAGAAGGCGCCGACGCCGGTCGGTCGGCCGAGCAGCGCGGTGGCGTCGAGCGCCACCCGGAGGCTCGGCGCCGGCTGGGTCGGCGTGACGGGGGCGGTGCCCTCGTCACGCTGTGGGGGGCCGGTGGTCATCGCCCGGGCCCGGCGCCGCGCTCAGGCGCTGAGCCCACCGTCCACCGACAAGATGGCCCCGGTCACGTACCCCGCCTCGTCGGAGGCCAGGTAGGCGATGGCCCCGGCCACCTCGGCCGGCGTGCAGTAGCCCATCGGCGTGATGATGCGGTTGAGCGCCTTGGCGTCGATGTCGTCGGGGATCCCGAACTCCCACATGAGGGGGGTGTCGACCCCGCCGGGGGCCACCCCGTTCACCCGGACCCCGGCCTTCAGGTACTCGACGGCGAGCGCCTTGGTGAGGAGGGCCACGCCGCCCTTGGATGCGCAGTAGGCGGCGCTGTAGGGCTGGCCCATGACCCCGGCCGTCGACACGACGTTGGTGATCGACCCGCCGTGCTCTAAGAGCCCGGGCAGCGTGGCCCGGCACACGAGGAAGGTGCCGGTCAGGTTGACGGCCAACATCCGGTTCCATCCTTCGAGGCTCTGCTCGGTGGCGTGGGAGAACGCCCCGATGCCGGCCACATTGCAGACCGCCGTGAGCGGGCCGAGGTCCTCGGTGGCCCGGGCCACGGCGTCGGCCACCGACTGCTCGTCGCTCACGTCGCAGCGGTAGGCGGCGGCCCGCCGGCCTCCCCCGGTCCCGGCGGTGGCGTTGAGCTCGTCGGCCAGGCCTTCGGCACCCTCGACGGCGATGTCGAGACAGGCCACCGAGGCCCCCTCGGCGGCCAGCCGGTGGGCGGTGGCCCGGCCGATGCCCGACCCGGCCCCGGTCACCAGGGCCACCTGGCCGTCGAAGCGGCCCGGCGAGACGTACTCCGCCTCGGTCCCCCGGACCGGGTCCGGCGGTCCGGGCTGCTTGATCGGGCTCACGTGCCTCCCCGTCCTCGTCTCCTGGCGCCGTCCGCCGTGGCGGCCCGTCGGCGTGAGCCGCCGACGGAGGGGGGAGCCTACCAAGGGGGCGGCCGCGGCCCCCCGACTGCCGGCCCGCTCAGCCGGCCCGGCGGCGGCCGACCGGGCTCGTCTCGGCTAGGACGTCGTCGGCCAGGCGGGGCCACGCCCGGGCGGCCCACGGGCCGAAAAGCCGGTCGGTCAGCACGCAGCAGGCGACGTCGGCCTCGGGGTCGACCCAGAGGAACCCTCCGGACTGCCCGAAGTGCCCGAAGGTGGCCGGGCTGTTGGCCGACCCGGTCCAGTGCGGGGACTTGGTCCCCTTGATCTCGAACCCGAGCCCCCAGTCGCAGGGGTCCTGGCGACCGAACCCCGGCAGCACGCCCGAGAGACCCGGGAACGCCACCGAGGTCGCCCGCTCCAAGGTGGCCGGGTCGACGACCCGGGGGGCCAGCAGCTCGCGCCCGAGGGCGACCAGATCGAGGACGGTCCCGTACATCCCGGCGGCCGGCGAGGCGTCGGCGGCCAGCCCGGCGCCGGTCATCCCGAGCGGCTCGAGGACCGCCTCGGTCAGGTAGCGGGCGAAGGGCATCTCGGCCCGGGCGGCCACCACCTCGGCCACCACGTCGAACCCGGCGTTGGAGTAGATCCGCCGCCGGCCGGGCTCGGCCAGGACCTCGCCGAGCGGGCCCAGGCCCGAGGCGTGCGCCAGGAGGTGGGCGACCGTGGACCCGGGGGGGCCGGCCGGGTCGTCGAGCGACACCGTCCGCTCCTCGATCGCCACCAGGGCGGCCAGGGCGGTGCAGAGCTTGGTCACCGAAGCCCACGGGAAGCGCCGTCCGAGGGGTCCGACGGTGCCGGCCAGCCCCGGCGGCCCGGTGCGGTCGCCGGTCAGGACGGCGGCCGAGACCGTGCCGACCGGCCACGTCAACGTCGACGCCAACGCCTCCATGAGCCGACGCTACCCGTCGCCGCCGGCCGCATGGCGGACGCCGGCCCCGACCGGGCGCCCGAACACCCGTGCTACGTTGCCGGCGTGGCGGAGCGAGCGCGCCACCGGTGAACACCAACCGGCTCCGCTACCTCGTCCGCAAGGGACGCGCCGAGCGAAACGGCCCGCAGCGCTACGTGGCCCGCCGCTGGCTGTTCGCCCCGCTCGAGCGGCTCGGCCTCCACGTCACGGCCGACCACTTCTACGAGCCGATCCCCGACACCCGGGAGGTCGCCCGAACCTACCGGGACGTACCCCGCCCGCTCCCCGGGCTCGACCTGCGGGTCGACGAGGTCGAACGGCGCCTGGTCGACCTGGTCGAGACGTACGGCGACGACTACCGGGCCAACGTCGGGCGCTACGGGTTCAAAGAGCCCAACCCCTACTTGCGCGGGCTCGACCCGGTTGCCCTCTACACCCTCGTGCGCGACCGGCGCCCGGCCGTCGTGGTCGAGGTCGGGCAGGGGTTCTCGACCCGGGTCCTCCTGGCCGCCCTCCACCAGTGCGCGGCCGAGACCGGCGTCCGCCACCGGCTGACCTCGATCGACCCGCACCCGCGTCTGGGCAGCCTGGCCACCGACGTGCCCGGGGTCGACGTGGACATCGTGGCGTCGCGCCTCGAGGACCTCGAGGTCGGCCCATACCTCGAGGACTGCGACCTGCTGTTCGTCGACTCGAGCCACGTGCACAAGTTCGGCAGCGACGTGGCCGTCGAGTTCGCGTCGGTCTACCCGCGGGTGGCCCCCGGCACGTTGGTGCACGTCCACGACATCTTCACCCCCTACGACTACCCGCTCGGGTGGATCGTCCACGAGCGCCGGTTCTGGAACGAGCAGTACCTGCTCGAGGCGTTCTTGACCTTCAACGACGCCTTCGAGGTCCACCTGCCGGTCCACCTGCTCGTTCGCCAGTCCGATGCGCTGCGCAAGGCGGTCGAGGCGGGCTTCGGCGACACCATCCCGTACCGCGGGACGTCGTTCTACGTGCGGCGGCGGTGAGCGGGCGGCTGGTCGCCCTGGCCGGCGGGGTGGGGGCGGCCCGGTTCCTGGACGGCCTCGTCCAGGTGGTCGACCCGGACCGCATCACCGCCGTCGTCAACACCGGCGACGACATGGTCCTGCACGGGCTGCACATCAGCCCCGACCTCGACACGGTGACCTACACCCTGGCCGGGGTGCACAACGAGGCGACCGGGTGGGGGGTGACCGGCGAGACCTGGACGGTCATGGGGGCCCTGGCCCGCCTGGGGGGCGAGACATGGTTCTCGCTCGGCGACACCGACCTGGCCACCCACCTGTTTCGGACCCAGCGCCTGTCGGCCGGGGCCACCTTGAGCGAGGTCACCGACGAGCTGCGCGCCGCCTGGGGGATCGGGGTCCGGCTCCTGCCGATGTCCGACGACCCGGTGCGGACCCGCCTCACGCTCGGGACCGAGGACGACGGCGACGGCGCCGAGGTCGAGGTCGAGGTCGAGGTCGACTTCCAGGACTACTTCGTCCGCCGCCGCCACTCGGTGCCGGTTCGGGCGGTCCGCTTCGACGGGGCCGAGGCGGCCCGGCCGGCCCCGGGCGTGCTGGCGGCGATCGAGGAGGCCGAGGTCGTGGTGGCCTGCCCGTCCAACCCGGTGGTCTCGATCGGCCCGGTCCTGGCCGTCCCCGGGGTGCGCCCGGCGCTCGTCGACCGGCGCGCCGACGTCGTCGCCATCTCGCCGATCATCGCCGGGTCGGCGCTCAAGGGGCCGGCCGACCGGCTCCTGGCCGAGCTCGGGCACGAGTCGTCGGTCGTCGGCGTGGCCCGCCTCTACGCCGAGTGGGCCGGCACCCTGGTGATCGACGAGGCCGACCGGGGCCGGGCCGACGAGGTCGAGCGGGCCGGGGTGCGCTGCGTCGTCGCCCCCACCGTCATGAGCACGCCGGCGCGCGCCGCCACCCTGGCCGAGGTGGTCCTCGGTGCCCGGCGCTGACCCCGGGGCCGCCCCCGGCACGCTGGTCGTCCTCCCGGTCACCGGGGTCCCGGCGGTGGTCCCCGGCGACGACTTGGCCGAGCTGCTGACCGCCGCCGTGCGCGCTCGGGGCGGGACGGCGCTGGTGACCGGCGACGTCCTGGTCGTCACGCAGAAGATCGTGTCCAAGGCCGAGGGCCGGCTGGTGCCCCTCGACCACGACGACCCGGCCGACAAGGTGCGGGTGGTCGAGGAGGAGTCGGTCCGCGTCCTGCGCCGGCGGGGGGACCTGCTGGTCACCGAGACCCGCCACGGCTTCGTGTGCGCCAACGCCGGGGTCGACCTGTCCAACGTGGCCGACGGGACCGCCGCCCTCCTGCCGGTCGACCCCGACCGGTCGGCCCGGCGGCTGGTGGCCGGGCTGCGCCGACGCCTCGAGGTCGAGGTCGGCGTCGTCATCTCGGACACGTTCGGGCGGACGTGGCGCCGCGGGGTCACCGACGTGGCCATCGGGTGCGCCGGGGTGGCCGCCGTGGTCGATCTGCGCGGCACCCCCGACGCCGGCGGGCGCCCGCTCGAGGCGACCGAGGTCTGCGTGGCCGACGAGATCGCCGGCGCCGCCGAGCTCGTGATGGGCAAGGACCGCAACGTCCCGGCCGCCGTGGTGCGCGGCGTGCCGGCGGCTTGGCTGCGTCCCTCGTCGGTGGCCGAGGAGATCGTGCGCCCCCCGGCCGAGGACCTCTTCCGGTGAGCACCCCCGGAGGCCCATGGTACGGTCCCGGGCCGTGGACGATCCGGGCCTCGAGGAGCGTCGGCGGCTGCTCCACTCCTACATCGCCCGCTGGGAGGGACCGTCCGCCGGGACCTCGCCGCTCGACCACGTCCGCAACCGCCTCAGCCCGGCCACCCGCCACAAGATGCGCGAGGCGGCGACGACCGTGTTGGCCCCCCTCGAGCGCAAGAAGGCCTCCCGCTACCCGTTGCCGGTCAAGCTGCACCTGGGGTCGGGTCGCAACCACCTCGCCGGTTGGGTGAACGTCGACCTGGCCGGGCAGGGCGCCGACCTCTCCTGGGACATCCGCCACCCGCTCCCCTTCCCGCCCGACAGCGCCGAGGCGGTGTTCATGGAGCACGTCCTCGAGCACGTGTCGTACTCCGACGCCCTGCGGGTCCTCGGGCACGTCCGACTGGTGCTGCGGCCCGGCGGCATCCTGCGGGTCGGCGTCCCCGACGCCGGGCTCTACGCCCGCAGCTACGTCGACGACGGCGAGGGCTTCATCGAGCGCGAGCGCCCCGGCCGGCCGACCAAGATGCTCGCCCTGCGCGAGGCGTTCCAGCAGTACGGGCACGTGAGCGCCTACGACGCCGAGACCCTCGTCCTCGTGATGGACGAGGGCGGGTTCCCCGGGGCCGAGATCATGGCGCCGAGCGTCTCGCGCCTCGACCCCGCCCCCGACCTCGAGCGCCGGTGGAGCGAGTCGGTCTACGCCGAGGTGGTCACGTAGCCGACCGGCCCCCCCGGGGCATCGCTCAGGACACCCGGGTGGCCACGAAGTCGAGCACCGCCGACAGGCCGTCGCGCAGCTCGGTCCACGGCTGCCACCCGAGCTGGATGGCCGCCCGCTGGCGGTCGAGCGAGCTGCGTGACAGCTCGCCCGGGCGCCGCGGCGCGTAGGCGGGGGGCGTGTCGACCCCGGCCACCGAGGCCATGGTGGCGTAGAGGCGGTTGACCGACGTCTCGACCCCGGTGCCCACGTTGCACACCAGTCCCCCGCCGCGGGTGGCCGCCCGGACGAAGGCGTCGACGACGTCGTCGACGTAGATGAAGTCGCGGGTCTGCTCCCCGTCGCCGTAGATGGTGACCGGGGTCCCCTGGACGAGGTGGTTGGCGAAGATGGCCACCACCCCCGCCTCGCCGTGGGGGTCCTGGCGGGGGCCGTAGACGTTGGCCAGGGCCAGGGCGGCGAACTCGAGGGCGTGCAGCGCCCGGTAGGCGACCATGTAGTCGAGGACGGCCTTCTTCGACACGCCGTAGGGGGAGAGTGGCTGGGCGGGGTGGGACTCGCGCACCGGCAGGTCGGCCGGGTCGGGCTCGCCGTAGAGCGTCCCGCCGCTCGCCGCGAACACCACCCGTTCGGACCCGGCGGCCCGGGCCCCCTCGAGAATGTTCAGGCTGCCGATCACGTTGACCTGGGCGTCGAAGACCGGGCGCTCCACCGAGACCCGCACGTCGGCCTGGGCGGCGAGGTGGAACACCACCTCGGGCCGACGCCGGGCCATCAGCTCGACGACGTCGGGCAGGCCGATGTCGAGGTTGTGGAAGGTGAGCGCGTGGGCGCCCGTCGCCCGCGCCTCGGCCAGGTTGGCCAGCGACCCGGTCGACAGGTCGTCGACGACGTCGACCTCGTGGCCCTCGGCGAGCAGGCGGTCGACCAGGGTCGACCCGATGAACCCCGCTCCCCCGGTGACCAGCGCGCGCACGGTGCCTCCTCGTCCCGTTCCTATTCCTACCGGTCGAGCCGGGTGCCGTCAGCCCCGAGCCGCTGGCTGTCGATTGCCGCCCCGTCGGGCAGGGACACCTCGGCGCCGAGCACCGACAGCCCCGACACCGTGCAGCCCTCACCCACGATCGCCCCGGGCCCGAGGATCGACCCCTCGACCGTCGACCCCGCCCCGACCCGGGCCCCGGCCATGAGCACCGACCCGGTCACCGAGGCGCCGGCGGCCACCACCACCCCGGCGTCGAGGACCGACCGGGTCACGGTGGCCCCCCCGGCCACCACCGTCCCGTCGGCCACGAAGGCCGGCCCGGTCACCGTGCCCTCGAGCGTCGCCGACCCGGTGACCCAGATCCCGGGCCCGGCGAGGCGCGCGTCGGGTGACGCCGGCCCGGGGCGGCGCCCGTCGAGCAGGTCGAGGTTGGCCTGCACGTAGGCCTCCGGGGTTCCGGTGTCGATCCAGTACGTGTCGTCGGCCATGGCGTAGAGGCCGCCGTCGGCCACGATGGCCGGGAAGGTCTCCCGCTCGATCGACACCCGGCGGCCGGCCGGGATCCGGTCGAGTACCGAGGGCTCGAGAACGTACGTGCCGGCGTTGATGAGGTTGGTCGGAGCGTGCCCGGGTGCCGGCTTCTCGACGAAGGCGGTCACCCGGCCCCCCTCGTCGGTCGGGACCACCCCGAAGCGCGACGGGTCCTCGACCGGGTGGAGGTGGATGGTCCCCTCGGCCCGGTGGCGGCGGTGGAAGTCCACGAGCCCGGCGACGTCGAGGTCGGTCAGCACGTCCCCGTTGACCACGACGAACGTCTGGTCCACGCCGGCGTGCTCGGCCGCGAACCGCACCGCCCCGGCCGTGTCGAGCGGCTCGGGCTCGACGGCGTAGGACAGGTGGACGCCGGCCGCCATGTCCTCGGGGTAGGCCTCCATGAAGGCGTCGGGCAGGTACCCGAGCGAGAGCACGGCGTCGTCGACGCCGTGGCGACCGAGGTTCCCGAGGACCCGCTCGAGCATGGGCACGCCCACGATGGGCAGCATCTGCTTGGGCATCGACAGGGTCAGCGGCCGGAGGCGGGTGCCCTCTCCGCCGACGAGCACGACGGCGCGCACCGGTTACTTGGCGGCCGTGGTGCTGGTGGACGTCGGCGGCCTCGTGGTCGACGACGCCGGCGGCGTCGTCTGGATGGTGGTCGAGGTGTGCTGGGGCAGCGTGCCGGTGGTCGGGAGCGTGGTCGTGGTCGGGGCCTGGCCGCTCAGCGCGGGGAGCAGGGCGGCGATCGCCGCCGTCGGCGGCTTCTTGATGGTCGTGCCGGCCGGGGCGAAGGCCATCGTGATGAGCTGGCCGTTGGTGAGCTTGAGGTTCCGGGGGTCGCCGGTCACCACCCGGCCGGACTTGTTGGTGGCCAGGGGCCCGGTCCAGTAGCGCACGGTCACGACGCCGGACTTCCCGGCGTCGGGGGTGCCCTTCGGGCAGGTCTGGCCGTTGCGGTAGAGACGGCTGGTCGGTGCCCCGATGGCGTTGGCGGTGAGCGTCATCTGGTTGCCCGGGTAGTTCGACACGAACTTGCCGAGCGTGGCGTTCGACCCGGTCTCACTGGGCCCCTTCGGGTGGATGGTCATGAGGCCGTTGCCGGTCGTGTAGATGCCGACCAGCGAGGAGTTGGAGTTGGCCGGCGGGGACGCCTGCTGAGTCCCGCAGATGTCGAACCCGAAGGCCGAGTACCAGGTCTGGGCGGTCGTCGGCTGGCCGGCGGCGGCCGGCGCGGCGTGCTGGTACTCGTAGCGGGCGTAGAAGACCGAGAGCAGCCCCACGACCACGATGATGGCCAGGGCGGCGTAGAAGTTCGTCGGCCGCTGGCCGCGGTAGGTGCGGCCGCCCCCCGTCGACGCGGCGCGCGCAACCGATCTCCCCGTCGAAGTCCTCGCCATGGCGGATTCAGACCCTACAAGGTGCCAGGAGGTGGGCCGACGGCGCCCCGGTGCCGGGAGAGGGAACGGTAGAGGGCCACCGTCTCGGGGTGGACGAGGCTGAGGTCGCCCGGGCCCACCGGGCGGTGCCGGGCGGGACCACCCGAGCCCCCGCCGGCCACCCGGACCAACTCGGCCATGGCCGACTCGACCCCCGACGGGTTCCCCTCGGCGTCGGCCGCCCGCAGGATCAGGCGGTACAGCCGTTCGTCGAACGGGCTGGCCAGGAGGCCGACCCGGGCGGCCCGGGCGGCCGGGGCGCCCTCCCCCCGGGCCAGGTGGTGCTCGGCCACCCGGCTGGCCAGCCGCACCACGTCGTCCTCGACGGCCGCCGCGATCCCTTCGAGGACCGCCCAGTCAACGTTGCGCAGCCCGTCGAAGGGCCGGCCCCGCACCGCGTCGAGCCCCCGCCACCAGTCGGCCGGGTCGTCCCGGCCCCCGAGGGCCACCAGCCGGCGCCAGTCGGTGCCCACGGTGGGCGCCAGGGCCAGCCGGCCGCGGGATCTCGGCAGGTGGTCGTGCCCGGCCCGGGACCGCCCGAGCGAGCGGCGGGCGGCCGAGGCGGTCGAGTGGAGGGTCGGCCCGGCCATCAGCTGGTCGGGCCACAGGGCCGTGGCCCAGACGTCGTTGGCGGCACCGCGCCGGTGGACGGCGAGGTAGACCACCAGTTCGGCGGCGTTGGCCCGGGTGAAGGCGCGGGCCGCCCCCCGGATCTCGACCGGCCCGAGCACCGCCACCTCGACCTCGGTCAGAGAAGGCTCGGCGGCCCGACCATCCGGCTCGCCGGGCCACGACGCCGGCTCGCGGCATGTGACGTCTCGTTCGAGGATGCGCACATCTGGAACGGTCGGCGCCGTCGGACCCACGCCGAGGCGGGCCGGGCCCCCGTGGGCGGGCTGAGGGGGACCAGCGGGGGGCTCACCGGCCCGCCGCGACGTGGTGGCTGTGGAGACGGCACCGTCATCGTGGCCGCGCCGCCTTGCCGCCACCCTTGCCGCCGACCTCCCGGGCGCCAAACAATCATCGGACCTACCATGCCGCGGTGCCCGGACTGAAGGACCTCGACGCCTACCTGGCTCGGATCGGGCTCTCGGGACGCCCCGGCCTGGCCGAGGTCCACCGGGCCCACGCCACGTCGATCCCCTTCGAGAACCTCGACTCGTGCAACGGGGCGCCGGTGTCGCTCGACCCGGGCCGGCTCGAGGACAAGCTCGTCGCCCGGCGCCGCGGCGGGTACTGCTTCGAGCAGAACCTGCTTCTGGCCATGGCCCTCGAGTCGCTCGGGATCGGCCCGGTGACCCCGATGCTGGCCCGGGTCCTCGTCGGGGGTGACGGGTCGCCCCGGCCGCGCACCCACCTCGTCCTGCAGGTCCTCGACGGTGCGACGGCGTGGCACGCCGACGTCGGGTTCGGTGCCGGCGGCCCGCTCGACCCGATCCCCTTTGGCCCGGGCGACGAACAGGACCAGGAGGGCTGGCGGTACCGGGTGATCGAGGCGGGGGACGAGCTCATCCTCCAGTCATACGGGGACGGTGCGTGGGAGGACCAGTACAGCTTCGAACCCCGGCCCGTCCCCTTCGTCGACATCGAGACGAGCAACTGGTTCGTGAGCACATGGCCCGACTCGCCGTTCGTCGCGTCGGCCATCCTCGGCGCCCACCGGGTCGGGACCCAGTTGATGCTCCGGGTGGCTGAGGCGGCGGTCCTCACCGAGCGCACCCCGACCCGGTCGACCGAGTCGCCGGTCACCCTCGACGAGGTCCCCCGGGTCCTGGCCGAGCGGTTCGGTCTGGCCGGCACGCGTATCGGGCCCCGGGGCCTGCCGACGGCCGGCGAGGACCGGTGAGGAGAACAGGGCCTCGGTCCCCGGCCCCGAGCGCAGTCAGCACTCGCTGACCGGGTGCTGACGACGACCGAACCGAGCGTCGAAACGATTCACGAGGAGGACCACCGCCCATGCCCCAGAACCCCCAAACCCATGCGAGGCACGAGCACGACCCCGCCGGCGGCGTCGAGCTGGCGCCCGGTGCCCCGCCCGGCGTTCGCCGGCCGGCCAAGGTGGACAGCTCCGTGCGGGTCACCGTCGCCATGCCCTTCTCCAACATCAACGTCAGGGGCGCGTCGGAGGCGACCACCCAACTGGCCCAGATCGTGGCGGCCGCCATCCGGGCCGTCGCCGCCGGTGCGCCCCCTGAGGAGCTGCGCAAGCTGGCCGACGAGGCCGACGAGCTGGCCGAACGCCCGGGGCGCCGCTGAGCCTGCTCGTCGGGTGACCCGGACACCCCGGGCCGCGCTCGGGGTGACACCATCTCGAGCACACGACGAGCCGAACCGGTACGCCTCGGTTCCCGGTCGGCGCCTGACAGCCGGCCCTACCTCTGGTCTCGATGTCGCGAGCGCGGCGCCAACGAGCACAGCCATGCAACGATCTCGGCGGCCGGCTGCTCCCGGGCCATGCGGTAACCCTCGCCCGCCCACAGGCTGATCCGGTCGGCGTCGCCGCGAGCAGCCGCCGCAGCGCGCAGGGGACGGGTGGCGTTGTTGATCTCGGGATACGCCGCCGGGGCGTCGGGGTGGTCGGTTATGAAGCGGTTGACGAGCCCCCGAGCCCACCGGCCGCTGAAGGCCCGGGTGTAGGCCGTCGTCGTGTAGCGCGAGTCGGCCAGCGCCGCCTTGTACGTGGCGTGGGCCCCGCTCTCCGGGCACCGCAGGAACGCCGTGCCGCACTGGGCCGCCACCGCGCCGGCCGCCAACGCGCTCCGCAGCTGCTCGGGGGTCATGATCCCCCCAGCCGCCACCTGCGGCAGGTCCGTCACGTGGGCCACGGCGCCGATCAGCTCGAAGAGGCCCATCTCGGCACCGAGCGGTGCCGCGACGTCGAACGTGCCCCGGTGGGCACCGGCCTCGCGCCCCTGGACGCACAGGGCATCGGCCCCGGCGGCGGCGGCTGCCGCTGCTTCCTCGGGTTTCGTGACCGTCACCGCCACCACGCTCCCGGCCTCCTGCAGCGCGGCAATCGCCTCCGGTGTCGGGCACCCGAACGTGAAGCTGACCACCGCCGGGGGGTCGGCCACCAGGGCGTCCACTTTGCCCTCGAATGCGTCGTCGTCCCAGGTGGCCTCTCCGAGCTCGGCGCCGACCGCCGCCGCATCGGCGCGCAGCGAGTCGAGGTACCGGCCAAGGCCGTCCCGATCGGCCGACGGTGCTCCGGGGACGAAGACGTTCACCCCGAACGGCTCGGCCGTGCGCGCCCGCACGGCCGCCATGGCCGAGGTCATGGCGTCGACCGAGGTGTAGCCGGCGGCCAGGAACCCCAACGCCCCCACGTCGGCGACGGCGGCGACCAGCTCGGGTGTCGACGGCCCACCGGCCATCGGCGCGACCACGAGCGGGCCCCCAAGGACGTCTGCGAGGGACCCCGGTGCCACGGCAACGAGCCTACGAGGGAGGTCACCACGCGGACGCGGTCACCAGCGACGAACGCTCGGCTCCGCATGCGGAACGCCAAGCGGTGGGTGTCACCGGGACACCTCAGGACGAGAACGTGCAAACGATGCGGCCGGGCGGTTACCAGTCAGCGTGCCCGGGCGGCGACGCCGCGCAGGTCCCCGTCGTCGTCGAACCACGCCTCGGCCCGGTCGAAGCCGGCCGCGCTGAGCGCGGGCCTGAGGGCCTGATCCTCGTCCGCCCCCAGCTCGGTCAGGAGCCACCCGCCGGGGCGCAGCAGTCGGGCCGCTCCGGCGACGACCCGCCGAACGACATCGAGGCCGTCGTCACCGCCGTCGAGCGACTGGCGGGGTTCGTACCGCTGGACGTCGGCCGGCAGCAGGCGGAGCTCGCCGGTCGGGACGTAGGGCGCCACCGCGGTGACCACGTCGAACGCCCCGGTCCGCAGCGGCCGGTCCAGGTCGCCCACCAGGGCCCGAACCCCGTTGCGCCGGGCACAGCGGACGGCCCGGACATCGACGTCGACGCCGACCACCGACGCTCCGGGCACCTCGGCCAAGAGGTGCGCCCCGATGGCCCCGGCGCCCGTGCAGAGGTCGGCGGCGCGTCCACCGACGGCGGCGAGCAGCGTGGCGGCCCGGCGAGCCAGCTCCTCGCTCTGGCGCCGGGGGACGTAGACACCCGGATCGACCAGGACCGGACGGCCGCAGAACAGCACGGTCCCCGTGATCCAGGCCAGCGGTTCACCGTGCTCGCGCCGGCGGATCCACGTCTCGAGGGTTGCGGCGTGAGGCGCAGCGACCAGGAGCTCATGCGCCTCCTCGTCAGCGGCCACGCAGCCGGCGACCCGCAACCGACGGACCACCTCCGCAGCAGCGGCACCGGAAGTGACCACGGGGCCCAGTGTGGCAGGCGACCGGCGATGGCTCACGCCCGTGGCGCCGGCGACGATCGTGATCTACGGTCCTCGAACCGACCCATTCGGGGGCGGAGAAAGCGGAGGCCGTCATGGCGACCGTGCTCATTGTCCACGAAGTCGACGATGTCGAGCACTGGCTCAGCTCTCCCAAGCGCGAAGAGGTCTTCGGGCCGATGGGCATCCGGGTACGCACGTTCGTCGACGCGGAAAGGACCCAGCTCGTCGGCTTGGTGGTCGACGACATCTCGGACATGGACTCGTGCCGAGAGGCGATGGGGTCGGAGGCGGCGGCCGACGCCATGCGCTTCGACGGGGTCCGGCCCGAGACGCTCGTGATGCTGGTGGAGTCATAGACCGCCCAAGGCCCTCCGGCTGGGCAGCACCTCGGGCGCTCCGCCAACCATGAGACTGCCCTGAACGAGGAGACACGATGTTCGGTCGTCATCGCAAGGATCACCCCGACGAGGAGGACGAGCTCGAGGTAGACGCCGGCCTCGAAGGAGACATCTCCGACGTCGAGCGGTCCGTCGTCGCCTACCTCGAGGACCCGACCGACGACCGGTGCCACGACCTGCTCGTCGCCCTCGGACGTCTCGACGACCAGATCGCCCTCGGCGACGCCTACCAGGACACCGTCGGCTGGTTGACGCCACTGGGCGTCGGCAATCCCGAGGTGCTGGGCGAGACGAACACGAACCCGATCGCCCAGGCTGTCTCGAGTGCGGAGTTCCAGGCGCAGGTTGTCCTGGTCAAAGCGGCCAAGACGGCGGTCACCGAGCCCACCCCCGACACCCTGGACGACCTCCGCCGGGCCAACGACATCCTCACCACGGTGCGGGCCCAGGAGCAGTCGGCCGGGGACACCCCCGAGTAGTTCCCCGACCGGGCGTCTCCGACCCGGTCGTGAAGGACCAAACTCTCCACGTGGCGTGGAGGGCCGGACCGTCTGCAAGGATCTCCTGACGTCAGACGGCAATGGCCGCCGACCCGATGCCGCTCGACAGACCCAGCTGACTTCCGGAGGCGACCTCCATGCCCGACGACCGACCGAACATCCTCGTCATCTGGGGTGACGACATCGGGATCTCCAACCTCAGCTGCTACAGCGACGGGCTGATGGGCTACCGCACGCCCAACATCGACCGGATCGCCGCCCAGGGTGTCCGGTTCACCGACTACTACGGCGAGCAGAGCTGCACGGCCGGTCGAGCCGCCTTCATCTGCGGCCAGAACCCGTACCGCACCGGGCTGACCAAGGTGGGCATGCCCGGGGCCGACATAGGGCTCCAGGACAAGGACCCGACGATCGCCACGGCCCTCTCGTCACTCGGCTACGCCACCGGACAGTTCGGCAAGAACCACCTCGGCGACAAGGACGAGTTCCTGCCGACCCGGCACGGGTTCGACGAGTTCTTCGGGAATCTCTACCACCTGAACGCCGAGGAGGAGCCCGAACAATTCGACTACCCGTCGCCCGAGGAGTTTCCGAACTTCACGGAACGCTTCGGACCGCGCGGGGTCATCCACAGTTGGGCCGACGGACGCATCGAGGACACCGGGCCGCTGACGAAGAAACGGATGGAGACCATCGACGACGAGGTCTTCACCGAGAGCGTCCGCTTCATGGGCGACGCACGAGCGGCGGGCACCCCGTTCTTCGTCTGGTTCAACACGACCCACATGCACTTCCGCACGCACAGCAAGCCCGAGAGCCGGGGGCAGGCCGGGCGCTGGCAGTCCGAGTACCACGACACGATGATCGACCACGACCGGCTGGTCGGCTCGCTGCTCGACTTCCTCGACGAGACGGGGCTGACCGACGACACGATCGTGATGTACAGCACCGACAACGGTCCACACATGAACTCGTGGCCCGACGCCGGCATGACGCCCTTCCGGAACGAGAAGAACTCGAACTGGGAGGGGGCCTACCGGGTGCCGGCCATGGTCCGCTGGCCGGGCCGGATTCCGGCCGGCCGGGTGCTCAACGGCATCGTCAGCCACAACGACTGGTTCGTCACGCTCCTCGCGGCGGCCGGCGAGCCGAACATCGCCGACAAGCTGAGGGCTGGCCACGATCTCAACGGCGTCGAGTACAAGGTGCACCTCGATGGCTTCAACCAGCTCGACTACCTGACGGGCGCGATCGACGAGAGCCCTCGGGAGTACTTCTTCTACGTGTCCGACGACGGCGACCTCACCGCCCTGCGCTACGACAACTGGAAGTTCGTGTTCATGGAGCAACGCGCCACCGGCACGCTGCGGGTCTGGATGGAGCCGTACACCGAGCTGCGGGTGCCCAAGCTGTTCAACCTCCGCACCGATCCCTACGAGCGGGCCGACATCACGTCGAACACCTACTTCGACTGGATGCTCGACCACGCCTGGATCTTCATCCCCGCCCAGGCCTTCGTCGCCCAGATGATCAACTCGCTGGTCGAGTTCCCCCCCTCGCAGAACCCGGCCAGCTTTACGATCGGGCAGGTGCTGGAGAAGCTCCAGGCCGGAATGGGCAGTTAGTCGGGGCGCCTGAGTCGGGGCGATGCCGTGATTCTGAGAGCAGTTGACCTTCTGGGACTCGAACCCGCCCGAATGGTCACGCGTCCAGCGGATGGCTCCAACGGAGACGCGGGAAGCCGGCGAATCCCCGATCAGCGCTCACCCAGGTGGCACCCTGCTCGATTGCCATGGCTGCAAGGAATGCGTCCGGCACCAGGTTCCCTCTGGCACCGACTTGCCGGCACAGTTCGATGAAGATTTGCCAGTGCCGATCTCCAGGGACTACCGACACCGTCGCTGAGGAATCGCGCACCACGCGCTCCGGCTCGACTCCACTCTGCGTGCTGGGATCCACTCGGCTGGTCGAGGCTTGCACAGCGCTTCGGGCCGCCGTCGACTGCTGAGAACAAGCGGACCAGAGTTCGAGGGTTTCGCGCCTGACGGGGCTGTGCGCTCGAACCGGCATGTCAGCGGCTTGGTGGAGCTAGCGGAAGTTCTTTCGAACCCCCGCCTCAGGTTGCCTGAACGCCGCCTCATGCTCTCTGGGCGCCGAACCACGCGCTGCCCGCAAGGTTCAACACCGTCTCGACCCTGACGCTGTGGACGAGATGGTGCAGGCCGACCAGGGTGGCGAGGAAGTCGGAGCCCTCGCGGCGCGGTTCGCGGTCGACCGGACCACTGTCCTTGCGCATCTGAAGCGGCGCGGTATCCGCCGCCGGCGCACGCGACTCCAGACCTCCTTGGATGGTGTGATCATCGCTGAGTAGTCACCGGTCGTTCTTGACCGAGTAGACGAGGGTGAGCGAGGTGCCCGGAAAGGTCGCCTTAGTTGAGGTGAGCTCCTTGCAGAGCCCGGCGATGGCCCGGGTGCGCCTCGGTGCCGAGAGCGGGTCGAGTCGGACGTGGAGCTCGTTGCCCAGGACCTCGAGGTCGGCCGGTGTGCGGAACGCCTCTCGCAGCAACGTCCGCGCCTCGTTTTCGGCCCGGCCGTCGTAGGGACCGAGGAGACAGGCGAGGGCGGACTCGGCGTTGTAGGTGGCCATGCGGACGGCGTCGTGGATGCGCTTGCGTTCGGGGGCGAGGCGGACCGACTGCGGGCGCACCTCGCCCAGGGGGAGGCGGGCCGGGATGACTCGGGCCGCCTGCTCGAGGCGTTCGATCTCGGTCCGGGCGTCGGCGAAGGCACTGGCCACTTCGCCGTCGCCGCCCCGGCCCGACAGCGAGGCCCGTCCTTCGGTCGCCTCGGCGTGGGCCAGGCTCCGGCGGGCCTCGGCCAGTGCCCGGTCGGCGTCTCGTCGAGCCGGGTTGGGGACCATGCGGGTGGGGTCGTCGTCATCGGTGGCGTAGGTGTCGAGGGCGTCGAGGCCGTAGTGGGCCCGCATGTAGCGGAAGAAGTTCTCCTGGCTCCATCGGCTGAACATGAGATGGGCGATCGCCGCCGGGTCCTCGTCGGACCTCGTGGTGAGGATCTGGGTCTGGTGGCCGGTCTTCGGATCGAGGCGGGTGATCTGACGGCAGGCGAAGCGGTGCTTCTTGGCGTCATAGGCGATGCTCACCGCCCGGTCGGCCAGCGAGTAGTGGTGCTCGTGGCCTCTGGCGTCGGTGTGGGTGAAGGGGGAGAAGGCGCTGGCCGGCTCGTCCGGGGGGTTCTTCCGATAGGTGAGGATGTCGAAGCCCGCCATCACGAGCTCTTTGAAGAGCCGGGGCGACCACCCGCCGCGGTCAAAGCAGATGGTCGGCCGGGCGGCCTCGCCCACCAGGGCCCGGACCCTCTCGGCCACGGTGCGCAGCTCGCCGACCAGGCTCGCCCCCGGATCGGCGCTCCAGACGAGCACCCCGTCGCCGTTGGCGTCGCACACCCAGGTGTCCAGCTCAGCCGGCATGGCCAGGCGGATCCGGGCCACGTGGGCCTTGGGCACCTCGCGGCCGCCGTGATAGGCGCGGACGTGTCCGTCGACGTAGAAGATCCCGGTCGTCTCGGCGTGGGCGGCGACGTGGTGGCGGGCCAAGCCGTCGAGCAGTTGGTCGGCCCGGCCCATCTCGGCCAGCTCCTCCATGCGCCGCCGCAGGGTCGAGACCTCAGGGGCCCGGTCGAGGCCGATCAGGCGGCCTAGGTCGGTCGGGCTGATCCGGGTGAAGCCTTCGACCCGGGGCTCACCGAGCAGGGCCGCAAAGACAACCGAGCAGAACAGCGAGCGCAGCGAGTAGAAGGCGGCCCGCCGCGCCCCATAGACCCGGGCGGCGATCTTGAGGAGCCCCGTCGCGGCCAACGCCGGCAGGATGAGCAGGGCTCCGGCCACCGGCAACGACGCGCCCTCGCAGATCACCGGGAGGGCATCGTTGATGAGCCCGAAGCGGGCGGCCGCCCGCTCATGTGAACGATCCTCCGGTCGGGCGAGCGGGACGAGGCCGGCTCCGGCCGGCGTCGACTCCTGGTCACCCGAAGAACCCGGTCCGGGATCGACCGGGGCGTCGGCGGGGCCCCCGAGGGTGGCCCGGCGCACGGTGGCTGTCGATACACCGGCGCGCTCGGCCACCGCCGCCAACGACAGACCCGAGGCCCGCAGCGAGCGGATCTCGGTGCCCTTGGCCTCGGTCAGCTTGGAAGGGCCCTTGGGTCCCGGACGCTCCGTGACCAGCGCCTCGACACCCCCGACGCCATAAGCCGAGCGCCACCGAACGAGGGAATTCTCGTGGGCCCCGAACGCCTCGGCCACCTCGCGCTGTCGGGCCACCTTGGAGTTGACGAGCTGCACCGCAGCCAGACGCCGGGCCGCCCGGTCACCGGCCCGCCAGCTCCACGCGGCCATGCCCCAGAGAAACACCGAGCCGTTGCCGTCGGAGTCCTCCAGGAAGGACACGCCGTCGGCCACACGGAGCGAGCCCGACGGGGCCAGGGGCAACGGCTGCATCGCCTCCATCTTGCTCGCTGAAACCGCCACGGCCGGTCCTCTGTGTAGCCCTATATCTCACCAGAGATTATATCACCTCCTAGGCACGATGTAGTGGATAGTCGCAGGTCGCGAAGGGTGAGAGCAGCACTATGCAAGGAGGTCTGGATTCCCGAGGGGCCGTCGATTCCCGAGGGCGTGTCAACTCGAACTAAGCGAGCAAAGCGGATTTAGAAACTGGTCGCCGACAGTGGCGACGTCCGTTGGCGGCCAGGAACGCATGGATGACTTGGTGCGGCAGGTCCGTCGCGGGCCTGGCTCCCACCGCGATCTGTGCGGTGCTGCCGTGTACCTCTGAAGGGGCTGTTTCGAGCCCTCCTGACCCCCCGTGTCTCGCTCCGCCCCCGTGGTGAGGCTGGACTCCGACTGCCCGGACGCCGAGCGTCTGATAAGCCGGCGAGATCGGCTGCGTGTGCGTGACGCAGCTGTTTCTCAGCAGTGATGTAGAGAAGAACGTCGTCGCGGAGGCGCGGGCTCCCGACCAAGGGATCTGTTCTTCGTCACCCCGGGGGAGCGAAGAACTCGAGCGCGACGTTGTCAGGGTCGCGAAACGACAGGCCTGAGCCGTAGGACGCATCGACGATGCCGCCGTGCGCAACACCGATCTCGTTGAGGCGACGCTCCCACATCTCGAGCTCAGTCCGATTGGCGCACCCGAATGCCAGATGATCAAGGCCCGGACGCCGCTCGTCAAGCGGCTCGGTGCTTTTCAAGTCAGGAAAATAGTGGATGCCAACCAGTGTCCCTCCCACGAGCCAGACCACGTGGTGAAAGGGACCGGTGTCCTCATCGATGACTGGGTCGGAGTCAAAGCCTCTGGTACCACGGCCGGCTACGGCCGAGGTCGCTCACCGTCAATGCGACGTGGGTGATCGGGGGAAACTCGGGCATCGATCGCCTGCTCGTGCTGGGTTCCTTGGGCGGGTTACCGGATGGGCTCTGTCTGACGTGTGACCCCGAGTCCCCTGCGAGAGGGTGGGGGTGCTCGGGGGCGAGGTGGACCACGACCTTAACCTCTGCACTCGTGCTGGTCGACCCTCCACCATCGCACCGAAGGGGACGGGCGCGCCGACGTTCGGCAGTTCGGATCTTGGTGAGTCCTGGGCGGATCTCTGAGCGGACTCGAACCGAGCCGTGTGTCAGCGCTCGTCGGCAGCGTCTAGGCGGTCCTGACCGTGCAGCAACACTGGCCAACCGTCGGCGTGCGTCTATGTCTGGAACACGACCTTCCTGGGCGTGATCCGCAGGATCGTCCGCCGTTGTTCGTCAAGCGCGGCGACGAGCGATGACGGGTCGGGGCGTTCCCCGCCAGCAAGACGACAGAAGACATCGGCTGACAGCTCGGCGCGGTCGGGATCGAGGTCGATGGCCTCAGCGGCGCCGTACATGACGAGCTGCGTTCGGTCATCGACGCAGGCCAGGCTTACCTCGGGTTGGCGGAGAACGTTGCGCCACTTGGCTGTGTACGACTTGGTGGAGACGATGATCCGCCCGGCGTCGTCGGCGACGTAGCCGACGAGCGACTGTTGGGGAGATCCGTCGATCCGGCTCGTCGCCAGCACCGCCCACATGTGGCCGTCGAGGAACGATCGTTGGTCCGGCGTGAGCATCACCGCAGCGTCATCCCTCCGTCGACGACGAGCACCTGGCCGGTGCTGTAGCGGGCGCCGGCTAGCCCCACGCAGGCATCGGCGATGTCTTCAGGCGTTCCCGTTCGACGTAGCGGGGCGACCTGCCGCACCACCTCGCGAGCCTCGTCCCAGTCAGCGGTCCACGGCGTGTCGATCAGCCCGGGAGCCACTGCGTGGACACGGATCTCCGGCCCGAGCACGTTGGCCAACAGGACGGTCAGGTGGTTCAGCGCCGCCTTCGACGCCGCGTACGGAACGGACGATCCGGTCGGCCGGACGCCCGCGATGGACGTGATGTTGAGGATCACGCCGTCGCCGGTCGCCCGCAGGTGGGGCGCCGCGGCCCGGATCACGTTCCACGCACCAATCACGTTGACCCGGAGGATGCGCTCCCAGATCTCGTTGGTGGCTGCCTCGAGATCGTGGTGGGGGATCACATTGGTGGTGCCGGCATTGTTCACGACGATGTCGAGCCGTCCATACCGCTCGACGGCGGTCGTGACGAGCCGGTGTGCATCCGACGGGTCGCTCACGTCCGCTTGCACGTAGGTCGCATCGGGCAACTCCGCAGCAAGTTGCTCACCGGCGGCCACCGACGAGGACGAGTTGACGACGACGCTGGCGCCG
>Ga0209656_10000530_pt1 | contig 25208 bp, 15 predicted proteins | sample BogFormECP12_OM2_FD_188239 | JGI IMG/M metagenome (GOLD analysis project Ga0209656, IMG submission 188239) | Bog forest soil microbial communities from Calvert Island, British Columbia, Canada - ECP12_OM2 (SPAdes) (version 2) | ecosystem: Environmental > Aquatic > Freshwater > Wetlands > Bog ...
TGATCCGCAACGTGGCCGACTTCTGGGCCAGCCGCGCGACCTGGAATGCGGACAAGAAGCGCTACGAGATCGTGCACGTCACCTCGGTCGCCGAGAGCTACAACGATGTGCCGAACGACACCTTTACCAATGTGTCCGCGCAAAAGGTCTTGCGCATCGCTGCTGAGGCGGCCGCGCTCGCCGGTGGGCGGGCCGACCCGCATTGGGCGGAGGTCGCCGCAAAGCTGTACATCCCATTCTCCGAGGCGGAGCAGCGGCACCTCGACTTCGATGCGGGCGTGCCGCGCGAGCCTTTGGAAGGCAGTACCTTGGGCCTCTTGATGTATCCCTCGCTCGACTTGGCGATGACGGCGCAAATTCGCCGCAACGACTTCGACTACACCATGATCTCAGTGAAGGAAGGGCACCACCCGCCGCATGGTATGAGCCTGGCGCCGGCCTCGATTGCCGCCGCCGCGGTCGGCGATACGCCGTCGGCGGTGGCCTGGCTGCAGAGCAACTTCACCACCGGGCTGATCAAGCCGCCGTTCAATGTGCGCACGGAGACCGCCACCAACAACACCGGCTATTTCGTCACCGCGGCCGGCGGATTCCTGCAAAATCTCCTCTATGGATTCAGCGGCCTGCGCATCGAAGAAAAAGGCCTCATCGAGGCCTATGCGCCCGTGCTTCCGCCGCAGTGGAAATCCATGACGCTCAAGGATATTACCTTCCGAGGGTTGCACTACGACATCATCGTCGATCGCGACGCGAGCGGCCGGGTGAAGCTCACGCGCAAGGCATTGTGACCGCGGCTACCGGCTGAGGATGCCATTAGCATTAGCCCCGCATCTGGCTAGTTCAACTCGCGCACCCAAATGTTGCGGAAACTGATGGGCGCACTGGGGTCGCGGTGGGATTGCAGCTTGATGGCTGCGCGATCGTGTTTTCTATACGCGGGCTTGCCAATGTACACGGTCTCGCCCAACAAACGGACGTGATTCTGGACCAGCACGCCGTTGTGAAACACAGTCACCGCCGCCGGCGTTTCCACGGTTCCATCGGACAGGAAGCTGGGCGCTGTCCAGACCACATCGTAGCTTTGCCACTCTCCCGGCTTGCGGGAGGCGTTGACCAGCGGTGGCTGCTGCTTGTAAATGCTCGCCGCCTGGCCGTTCACATACGTGGGGTTTTCCCATGAGTCGAGAATCTGAATCTCGTAGCCCCGATCATCGGGACCGGTCGATGCGAGGAAAAGCCCGCTGTTGCCCCGCAACTGACCTTCGCCGGTGATGTCCGCCGGAATTCGCCACTCGAGATGCAATTGATAGTTCTTGAATAGGCGTTTGGTTTCAATGTTGCCGAATTGCTTGTCGACCACCAGCACCCCATTCTCGACCCGCCAGCGCGCCGGCGAGCGATCGTTGGTCATGACCCATTCATCCAGGTTCCGGCCGTCGAAGAGAATGATGGCATCGGACGGCGGCGCGCCCTCACCCACTCCCGGCGATACCTTGAGCGGAACGGGCTGCCATTGTTCGGTGTCCTGGGGCTTGGGTTGCGCGGGGGCGTTCTGTGAAGCGGCCGCGCCGCCGAGAATCGCCGCCAGGCCGCATACGGACAAGAACTGGTATTTCATGGAGTTCCCCAATTTTTGGAGTTCAGGTTGAGGATTCAGGCATGCGCCGCCCACGCCGGCTCACCGGGCGTGTAGGCAATGCACGGATCGAAGCGGCCCGGCGTCTCGATGTAGCGCATCGCCTGGGTGCAGCCGACTTCGGATGTGAAGTAGCCGAGCAGCGCGAGCTCCTTCATCATGCGGAAGTAGTGCGCCGGCTCCCTCGCGACCCCCGCCGCGAACCTTTCACGATCCTCGGCCAGGCGCGAGTCCATCACGCGCTTCTGCTCCTGATCGAGCGTGGTGAGCAGCGCCAAGCGCTGCGGCGGCGTCGCCGCCATATACGAGTGGTGATTGGCCTGCCTCATCGCCTCGTCCACCGTGCGCATCCCATCGCGGAAGATCCTCTGCTCGGCGGGAGCGTAGCTATCGGTCACCATGACCGCCATAAACGCGCCGGTTTTCGCCGCCTTCGCACCCGGTGTCTTCGTCGCCGGAAGTATGGTTTCCGCGATCTCGTCGAGAAAGGCGATATCGGCGGCGGTGAATTCCCCATAGCCTCCCGTCGAAAGAAGGCCCGACTTCTCGAGTGCGGCCAGCACGCCGCTCTCCCCGGCGAATGCGAGTCCGCCGAGTACGGCGCTGAGGCGGCGAATCGCCTCGCGGCGATTGACCAACAAAACCGGCTCGGCCTCGGACGACGAGTTCATGGGTGGCTCAGAGGTTGCGGCGGTTGAGTTCGTTCACCGCAAAGTCCGCCGCGCGCGCCGTAATCGCCATGTAGGTGAGCGAAGGGTTCTGACAGGCCGAGGACGTCATGCAGGCGCCGTCCGTGACGAACACGTTCGGTGCATCCCACACCTGATTGTGCGCGTTGAGCACCGAAGTCTTTGGATCACGGCCCATGCGCGCCGTGCCCATCTCGTGGATGGCCATCCCCGGGAAGGAGCCATTGTCGAAGCTCTCCACCGATTTCGCACCGGTCTGCTCGAGCATCTCCGCCATGTCGGCGATCATGTCTTTGCGCATCAGGCGCTCGTTCTCGCCGGTTGCGCAATCGATCTTGAGCACGGGCAGCCCCCACTTGTCCTGCTTGGTCGCATCGATCCCGACGCTGTTGGCGTGATTGGGCAGCATTTCGCCGAAGGCGGTGGCGCCGAATTTCCAAGGACCGGGCTCTGCTGCCGCGTCCTTGAACGCGGCGCCAATCCCCAACTCCTTCACCGCTCGCGACCAGCCCTCCCGGCTCGCGGCTCCTTGGTAGCCAAAGCCGCGCAGGTACTCACGCTTGTCGCCGAACAGATTGCGATACCGTGGGATATAAATGCCGGTCGGTCGACGGCCGTAGTAGTACTTATCATCCAAGCCTGCGATGTTTCCTTCCGCGCCGCAACGAAAGTGATGATCCATGAGGTTGTGGCCGAGCTCACCGGAGCTGCTGCCGAGCCCTCCCGGCCAGACATCGGTGGCCGAGCGCAGCAGCAGCCAGGTCGAGTTGAGCGTCGACGCGCACAGGAAGACGACCTTTGCGGTGTAATCGGTCCACTGCTCCGAGACCGCATCGAGCACCCGCACGCCGGTGGCGCGCTTGCGGTTCTTGTCGAGTAGAACCTCGGTCACGATCGACCATGGTTTGAGCGTGAGCCTCCCGGTCTTCGCCGCCGCCGGCAGCGTGGAGGACTGCGTGCTGAAGTACGCACCGAACGGGCAGCCCAGCCAACAGGCATTGCGGTATTGGCAGGGCGCGCGTCCCTCGAGCGCTTGAGTGGCGTTCGCCGTGCGCCCAATGATGATATGCCGCCGGCCGTCGAATGATTTCTTCAATCGGCCGGCAATCAACTCTTCGCCGCAGTTGAGCGGCATCGCCGCTTGGAATTGCCCGTCGGGAAGCTGCGGCAGTCCATCGCGCGCGCCGGAGATACCCGCATGCTTTTCCACGTGGTCGTACCACGGCGCAAGTTCCTCGTAGCGAATCGGCCAGTCGACAGCCACCCCTTCCTTGGCGTTGGCGCCGAAATCGAAGTCGCTCCAACGGTAGCTCTGGCGTCCCCAGATCAGCGAACGGCCGCCGACTTGATAACCGCGATACCAGTCGAAGCGCTTCACTTCAGTGTACGGCGACTCCTTCTCATTGACCCAGAAAGCCAGGTTTTTCTCGTTGAGCAGGTCCCGCTTGAGCACCTGATATGCCTCCTCCATGGCAATAGTGCGGCCGCCCCGGTGCAAATACTCCCACGGCGCCTTCGTCGCGTTGACGTAATCCTTGATGTGCTCGACGTTGCGGCCTCGCTCCAGGAGCAGCACGCGCAGACCCTTTTCCGCAAGCTCCTTGGCCGCCCATCCGCCGGAGATTCCGGAGCCAACCACAATCGCATCGTAGCTCGTGGACTTCATTTACCTATAATAGACAACTAGTCATGAATGGCAACCTGTCCGGCCCTGCTGCAATCCTCATCGTGCTCGCGACGTTGACGGCGGGTGTCGTGGACGCTGCCGACTGGCCCATGTATGGCGGCAACGACCGTCAGGATCACTATTCCTCGCTCACGCAAATCAATCGGAGCAATGTCCACAGACTCAGGGAAATTTGGCGCTTTGATTCCCATGAGAGGGGCGATGCGGAGACCAATCCGCTGCTGATCGGCCGTACCCTGTACGCCTACACGCCGCAGCTCAAGGTGATCGCGCTGGACGGCGCCACGGGGACCCTGCGCTGGACATTCGATTCGGGCATTCACGGTTCCGGTCCGCAGCGGGGCCTGACCTATTGGACCGATGGCAAGGAGCGGCGGCTCTTCGCCAGCGTGATGCATCGACTCTATGCCCTGGATCCCGCCAGCGGCACGCCGCTTGAAACCTTCGGCGACCACGGCTACATCGATCTGCGCAAGGACCTGCGCGGCGACTTCACCCGGCACTATGTGTCCCTGACAACGCCCGGTATCGTCTACAAGGACCTCATCATCGTGGGCTTTCGCACCGCCGAATCCAAGCCGGCCCCGCCAGGCGACATCCGGGCGTTCGATGTGCACACCGGCCGGCTGCGGTGGGCTTTCCATACCGTTCCGCATCCGGGCGAATTCGCTTACACGGAGTGGCCCAAGGACGCCTGGCAATATTCGGGCGCGGCGAACAACTGGGCTGGGTTTGCGCTCGACCAAGAACGCGGCATCCTCTATGCCCCGACCGGCTCGGCGGTGAGCGACTTCTACGGCGCCGACCGGCGCGGCAACAATCTCTTCGCCGACTGTTTGCTCGCCCTGGATGCGGCCGGCGGCAAGCTGTTGTGGTACTTCCAAACCACGCATCACGATGTGTGGGACCGTGACCTACCTTCGCCGCCCGTGCTGCTGACGGTGCGGCACGCCGGCAAGCGCATCGACGCGGTGGCCCAGACCACCAAGCAGGGCTACGTGTACCTCTTCGATCGCGTCACGGGCGCGCCCTTGTTTCCCGTGGAAGAACGCCCGGCCCCCACCAGCGGTATGCCCGGCGAATTCACGTCGCCGACCCAGCCGATGCCCCTGCTCCCGGAGCCTTACGCCAGGCAACGGCTCACGCCGGACCTGCTGACCCAGCGCACGCCCGAAGCGCACGCCTGGGCGCTGCGACAGTTCAATACCTTCCGCAGCGACGGTCAGTTCGTCCCCTTCGGCACCGACCGACCTACGGTCATATACCCCGGTTTCGACGGCGGCGCGGAATGGGGCGGCGCTGCGGTCGATCCGCGCAGCGGCGTCATCTACGTCAATGCCAACGGCGTGGCGTGGACCGGGATGCTGGCTGAAATCAATCCGGCGTCGGGCATCGGCGCGAACCACTATCAGGTTCAGTGCTCGGCCTGTCATGGCTTGGATCGCCGCGGATCGCCGCCCGCGTTCCCTTCCTTGATCGACGTGGATCGGCGCTTATCCGGCGAGGAGATTGCGGCGGTGATTCGCAACGGCCGGGGAAGAATGCCGCCGTTTGCCGGCTTGAGCGAGAAGGCCCTCGATGCTCTCGTGCAATTCGTTCGCACCGGCGCTGACGCGACGGCCGGCAAAATGCAGCCGCCGGATGGCGACATCTCCGCCGACAAGTACCAGTTCACAGGCTACAACAAATTCCTCGATCCGGATGGTTACCCGGCGGTCGCCCCGCCCTGGGGCACGCTGAACGCCATCGATCTGAACACGGGAAAGTATCGGTGGAAAATTCCGCTGGGCGAATACCCGGAACTGGCCGCAAACGGGATGAGGAACACCGGCTCGGAGAATTATGGCGGACCGATTCTCACGGCCAGCGGCCTGTTGTTCATCGGCGCGACGATCTTTGACCGCAAGCTGCGCGCAATTGACAGCGAGACCGGAGAATTGCTGTGGGAAACCGAACTGCCCTTCTCCGGAACCGCCACGCCGGCAACCTACATGATCGACGGCACGCAATACCTGGTCATCTGCACCAGCAGCGCAAGGGATCGCAGCGCCCGCCAAGGCAGCGCATACGTTGCCTTTGCATTGCGCTAGACTGTGGTACATGCATACCGGCTCGCGCAGAAGATTTCTCATCCAATCCGGCCAGGCCGGCGCCGCGGCACTCGCGCCGGCGTGGCTTGCGCGCCGCGCGCGCGCCAATCCGCTCGGCCGGCCGGTCGGCCTTCAACTGTACACGGTGAAGGAGGCGATGCTGGCGGATCCCATCGGCACGCTCAAGAAGCTTCGCGACATCGGATTCGGCGAAGTCGAGTCCGCTGGTTTCGGCAAGCGTTCAGCCAAGGAATTCCGCGGGCTGTTGGACGATGCGGGCCTTGCCTGTCCCAGCGCTCACCTGTCGTTCGACGTCAACAACCTTGACGCCTCTTTCGAGGATGCACATGCATTGGGGGCCGCCTATGCCACCAGCGGAGCGCTTGTGGCTGATAGAGCCACGAACGCACCGTGGCCGCCGACCATGAACTTGGACCAAGCCAAGCGCACCGCCGAGCTCGTCAATCGCATCGGTGCGGCCGCCAAGCGGGCGGCTCTGCAATACGTGTATCACAATCACGATTTTGAATTCGCGGATCAGGGCGGCGGAGTCACCAGCTACGACGTGCTATTGCGGGAAACCGATCCGGAGCTGGTCAAGTTCGAGGTCGACTGCGGCTGGATGATTTTTGCGGGGCGAAATCCCATCGACTATTTCATGAAATACCCGCATCGCTTTCCCATGATTCACGTCAAGGACTTCCTGCCGGCGCCCGCCGCGAGCGCGGCCGCGCGCGGCGCGGTCGCGGGCGGCGCGCGGGAAATGCTCGGCGCGGAACTGGGACGCGGCGTCATCGATTACAAACCCATCTTCGCCGCAGCCGAGAAAGCCGGCTTGCGGCACTATTTCGTGGAACAGGAGGGCCCCTTTTCGCGCATGAATCCGCTGCAGGCGGTGCAGGTGGACTATGACTATTTGCACTCACTAAAGTGACGCTTCATATCGCCCACCCGGCACGATAGTCGCGGCTCAAGTATTGGTTCGCGCTGGGTTGATTGGTGATTTGCCCGCGCTCGCCGTCGTACAGAATCTTCTTCCCTTGGCCCGCACGCAGCGCGACGACACCGAGCAGCATGGTCTCGGTGAGCTGCGCCGCGTACTCGATCGGTGAGCTCGCCTTCGCCTCGCCCCGGATCGCCTTGGTCCAGTTGAGCTCATGGCTCCAGGCGATTCGCGGAATGCTCTGCGGAATGGCCGCCGCCGCCTCGCCGAGCGCCAGCGGATACAGCCGCGGATTCTTGCCGTAGGTGTCGTGCAAAAGAATGCCCTTCTCTCCGATGAAAATCGCGCCGCCTTCGCTCGCGAGCTCGACCTCATCCGGCAGCCGGTCCGGGCGCGCCGGATAAATTCCGCCGTCGGACCAGGATAATTTCACGGGCGGCTGCGTGCCGCGGGCGGCGAATTGATAGTGCACGCTGGTGGACACCGGATATGACACCGGTCCCACCCCGGGAGCGGTTCCCCATTGCGTGGAGGTGGCCTCGATGCTCGAGGGGTACGTGAGTCCCAGGGCCCAGAAGGGGTGGTCGATGAGATGGGCGCCCATATCACCGAGCGCGCCCGAGCCAAAATCAAGCCAGCCGCGCCAGTTGAAGGGATGGTAGATGGGATGGTAGGGAACATCTTGCGCAATGGGGCCGAGATACAGGTTCCAGTCGAGTCCCGCGGGCGGTGGGCCGCCGCTTCCCATGGCTTGAGCGAGCACATCCTGTACGTGACGAAACGTCCAAGGATTGCTGAAGGAGCGCGGCACTTCGGCCGGCGCCATGCCGGTGGGGCGCGGCAGTCCCTGCGGCCAGTAGACCACGGGTCGATTGGTCCAAACGTGCACCTCGTGCACGGGACCGATGATGCCCGCGCCGATCCACTCGTTGATCAGACGCGCGCCTTCGCTCGAATGCCCCTGATTTCCCATTTGGGTCACGAGCTTCGGATTGGCGAGCGCGCTTTGCCGCAGAACGCGGGCCTCGTGCACGGTGGCCGCGAGCGGTTTCTGCACATACACGTGTTTGCCCAGATCCATCGCCGCCTTCGCGATCACCGCATGCAGATGGTCGGGAGTTGCAATCAAGACGGCGTCGATGCCCTTCTCTTTCTCCAGCATCTCGCGAAAATCCACATAGCGGGTCGCCTTGCTGAACTGCTCCTTGAGTTTCAGTCCATCGGGCCGCGGCTTGCCGTGCTCATCGGTTAATTTGGACGCCACGGTGTGCTCGCTATAGGCGAAGTCCACATCGCAGACGGCGCCGATATGGTCGGATTGCGCCAGTGCGAGCGCATTCTGACTGCCGATTCCGCCGAATCCGACGATGGCGACATTCACGGTATCGCTGGGCGCGCGCGCGCCGCGCCCCAGTACGCGGCTCGAGACGATCAACGGCGCGCTCGTCGCCGCCATGGCGCCGAGTGCGGCATAGCCCGTGCCCGCGACAAACTTGCGGCGGGTCAGGTCGTTCGTAGTCGACATCTCAATTCCCCTTGCCAGGCCGCCATTGACCCCGGGCCACTGCGGGAACGAACTTGTCCAGGCCGCGGGGCGGGAACGAGAGCGTCTTGCGCTGCTCGGCGCTTTGATAGGCGGTCATCAAAAGCTTCACGACCTCCAGGCCGTCATCGAAGGTGAGTAAAGGCTTTTCCTTGCCCAGAAACACGCGCGCGAAATGCCGATCTTCGTTCTCATAGCCGTAGGCCGAGGGTTCATTGGCAATGACCGGCATGAGTCCGGTTTCGGCGTTTTGCTTCTCGAGGAGATCCTCGCCGGCTTTGCCCTGCACGGCGCGTGAAAAAAACAGCTTCAAGCCACTGTCGAGCGTGTTCCATGCCATCGAATACTCGGGCCCCAAGAGTTCCGCGGACAAGCGCAGCCCCGCTCCGACGAAGCTCCACGAAGTGGATGCCTCGCCGATCACCGTGTGGCCATCGTCGGTGGCGAATTCGATGGTCACACTCGCGAAATCCTCCGACGGACGCTTGCCGTAATCGACACCACGTCCGAAGGTGCGCGCGAGCTGCCTGCGGTAGTGAGGGCGCGTCCACTTGAGGCTCGCGATGTGCGCCGTGACGCGCACCGGGCGCACTGAGGACAATGCGGCGCCGGGTCGGGTCAGCAGATGCCGCACCAGCAGCACCGAGTGGCACATCATGTCGTTGAGCACGCCGCCGCCCTGCAGTTCACCGCGCCAAAACCACGGCATATGTGGTCCACTGTGTTCCTCGGCGGCGCGCGCGAGGTACGGGCGGCCGGCGGCGGCCGCGCCCCTGGCCCACGACAACGCATGGCCGGCTTGTATTTGTGGCGCGAACACCTGGTTCTCCAGGTATCCATGTGCGACACCTGAGCGCTTGATCAAACGAACGATGTGCTGCGCCTCGGCCACCGTGCGCGCCAGCGGCTTCTCACACGCAATGCCGCGCAAAGTCCCCTTTCCGGACTCGAGTGCGTGGACGATTTCCTCGATGTTTTCAACCCGTGCCTGATTGGGGCCGGTCAGCCACAGGGCATCGATGGAGGGATCCGCGACGAGATCGCTGATCGAAGCAAAGGGCTTCGCCTCTCCAATGTCCAAACTCCGCGCCAGCGCAGCGGCGCTGGCGGCATTCTTTGGGTTCGGGCTCCACACGCCACGCACGTCGGCGTCGCGCACGGCGCGGAACGCCTGCATGTGAAAACGCGCGTTGAAGCCGCTGCCGATGAATCCGACGCCGAGAGGCCGGGCGTGTTTGCCTGGTGTGTAACGCATGTTCGCCTCCTGACGGTTTAGCATAAACTGAGAGCCATGCCCTTCGTGACAGCGAATTCCCAAAAGAGCGGCTACGATGTCATCGTGGTCGGCTCCGGAGCCGCCGGTGGGCAATCAGCCTATACGCTCTGCATGGACGGCGCGAAAGTTTTGATGCTCGAAGCGGGGCGCAAATATTCTCCCGAATCCGAGACGCCCATGTTCCAGACGCCGGATTTGGCGCCGCTGGCCGGTGTCGGTACCCCCGATAAGCCGTTTGGTTTCTACGACGCGACGGTGGACGGCGGCTGGGACGTACCAGGTGAGCCTTATACGCGCGCCAGCGAGGAGGATGCGGGCCGCTTCGAGTGGTGGCGGGCGCGCATGCTGGGCGGTCGCACGAATCACTGGGGGCGCATTTCACTGCGCAACGGCCCCTACGATTTCAAATCGCGGAGTCGGGATGGCCTGGGATTTGATTGGCCCCTACGCTATGAAGACGTCGCGCCGTATTACGACAGGGTGGAGTTGCTGATCGGCGTCTACGGCAGCAACGAGGGTCTGGAGAATACGCCGGATTCCCCGCCGGGATGCCTGCTGCCGCCGCCCAAGCCCCTGGTCAGCGACTTGGTTGTCGCGCAGCGAGCAAAGCGCTTGGGGATACCGGTCATTCCGGGTCATCGTGCGGTTCTAACCCAGCCGCTCGATTACCGGCGGTCGCCGGCGCGGTTGCATCCAGGCAATGCCACGGCGCAAAAGATTCTCGCCCAAGACATGCGCAACCGCGCGGCCTGCCTCTGGGCAACCCCGTGCGGGCGCGGTTGCTCCGTCCGCGCCAATTATCAGTCGACCACCGTGCATTTGCCGCCCGCCTTGGCAAGCGGGAACCTGGATATCACGACCGACGCGATGGTGTACGAGGTTACCGTCGGGCGCGACGGCCGGGCAAACGGCGTGAGCTTCATCGACCGGACCAGTGGGAGACACTTCCACGTCAAGGCAAGGGTCGTGATACTCGCGGCCGGCGCCTGCGAGTCGGTGCGCATTCTGCTCAACTCCCGCAATGCGCAGTTTCCCGATGGACTGGCGAATTCCAGCGGCAAAGTGGGTCGCTACTTGATGGATACCGTGGGCAGCAGCGTGCGCGGGCAGATTCCGCTGCTCGAGAGCCTGCCGCCGCTCAACGAAGATGCCGCCGATGGCATGCAACTGTATGTTCCCTGGTGGCTGTATCAGGAGCAGCGCGCCGGCAAGCTCGGGTTCGCGCGCGGCTACCACATTGAATTCGGCGGCGGCAGGCGCATGCCGGACTATGGAACCGCCGCCGGGATTGAATGGCTGACCGGCGGCAGCTACGGGGTGAAGTTCAAGCGGGACGTTCGGCGCTATTACGGTTCCTTCGTCTACTTCAGCGGGCGCGGGGAGATGATCCCCAACGATCAGTCCTTTTGCGAGATCGATCCCAAGGTCAAGGACAAGTGGGGAATCCCGGTGCTGCGATTCCATTGGGGATGGTCGCAGCACGAGCTCAAGCAGGCAGCACATATGCAAAAGACCTTCACGGACATCATTGAAGCCATGGGAGGCAAGCCGCGCGATCCTCCGAAGAGCGACGGCGCCAAGGCCATCGCGCCCGGCGGCTCCATCATTCACGAGGTTGGCGGGGCCATCATGGGCGCAGATCCCGCTACGTCGGTCACCAACCCCTGGTGCCAGACCTGGGACGTCGACAACCTGTTCGTGACCGACGGTGCCGTATTCGTTTCGAATGCCGACAAGAATCCGACGCTTACCATCATGGCATTGGCCTGGCGCGCTGCGGACCATATTCTCGAGCGCATGCGGCGCAGGGAGCTCTAGTTGGATCGGCGCACGACCCTCAAGTGGGTGTTGGCCGCCGGCGCGGCCTGGCCGCATCTCCACGGGCGCGGCGCGCGGGCCGACGCGGCGCCGGCGGCGCAGGGCTATGGGACGGACCCGAATCTGGCGACGAATTACCGGCCCGGCGAGTTGTGGCCGCTGACCTTGACGGTGGCCGAGCGGCGTCTCGCGGGCATACTTTCGGACCTCATCATCCCGGCCGACGACCACTCGCCCAGCGCTTCGGCCGTCGGCGTGGTCGAGTTCATCGATGAGTGGGTGAGTGCGCCGTATCCCTCCCACCAACGAGACCGCGGCATCGTGCAGGGTGGTTTCGCCTGGCTGGACGGCGAAGCTGCGCGCCGGTTCGGCCGGGAATTTGCGGACCTCGACGCCGCCTCACAGCACGGCATCTGCGACGAGATCTGCGATAAATCACGCGCGACGGCTGCGCTCGATGCGGCCGCCCATTTCTTTGCGCTGTATCGCGACTTGACCGCGGCCGGGTTCTATTCGACGCCCGTTGGCCGTGATGACTTGAAATTTATCGGCAATGTGCCGCTGGCGCGCTTCGAGGGGCCGCCCGCCGCACTGCTCAAGGCGCTCGGCTTGCCGTAAGATGGGAAGGCGATGGCTGGAAAAATCAATGTGACATACCGGGTGCCGAGCGACACGAACCGCACACCGGTCCAGGGATTGAATCCCACCGTGGCGCCGGTATTGGAATCGTTCGATCTTTTCCCGACGCGAATATGGCAGTCTCAACTCGAGGCTCTCGTTCCGCATCTGGAACGATGGGTGAAAGTCGTGCTCGCGATGCGGGCCGCCAACCCCAAGCCGGCCGGCAGAACGGTCCGTCACGGCTGGAACAGCGCCGACATGGCCGTGCTGCAGCAACCCGACTTCGCTCCCTTGCAAGCGGCGGTTCGTGCCGCGTGCACGAGCGCCCTCGGCGAAATGGGCAAGGGCAATATCGCATTCGGTCTGCAGTCCTGGATCAACCTGCATGATCGCGGCGGATTCAATTTCTCGCATATGCATGAGGGGTCGCTGCTGTCGGGCAGTTTTTATCTCCACGTTCCTCGCGGCTCCGGCCAATTCGTGTTCCGCGATCCCCGCCCCGGGGTCATTCACGGTTCGGTCAAAGGAGGCGTGCCCAACGGCCACGCCGATGTCCACCTCACCCCCAGCGCCGGTCTGCTGGTGTTGTTCCCGTGTTGGATGGAACACTATGTCGAGCCCCACGACAGCGACGAGCCGCGCATCACCATCGCCTTCAACGCCGTGGACGGCGCTCCCTCCACGATGCCTTGAGACGGCGGCGCGGCGTCATCGATCGGGTACCACATCGAACGCGACGGTGAGGCGGGGCTGGTCGCCGGTGAAAGGCACGGTGCCGTGCCAGAAGTAGGACGGAAACAGCACGAGCATGCCGACGCTGGGGCGTACCGAGTATTCGGCGGATAGCGCCGGGGTGGTTGCGATGCCCGGCTCGCCGAACGTGAGAATGCCGGCCTCACTGCGGGCATCGGCCATGCAATCGGGAAGCTCGATGTAGCAGGCCGAGGAAAGCCAGCCGCGCGGATGAACATGGTTGGCGTGATAGCCCGAGGTGCGCAGCCGCACCGACCAGCTGCCGTTGAAACGCCAGCCGCCGTGATTGCGACGGCGCAACGCATCGGTGCCCTGACCCACGTGTTCGAGGTAACGGTGGATGGGCGCCGCAAAGCTCTTGAATAGCGCGACAATGACGGGGTCCTCGCTTCGCGCCAGGTCGAACGTGGTTTCCGTGCCGTGGCGCAGCGATTGAAACAGCAGCGGATGGCCATGCGGGTCGTGCATGCGGTTGAGACTGACTTTGAGGTCCGCGATAAAACTGGCCACATCCGGCCACGGCGGCGGCGCATCGAGCTGCTGCCGCAATACCAATCGTTCGTAGTCGCAGAGCCGTGCATAGCGCGCGTCGCCGAGCAGGCGCAACGCGGTGGTCTGCAATGCAATGAGATATTGATCATCGGGACTGTTGGCCAACAGCGCTTCGCAGTGCGGCAGCGCGCCGCGCGCATCGCCGATGCCGAGTTGGGCGGCCGCCAACAAGGTGCGTGCGGCGGCATTCGCGGGCACCGCGCACAGCGCCCGCTCGGCCAGGCCCAACGCGGCTGCCGGATCGAATTCCAAAGCCGCCAGCCCGGCGCGAACCAGCAACATGGGCGGCGCCTGCGGGCGCGAGGCCTGGGATGCCAAGCAGGCATAAGCCGCGCGCGAATTTCCCGCGCCCTGCACGATGGCGGCCTTGGCGGCCCAGAGGGCATCGTCGTCGGCAAAGGTCTGCAAGGCCCGATCGAGCGTTGCGGTCGCCTGCGCGATGTCGCCGGTCCGCATCCAGACGAGTTTCGCGAGATTGTTGTGCGCCTCGATGAGATGTGGGTCCAGCTGCACACTGTCGCGCAAGGCCGCTTCGGCACGCTCAAGATCGCCCTGCGCAATCAGGCTGCGGGCATGGGTGTTGTACAGCGCGGCCGATCGATGTCCCCGTGTCAGCGTCTGCTGGGCGATGCGCGCGGCTTCCGCATGCTGATTGGCCATGCCAAGGGCAATCGCCAACGCATGCGCCGCGGCGAGGTTGTCCGGCGCCGCGGCCACGATGCGTCGATAACCGGCAATCGCCTCGTCTTGACGACCCAGCGCGGCCAGCGCGGCGATGTGCTGCGCCGCCAATTCCGCGTCCGCCTTGCCGCTGACGCACAGAGGCGCGGCGACGTTGAGCGCCTGGGCCGGACGTCCCATATCATTGTAGTAACGCGCGAGCAGCAATGCCGCGCGAGGAAAGGGTGGCGAGCCGGCCGCCGCGCGCAGCAACAGCGATTCGGCTTCGCCGGTGCGGCCACTGGTGAGCAGCAGCTCGCCCAAGGTCGCCAGCGTCGGTGTCCAGCTGGGTTCGAGGTTGAGTGCCTGCCGCAGGAGCTTTTCCGCGGCCGCGGCGTCACCCAGCGCCTGCTTGGTGCCGGCGAGCAGACGCAACCCTTCGACGAACTTAGGGTTGGCGTCGACGATGGCCTCGAGCTCGGCCTGCGCGGTGCGAAATTGGCCCGCCTGCAGCAGCGCGCTGACGTGCCGCATGGCATCGATGAGTGCGGGATTGTTCACGGCCATTCGCAGCGAGGCTAACAGACCGACGCGTTGACGTCCCCTCTCAATGCTGGGAAGAATGGGCGGAGATGAGGCCAAAAAAGCCCCCCTCGCGCCGGCCGCGAGGGGGGAGTTCCCCACTAGAACTTGTACTTGACTCCGATGTTGATTTCGCGCCCTTCGATGGGCCGGGCCAAGATCACGCCGCCGATGCCCGATTGGACGCCGAACTTGCGCGCATTGCCTTCCGTGAGTCCGATCTGATTGGTCAGGTTCGTGCCTTGCAAACGCACCTGCCAGTTCTTGCCGTAGTTGGCAACGATCCCGGCGCTCAGCATGTAATACGCTCCCAGGGGCTGCAGACCCGAGATGTCCTCGTACCGCTGGCCGACGTGCTCGTAGGTCACCCATCCAGTCGCATCGCCCCACGACGGCAGCACTTGGTAGCTGGGGGTAAACCGGACCTGGAGTTTCGGCTGACGCTGCAGCGGCGCACCGTCAATGGCGGCGCACTGAGCATTGCCGTTGATGTCGGTGTACGGGGCGCAGCCATCGAAGTGTGTGTAATGGCCGTCCATGTAGTCGCCGACCACCGTCAGGTTCAGGTGCGGAATCGGCGTCAAGGTGGCTATCAAATCGATGCCCTTGGAATCGGAGCCGTAGTTGGCAATCGCACCCGTCCCCACGCCCACCGAATTGGTTTCCTGATATTGCAAGCCCGTGAATTGCTTGTGGTAGAGACTCATATCCACATAGGCAATCGAGTTCTGAAATTTGAAACCGCCTTCGTAATTCTTGAGCGTCTCCACCGGTGAGAAATTGCCGTTGGGGCTGACGCCGCGTATGCCGTTGTCGAAGTCGTCGAAGTGCGTGCCGTTGTTGACGCGCACATAGGCGCTCATATTGCTGAAGATCTCGTAGTTGACACCCACCGTCCAAGACGTGGCGTTCTTGCTGTAATGCTCGACATCATAGGTGCCATTACAGACCGGCGTGGCGTTGTCCCAGAGATCGAAAGCCGTCCCCAGTTGCACCGGGCTTCGGTTGCACGTGTCCTGACGCACGGAGATGTGTTCATATCGCGCGCCCACGTCGAACAGCCATTTGTCCAGCTTCCACGAATCGGACAAGTACGGCGCCGTGTTCGTGCCCTCGCCGTCTTCGAGAATGTTGTAGTTGTTGTTGAAACTGACGAAGCCCTGCGGGCTCGTCAAATGGTAGGTGTTCCCGCCATTCACATAGCTCAGGATGATCGGCGTCGCATTGGGCGTGTTGCTCATGAGCATGGTGTTGCCGAGCGACCAATTGTCGTGGTCGGTGTAGTGGGTCAGGTACAGGCCCGCCGTGGCCGTGTTGCCGTCGAAGATCTCCTTGCTGACGCGAAACTCGTTGTTGAGGTTGTTGAGTTTCTTCTGGATATACCACCAGCCCTGCGTGATCACGCTCTGGTCCCCGGCCACCGGGCCGCCCCCGAGGTAGCTCGCGCTGACATTGGTGGCGAGCGGCAGGCCTTGGCCACCGGCGCCCAAATTGTTGGAGTCGACCGCCGTGGCCCCGTTGCAGTAGCCCGCCGGTTGCGCGACCTGGCAGCCGTAGAGGTAGTAATTCAAGGGTCTGGGGTTGGGGCCGGAGAACAGCGCATTGGTGTTGAGGCTGCCGATATCCCAGATGAACTTGTCCGACACTTTCCAGCCGTTGAAATCGGCATCGTAATTGCCGCCGAAGAAGTTCAAGTTGCCGCCGCGTCCGTTGGCAAGATCCGCACTTTCAAAACCACCCGCCGGATTCGGCAGCAGCACGTTCTGCATGGCCCTGCTGCCATAGGCCGAGGTCAGTGCGTTGAAGCCGGGATAATTGGAGAAGTCCCCGTTTGCGCTCTCGATCAGGGGCACCGGCACGATGAACTGATTCTTTTCATTCAGTGTCCGCCCCCAGAGCATGAAGGAGCCATTGTCCATATCGTGGGACAGGGTCGCGGTGAACTGGCCGCCGTCGTCGGCGTCAAATTGCGGCGAGCGGACGCCGTGCGATTCCCGATAAAAGCCGCCGGCGCTGACATACCACTTGTCGGCGATGGGGAAGCCGTAGAAGGCATCGACTCGCACCAAGCCTTCGCTGCCGTAAGTCACGCCCACCGAACCCGTTGGGTCGGCGGTGCCTCTCTTCAAGATGAAGTTGGCCGTGGCGCCCATTTGTCCGGGGCCGAATATGGCGCCCGGACCGCCCTGCACGACTTCGACGCGTTCCACCGTATCATCGAGGCGCAGCAACGAGCTCGAGTCCATGAAGGAGAGCGACGGCATGCCGTACAGCGGCGAGCCGTTCACCATGTTGGTGAAGAACGGCGCGTCGCCGCCGCCGGGGATGCCGGCGATTTCAATGTTGGCGCCGGTTTGACCGCCCGAGGACTCGGGCCAGATTCCGGGCGACAGCTTGAGCACGTCGGCCGTGCTCTTGGGATTCGCCATCTTGATGGCCTCGGCGTCGACCGAGATGATGTTGTAACTGGCATCGAGTTTCTTCACGCCGCGCGCGGAAGCCGTGACCACGATTTCATCCAACGCGGACGTTTCGGTGGACGCGGACGCGGCCGTATCCGTGTCCGCCGCGTGGACCGTGCCGCCGGCGCAGTACAGAATCCCGGCCACCGCGGCGGCGACGGCATTCAAGCCCGCAACGCGGGGGCCCAACCGTGAAATTGCGCCGACGACAGGCAGTGCATGCGCCGGTGATTTGGCCATCGATAGTCTCGCGAACCCAGTGCTGCGTCGCGCTTGGTGTTTGTTCTTTAGTTTCACGGATCGTCCCCCCCTTGAATACCTTGATTGATGTAGTAATTGCTAAGGCAATCGAACAGCTTCCCCAACATTGATCGGACACCGATCTCGAGCAGTACGGGAAATGGTCCGTAAGGCTGTCGCAACCCAAGCCGCCGCCGCCGGCGATGCTGGTCACGCACCTTAGTTCTTCGTTCCGATTGTCCCCCACCGCTCTTCTTGTTTTCGGATTCATACCACGGAATTGATATCGATATCAAGTTGTGTTGCGATTATGCTACAAACACAAAAATGCGCGTTTATTCCAGCCGGACCCGTGACGCGGCGCGGTCGCGGCCGCGAATCCTCTTGTCCCGCGCCGCGCGATCGAATCCATTGCCTTGATATCGATAACACACCTGTGTAAGGTCTGGCACAAAGAAATACTCGGGCGCTGACCCGATCAGGCTGAATTTTGGGGGAGGGCAATTTGTCGTCCACGGCGCCCAATGCCGGCGTGCTTCCGTCAAATGTGCCGGAACGCTGGCGGCTGCTCATGATCGACGAGGGCCCGTCGGCCAATGCGGCACAGGCCGAGACGCTCTTCGCGCTCTCCAATGGTCTGTTGGGCGTGCGCGGCGGCAGGGAAGAGCAGCCGAGTGCAACCGATGGCGCCTTCCTGGCGGCAGTCTACGAATGCGTGCCGATTCATTACCACGAGGCGTTTCCAGGATTTGCGCGTTCCTCGGATACGCGCGTGCCCGTGGCCGACGGCAAGCGCATTCGGATACGGCTGGGTCCCACCGCCATTGATCTTTGCGCGGGCGAGCGTCTGCACTGCCGTCGTATCCTCGATTTGCAGCATGGCCTGCTGCATCGCACGACGCTGTGGCGCGCGCCGGGCGGCGGCACCCTGGAAATCAACGCCACGCGGTTGGTGCCCTTGAACGGCGGGACGCTGCTGGCCATTCGACTCTCCATCCGCTCGATCGATTACCGGGGGCCGGTGCTGCTCGAGTCGTGCATCGAAGCCACCGATGCGGCGGTTCGCGCGGAAGATCCTCGCATGGGCGCTGAATCGGGCGCCGCGTTGACGGTGGGCGAACGCCGCATCGAAGGCGCCTCGGCCGTGATGACTCAGTCTGCGCAGCGCTCCGGCATTCAGGTGGCGATCTCGCAGACCCACCGTGCGGTGACTGACATGTCCGCAGAGAATCCCATCGACGGGGAGCCCAAATCCGTCGGTCAGCGCTTCCAGGCCGAGCTGGTGCCGGACGGCTGCGTCACGATTGAGAAGTTCGTCGCCTGGGCTGCGGGCTCCCATCCGGACAGTCTGTCGAGGCAGGCCGTCAGCGCCGCCGAGGACGCCGCCGGCCTTGGCTTCGAAGCCCTCGAGGTGGCGCACGCGGCCGCGTGGAGCGCGTTCTGGAGCGATGCGGATTTAGGGTTGGATGGCGATCCCTCGTTGGATCAGGCGCTGCATTTCAGTCTGTTTCACGTGCGCCAATCGGCACCGCCGGATGGACGTCATGCGCTCGCCGCCAAGGGCTTGACCGGGCAAGGGTACGAAGGTCATGTGTTCTGGGATACGGAGGTCTTTGCATTACCGGTGCTGCAAATGACGGCGCCGCTGCTCGCGCGAGCGAGCCTGGACTGGCGCGCCTCGACGCTGCCCGCGGCGCGCGCGCACGCGCGCGAACTGAATCACCCGATCGGTGCTCTCTATCCCTGGCGGACGATCGCCGGGGACGAGGGATCCGGCTACTTTCCTTCCGGCTCCGCCCAGTACCACATCAATGCCGCCATCGCTTTTGCCCTGCGCCTGCAGCACCTGGGCAATGATCCCCTGCCCGTCAACAGCGAAGATGCCGCGGTGCTGTTCGAGACGGCCCGGATCTGGATGCAGATCGGGCATCATGATCCGGCACGCGCCGGCGCGTTCTGCATCCATTCGGTGACCGGACCGGACGAATACTCCGCGCTCGTCAACAATGACTACTACTCCAACCGCATGGCGCAAATGCACCTGCGTTACGCCGCCGACGTGGCCGGGAGACTGGCCCGATCCTCACCGGACGACTATCGGTCCCTCGCGCACGGTATGGATCTCTTGGATGCCGAGCCCACTGCGTGGCGGCGCGCGGCCGATGCCATGTATCTGCCGCTCGACAACCGTCATGGCGTACATCCTCAGGATGATGGCTTTCTCGATCGGCCGGCCTGGAATTTCGCGACGCAACCGGGGGACGATCGCCCGTTATTGCTGCGCTTTCATCCGCTGACGCTGTACCGCCATCAAGTGTGCAAGCAGCCCAGCGTCGTGCTCGCCCACGTGCTGCTGGGCGAGGAGATCTCCGCGGCACAGAAGCGCCGCGACTTCGACTACTACGAGCCGCTCACCGTACACGATTCTTCGCTGTCGGCCTCCACGTGGGCCATTCTCGCCGCGGAACTCGGGCTGCTCGATTCGGCGCTCGGCTATTTTCGCGAAGGCGCGCGTCTCGACCTGGATGATTTGCACGGCAACGCCAGCCATGGAGCGCACATGGCCGCCATGGCGGGTACCTGGCTCAGCCTGGTGTGGGGCTTCGGCGGCTTGCGCATCGACGGCGATGGCGTGCTGCAGCTGCGGCCCGTGCTGCCGCCGGACTGGGGGCGGTATTACTTTTCGCTGCAGTGGCGCGGGTGCCTGCTCACAGTCACTGTCAGTGCCGCGGGCGTGCACTATGATCTGCGGCGCGGCGCCACTCTGACGTTTTCTCATAACGGTGCATCCGTCATCGTGTCGGCGGACAATGCACTGCTGATGCCGCTCCCCAAAATTGTCCCCGTTGCCCGCCCTCGCCGCGTGGACGCGGTCATTTTCGATCTTGACGGCGTGCTCACCGATACGGCGGAATTGCATTTTCAATCCTGGTCGCGCCTGGCCGCGGAGATCGGCGTGCCATTTGACCGCAGGACCAACGAGCGGCTCAAAGGCATCGATCGCTTGAAGTCGCTCGACATCATCCTCGAACGTGCGGCCCGCGCCTTCGGCGCGGACGAGCGGCGCGCGCTCGCGGAGCGCAAGAACGGCTACTTCGGCAAATTGCTGGAAACTCTGACGCCCGAGTCGCTGCTGCCGGGAGCGCTCGAGGCTTTGCGGGATGTGCGCGAGCGCGGCGCGCGGGTGGCGTTGGCCTCGGCGAGCCGCAACGCCATGACCATCATTACGCGCCTCGGCATCGGCGGCGCCTTCGACTACATTGCCGATCCGGCCAAATCCCACCCCAAGCCGGCTCCCGATATCTTCCTCGATGCGGCCGCCGCCCTGCGCGCCGATCCCTCGCGCTGCATCGGTGTCGAGGATGCGATTGCCGGCATCACGGCCATCAAGCGAGCCGGCATGAAAGCCATCGGCATCGGAGATTCACGCGTGCTGGCGCAGGCCGACATCGTCGTTCCGGACATGACCGCGCTGCGCATCAAGCGGTTCCTGTGAGTCGCACCCGCATCATCATCGCTCTGGTGCTGATCTACATGTTGTTTGCCGTGCTGCTCAACAGCGTCGGTACGGTGATACTGCAGTCCATCGTCGCCTTCGGCGTCGACAAGCCGCGCGCCAGCCTGCTCGAGGCCTGCAAGGATCTCACCATCGCCGGGAGTTCATTCATCGTGGCATCGTTCCTGCCGGCCTTGGGCTATCGGCGCGCCATGCTCCTGTCGCTCGCCATCGTCGGCGGGGCCTGCACCCTGATGCCGATCTACCCGGGTTTTCACACCACCGAAATTCTGTTCGTGTGCGTCGGCCTGTCCTTTGCGATGACCAAGGTCGCCGTATATTCCTCGATCGGCCTGCTCACGGCGGATAAGACCGCGCATTCGCGGCTGACCAACCTGATCGAGGGTCTGTTCATGGTCGGGGTGCTGCTCGGCGGCTGGCTGTTCAGCGCCTTCATCGATCCCCTCGCTCCGGCCAACCCCAGCTGGCTCAATGTCTATTGGCTGCTGGCCGCGTTGGCCGGCGTGCTTCTGGTGCTGCTCGCGACCTCGCCGCTGGATGAATCTGCGGCACACGCCGCGGGGAAGGCGTCGGCCGGCCAATCCGTCGCCGGCATGTTCAAGCTGCTGGCGCGCCCCCTGGTGTATTGCTTTCTGATTTCCGCATTTCTCTATGTGTTGATCGAACAGAGCTTCGGCACTTGGTTGCCAACCTTCAATCGCGAGATTCTGAAGCTGCCCAACACCATGAGCGTCCAGCTGGCCAGCATACTGGCCGGGGCCACGGCGATCGGGCGGATCGGCGCGGGGCTGGTATTGAAACGCGTGCCGTGGTTCGTCCTGCTGAACCTGTGCGTGGTCGCGATGGGGTTGCTGGTCGTGCTGACCCTGCCGCTCGCCGCGAACGTGGTCGCCCATTCCGGTGTGGGTTGGTTCAATGCGCCGGTGGCAGCCTATGTGATACCGCTGATTGGGCTTTTGATGGCGCCCATCTACCCGGTCATCAACTCCGTCGCCTTGAGCTCCCTGCCCAAACCGCTGCATGCGGCCATGACCGGCCTGATCGTCGTATTCTCGGCACTGGGCGGCACGCTCGGCTCTCGAATCACCGCCATCGTTTTCTCGCGCTTCGACGGCATCCGTGCATTCTATTTTTCACTGATCCCGATGCTGCTGCTGCTGCTGGCGCTGTTTCTATTTCGGCGCGAAACGGAACGCGGCATGGCAGCGGCGGCTATGTCGCCCGCACGATGAGATTGGTCGGCAGAACTTCCGACACCACAGGCTTGTTTTCAATCAGCGCCACGACTTTGCGCGCCAACAAGTTCCCGCCCGAACGCCAGTCCTGCCGCACCGAGGTCATTGGCGGCACGAAAGAGGCCGCCAACGGCGAGTCGTCGTAGCCGATCACCGAGACGTCTTCCGGCACCCGCTTTCCGGCTTCGATCACGGTGCGGATCACCCCCATGGCCAGGGGATCGCAGCAGGCAAATACCCCATCGAAGGCAACGCCATCCTTCAGCAAATCGGCGGCAACCTGCGCTCCGCCATGGAACGTGAATGGGCTGGTGCGGGTCGCCAGCGTGGCATCCTGCGCGCTCTGAATGACTTCCACGAATCCTCGGTGGCGGGCCGCGATTTCGGCGTGGCGCAGGTCGCCGATGAAGACGAGGCGGCGTCTGCCGAGCGCGAGCAGGCGTGCCGCTGCAACGGCACCGCCGTGCTCGTTGTCGGTACCCACCACGGTATAGTGTTGCCGGGCTCGAAGCGCACCCCATACCACCCACGGAATTCCCAGCCGCTCGATCGCATGCACGGCCACGTCATCGGCGCCCTGACCGAGAAGGATGAGACCTTCGGCTGCGTTGATCGTGTTGGTATCCAGGGCGTGCAAGGTCGTCAGCAGCAAGTTATATCCCGACGAGGTCAATTCCTGGGAAATTCCGCCGAGCAGCGTCAGCGGATACGGGTCCGTCATCGGTCTTTCGGGCGACGGATCCATTTCGATCACGACACCGATCGTATGGCTCCTGTTGAGGCGAAGATTGCGCGCGGGCAGGTTCAGGCGGTAGCCGTGTTTTCGCGCCAGGTCAAAAATCCGGTCGCGTGTCGCGGAATTGACGATCGCGCTGTTGCGCAGCGCTCTCGAGACCGTCATCGGCGACACGCCGGCGATCTTGCCGAGATCTTCCATGGTCATCCGGCCGGCCTTCGCCTTGCGAGCATGCCCCTTTCCCGTGCTCGCACGCGGCTTCTTGCGGGATCGCTTTGCCATCACTCTCCAGGCTTGAAATCACACTTAGGATGGCGACTATACGCCTAGCCCGGGTCGGGTATGGCCAAGTAGACCGTGCTCCACAATTGCGCAGCGTTGGACTCATCGGCGTCGGCGGCATTGGCGCCGAAGGGCGCGATGCGGAAGCGGCCTCCGGCAAAGGTCCAGGACCAGAGCTCCGAATTTTGCATGCTGTGCGTCGCGCGAATACCCTCCCAGAGCGCACCCTGGGCCGCGCGCAACTCCTCCTTCACGATCGGCGCCAGCTCCGGGCGTCGTAGTTGCCGCTCGAGTCCCGCCGCCATGACCGCTTGCTGCCAGGACCAGATCACCGTGCCGTGGTAGGCGTTGTTGGTGAACTCGGCTTGGATGGCGGGCGCGGCATACACCGGATTGGCCACGACCATACCCACATCGGTGAGCAGGCCGGCCGGAAACGGCTGCATCAGCGTCTTCGCGATTCGGCGCAGCGCCCTGGGATTCGGGTGGCCGAACAACAAGTCAAACCCTTCGTCCGAATGGACCACGGCGATGGGCTTGGCATCGGCGTCGAGCGACAGGGCGTAGAAGAGTACGGGTGAGTCGCCCACGGAGCGGAGCGCGGCATCGCGGGACACATTCAGGGCAGCGGCATAGCGGGTAATGTCCCGGCGGGCATCCACATTCGGTACCGTGACCCCGAATAGCGGCCTGGCTTCATCGCGCCAGAGTCTCGATTGGGCCTCGGCGCGCGCGAACATCGCGTGATCGGCCGGCTGAAGATACGGCTCGAGCAGGCCACTGAGTAAAAAGCGGCTGGCGGCCTCGAGCGCCGCCGGCACGAACACCGCATTGACATCAAAGGGGTAGCGTCCGCCGCCCAGCCCGGTGTTGCTGTCCCGCCATTGACCCACTGAAACACCCGGCTTCAGGGCGATCAGATTCGCCGCCCGCGGATCCTGTGCAAACTTCGCCGCGGCTTGCAGCACGAACCTCAAGTTGCCGACCAGATCCAACCCAAGCGGGTGCGCTGACACGCCTCGTCCGTCGCTGCGCGCCAGGAATTGCACGGCCTGCGATCGGCCGCGCGCATCGTCCAGCAGCCAGGCGGCGGCGACGGGTGCCAGCATGAAGCTGCCGTCGATCATCTTGTAATCGAACACCGCTGCATCCGACTTAAGGTGGTCGGTGCGCAGGTGATCGAGAATGGCGAACTCACCGATGTCCTCTTCGTGCGCCACCTCGCCCTGCGGCGACAGGCGGGCCAGCACGGCGCCAAGACCTGCCTCCACCGCCTTTGGCGACAGCACGGGCATGAGCAGGCGCACCGACATCAAGGTGTCGCGGCCGAAGTAGGTATTGAACCGCCAGGAGCCGGCGAGAAACTTCTCTTGGTAGCTGAGGAAAGTGAGCACATTGCGGGCCGCGGTGTCTGTACCGGCACTCGTGTCGAGCAGGTCCCGGCCGGCGAGCGGGGTCAGCGGCGCTTCGCCGCACACCGCGGTGATCTTCAGGCGGATCTCGCCGTCGCTTGCGGCGCTGACATGGTTCGCCCGGAGCGTGCCGCGAGTGACCTCGACACTCAGGCGATATCCGGCCGCACCGTCGAGGCGATCGCGCGCCCAGGTAACGGTCGAGTGCTGAATGGTCGGGTTGGCTGCCACTTCAGCCGGAAAAGTGCCCAGGGCCTGATAATCCCGAAGTACGCGGATGCTGGATAACACGGCCTGCCTGATGGTCAGATCCGCATCTCCCGTCACGCGGGCCTCGGCCCACATGCCGTACAGAGGCCGCCCCTGCTGGTCCTTGACCATGAGCGGCCGTGGTTGCCCGAGCAAGGTCCAGGCGACAGGTTTTGCGCCATGGGCAAACCAAAGGCCGACGCCGCTGTTGCCGGCCGGAAAGGC
>Ga0209656_10000531_pt1 | contig 25173 bp, 22 predicted proteins | sample BogFormECP12_OM2_FD_188239 | JGI IMG/M metagenome (GOLD analysis project Ga0209656, IMG submission 188239) | Bog forest soil microbial communities from Calvert Island, British Columbia, Canada - ECP12_OM2 (SPAdes) (version 2) | ecosystem: Environmental > Aquatic > Freshwater > Wetlands > Bog ...
TTCGATCTTTCTTTGCCGAACTGCTTCCCGATTCTCCGCGCCATCGAGTTCGCGCTTGAAGACGATATCGACCGCGCCCTCCGGACCCATGACGGCGATCTCCGCAGTAGGCCACGCATAGTTCACGTCGGTGCGGATGTGCTTGGACGCCATGACGCAATAGGCGCCGCCATAGGCTTTGCGCGTGATGACAGTCACTTTGGGAACCGTGGCTTCGGCGAAGGCGTAAAGCAACTTCGCTCCATGCTTTATGATGCCTCCGTACTCCTGCGCGGTGCCGGGGAGAAATCCGGGAACATCTTCGAAGGTGACCAGAGGAATATTGAAGCAGTCGCAGAAGCGAACGAAGCGAGCGCCCTTGACCGACGCGTTGATATCGAGTGTGCCGGCAAGCATGGCCGGCTGGTTGGCGACGATGCCGATGGAGCGGCCGTCGAGACGGGCGAATCCGACGACGATATTTTTCGCGTAGTGCTCCTGCACTTCGAAGAAGTAGGCGTCGTCGACCACGGCGTGGATTACATCTTTCATGTCGTACGGCAGATTCGATTGCGCGGGAACAATTTTGTCGAGTGCGGCATCGGCGCGGTCGATCGGATCATGGCACGGCTTGCGCGGCGGGTCGTCCAGATTGTTAGAGGGCATGAAGCTCAGCAACTCGCGCACCATGGAAAGGCATTCGGCATCATCGTGCGCGAGGAAATGCGCCACGCCGGAGGTTTCGTTGTGGGTCATCGCGCCACCGAGCTGATCTTTGGTGACATCTTCATGCGTAACCGTCTTGATTACGTCCGGGCCGGTGATGAACATGTAGGAAGTCTTGTCGACCATGAGGACGAAGTCGGTAATCGCGGGCGAATACACCGCGCCGCCCGCGCACGGGCCCATGATGGCGGAAATCTGCGGCACGACCCCGCTATACAAAGTGTTGCGCAGAAAAATGTCGGCATATCCGGCGAGCGACATCACGCCTTCCTGAATGCGCGCGCCGCCGGAATCGTTCAGTCCGATTACAGGCGCACCCATCTTCGCGGCGAGATCCATGATCTTGACGATCTTCCCGGCATTCGTCTCGGAGAGCGAACCGCCGAAGACGGTGAAATCCTGTGCGAAGAGGTAGACCAGGCGGCCTTCGATGCGGCCGTAGCCGGTGACAAATCCGTCGCCGTAAGGCTTTTGCTCGGCCATGCCGAATTCGTTACAGCGGTGCGTGACCAGCTTGTCGGTCTCTTCGAAGGTGCCCTCGTCGAGCAGGAACTCGATGCGCTCCCGAGCCGACATCTTGCCCTCTTTGTGCTGGCGCTCGCGGCGCTTCGCGCCTCCGCCTTCTTCGGCAAGTTGATTGCGCTTTTTCAGCTCGGCAATTTTTTCTTCGATATTCATGGCGGGAAGGATTATAGCGGGTGAATGGGCAGGCAGGTGTGAGGTATGTCACCGATCGGCGCTTCTGGCAATACATCGACCGTCTCAACAGGTAAATCACCCAGGGAGCGATCTTGGTTTCGTTCACCCACGGGTATGGCTCCTCGCCTGTGGCCAGCGGCTTGAGGACCTGGATCGGCTGCAAAGCCGCGTCTCGATATACGGCGCGGTACGATTCATCGGTCCATACGATGTCTTCCACCGATCTTCGGTCCTGGTGGTCGGTGACCACGATGCGCACGACGTCGCCGCTGCGGGCTGCGGCGTTCTCCGGAAAATCCCGGGTGGTGAACGAGGCCCATTCATGGGTATAAATCTCGGGCGAGGAAACTATACTGACGATAATTCCCGTCGGCTTCAGCAACTTTCCAAGGTCGCGGAAGATTCGTGTCTTCATCACTCCGGGGATGTTGTCGAAGGTAAAAGCGGAGAGTACGAGGTCGAAAGTCCCGGCCTCAAGTCGATCGAAATTGTCGTCCGGGACGAGGAGGTACTGGCCCGAAGGATCTGTGGCCTGCGCGATGCGCAGCATGTCCTCCGAAACATCAACTCCGATCACATGGAATCCATGGTTCCGGAGGAAACGTGTCGACCGGCCCGTACCACAACCGAAATCCAGCGCCTTCTTGCCCGACACATGTTTTGAGAGGATCGCCGGAAGATCGCGGTAAGCAAGGTAATAGGTGTTCGCGAACTCGAGAGTGGCGTAGGCGCCGGAGCGCTGAACGTCTTCGTAGCAGTTGATGAAGTTTGCGCTTGGGTCTTTCACAGCCGAGTATAACTCGCGTTGTTTACCGGCTGAACAGTTTAGCTGGCTGCCCCAAGCGGATTGATAGGCGAGCAGCCTACTCCATATCCGAGCCCAAGATCTGATAGCGATACTTTTTTCCGTCCCAAAAAATGACCGAGGAGGTTGCTTCGCCTTCGCCCTGTTCTTCCATGTAAATTCCGAGCACCGTCTTCTTCTTGAGCGTAAGTCTTTTGACGGTCAGGGTCTTGAAAGGAAGGTTGATCAGTAGGAACTTCGGCTTCTCTTTGTCGGAGCGCCAGGCATCTGGACCAACGCCGTGCACGATCAGCAGACTGACACCCTTACGCTCCGGCTCATCCGAAGCAAATGTGGAAGTGGTTTTGACATCGCCGAAGCCGAGAAAGCTATTGTAGGGATCGATCACGTGGAAGCCGTATTCCGCCTGGTCGGCCATGGGGTTCTTGCAGCGGGCAGCGATCACCAGATCGTCAACGCCGTCGCCATCGAGGTCGCCGACAAATTGCGGCGGTCCGCCGAGCAAGGAGCAGTTCTCGCCAAACTCCTTGTGGACGTACTCGTCGGTGACCGCAGGCACGGGAGACCTGGCATGAGCCGGGGGCGGTGGTAGCGGCTTTTTTCCCGCCGAGAGCTGGGCAGAAGCTGCAGCGATCGCCAGCACGACAAGCAAAACTCGAAGCGAGGTAACTTGGGAGTACGACATGCCCCTACTCTAGTACCGTTCTTCTCGGGAGGGTATAGACAGTAATGATGACCAGGTAACCAAAGTACCCACTACTTTTGGAAGTGTTCCCAGCCTTGGGGCTCGAGTTCGCGCCGCGAACCGGACGGATTCATCAGAAATATCTTTCGGCCGGACGTGATGCGGCCGATTTGCGTGATGCCGATGCCTGCAATTCGAGGGGGAATACGCTTGCCGGGACGAGCGGTGAATAGCAGTTCGTAATCCTCTCCGCCATGCAGGGCAAGCTCAGGATCGACTTCCTTCAATGGTTTGCCGATGCTGGCACGCGGGACAGCTTCGGCGAGAATTTGCGCACCGACGCCGCTTTCTTCGCAGATGTGAGCAAGATCGGTGGATAGGCCGTCGCTGGTGTCGATCATCGCGGATGCCAGAGCCTTTTCACGCAGAAACCGGCCTAGCGGGATCCGTGGCTCGGGGAAAAAATGGCGAGGGTAGTCACGCGGATTGAGCTTGGCCTTCTTCTGCTTTTTTTGCATCAGCCGGACGGCAGCTGCGGATCCGCCCAGTTCCCCGCTCACATAAACTCGGTCACCGGGCCGCGCCCCCGAGCGCAAGATTGCTCTTCCCCTTGGCGCGGTTCCCACAACAATAATGTCAGCGAGAACGCCATCGGGCGACTCCGCCGTATCGCCCCCTGCCAATGGCACGCCGTATTTCTCCGCCAGCCGAATCAAAGCGCCGATGAAGCGGTTTACCCAACTTTGCGGCAAGTCGTGCGGCAGGGCCAGCGAAAGAAAAGCCGCGACGGGCTGCCCGCCCATGGCGGCGATATCACTCATCCCTCGAGTAAGGCAGCGGTGGCCGACTGATTCCGGAGAATGCCAGTCGCGCCGGAAATGTATTCCTTCGAGGGAGAAATCGGTTGTGACTAGGGTGTTCTGTTGCTGGCCGCGGACATTCGGCAGGTACAGAACAGCGCAGTCGTCCCCCATCCCAGTCCGGACCGCCGGATTGATCTTGACCCCAGCCCGGCGACGAATCTGTGCGATCAACGCTTTTTCGGCGATCACCACGACAACCAATATAAGGGACGCGTGGGGAACGCTGCCCAAATACATGAATCTCCCTAGGGTCAATCACGTCGATTGCGTTCTCCCTTGCGTAACTCGTCCTTGGATGACTTATGATTACCCCCCTTAAGTAACAATTAATACGGCGCGCTCCCGTTGACAGGGGGAACCCGGTTTGTTACCTTTTACCAGTCATTCATAAAGATCTCTGGCCGAGCTAAGTTCTGCAGTCCATAGGAATTGCAGACAAGTACGGTGTTTGTAGCTTTGGTCGTGGTTCCGGTAGGCGGGCAGGACACGTTAATTCCATTCCCAAGATGGGAGCGCGTGAACCCGGAACAGTCAGGTTGTCCGAACAGGCTCTTTGCGACCTCAGAACTTTGCCTGGAGTTCCGGCCCTGATCATTCAAAACGGAAGAAGGACTTCATTTGCAAAAACGCTTCTACATACTTTTCGTGGCCCGGGGAGACGACGGCCAGTTACGCAAGATCTCTATCCCAGTCCATTATTTGTATGTATTTGTAGTCGGCGCGGCCATCGGTTTCCTCAGCCTGACGGGTATCGCCAGTTCCTACACCCGCATGCTCATGAAGGTTTCCCGCTATAACGAGCTGCGCACCGAAAAAGAGCAGCTGAAGGATCGTTATTCCAAGCTGGAAGAGGTTGCCAAGGAGCGCGACGTTCAGGTCGCATCCCTGGGTTCCATCGCTAGTGAGGTTTCGGCTCTTTATGGATTGAAATCGCAGCCGACGCTGGTTACGGCGTCGCAGCAGCAGATTCAGGATGCCGACGTCAGCTCTTCACTAGATCAACTGAGCGCCCTGCGTTCTTCGGCTCTTACTGGCGATGCCACGGTAGGCATCAGCCTGGGAATGACTCGTAACGCCACCACAGCCGACTGGTATCGCGCCAACGCCGCTCCGAATCTCTGGCCGGTTGAAGGCCAAGTTACGGGCAGCTTTGGTGAGCGTATCGATCCATTCAACGGTGAGGGCGCGTTTCACAGCGGAGTGGATATCAGCAGCAATTACGGTCACCCGATTATTGCCCCGGCCGATGGTGTGGTCACATTCGCGGATTTCATGGGCGGCTACGGCAAGGCCCTCATGATCGATCACGGCCACGGCATCTCTACCCGTTACGGGCATCTTTCCGGCTTCGCCGTCACGCCCGGTCAGCACGTCCATCGCGGCGATACCATCGGCTATGTCGGCCTCAGCGGCCGTTCCACCGGGCCGCACCTCCACTACGAAGTTCGCATCAACGACACGCCGGTTAATCCTTATAAATATCTTCGTCTTACGGTCGCCCAAAGCGGCGGTTTCCAGACCGGCGGCTAGCACTCCACTTCTCCCTTGCGCTGTTTGCCCCTGCTAGTCTAGGTTCATCCATAACATGGTCAGCTTCTTCCACTCCGTGCGAGAGGATGTTGCGGCAGTATTCGAGTCGGATCCGGCCGCTCGCTCCTACTTCGAAGTGCTGATCTGCTACCCCGGCCTACACGCGGTGTGGGCGCATCACCTGAGCCACTGGTTGTGGCGCCACGGCATGCGCTTTCTGGCAAGGTTCGTTTCCCAGATAGCCCGCTTCTTTACCGGAATCGAGATTCATCCCGGCGCGGAGATTGGACGGCGTTTGTTTATCGACCACGGCATGGGCACCGTGATAGGTGAAACCGCCATCGTGGGCGACGATGTCACGCTTTATCAGGGCGTGACGCTGGGCGGGACCGGCAAAGAGAAGGGCAAGCGCCATCCGACGCTGGGAAACAATATTTCGATTGGCTCTGGCGCAAAGCTGCTGGGCAACATCACGATTGGAGACAACTGCCGCGTAGGGGCAGGCTCGGTCGTTCTTCGCAATGTGCCGCCAAATTCCACGATTGTGGGGGTGCCCGGACACATCGTTCTGCGCGACGGGAAACGCGTGGTTATCACCGATCCCAAAGACATCCGCGATCCCTTGTCGGATGTGATTATCAAATTAGCCACGGAAGTACACGAATTGCGGGAGCGGTTTCAGCAAACACCCACGAAATGCTGGGCGCCGAGCCTTGCCTCGCCATCGATGAGGAGACTCCGACTCAGAACATCTCTCCCCAGGAGCTTTTCCAGGACGACTATCAGGACTACCAGATCTGAAATGCAGTGGCCAGCGACTAGTGGCCGGTGGCCAGTCCAGCCTTGAAGGTTCCGCGTAACAACTACCGCATTTGGATTTCACTGGTCACTGGACACTAGCCACTGATCACTGCCTCAGTCCCATCCAGCTTTCCGAGACAACCAGAGAGTTCCCAGGATTGTGGGGATCGTACTTCACCGAGGTAGGCAGACCCAGCCGGCAGGAATGCAAGTTGATCCACTGACGCAAATACGTTACGTCCTGTGAACACTCGTAGGAGACGCCGGCAACGTCATACTTATAGATAAGGAACACGGCGTTGTGATGGCCGTCGGTGGGGGTCAATTCCTGCACATCGATAACTGTGCCATCCGTAATGCGGCCAATGCCGTCCAACCAGGTGCGGCGTTCGCGCTCGAGATCGGCCTCGCTCTTTGGCTTACGCCGCAAAAACGCGTAGGCGCCGAGAGCAACGGCGCTGCCCACAACCACCAATGAATAAACACGAAGTGAATCCATACCGAGGTGAGTAAAGCGGCTGCTGCCAGCTGCGTATTCGTTATCAGGATATGCCGGAAGTGCCCCGCGTGGAAGTGGTTGCGAGGTTACTCAGGTGCCAGATGGATGTGCCAGGCTGTGGAAATCTGCGCCGCGACGCGGGGAAAAGATTATTTCTGCTTACAAACGTAGTCTCTCGCGATCTCACCGAAGTCGCCTTCCGCAACTTGGCCGAATTGATCATCGCGGCGAGTCTTCTTGCTGACAATCAGTTTGCCACTGCGGTCGCGGGAGTAAAACCATTCGGAGTTCGGCACGGCGCTACCGCTGGCACAATTGAAGTGAACCCGCGCCCTCAACTCGACGAAGGGACCGCCTTGTGGGAGTTTGGCGGGCTCTTTATATTCGACGCGAATCCAGGCAGTGCGCAAGCCGTTTTTCTGCGCGGTCACGGAACTGACCAAAACCTGATCGCCTCCCGGAGTGGCCCCGATCTGTCGCCAGTCCCCTGCGGCGAAAACCACAACTCCCACCAGAAGCACCGGAGCCAATACCACGGCTACCGCAACCAGTAGGCCTTTCTTCATGGAAGACAGGGATAGAGGCATAAGCACGCCGCACACACTGTGGGCGAAAACTCGATTTCTGTCAACTCCGGCGGCCAATCTTGTGGCTGAAATCAGGTTCTGGACGCTATCGGCTACGGACCCGGAGAACGAGTCGCAAACGGCGAGCGGTCTGATATTGTTGTTTGCTGCCGGAGGTTTCAATTCTCATGGAAACTCTGCACTGCACGAACGTGGAATCAGCGATTGGGCCTTTGTTTCTGGCGGCTTCCGGCCGGGGACTCGTCGCTCTGGAATTCGACGCCCGGCTGCCGGGGCAGCAAACGATTCGTCCCAACCCGCGCCATCTTCGGGAAGAAAAAAACGCCTTCGCGTTCGAGGATTCCCTTCGCGCGCTGCGGCCTTACATCCGCGAGCTGGAAGAATACCTTGCGGGCAAGCGGCGCGAGTTCAGCTTTCCGCTCGATCTACGTGGCACGGATTTCCAGCTTGCCTGCTGGCGCGCGTTGCTGGCGATTCCCTATGGAGAGACGCGCAGCTACGCGGACATCGCCCGCGCCGTCGGCAAGCCGAAGGCATTTCGCGCTGTGGGCATGGCCAACAATCGCAATCCGATCGCGATTGTCGTTCCGTGCCATCGCGTGATTGCTTCCGACGGCACCCTCTGCGGTTACGGCGGTGGTCTCGACGTGAAGCGAAAACTGCTGGAACTGGAAGGCGCGCTGACGGGAGTACTCGCGGCATAGCCGCCTTGCGATCAGGACTTCTTGGCCACCTCGAACAACCCCGCATCTGCACTCCGCAAAGCCGGACTCTTCTATCTCGTCTTCGTGATGTTTTCCTACACGACCGGCGGGCCATTCGGACTTGAGGACATGGTGACCACCTCAGGTCCAGGCATGACGCTGATCTACCTGCTGGTGCTGCCGTTCTTCTGGTGCATTCCGGTCTCGCTGGTTTCAGCCGAGCTCACGACGGCGATGCCTGTGGAGGGCGGTTTCTACCGTTGGACACGCGCGGCTTTCGGCGACTTCTGGGGGTTTCTCGCAGGATGGTGGAACTGGTCGGCCTCGTTCCTGCTGGGCGGGGCGTATGCCGTACTCTTCACCGATTATCTGGTCTACTACTTTCCCGGCATCACGGGATGGAAACACTATCTAGTCTCTGTGGCTCTGATCGCCGTAATTACCTGGATCAACGTGCGCGGGATTCAGATGGTCGGCAAAGTCGCGACTGCGCTCGAGATATTTATCTTTGTGCCAGTCATGACCATGATTGTGATCGCGCTGATGAACTGGCATCACAATCCCTTTGTCCCATTGGTCCCACCGCATCAGCCAACGTTCAAAATCTTCGGCGTGGGATTGGCGTTGGGCCTGTGGCTGTATTCAGGTTACGAACAACTTTCGACCGTGGCGGAAGAAGTGGAGAATCCACAGCGCAACTATCCGCGCGCCCTTGCATTGGTGGTACCGCTCTCGATTGCCGCGTACTTTCTGCCTACGTTTGCCGGGTTGGCTTCGGCTGGAGAATGGCAGAATTGGCACACCGGTTTTTTTTCAGACGCCGCCAAACTGATTGGTGGACCGTGGCTGGGTACTTGGATGACGCTGGCGGCGATGGTCGGCAATGTCGCGCTGCTCAACAGCACCGTTCTTACGACGACGCGCATGCCCTTCGCCATGGCGGAAGATGGATATCTTCCCGCCGCCCTCACGCGCAGGCATGCGAGGTATGGCACGCCTTGGCCGGCCATTGTCGTATCGGCGGTCATTTACGCTGCGCTTGCGTGGCAGAGTCTTGGTCAGCTCATCTCGGTATATATATGGCTGCGTTCCGCGACCACTGTGCTCACGGTGCTGTCGGCGTGGAGGTTGAGGCGCACGCGGCCGGAGATGCACCGTGCCTTTGCCATTCCCGGCGGACGAGGGGGATTGCTTTATGTGGTGGCTGCTCCGGTGGTCATGGCGTTGGTCGCGCTACTGGGAAGCGACCGCTTCGCTTTGATCGGGGGCGTGATCGCGATGGTGCTGGGACCGTGTGTTTATTTCGCGGTTCGACGCCGATAACCATTAGCTGGCTTTTCGAAACAGGTAATTGTTGCGGGTATTGGGATGATCGTGTTGCCAGTAACGCACGAACTCAAGACCTGCGTCTTGCGCCATGGCGATGAACTCGGATGGCGCGGCAAAAAAAGATATCGCAGTGCCGGGACGCAGAACGGCCGGCTGTCCACGAAGCGCCCACCAAGTCATTCTGCGCAGCATTCCGAGCCACGGCCTCAGGCCATGTTCACGGTATAGATAACTCAGGGTTTCCCTCCGAGTGGTGAAGTGCGGAGTTGGATCGGGTTGTTGCGCGGCAGGGATTTCTCCGATGAACATACGCGCGCCGGGCTTGGCGATGCGGTGGATCTCGCGCAAGCTTGCGGGAATGTTTTCTCTGGGCACTATCAGCAGCACATTGTTGCAAACGATCACAGAGGCGCATTCATCGGGAATAGGAAGTTGATGAGTGAACCCTTGTTTGGCCTCCAGACCAAACCGGCGCAGCACAGATACTTCTTCCTCAGTCGCGAGCAAGCCAACGGCGGTCCTGGCGCCAATACGTTCCGCGATTCGAAGGAGCGTGCCGTCGCCGCAGCCGATATCTACGAGGTCATCGCCGGATTGGAGTTCAACAATCTCGGCGATCCGTTCATAGATGAGCCGCGTAATTTCTTTCTTGTCCCTGCCGCGAAGAGCGAGGTCGTGCGCGTCGCTGGCATGCTTCGCCGTCTCGCGGCAGTATTCTACGTAGTCGTCGGAGCGGGAGATCATTGAGTTGTTTACGAATGCGCGGATGTGTGGATTTTAGCTCACCCAATCCAGGAACTTGTACCACATTCCTGCGAAGGGCAGAAACCAGGGCTTGCCGTTATAGAGGCCGAGGGGCGCGCCCGGAAACGGAATGCCTACGAACGGGTTCTCAGGTTTATCGCCCGAAATTAGTTCCGCGATCTTCTGGCCTTGGTACGTAGCCATGGCGACGCCATGTCCGGCGTAGCCAACTGCGTAATAGATGCCACCGATCTGACCGGCATGCGGCATGATGTCGAAAGCGAAATCGAGTGTGCCGCCCCATACATATTCAACCTTGGCGTCTCTCAACTGAGGGTAGACGTCGATCATGCCGCGGCGCAGAATTTCGGCGCTGCTGCGAATGGTCTGATCGTTTTCGGGGAAGAATGCTGCGCGGCCACCAAACAACATGCGGCGGTCGGGAGTAAGACGGTAGTAGTAAAGATAATTCTTCGAGTCGTAGATCATGCGATTGCGCGGGCTGAGTTCGTGTGCCAGCGCTTCAGGCAGAACTTCCGTCGTGATGATGAATGAGCCGATTGGGATAAGTTTCTTTTGTAGAACAGGAGTGGCTCGGCCCGTGTACCCGCTCGTACCAACGAAGACTTCGCGCGCCCACAGCGGACCGCGTGAGGTGACAACCTTCCATCCCGATTCCCCCTGGCGGGATTCGCGCTGCAGGCCTTCCACACGCGTGTGCTCAAAAATTTCCGCGCCCGCTTTCATTGCGGCACGACCCAATCCCGCCACATACTGCGCGGGATTCAATCCGGCGCTGATCTCGTCGACCATGCCGCCGTGGTAAATCGTCGATCCTATCTCAGCACTCAATTCATTTTTCTGCACCACACGCAGTTGGTGGTTGAACTCGCGCGCGATGACTTCCGCTTGCCGCGCGTAGTCGTCAAAATGCTTCTGCTTGCAGGCGACTTCCAGGTGCCCACATCGCGAGAATTCGCACTCAATGGCTTCTTCGCGGACAATCTGCTCCACACAATCGATGGTTGCCAGCGATGCGGCGTACATCCGTTGCGTCAGTTCGCGTCCATACATGGAGATGAGCTTGTTCACCCCAAGCTTCATCCCGGTCAAAACCATGCCGCCATTACGCGAACTGGCTCCCCATCCGATGGTTTCACTTTCGAGCACGGCTAGTTTTGCGCCACGCTTGGCCAGCGTCCGGGCGGCAGAAAGACCTGTGAAACCTGCACCGATAACGGCGACATCTACACGTTCAAGAAGACGGGCAACCTCTGTTTTTGGAAATTCGGCGGTCGTGAGCCAGTAGTTGTGTTCCTGCAATGCCATGTTTATCTCTAATGCTTAATTTTTTTCTACAGTACGGCCGTTTCGTGAATCAGACGGCCTTCGGCGAAGCGGGTAAGATTTAATAACGACGCATCGATCAACTCCGTCTTCCCTGTGAGAATGAGATCGCTGAGGATTTTTCCGGTTGCGGGGGCGTGCATCACGCCATGTCCACTAAAACCGTTGGCGAGGAAAAAACCGGGCACATCGGGCGCCTCACCCAGAATTGGGTGATGGTCCGGTGTCATCTCATAGAGGCCAGCCCAGGCGCGCTTTGGGTTTACCGGAAGATTGGCGAAACAAGGCACACGGTCGGCAGCGCGGACAAGTATCTTCTCCACAAATCCCGCGTCGAAATCCATTTTGAAGCCGGGAGTCTCTTCAGGATCGTTCCAGGCAAGAAGAAATCCACGAGCCTCGGGACGAAAATGAAATCCGTTCGACATGTCGACGATCATGGGCGCGGTGTGAGGAAATTCGTCAAAGGGTTCGCTGGGAACGAGCATGCGGCGCAGCGGTTCGACCGGTAAGTCCACACCCGCGAGTTTCGCCACGCCCGCAGCCCAAGCTCCGGCGCAATTTACAACGCGACGCGTGGCCACGGAGCCGCGGGTGGTCTCAACTAATGTAATTCCTGTTGCGTCGCAAGTGAATCCGGTCGCCGACGTGTTCTTCCACAATGTTGCGCCGTGGTTGGCCGCCCAAGTCATGAATCCGTTCATGGCGCTGTAGGGATCGACGAAGCCGTCCGTCGAACAGAAACTCCCGCCGATAATGTCATCCGCGCGCAGCTGCGGAAGCATGTGCCGGATCTCATCCCCAGTAATTAGCCGAGCGTCTTTCAAACCCAGCTTCACTTGCTCGGAGTAGTTCGTCCTCAGATAAGCCATCTGTTTATACGACGTAGCGCAAAACAGGTAGCCTTGTGGCCGGTAGTCACAGGGATAACCCACACGCTCTTCGAACTCGGCGTAGAACGGAATCGAGTACAGCGACATTTGAATGCTGACCGGAGTGGAAAACTGAGCACGCACCCCGCCCATGCTCTTGCCAGTGGATCCCTTGCCCTGGGCCGATTCGCGCTCGATGACCAGAACACTGCGGCAGCCGTTCGCTGTCAGGTGATAGGCAATGCTGGAGCCAACGATTCCTCCCCCGACGATGACGACATCCGCGGTTTGCATGTGACCGGCCGATCCGGAGCGACCCAGCATTCTAGCGCACCCGGCTGCCTTGCCCTGCATTCCTTTCAGCCAGATAGACGATCTGAGGCTCTCGCGGGCCCCGGATGTACATGTACTGCGAGCAATGGTATCCGAGATGACTGGCCACCTCGGTAACTTGCCGAGGTTACCCGGGCTGCCTAATCTGGATTAGGATGCCCTTACGCTGTCTCTTATTTTCGTCCAATGAGGAGATGGTCCAGCCGATCTGGCAGGTTCTGACGGATCTCGGGATCGAGGGAGAATACTGCCGCAACGCCGTGGATGCGGTAGAGAGAGTCACGACTCAGTTGTTCCAAATCGTAATCACCGATTGGGAGGATCAGCCGGAGGCAACATTCCTGTTGAAGACGGCGAGGGACCAACGGGCGGCTCAGCGGCCGCTGACTCTGGCAATGGTGAACGAGAATGCCAGACCCGAGGCGCTACAGGCGGGAGCCAACTCGGTTCTATTGAAACCGATTCGCGTGGAGCAGGTCCGGGACACGCTGAGCACGGCGTGCGAGTTGCTGCGCGCAAAGATGCCTGCCTCCGCACCGCCTCCAGCCGAGACTTCGAGTGCGCCCCAAGTGCCGGCGGACGGTGCCATGGCCGCGTCCGCAGCGGCGGCATCCGCTTCGCCGCCGGCATCTTCTTCGCCAGCATCGGTGAGCCAGGCACCGGAGAAAGCATTTCGAGCGGGAGAATTCCTGCAATCGGGAACCACGGCACCCGGGACGCAGTTCGACACGGAATGTGATGTTCAGAAATCGCTGGACCAAGCCGCAGCCGCGGAAGTAGACGCGCTCACCGAGCTTGAACCAATGGCCTCTGCGGTAGTGGAATCTCCGGCAGCAGAGCCGGCCGATCCTCAAGCAGCGCTCACGGGCTGGGCTTCACTGCAGGAACGGCTGACGAGATCCGCGCCACCTCCGCCTGCGGATGCTTCTCCAAAAAGCGAGTTGCTATCGTATGGAGAAACTCCATCCTTCGGAGGACCGTCAGCGTCCCCGCCAGAGGACAAAAATCCGCCAACGGAGCAAGAGCAAAGGGAAGCGAGCCACGAAGCTGCACTTTTCGCGTACATTGCGGGGGAAACCAAGGAAGAGACCGAGCCAGTTCATCAGGCCAACCCGAGGCTAGCGAAACTTATTTTGGTGAGCCTGCTGGCCGCCGTGTGTGTGGGTGTGGTGGCTGTGCCCCGAACGCGCCAAGGTTTGCGAATCGTCTATCGCAGTGCAGTACGCGCAGGGGGGAGCTGGCTGAATCCTCCGCCCGCACCCGTGCCGCAGGCAGCACCGCAACACGAAAGCTTTGGTGCGGCGGGGGATGAATACAAGCTTCCCGTCGCGGCGAACATACCGGACGCGACCACGGATCCCTCGCAGATTCGGGTGCTTCCTGTAATTGACCCGACTGCGAAACCAGTGAAGCCAAACGATTCGAACAGCGCGCAGGCGGTTGCGGGTGAGAACGGGAACACGCCCGGGGACCAAGCTCCGGCTGCTCCCGCCGAGAGCGGACAGGTGCAGGCTGTGGAAAGCCCGGTCGCGGGACAGACGGCGAGCACTGAAACCGCGGCGGCGGGTGCGACAGTCGCAGCGCCCAGCAGCATTGTTCCGCCGGTTCAGTCGCCACCAAATTCCGCACCCGTTTTGCCGGCCACTCCTCAACCAACCGTGCACATCAGCCCGCCGCCGGCACCGATTTCCGCGTCGTCGCATCCCGTTCCTGCAGGGAATAATTCGGCGATTCCGTCCAGTCTACGGTCGCAGATCGCTTCCATGACGCCGGAAGCCAGCGGGGCAAAATCGGTCGAGGCGGCAATGTCGTCGATTGAGCCAGTAAACCTGCCGGAATCAGCAGCGTGGGATCTCCTGGCCCAGAAGGTTGATCCCGAATATCCAGAAGCGGCGAAACCGGGCAAGCAGGTTGGCAGCGTGGTTTTGCAGGTGTTCGTCGGACGTGACGGCACCGTCCAGGATGCGAAATTTCTCCAAGGATCGCTGGTCTTTGCGAAGGCGGCCATCGATGCCGTGAGACAGTGGCACTTCAAGCCTTATTCCTTGAATGGCCGAGCTGTTTCGGTACAGAGTTCGATCACGCTGAATTTCAAGCCGCCGGCGTAGGCCGCTGGTAACAAACGGGCGCCTGGATCGTCTGATGCCTGGAGGGAGTTGGTTTCCGGGAAGGTACGGCCGAGAGGAATAAGGGCAGCCAGCAGTCGAAAAACGGCATCTACCAGATATAATGGGAGCAGGTTGGTCAGGAAGTAACTCCTTTTCCAGAAACGAAAAATTCGATGTCCATGAAAACTAAAGCTGCGATTCTGCTGTCGTCATTTGCGGTGTTGTTGTTTGTAGTCGTAGGTTCCTTGGGCGGCGTGCACGCCTCCTCGAATGACGGTTCTTACCGGCAGATGCAGGTCTACAGCGAGGTCCTCTCGCGCGTACAGAGCGAATACGTGGAAGACCCGAACATTCCCAAAGTGACGGACGGCGCTTTGCATGGGCTGGTCGAGTCGCTGGATGCGAATTCCAGCTATCTGACGCCCGAGGCCTACAAAGCTTTGAAGGCGCACAAGGCGGAGGCCAAGGGAGAGATCGGGGCGACGGTCTCGAAGCGATTCGGCTACGCAGACGTGGTTTCGGTGCTGCCGGGGTCGCCAGCAGATAAGGCCGGAATCGAAGCGACGGACATCTTTGAATCGATCGAAGGTCAGAGCACACGCGACATGTCGCTCCCGGAGATTCGCGATGCTCTTGCCGGCACGCCGGGCTCGACGGTAAATCTGTCAGTAGTGAGAGCGCGCAAAGCGGAGCCGCAGAAGATGGTGGTCACGCGCGATGTGGTCAGCATTCCTCCGGTCTCAGACAAGATGCTTGAAGATGGCATCGGCTACGTGAAAGTGGACGCCTTGACAAAGGGCAAAGCGCAGGAGATCGCGGCGAGGATCAAGACCCTGGAAAAGTCCGGAGCGAAGAAGCTGATTCTGGACTTAAGGAACACCTCTGAAGGGGAAGAGAGCGAAGGCGTTACGACCGCGAATCTTTTTCTGAACCACGGCACAATTACTTATCTGCAAGGCCAGAAGTTTCCGCGAGAGGCGTTTAATGCGGATCCGGCCAAAGCTGTGACTTCGCTTCCCGTTGCCGTATTGGTAAACAAGGGGACAGCCGGGGCGGCTGAGATTGTGGCGGCCGCGATTCTGGAGAACGCTCGGGGCGACGTGGTGGGTGACAAGACCTTTGGCGATGGATCAGTGCAGAAAACGATTGATCTGCCGGATGGTGGAGCTCTGATTCTCTCCGTGGCGAAATACTATTCGCCGAGTGGAAACGCGATTCAGGACAAATCGGTGACGCCCAACGTGCTGGTGGCAGACGATACGGATAACGTGATCTCGGACGACGAAGATCAGGAACCGGTCACCACCGAGCCAGATGAAAAACCCAAGAATTCGCCGGATGATCAACTGCACAAAGCCGTCGAAGTGTTGAAGAGCCGAAGCAGCTAGCCAGACTGGGGATTTTTACGATTCCATCGCGCATCTTGAGATGCGCGATTCTTTTTGCCCACGGTACTATTGCCGCCTCCGCCATCTTTCGTATCCGCAGGAGCAATCACTTCCGTCTCGCGCTTGCGACTACCGGGGCAATAGGCGCCCTGCTATCCTGAACCTATCTCGCCATGAAGTCTCTTTACGAAGATCTTCCGCCGGTAGAAATTGCCGGACGGAAGTTTGTGGGCCGCGTATTGTTTGGCCTGCTGGTGCTGGTTTCCGCCTTAGTGGGAGCGACCGCCGGACTACTGCTGGTCTACACCACAGACTTGCCTCAAGTCGAAGCACTGGAGGCGTACCGGCCAAGTTCGATCACGGAGTTGTATGACGATCACGACCGCGTGATTGGATCATTTGCCCTGCAACGGAGAGTCGTAGTTGGTTACGACGATTTTCCGCCGGTGTTGCGAGAAGCACTGGTATCCATCGAAGACAAAGATTTCTACCGGCATTCCGGAATTAATTTCTGGCGCATCATTGGAGCGGCGTACCGGGATATCGAGTCCGGTGGCAGAGTTCAGGGCGCCTCAACCCTGACCATGCAATTGGCGCGCAATCTTTTTCTTTCGCCCGACCGCTCGTTCCATCGCAAAGTGCAGGAGGCAATGCTCGCCATTCAGATTGAGCGGCGCTTCACCAAGCCACAGATTTTTACCCTTTACGCGAACCAGATATTCCTAGGCCACGGCGTATACGGCTTTGAGGCAGCATCGGAGTTTTACTTCAGTAAGCCGGCTCGAAAGCTTACGCTCACCGAAGCGACACTGCTGGCGGGTCTACCGAAGGGACCGGTAGTCTATTCGCCGATCAACCATCCCGACCGCGCGATGAAACGTCGGAACCTAGTAATTAATGCCATGCTCGAGGATGGAAAGATTACGGCCGCGCAGGCATCAGACGCCCGTTCGGCGCCGGTGGCTCTGCATCTGCTGCACGATCCCAACTCGCTGGCACCATACTTTGTGGAAGAGATACGACGATACCTGGAAAACAAGTATGGAGCCGACCAGGTGCACGAAGGGGGATTGAGGGTTTATACGTCGTTAGATGTCGATATGCAGAAGTCAGCGAACCGTGCGGTGCTAGACGGTTTGGCTGCCTACGAACGCCGCCATGGATGGAAAGGGCATCTCGAGAACGTCGTCGCCGAAGGAAACGAGATCGATAAATACGAGCATCCCGATTGGGAGGACGAACCAGAAGTAAATGGATACATTCACGCGCTGGTGACTTCCTCCGGAGTGGGGATTGCGACGGTGAAGTTCGGGCGTTACTCCGCCGCAATGGGCCAAGCCGACGTAGCCTGGACACAGGGCAAGATCCAGGACGTGTTGCGAACCGGCGATATCTGCTACGCAAGAATCATCTCGCTGAATCCCAACGGCGCGGCGCGCGTGAGTTTGGAACAGGATTCTGGCGCGCAGGGAGGTTTAGTAGCGATTGATAACACCACGGGCGGAATCAAAGCCATGGTCGGCGGACGGGACTTCAGCGAATCGAAATTCGATCGCGTGACCCAAGCGTTGCGGCAAGTGGGATCGTCGTTCAAACCCTACGTTTACACCACTGTGATCGACAAAGGTGGAAGCCCGGACGATACAATTTTGGATGAGCCAGTCACGTTCGACACTGGGTCCGGGCCTTACTCGCCGCATAATTACGACGAAAAGTTCGAAGGTATCATTACGCTACGTCGCGCACTCGCGCAGTCGCGAAATATTCCAGCGCTGAAGCTGGCCAGCAAGGTTGGCATCAAGAGTGTGATTGAAACCGCGGAGCGCTTCGGAATCACCGCCAAGCTTCCGCCCTATCTGCCTGTAGCACTCGGCTCGGCGGAAATCACTCTGATGGAACAGACCTCGGCATACAGCGTTTTTCCCAACGACGGCGTACGCGTGACGCCTCGCTACATCACCAAGGTGACTGACTATGAAGGTCGAGTAATGGAAGAGGACTATCCAGAGGTGAAAGATGTAATCAGCGCGCGGACCGCAAGAATCATGACCGCGATGCTGCGCGAGGTGGTGCTGCATGGGACCGGAGTTGCGGCGGCGAAAATGCCTTTTCCGGTCGCCGGAAAAACCGGCACCACGAATGACTTCACCGATGCCTGGTTTGTAGGATTTTCACCGATTATGACGTGCGGTGTCTGGGTGGGCTTCGACGAAAAGAAAACGCTGGGAGCCAAGGAAACCGGGGCGCATGCGGCCCTGCCGATCTGGATGAATTTTATGGGCGATGCCATGGCGGGAAAAGATCCTGGCCAGTTCCAGCCGCCGTCGGAGATGCCGGGCGGCGGCGCGCAGAAAGTAGACACGCCGGATACTGTGCCAGGGGCAGATGAGACACATTAAACCGATTCGGCGTTGGACATTGCGATGAAACCTTTCTTCCGCTTTGCGATTCTGGCGCTGACCCTCGTTTTAGTAGCACTGGGGTCGGCCTTGACCGCTATGCGATTTGCGATTCATGGGCAAGAAGTTGAAGTGCCCGCTCTCGTTGGGCTCTCGCCAGCCGACGCCGGGCGTTTGGTTTCGGGCCTGGGACTGCAACTGGAAGTCGAGCGTCAATACTATAGCCCGCAAATTGCCGAGGGGCGGATCATCTCACAACTGCCTCTGCCGGGAGCGAAGGTGCGCCGGGGATGGCAGGTGCGCGTGGCGCAGAGCCTGGGACCACAACGCGTCGCGATTCCGGACGTCACAAAACAAAGCGAGCGAGCGGCCGAGTGGAATATCCGTCGGCGTGGCTTGGACTTGGCCTCGACAGCGGAGATACCAATGCCGGGAATGCCTGCCGATCAAGTCCTGGCGCAAAGTCCTCCGCCGAATGCCAGTCAGGTGGCTGCGCCTAAAACGAGCTTGTTGGTGAGCGTGGCACCCGATCCGCCAGCGTATGTGATGCCAAGTTTTGTTGGACAACCCCTGGGCACCGCGAGCCGCACGCTTCAGGACGCAGGGTTCAAGCTGGGAAATGTCGCCGTTGCTCCGCCGCCAGCGAACACGACAGCGGACAATCCAGCGCCGCCCACCTTTAACGCTCCGCCTCAACCAAGCCCTGCCAGCATCATCGTGGTACAGAATCCTCCCGCAGGACAGAAAGTAATGGCAGGCGCGGTGGTGACCTTCGAAGTGCGCTGACGAGGATGCACTTTCGAGCAGATGATCGAGCACACTCAGATCTTTTCCAAGATCGCCGCGAAAAATCCGTCGCACGGATGAACCCCAGGCAATGTCCGGAGATAAGGACCACGCGTGAGCGGGGAAACACCCCTCCAGACAAGCTCGCCGCGTTGCTGAAGATGCTCGAGCTCTCCGCCGCAATCAACGACTCGGAATTCTGAAGTCTCACCTAGGATGCGGTCGATGACCTCTTCATTCTCTTCTCGCTCCAGCGAACACGTGGAATAAATCACACGACCTCCGGCAACGACTTGCAGCATAGCTGCATGGAGAATGGCGCGCTGGCGGACCTGCAAGTCAGCGAGATCTTCAGGTACAAGCCGCCATTTGATTTCCGGATTCCGGGATAGAGTGCCGGTGCCCGAGCAAGGCACGTCGGCGAGCACGCGATCGAATGTTCCAGCGAAGGGCAAGTTCTGTGCGTCGGCGGCGAGCACGTTGATGTTGCTTGCGCCGGCCTGAGTGCTCGTATCATGGTCGCGTATTAGTCTCTGCAGCAGCCGAGCGCGATGTGGATGTAGCTCGGCGGCGGCGACGTCGGCACCGAGATTACGATCAGCCACGGCCAGAGTTTTGCCACCGGGCGCGGCGCAACAATCGAGGACACGTGTACCTTGCCCCACGAGAGCTGCGACGAGTTGGGAAGCTTCGTCCTGAACAACACAAAGGCCATCTCGGAAAGCGGCCGTTCTTGTAATGTCTCCGCGCCGAACTTGACGCGCAGACGCGAGAAACGCTCCGGGAGCCAGTTCGATTCCTTCACGACGAAGCTGCTCCTCCGCTTCAGGCCGACGAAGCCGGATTGCCGTCACCGGCACCGATTGGTCGTGTCGACAAATATCCCGCGTCGCCTCGAGTCCGTAGGCCCGCGTCCAGCGTTCGACGAGCCAGAGAGGATGAGCGCTGCTGGCGGCGAGCGTTTCGGGAGAGTCGCCGTAGACGGTAGGCTGAGCCCCGTCGACACCGGGAGAGAGTCCGACTGTCAGTTTGCGCAAAACGGCATTGACGAAGGGCGCGGCAGAACGTTTGCGGGCACGTTTCACCAACTCTACGCTCTCGTTGATTGCAGCACGGGCTGGTACGCGGCTAAGCCAATTGAGCTGGTAAACAGCTAACCGCAGTGCGATAAGAATCTCTAGATCGAGTTTAGCGAGTGACTGCGCGGAAGCTCCGGCGATCTTGGAATCGAGCAGCGATCTCCAGCGTAGAACCCCCATGACCAGTTCGGTAGTCAGGGCGTGATCAATCGTACTAAGTGAGGAGTAAGTTCGCGAATGAAGCAATTCCGCAGCATAAGAAGACTCGCGCTCGACGCGAAGCAGGATATCGAATGCGGCGGAACGGGCGGGAGACACCGCGGGTCGCGAATGTTGAGTCTTCGATTTCACTGTGGACAGTATGACGGAAGCGGCACGCACGGAGGGGAAATTCGTCTGGCTTACAAGCCGAGCCTCTCTCCCGGTAGCGGACGATAGCCGCGGATAAAGTCGGCGCCGAATGTCCGCTTCTTACCTTCGAGTTGCACCTCGAGAAGCTCGATCGCAGTATCTTCGCCGCACCCAACCAATAGCTGATGGCCTGCCACTTTCAATTCAGACGGTGGCAGCGCTCGATCAGACAAGGCTGCTTGCCATACTTGTAGATTCTTGCCACGAAATTGTGAGTATGCCCCCGGCCAGGGTTGAAAGCCGCGCAGCCGGTTCAGAATCTCGATTGCAGAGCGAAAGAAATCGATCAGGCCATCTTCTTTTTTCAAGATCGGCGCGAGCGTGGCTTCGGAATGATCTTGCGGATAGGGATAAACCTTGCCAGTCTGCAAGCCATGCAGCGTCGTAATCATTAAATCTGCTCCCACAGCTGCCAACTTCGGCGCCAGGGTTTCTGCCGTGTCAGCGGGCGCAATTGGAATTTCCTGCTGCAAAAGAATGTCCCCCGTGTCCAGTCCCGCATCAATCTTCATGGTAGTGACACCAGTGACGGTCTCCCCTCGAGCGATCGCCCACTGTATGGGCGCGGCTCCACGATATTTTGGTAAGAGCGAAGCGTGCAGGTTAATGTTGCCGAGTTGCGGGAGGTCGAGCATCCATTGTGGAATGATGCGGCCATAGCCGACCGCGATGATGGCATCGGGTTTCAGATCGGTGAGCTGACTGCGGAAGTCACCATTGTTCTTGATTGTTTCAGGCTGCGTAATCGCCAGACCTAGTTGCACGGCACGCTGTTTCACGGGAGAAGGCACGAGCTCGAGGCCGCGTCCTTTGGGCCGATCAGGCTGCGTAACCACGATGGGGACTTGGAATCCAGCCTCGACCAGTCGGTCGAGCGTGGGCACGGCAAAGTATGGCGTGCCGCAAAAGACAAGCTTTAGGGATTGAATCATTGACACTTTGAGTATTGATCGAATCCTTCAATAACTCAATTGTCTTCGTCTACCATTCTCCGGCTTTCACCAGTTTGCGAATCTTGCGTTTGATCAGGTCGCGCTTAAGGGCACTAATGTGGCTGATGTAAAGCTTGCCATTCAGATGATCGGTCTCGTGTTGGAAGGCTCGGGCCAGCAGATCATCTCCAGTCTTCTCGAAAACGTTTCCCGTCAAGTCTTGAGCGCGGACCGTGACCACTTTAGCGCGGCTCACATTCTCCCGAAAATCGGGGATACTCAAGCATCCTTCACTCTGTGCGTGACGGCCCTCTTTATGGATGATTTCCGGATTGATGAGTACAAGTTTGGCTTCCGGATCCTCCTTGAAGGTCACGTCGACCACGGCGATACGCCGCGAGATTCCGATTTGCGGCGCGGCCAGGCCCACACCCCGGGCCGCATACATCGACTCGAACATATCTTCGACCAGCTTCTTCAATTCTTCGTCGAAGACAGTAACTTTTTCGGCGGGCTTCTCGAGGACAGCATTTCCGAACTTCACGATGGGATAAATCATCAGTAACTTTCCAGTTGCTGGCGGTAACCCTGGAAGTTGCGCAAGGTTTCTCCCATGGAGTCGCCGCCGAATTTCTCAACCGCGCAGCGCGCCAGCGTTAGTGCAACCATAGCTTCGGCCGCGACGCCAGCGGCCGGCACCACGCAAACGTCAGAGCGCTCATACGCAGCACGTACCGGCTCGCGAGTGGCGAAATCGACCGACTGGAGCGGACGTCGCAAAGTCGAGATCGGCTTCAAATAGCCGCGCACGCGGATCTCTTCTCCGTTGGAAACGCCGCCCTCAATTCCGCCAGCGTTGTTTCGCGCGCGGGTAAACGCGGTAAAAGCCGTAGGTTTGCCGTAACCGATTTCGTCGTGCACAGCGGAACCGAGAGAACCCGCAGCCGCCACGCCCTCACCAATTTCAACCGCCTTCACCGCTTGCAGCGACATGACTGCGGCGGCCAGCAAAGCATCCAGCCTTTCGTCCCACTGCGCGTAGGTGCCAAGCCCGGGCGGAACACCTTGGGCGACCACCTCAAAGACTCCTCCCAATGAATCCCCGGTCTTGAGTATTTTGTCGACTTCCTCTTTCATGCGCTGCTCAATTTCCGGATCAGCACAATTCAGCAGGATTTCTTCCCGCTTGTAAAGCGCGTTAACCTGCTCCCAAGGAACTTCTTTTTGAATGGTGACATTGCCTACTGCGACCACGTGGCTGAGAACGTGCATGCCCAGCTCACGCAAGAAAGCCTTGGCGATTGCTCCTATCGCGACGCGTGCCGCCGACTCCCGGGCTGAGGCGCGCTCCAGGACATAGCGAGCCTCGGGAAAATTGTATTTAAGAGCGCCGGCCAGGTCGGCGTGTCCGGGCCGCGGAGACGCCACGCGCTTGTGACGAGCGGGATCACCTTCGCCCACGGGCAAGGACTCCTGCCAATTTTTCCAATCTTTATTTTCGAGTTGGATAGAAATCGGCGAACCAATCGTCATCCCGTGCCGCACTCCGGAGAGGATGTGCGCGCTATCCCTTTCAATCTTCATGCGGCCGCCACGGCCATAGCCTTGCTGGCGGCGCCAGAGTTCCCGGTCGAGAGACGCTTGATCCACCTTGAGCCCGGCCGGCACGCCCGAGAGGAATGCAACCAGAGCTTCGCCGTGAGACTCTCCGGCTGTAAAGTAGCGCAGCATAAGTGGTCGATTCTACCTGATACCGCGCCCCTCTGTTGTCCGCTCGGAAAGAAGTTGGCGGCTGCACGGGCCGAAGAGGTGGCGAAGTTTCATTTTCATGTGCACAACCGGACGAATGATTGTTACAATCACTATTCGGTTTTTGAGCGTTCTGCTCGTAGCGCCATTTTCCGTAACCTGCGTCACTTCGCAAGTTCTCTGGCCAAAATAAGTAAGGAGGAACTGTGTGCCCCCCGCACAGATGCTAAACCATATATCGGGTAGAAAAATTCGCTGTTTGCTCGCGCATGATCACGTTCTATTACGGCAAGGTCTAAGGCGTTTGCTGGAAGACGAGTCCGACTTCGAAGTCGCGGGCGAGGCCGGCGATGCGGCTGAATGCCTGCGAAAGATTTTCGAGAGCCGGCCGGACGTGGTGATCGCCGAGATGAACACGTTTGGGCTTTCCGCATCTGAAGCCGAATTGCTGGTCGCGCGCGAATGTCCCCATACCAAGTTGGTGCTCCTAAACGAACAGGAACAGGCCGGTTCCGCCTTCGATGACCCAAAAACCGTTCTTGAATGTCCGGCAGCCCGCCAAACCTCTGTGGAACAACTGGTCAAGATGGTTCGGAGCATCTGCCATCGGGAAGATCCGGAACCGCACGTCGCAGATGAATTACGTCACGACCCCGAATCAGCTCCGCCGCAGGAAAGTGCGCTGACGACCCGGGAGCGACAAGTCTTAAAGTTGTTGGCGGAAGGTAAAACAGTACGCGGAGCGGCAACAGACTTGGGCGTAAGCAGCAAGACCGTAGATGCTCACAAATTCAATCTTATGCGGAAGCTGGGCATCCACAACAAAGCCGAACTGGTGATGTGGGCAATTCAGAAGCGAGTCGTGAAGGTCCCAGCCTAAGGCTCCTCTGCCCGGTCAGATCAAGACCGGGATTGTGCAGAGGCGCCAGCTAATTCCGCGAGGCAACGAACCTCCAAGTCTGGAACCGCTTCGGCTATCTTGACTGCGCCTACGCCCTTTCTCGCCGATGGCCGGTTGACCCAAACCGTCGCCAAACCCAGCGACTGAGCCGGGATTACATCGTGATAGAGGCTTTGTCCCACGTGCAGGACCTGGTGCGCGGGAACGCCGACCCGACTCAACGCGAGCTCGAAAATCTTGAGTGATGGCTTGTAGGCTCGCGACTGCTGCGCAGTGATGACCTGGCTGAACTCCACTTCCAGCTTGGGCCGAGTGGTCGCGAAAAGATCGTCATCCACATTGGAAATGACAGCAAGCCGGAAGCGACTCTGCAGCTTACGAAGCGCCTCGACGGTGTCAGGCCACGGCTTCCATTCTTTGAGCGATTCAGGCAGTGAATGACATTCCCGGTCCGTGGGTGTGAAGCCGAAGTGTTCTCCAAATTGCCGCACGACGGACTCGAGGAGTACACGATAGCTGCGATACTCACCTTGCTCAGCGCTGGCTTCAAAGTCTCCATAAAACTTGAGGATTGTCGCGTCGTCGATATCCTTGCCGTGGGCCGTAAGAATCAAGTGCAGGCAACGAAGAATTCCCTCTTCCCAGTTAATGAGAGTTCCGTAGCAATCGAAGGTGAGAATTTCAAATCGGCTGAAGTCGAGCATGGTGTGATCGCAACCTTTTGGCACGGAGGCTAAGATTCAAATCCGGGCAGGGTCGGAGCTTTCTCGCGGGATTCACTGATCGGTTCAGCTTCCGGCTCAGGCGCAGAAGAAGAATCCTCTGACGAAGTAGCGGCCTTGGGCGCAAGAAATTTCGAGGAGTTCAGGAGCGGCCGCCCGAGAGAAGCGTTGTAGCTGGTCCAGGGGCTCTCAAGA
>Ga0209656_10000533_pt1 | contig 25069 bp, 23 predicted proteins | sample BogFormECP12_OM2_FD_188239 | JGI IMG/M metagenome (GOLD analysis project Ga0209656, IMG submission 188239) | Bog forest soil microbial communities from Calvert Island, British Columbia, Canada - ECP12_OM2 (SPAdes) (version 2) | ecosystem: Environmental > Aquatic > Freshwater > Wetlands > Bog ...
GACTTGCAGATCAGAATGTCCGAGAGCCGCAGGAGCGCCAATGCTTTACGTGCTGATTGCTGTCCTGGTGTTGGTCGTGGTGATCATGTTCGCCGGGGTTCAGACCGTCCCGCAGGGCCAGATATGGACCGTCGAGCGCTTCGGCGCCTACGTCCGGTTGCTTCAGCCGGGCCTCAATTTCGTGATGCCGTTCGTCGACCGTGTTGGTCGCAAGCTGAACGTGCAGGAGCAGGTCGTCGACATCCCGGAGCAGAGCGTCATCACGCTCGACAACGCAACGATCGCGGTCGATGGCATCATTTACTACCGGGTGTTGCAGGCGGAGAGGGCGGCGTACCAGGTGGCCAATCTCACCGTTGCGCTGACCACTCTGGCGATGACCAACATCCGCGCCGTCATAGGTGAGATGTCGCTGGACAACGCCTTGTCGTCCCGAGAGCGCATCAACACCACGCTGCTCACGATCCTTGATGGCGCGACTGAGCCGTGGGGCGTGAAGGTGAGCCGGGTCGAGATCCGCAAGATCGAGCCGCCGGAGAACCTGATCCGTGCGATGAACCTGCAGATGACGGCCGAGCGGGAGCGCCGTGCGGCGGTTGCGCGCGCGGAAGGCGAGAAGCAGTCGCTCGTGCTGGCGGCGGAGGGGCGGCGTGCCGCCGCGGAGCAGGACGCCCAGGCGCGCGAACGCCTGGCGCAGGCAGAAGCGGCGGCGACCCGCATGGTGGCCGAGGCTGCGGCGGACCATGGCGAGCCGGCGCTTCGGTACTTCATCGCCGACAAGTACACCCGCGCGTTTCAGGCCATCGCGTCGGCGCCGAATGCGCGGCTGGTGATCGTGCCGATGGAGAGCGCCGGGCTGATCGGCGGCATCGCACAAGCCCTCGAGATGCTGCGTTCGCCCGGCGATGCGCCGCGTCCGTCCGGCGAGGGCGGTGGCTCGCGCAACCCGTCGATCATCCCCGTCGCGGAACCGGGAGGGCCATGGAAAACCTGATGACGGACGGCCATTGGTGGCTGCTCGGCGGCGTCATCGGCCTGATCGCCGAGGTGCTCCTACCCGGCATGTTCCTGCTATGGCTCGGGTTGGCAGCGCTCTGCACCGGCGCGCTGACACTTCTGCTGGACGTCCCGTTCCTTTGGCAGGTGCTGAGCTACGCCGTCTTCGCATCGGCGGCGATCGCGATCGGTGTGAAGCTACGTCTCCGTCCGAAGCCGCGACTGAATACACCGACGTCGGGCCTGGTCGGACGCAAGGCGACTGCGCTGTCGTTCCATGGAACGGACGGTCGTGTGCGGCTCGGCGACAGCGACTGGCCGGCGCGGCTGGTTGGCAAGCCGGCCGTGGCGACAGGAGCCTCGTTGCGCGTGGTCGGCGTCGACGGCACCATTCTGCTGGTCGAGCCGGAGTAGCGACGGCCGGTAGGTGGGTCAGCGCTCCGCGTGGAATAGTCCGCGACGGAACCGGCGGTCCGGCCGGGTGAAGCGGACCTTCCGAAAGCCGAGCGACTGGAGCATCGCTTCGACGCAGGCGCGGTTGGGCGCCCACCAGTTCGTCGGGTCGTTGTCGAGTTCCTTGCCCGGATAGAACCGCATGAACGGCCGCCGGCTGAGCGGCGCGATGATGCGGCTTTCGACGACGAGCACTTCCTTTGCCAACTGAGCTACCTGTTCGAGCGCAAGGAACGGGTGGCGCAGGTGATACAGCACGCCGCAGAACAGAACGACGTCGAACGTGCCGATCCGGTCGGGCGTCAGATCGGGCAGATCGGCGTCCAGCGCCTCGATCTGCGGGGCGAGCGCGGCACGCGCAAGCTCGAAGCAGCGGCGATCCCCCCAGCTTTCTGGCGCCCAGGCGAAATGGTCTGTCGCGAGCACGCGCGCCGCGCCGCGCCGCGCCGCTTCGATCGAATAGGCGCCATCCCAGCAGCCGATGTCGAGCACAGTCTTGCCCTGGATCGGCCGGTCGAAGATCAGCCGGGACATGCGCCGGATCTTCGATCGCCTGATCCAGCCCGGCGAGACGATCCCGTTGCCGAAGTCGATCTGGTGGAACCAGCGGAGCGAGTGGACCTGCTGACGCAGGGCTTTTTTGTCGGTGATATCCATATGAAAGGGTGCCGAGATTTCAGTGGGAGGATGTTCAGAAGGCGACCGTGCCGAACATAGCGCGAAGGACGGCATACAGCAGGCCGCCCACCAGGAAGCCGACCAGCGTGCCGTTCACGCGCACGAACTGCAGGTCCTTGCCGACCCGCAATTCGAGCCGGTCGGTGATGGTCGCCGTATCCCAGCTCGCCACGACATTGGCGATGAATTCGGACAGATTGTCGCGTGCGGCAGGGAGCAAGCGGGCGATCATCGTCTCCGTCCAGGTCTGTACGCGGCGGCGCGCACCAGGATCGGTCGCCAGCATCACGCCCAGATTCTCGAGGCCGCCTTCGATCACCTGGATCGTTCGCCCGGACGGGTTTGCCGCCTCGGCCTCCAGCATGTGCCGCAAACGCCCCCAGACGTCCCACAGCCAGGCCTGGACGGTTTCGTGCATCACGAGACGGCGCAAAGCGGCGCCGATCTCGGCTGCCCGCTGCGGGTCGGTCTCCATGCGCTCGATCTCCCGCCGTACCCACTCATCGAACGCCTCGCGTATTTCGGATCCCTCCGGGTCCATGCGATCGAGCTCGGCATTGATGCTCGCCAGGACGCGTCGCGCCACCGCTGCACCGACCGCCCAGCCTACCAGGCGGCCGCCTTGTTCACGTATCCGTTCCTCCAGCGCGCGCTGGATCGCGTCCTCGCGCGTCGCGAGGCCTTGCTTGAGCGCGGTCAGGACGAATCCCAGCACCTCCTGGTGCCGGCCGCCTTCCACGAGGCCGCGTAGCGCGCGGGCGACCACACGCCCCGCTCCGGCGCCCCCGACCAGCCGAGGGATCAGCCGCTGCAGCAGCTTGCGGGCGCGTCCGTCTTCGACGCTGGCCAGGGCGCGCGGGATCATGCCCGCCAAGGCTTCCGCAGCAGGGCGCGAGGACGCCGGGTCGGCCAGGAAGCGGTGAAGGATCCCCGGGACGTCCAGGCGCTCGACGATGCGCGCGACCTCCTCCGGTGTGACCACATAGTTCGCCACGAACCGGCCGAGCGCCCGGCCGAGCCTTTCCTTCTGCCGAGGCAGGATCGCCGTGTGCGGAATCGGCAGACCGAGCGGATGGCGAAACAGCGCCGTGACCGCGAACCAGTCCGCGATGCCGCCGACGAAGCCCGCCTTCGCCGCTGCTTGCAGGAGCTCGGCCGGCCATCCGGGCGGGGCCAAATAGCTGGCGAGCGTCAGGCACCCCATGAGGACCAGCAGACCTGTCGCAAAAAGGCGGTATTCTGCGAGCGCGCGCCGGGCGGCCGCATCCGGGTCGGTGGTCCGGTCTTGCATGGGCTCCCGCTAGCAGCCTGTCGGAGTTAAGCACAAACCACGAACAAATCGGAGATTTCTTTCGATACTTCGCGGTTCTGCACAACAAGAGAATCCGCCGGTGGCCGTTGGCGACATATTCATCCGCAAAACTGCTAACTCCGACAGGCTGCTAGCACGCGATCCGGCCTTTCGCCACGCGGGCTCGTGACGGTGTAGACCACCCCTCGACGGGGTGATCGGCCATCACTGCTTGCCTGGGTCCGGCATGCCGGGTGCATGGTGTCACGCCTGCATATCAGCGAGGCCGTCCATGCCGGATTTGCCGGTTTCCGCCAGTGTCGATGATTTTTCGAGCCGTTTGCTTGCGGTGACGGCCGAGGCCCGGGCGGCGGCGGCGGTCAATCCGTTCGGTAACCCCCTGATGTCGATCGCCCTCGCGGTCACGCGTATGCTGGATCAGGGGGTGGCCGACATCGATGGCCTGCACGTCACGATCAAGGCCCTGCGGGATGATGCGTTCAACGAACGCGCCAAGCGGATCGCCGCGTATGTCGGCGGCAATGGCGAGCCGCGGCTGGAGGTGCTGGCGCAGCGTTTGGCGCGTCCCGATCCGGCCGACAGCCCGGTGCCCTGGAAGCAGTTCAAGACCGAAGCCGAACGCCCGCGCTTCGCGGCGGTATTCACCGCGCATCCGACCTTCTCGCTGCCATGGCCCGTGAGCGACGCCCTGGCTTCGCTTGCCGGCGGTGGAGTGGTCGAGACGTTCGACACCCACCGGCCGACCAAGCCGACGCTGTCGGAGGAATTTTCGCGGGCGATCACCGCGATCCAGAACGGCCGCGACGCACTGGATGCGCTTGCCGCGGCGCTACTGGAGGTGGCGCGTTCCACCTGGCCCGACCGATGGCACACACTCGCCCCGCGGCCGATCATTCTCTCGTCCTGGGTCGGCTATGACACCGATGGCCGCACCGACATCGCGTGGTGGGATACGATCGGACTGCGGCTGGAGATGAAGCGGCTGCAGCTCGTGCGGACGAAGCAGCAAGTAGTGTCGTTCCCCGTCTGCGCGCCGATCGTCGAGCGGATCGACCGTGCGCTGGGTGCGGTCGAGGCCCAGATCGCATGCGTACCGGCCAACGGCGATCCGGAAGCGGTGGCGCGGTTCGCGAGAACGCTGGTGCAGGTGCGCGATGAAGCCCTGACCTCGCCGGCAGCGCTGGTGACGCTGCTCGACGCGGCGATCGAGTCGGCGGACCCGGCGGACCGATTGAAGATCGCGGTGGCCCGCGCAGGCCTGATTTCGCACGGTCTTGCCCTTGCGCACACGCATGTGCGCCTGAACTCGGCGCAGCTCCACAATGCCGTGCGGCAGCGGCTCGGCATCGCCGAACCGCCGGAGGATCCTGCGCGCCGGCGCACCGTGCTCGCCGCGATCAATGCGGCGCTGGACACCGTCGAGAGCGTGCCGGTCGATTTCGGATCGCTGCTGGCCGAACAGGCCTCAGGCGTGCGGTTGATGATGACGATCGCCCAGATCGTGAAGCACATCGATTCCAGCTCGCCCGTCCGCTTCCTCGTGGCCGAGACGGAAACCGGCTACACGCTGCTTTCGGCACTGTGGCTCGCCAAGCGCTTCGGGATTGCCGAGCAGATCGAGATCAGCCCGCTGTTCGAGACTGCCGACGCTCTCGAGTACGGCGCGCGGCTGATCGAGGAAGCGCTGCGCAGTCCGCATTACCGCGCCTACCTGAAGTCGACGGGCCGGTTCGCGCTGCAGTTCGGATACTCCGACTCCGGGCGGTATGTCGGGCAGCTTGCCGCGACCTATCTGATCGAACGGCTGCGGCTGAAGATTGCCGACGTGCTGGGGAAATACGAGCTGTCGGGCATCGAAGTGATCCTGTTCGACACGCACGGCGAAAGCATAGGCCGAGGCGGCCATCCGCGGTCGCTCGCCGACCGGCTTGCCTACTTGTTCCCCAGCGCCAATCGTCTGGCTCTTTCCCGTGTGGGCGTCGTGGTGCGGGAGGAAAGTGCGTTTCAAGGCGGTGACGGATATCTGCTGTTCGGAACGAGCCGGCTCGCGCTTTCCACTGTCGCGGGCATCGCGGAACACGCCTTTCCCCAGCGTGATTCCGGGGACGATGACCCGATCTACGAGGAAGCCGATTTCGCGGCGGATTTCTTCTCGACGATCCGCGCCAGCATGGCGGAGCTGGTCGAGGACCCGGGCTACATCGCCCTGCTCGGCGCCTTCGGACCTGCGTTGCTCGATCCATCGGGGTCTCGGCCCGACGCGCGCCAGCGCGACAGCGGCGGGCCGGCCGTTCTGCGTCACCCGAGCGAGCTGCGGGCGATCCCGAACAATGCGATCCTCCAGCAACTCGGATGGTTCGCCAATACCGTGCACGGGCTGGGTGCCGCGATCGCCAGGCATCCGGAGCTGTTTGTGGACATGCAATCGAGGAGCGAGCGCTTTCAGCGTGCCATGGCGCTTGCCGCGGAGGCGCTTGGCCGGTCGGATATCGATGTGTTGCGTGGCGTGATTGCGACGATCGATCCCGGGTCATGGCTCGATCGCGCTGCCTACACCAAGCTGCCCGGACGGCCGCTGGCGTTGGTCAGCGTCGCCCAGTCGCTGGAAGGTGCTGCGCTGTGGGCGCCGGCGTTGGCGATGTTTCGACGCATCCAGGCCGACCATCTGGCGCTCCGCTCGATCTGGCGCGATGCGCCGCGCATGACGGATCGACTGGTCTTGCTCCATGGTCTCCGCCTGGCCCTGATCCAGCGGATTTGGCTTCTCGGCACTCGGATACCGGATTTCTCGCCGCGCCACGGCGTGACGCGGGAAACGGTGACGCAGCGTGTGCTGCGACTGGATATCCCGAACGTCGTCGAAACACTGAAGGCCATCTTTCCGGCGGAAACCGACCTGGCGAGCGGGCTCGACTATGGCGAACCGCCTGGGCCCCGGGCCGACGATGCCTATGTCCGCGAGCATCGGGAGATCTTCGAGCCCATGCGGCGTCTGTTCGAGCTCGTCCGTGAGATAGCTGCCGCGATCACGCACGAGGTCGGCGCGTTCGGGTGACGCTTGACCCCGGCCGGCAGGTCGCGGTCGAGTTCGAGTGTTGTCGTTCGTCGGGGTGCCTGGGATGTTCCTCTCCGAGCCAGAGCCGCCTCGGGGCGTGCCGCTTCCGGTGATCGCGGGGGTGAGGCGGGTCGTGGCCCGTAATCCCGGGCGCATGACCTATCGCGGCACGAACACGTATTTGGTGGACCTCGCAGATGCCGTGGCGGTCATCGATCCTGGGCCGGACGATGATGAGCACGTTCGCGACGTGCTCGCTGCGGCGGGGAGGAAAGTCGGGCTTATCCTTCTGAGCCACTTCCACTTCGACCACGCCGGCGCAGCACAAGCTTTGCGGCGGCGGACAGGCGCGCCGCTTGCGGCCTGGCACCTGCCATCAAGCCCGGCCATCGAGCCGGACATCCGGCTTCAGGACAACGAAGTCATCGAGGGGTTTAATGCCGTGTACACGCCCGGACATGCAGCCGACCATGTGTGCTTCGCTTGGCATGGCGCAGATGCGGGACGGGTTCTGTTCAGCGCGGACCACGTGATGTCGTGGTCGACGAGCATCGTCAGCCCGCCTGACGGAAACATGCGCGACTACTTCCGCAGCCTTGGTTTGCTGCTGGACCGCGAGGACGACGTCTTCCTCCCTGGACACGGTCCTCCGCTTCCGAATCCGCGGGCCTTCGTTCAGGGCCTGTTGCAGCACCGGATCGAGCGAGAGGCGGCGATCATGCAGGCGATCGAGCGACTGAAGGTCGCTGACGCGGATGCGATCTTGAACGAGGTCTACGGCCACCTTGACGTGGGACTGCGTCCGATGGCCGCACGGACGCTGACCGCGCACTTGCTGAAGCTTGTGGCCGACGGCCGGGTCGTTCAGGGCGGGAGCGGCTGGAAGGCCCGGTAGATTACTCGCTCGACCAACGCTGCCGGCGGCACACCGGAAAGGCAGTCCGCGCGAGGCGCTCGTCATCGCTCAACGGAAGCCATCGTTCGAAGATGTCCAGTATTTCGCGCGTAATCCACGCCAGATCGAACGCGTGCAGTTCGCGAAGGCTGTAGAACCGCAGTTCCTCCAGTTCGCCGCCACCGGCGATGGTCCCGGAGACATGCGCTGCAGAGACGGCCAGGAAGCGGGCGTTGAACCGGATCGGAAGGCTCGGCGGGGTGATCGCTCGACAGAGATAGTGGAGCCCATCGAGCTTTGGCGGTCGGCCGAGAGTGAGGCCAGTCTCCTCCTCGAGTTCGCGCGCTGCGGCGACCGCCAGGGCCTGGGCGAGTGCAGGATTCGCCGAGCGCTCGAGTGCTGCGCGCGTGCTCGGCGACAGCGGTGTGGCGACCGCGGCCGTCTTGTCGGAAGGGTCGACCGCACCGCCGGGGAAGACCAGCTTGTTGGGCATGAAGCGATGGCGGGCACCTCGCATCCCCATGAGGACTGCGATGGCGTCCGGCTCGCGCTGCCAGACGACCAGACTCGCCGCATGTCTGGCCCGCACTGTCGGCGGACGGATCGCCGGCGGCGCCTCGGTGTCAGCCGGCATGACGTCTCGGGCCGAACGGCTCGATGTTTTGTCGACGTGTCGTCGGGGGTTCAGATCGGGTCCCAGGAAAACACCTCGCCGCTTCGGTCGAGCGGCATGAAGGCGGAGCGCAGCGCCGGCATCGCGTGCTCTGCGAGCGTCTCGGGTGTCCAACCGTCGGCGCGATGCACGCTTCGGATCGGGCGCGGGGAGCTGAACAGGAAAATCTCGTTGCAGCGCGTGCCGAAGACCTGTCCGGTGACATCCGAGGCAGCGTCGGATGCGAGATAGACCGCCAGAGGGGCGTTCTTCTCCGGCGTCATCCGCTTGATGCGTTCCACCCGCTCCGCCTGCTCCGGCGTGTCAGCCGGGATCGCGCTCGTCATCCTGCTCCAGGCGAATGGCGCGATGCAGTTCGAGCGCACGTTGTAGCGCCGCATGTCGAGGGCGATCGATTTCGACAGCGCGGTGATCGCCAGCTTGGCGGCTGCGTAATTCGCCTGGCCAAAATTGCCGATCAGCCCCGACGTGCTGGTCATGTGGACGTAGGCGCCGCTTTCCTGCTTGCGGAAGTGCTCCGCCGCCGCCCGGCTGACGAAAAAGCTGCCGTTCAGATGCACGTCGATAACGCTCGTCCAGTCCTCGGGCGTCATCTTGTGGAAGATCGTATCGCGAAGAATGCCGGCATTGTTGACCACGACGTCGATGCGCCCGAACGCATCGAGGGCCGTCTCGACGATGCGGGTGGCGGATATCCATGTCGCCACGCTGTCGGTGTTGATCACCGCAGTGCCGCCACGTTGCTCGATGATCTGCTTTGTCCGCTCGGCAGGGCTGGCCGACTTACCCTCGCCCGTCAGCGATGTCCCGACGTCGTTGACCACGATCCGAGCGCCCGCCAGGGCCATGGCGAGGGCGATTTCCCGGCCGATGCCACCGCCGGAACCGGTAACCACGGCGACCTTGCCGGCGAGGATTGCTGTCATCCCGAAGTCGCCTACTTTCCGGTTGTCATCAACACGTTAGGTCGTAACCCGTCCTGAGGGAAAGACCTTGACACCAAAGGCTCCGCCAGCCATTTCGGTCATACAGGACTGCGCCGGTCCGGAATTGGAAATGCTATGCTGCGGCTGTCGAAAATCGCCGACTACTCGGTCGTCGTGCTGGTTCAGCTGGCCGAGAGCGATGCCGTGCAGACGTCGAGCGCGATCGCGGCCCGCACCGGAATTCCGGAGCCGACTGTCGCCAAGGTGTTGAAGCTGCTGGTCGGGGCCGGCCTCGTGGTCTCTCAGCGTGGTGCGCGCGGCGGCTACCGGCTGTCCCGGCCATTGGACACGATCGCGGTGGGCGATGTCATCCGCGCCGTGGATGGTCCGGTGTTCGTGACTGCCTGCGTTGAGGGATCGGCCATCGACTGCGACAGCAGCCGGTTCTGTCCGATCCACGGACGTTGGGAAAAGGTCAATCGGGCGATCGAGGCCGCTCTCGCGGCTATCACGCTGGCTGACGTGCAGTCGTCGTCTCCATTCGGCGCAAGCAGCCCGCCACTCCATGCGCGCACCACTGAACAGACCATCCGTTAGGGACAGGATGCATGCCCGCCGTTGAAGAAACGCTCGAGACCGTCAGGACTGCCACACAAACGGGCTACAAGTGGGGTTTCGAGACTGACGTCGAGATGGACCTCGCCCCTAAAGGGCTGAGCGAGGATACGATCCGGCTGATCTCCGAACGCAAGGGCGAGCCCGAGTGGCTGCTCGCCTGGCGCTTGAAGGCGTATGCGGCGTGGCTGCAGATGGAGGAGCCGCACTGGGCCAAGGTCGAGCATCCGCCGATCGACTACCAGGGCATCCACTACTACGCCGCTCCGAAGCGGAAGAGCGGGCCGAAGTCCCTCGACGAGGTCGACCCCGAGTTGCTTGCGATGTACGAGAAGCTCGGCATCCCGCTGCGTGAGCGCGCCATTCTGGCCGGCGTAGAGGGCGCCGACGGCGAGGACCGCTTGCCTGTCGCGGTCGACGCCGTGTTCGACAGCGTTTCGGTCGCGACGACGTTTCAGAACACGTTGCGCAAGGCTGGCGTGATTTTCTGTCCGATCAGCGAAGCGGTCCGGGAGCATCCGGAGCTTGTCGCGCGATATCTTGGCAGCGTGGTGCCGGCTGGCGACAATTTTTTTGCGGCGCTGAACTCGGCCGTCTTCACCGATGGCAGCTTCGTCTACATCCCGAAGGGCGTGCGCTGTCCGATGGAGCTGTCCACCTATTTCCGGATCAATGCCCGCAACACGGGACAGTTCGAGCGTACGCTCATCATCGCCGAAGCCGGCAGCTACGTCAGCTACCTCGAGGGCTGCACCGCGCCGATGCGTGATGAAAACCAGCTACATGCCGCTGTGGTCGAGCTGGTCGCGATGGACGATGCGCAGATCAAATACAGCACCGTGCAGAACTGGTACCCTGGCGATGCCGCGGGGCGCGGCGGTATCTACAACTTCGTCACTAAGCGAGGCGCGTGCCGCGGTGCGCGAAGCCGCATCTCCTGGACACAGGTCGAGACCGGCTCGGCGATCACCTGGAAGTATCCATCGTGCATCCTGCAGGGCGACGAGAGCGTCGGTGAGTTCTATTCAGTCGCAGTGACGAACAACCACCAGCAGGCCGACACCGGGACGAAGATGATCCACATCGGCCGGAACACGCGCAGCACCATCGTCTCGAAGGGCATCAGCGCCGGCCACTCGAACAACACGTATCGGGGCCTAGTTCGTGTGCAGCCGAAGGCGTCCGGCGCCAGGAACTACACGCAGTGCGACAGCCTGCTGATCGGCGACCAGTGCGGCGCGCATACCGTCCCGTATATCGAAAGCCGCAATCCGACAGCGAAGGTGGAGCACGAGGCGACGACCTCGAAGATCGCGGACGATCAGCTGTTCTACTGCCGCCAGCGCGGCCTGAGTGAGGAAGACGCGGTCAACCTCATCGTGAACGGATTTTGCAAGGACGTCTTGAAGGAACTGCCGATGGAGTTCGCCGTGGAGGCGCAGAAGTTGCTTGCCGTCAGCCTGGAAGGGTCCGTCGGCTGATGGCATCGCTCGTCATTCGGAATCTGCGCGCCGCGATCGACGGCAAGTCGATCCTGCACGGAATCGACCTGCAGGTCGGGGCCGGAGAAGTTCACGCCATCATGGGACCGAACGGCTCCGGCAAGAGCACGCTCGGCTATGTCCTGGCGGGCCGCGAGGACTACGAGGTCACCGGCGGCGAGGTGCTGTTCGACGGGCAGGACCTGCTGGCGATGGAGCCCGAGGCGCGGGCGGCTGCCGGTGTGTTCCTGGCGTTTCAGGCGCCGGTCGAACTGCCTGGCGTGGGCAACGCGAACTTCATGCGCACGGCGGTCAACGCCGTGCGTCGCGCGCGCGGCGAGCCGGAGCTCGACGCCGTGACCTTCCTGAAGCTCGCGCGCGCGGAGGCCAAGCGTCTGGCGATGCCCGAGGACATGCTCAAGCGCAACGTCAACGTCGGGTTCTCGGGGGGCGAGAAGAAGCGGAACGAGATCCTGCAAATGGGCCTCCTCCGACCGCGGCTGGCGATCCTGGACGAAACCGACAGCGGGCTCGACATCGATGCGCTGCGGATCGTCGCTGAAGGGGTCAATGCGCTTCGGGGCCCGGACTTCTCCGCATTGGTCATCACGCACCATCAGCGGCTGCTGAACAATCTGGTGCCGGACCGCGTGCACGTGCTGCTCGGCGGCCGGATTGTCCGTTCCGGCGGTCCGGAATTGGCGCGCGAACTGGAGGCGACCGGGTACGCGGCGGCGCAGGCGGCATGAGCGCGACGCTCTCCGACGTTACGGCCAAGCTGCTCGAACGCTACGACTCGCGTCGTGGCGCGTTGCCGGGCAGCCTCACCCGGCGCGACGCGGCGGCGTCGTCGTTTCGGATCGCAGGCCTGCCCAGCGTTCGCGACGAGGCGTGGCGCCACACGAGCCTTCGATTGATCGGCGACATCATCGGCCGGGCGCCGTCGCAAGCGGGAACGGTGTCCAATCTTCTGGATCGTCTTCCGGGGGTCGATGGTGGACGCGTGGTCGCCATCGATGGCCAGGTGCGGGACGACCTTCTGCGGCAGCCCGACGGCGTTCGCATTTACCGGCTGGCGGATCGCCCGGACATCGCGCTGGATCGGCCAGCCTCACGTCAGCTGACCGATCTGAATGCGATGCTGGCCGAGGACGGCGCAGTCATTGAGGTGGCGGCGGGCGTCGATGCCGGCGTACTGGTGCTTGCGTCCCTGGCGACCGGCAGCGTTGACGCGTTCCACCCTCGCTATGTCGTTCGCCTTGGCGAGGGTGCTCGTCTGAGCCTGCTGGAGTTCGACGTCGGCACCGGCAACTACCTGCACAATGCCGCCCTGGCGGTCACAGTCGGCCGGGGCGCAACGTTCCTGCATGCCAGAGTCCAGAATGAGTCGCGCACCGCCGCGAGCATAGCGACCATCGATCTCGACCTTGCCGCATCGGGCGTGGCCAACAGCTTCACGCTGAATGTCGGCGCGCAGCTTGCGCGCGCCGAGACCCATGTCCGGATCGTCGGCGAGGGCGCGACCGCGCATCTGAATGCGGTGCAGTTGCTTTCGGGTCGCCAGCATGGTGACGTCACGACCGTGGTTCGGCACGAGGCGCCGGACTGTGCATCGCGCCAGACGGTCAAGAACGTGGTGACCGGGCATGCGCGCGCGGTATTTCAAGGCAAGATCGAGGTGGCGCGGGCCGCGCAGAAGACCGACGCATATCAGATGAACCAGTCCCTGCTGCTGTCGCCGGATGCGGAGGCGGACAGCAAGCCGCAACTGGAAATCTACGCCGACGACGTGAAGTGCAGCCACGGCGCGACCGTCGGAGAACTGGATGCCGAGCAGTTGTTCTATCTGCGCAGCCGGGGACTGCCGCTGCCGGAGGCGCGGAGATTGCTGACAGAAGCGTTCATCTCGGGCGCTCTCGAGGAGATCGACGACGTTCGGCTGCGCGCGCCCATCGAAGCAGCTGTCGCCGCGACGTGGGCAGAGTGGCAGCAATGAACGCGATCACCCGCGGTGCTCCATTCGATGTCAACGACATCAGGCGGGCCTTCCCGATCCTCACCCAGCGGGTCAGGGGGAAGCCGCTCGTGTATCTCGACAGCGCCGCGTCCGCCCAGAAGCCGCGCATCGTGATCGATACGATGCGCGACGTTATGGAGACGCAGTACGCCAACGTCCATCGTGGCCTGCACTGGATGAGCGAACGTACGACCGAGGCATATGAGGCCGTGCGGGACGAGGTCGCATCGCTCATCGGCGCGGCGAGCCGGGAGGAGATCGTCTTCACGCGCAACAGCACGGAGGCGATCAACCTCGTCGCTCACAGCTTTGGACGCGCGTTCCTGCGCAGCGGCGACGCGGTGCTGATCAGTGAGATGGAGCACCACGCCAACATCGTGCCGTGGCAGATGCTGCGGGATGATCGTGGCATCGAGTTGCGGGTCGCGCGCATAACCGACGCCGGCGAACTCGATATGGAGTCGTTGGAGGGTCTTCTGCGTGATGGCCGGGTGAAGCTCGTCGCGGTCACGCATATGAGCAACGTCCTGGGCAGCTACACGCCAGCTGAGCGGATCGCGGCTCTGGCGCATGCCCATGGCGCCCGGGTGCTGTTCGACGGTTCGCAGGCGGCGGTTCACCGGCGCATCGACGTGCAGTCGATTGACGCCGACTTTTACGTGTTCACGGGCCATAAGCTCTACGGCCCGACCGGTGTGGGGGTCCTGTGGGCGCGACGTGACCTGCTCGAGGAGATGCCGCCGTTCCTGGGTGGCGGCGACATGATCTCCTCGGTGTCGTTCGAGCGGAGCACGTGGGCCGAGGTTCCCCACAAGTTCGAGGCGGGAACGCCGGCCATCATCGAAGTGATCGGCCTCGGTGCGGCCGTCCGCTTCGTCAACGGCATCGGCTTCGATGCCATCGCGGCGCACGAGGCTTCTCTGACTGACCACGCGCTCGCGCGGCTCTCGGCGATTCCCGGGGTGCGCGTGCTTGGTTCGGCGCAGGATCGTGGCGGCGTGGTCAGCTTCGTGGTCGACCGCGCGCATGCGCATGACGTCGCTACGCTGCTTGATCGCGGCGGCATCGCCGTCAGGGCGGGCCAACACTGTGCGGAGCCGCTCATACGGCGCCTGGGCCTCGACAGTACTGTGCGCGCGAGCTTCGGTGTCTATACGACACTCGGCGAGATCGACGAGCTTGCCCAGGCGCTCAAGCGCGTCAGAGAGTTCTTCGCGTGAGTGCGGCGGCATTCGACGATGTGCGGGACCTCTATCAAGAGATCATTCTTGATAGAGGGCGTCACCCTCGCCACGGCCGCCCGCTGGAGGAGTTCGATGGGCGCGCCAAGGGCGACAATCCGATGTGCGGCGACCGGGTCGAGGTCTACGTTCGGCGTTCAGACGACGGCAGGCTTGCCGCGGTCGGATTTGCCGCACGTGGCTGCGCCATCAGCATCGCATCGGCCGATCTGATGGCGGACGCACTCGTTGGTCATACAAGAGACGGAGTGGGCGAATTGTTCGAGCGCTTCTCGGAACTGGTCCGCACGGGAGAGTGCTCAGTATGCTCGGAAGCGCTGAACGGGTTGATCCCGCTCGGCGGCGTGCACAACTACCCGTCCCGGGTGAAATGCGCGATACTCCCGTGGCACGCGCTCATCGCGGCGCTCGACAACCGTGGCGAGGTGTCGAGTGAGTGACGGAGATCGCATGACGTCCGCAGGTACCGAGGCCTGGACGCCTGATGCGTCCGGCGTGCCCAAGTTGGACGAAGACGCGCTGATCGCGGCCATCGCGACCGTCTACGACCCGGAAATCCCGGTGAACATCTACGACCTGGGCCTGATCTACGCGGTCGAGATCAACGACGAGAACGCCGTGAAGGTCGAGATGACACTGACCGCACCAGGATGCCCGAGCGCGCAGGAGTTGCCGGTGCAGGTACACGACGCGCTGATGGCGGTGCCTGGCGTATCCTCGGTCGATGTCGAGACGGTCTGGGATCCGCCTTGGGATCCGTCTCGGATGACGGAAGAGGCGCGACTTCAGCTGAACATGTTTTGACGACGAGAGCCCGTGAGATGTCGACGGTGAAGACCCGGACCCTGCCGCCCTTGATGCGACTGACTGACGTGGCTGCCGAACGGCTGCGCGCTCTCTACGAGCGCGACAACAGCGGGAGAAAGCTGCGCGTGAGCGTAGCGCAGAAGGGGTGCTCGGGCCTTACTTACGATCTGAGTTGGGTCGATGCGCCGGCGGCCACCGACGAGGTCGTTACGGACAACGGCGTGACGGTCCTGATCGACCGCAAGGCATCGCTGTTCCTGATCGGCTCGGTGATGGACTTTCAGACGAGCCGGTTGACGTCGGGCTTCACGTTCGCCAATCCCAACGAGAAAGGCCGTTGCGGCTGCGGTGAGAGCTTCCACGTCTGACTGGGTTGTAGCCGGCGTATCGTCCTACTCAGGCGCTCCGAAGGCGGAAAGGCCGGTTTGCGCGCGCCCCAGAATCAGCGCGTGAACATCGTGGGTGCCCTCGTACGTGTTGACGGCCTCGAGGTTCAGCACGTGGCGAATCACATGATACTCGTCGGCAATTCCGTTTCCGCCGTGCATGTCGCGTGCGGTGCGCGCGATATCCAGCGCCTTTCCGCACGAGTTGCGTTTGCAAAGTGAGATCGCCTCGGGCGCCGCCGCATGTTCGTCCATGAGGCGTCCGAGGCGGAGCACGCTTTGCAGCGCGAGGGTGATTTCGGTCTGCATGTCCGCGAGCTTGCGCTGGATCAGCTGTGTCGCGGCGAGGGGACGTCCGAACATCTTGCGCTCGAGGGTATAGCTACGAGCGGCATGCCATGAGAACTCGGCGGCGCCGATGGCGCCCCACGCGATCCCGTACCGCGCATTGTTGAGACAAGAGAACGGGCCGCGTAAGCCTTTGACGCCCGGCAGCAGGTTCTCTGACGGCACGAAAACATCCTGCATCATGATCATGCCGGTCGTGCTGGCACGCAGGCTGAACTTCCCCTCGATCTTCGGTGCGGTCAGCCCGGGCATATCGCGCTGGAGAATGAAGCCTCGGATGATGCCATCGTCATCCTTTGCCCAAACGACGAACACGTCGGCGATCGGACTGTTGGTGATCCACGTCTTGGAACCGTTCAGCACGAAGCCGCCATCCACGCGCCGCGCGCGCGTACGCATCGACGAGGGGTCGGAGCCGGCATCGGGCTCTGTCAACCCGAAGCAGCCGACCCACTCCCCGGTTCGCAGCCGTGGCAGGTACTTCTGCTTCTGTTCATCCGAGCCGAAGGCGTGGATCGGGAACATGACCAGGGACGACTGAACCGAGAAGGCACTGCGATAGCCGCTGTCGACGCGTTCGACTTCGCGTGCGATCAATCCATAGCTGACGTAGTTGACACCGGAGCAGCCAAATCCTTCGAGGGTGGCGCCAAGGAAGCCCATCTCCCCCATCTCGTTCATGATCTCGCGGTCGAACTGCTCATGCCGAAAGGCGCGAGTGACACGTGGAAAGAGACGTTCCTGACAGTAGGCGTGCGCTGCGTCGCGGATCGCACGCTCTTCTGCGGTCAGTTGGTCGTCCAGTCGCAGGGGATCAGCCCATTCGAATGGGCCGAACGCGCCGGGGCGCCGCGTTTCCGCGACTTTCGTAACATCGTTCATGTGTCGCTTCCCCTTTCTTCGCTGGTTGCGTCCGTCTCGAGTCGGAGCCCGTGTTCGATCCGCACAGGCTTCAGGCTGCGGCGCGGCGCCGTCATGAAGGCGGGCGTATCGGTGCCGAATCCGAGAGTTGGAGCGTTCTGATGAACGACAGGATGGCCGCTGGCGTGAGGAGCAGTCGTCTGCTTGGCACTCGGCGAGCTTACGCGACTAACGGGACGGTCAGGCGCCTTCGTGCGCTCCGGTCGAGCCTTCTCCTCGGCAGTTACCGATTTCCGGCTGCCCGCATTCTTATCCCGGCCGCGCCGCCCACGTCGGTCGCTTTCAGCCCAGACAACCGGATCGAGGCCCTCGACGACAGTGATTGGTATAGCCTTGCCGACCAGCGCTTCGATCGCCTTGACCGATCCGTGGTCTTCCGGCGTCGCGATCGTGTATGCGTGACCCTCAAGCCCGGCTCGGCCCGTGCGACCGATCCTGTGAACGTAGTCTTCGGCGTGATGCGGCACGTCGAAGTTGAAGACGTGTGAGAGGCCGCTGATGTCGAGTCCGCGGGCGGCGACGTCACTGCAGACCAGCAGCTGGATCTCCCCGGCCTTGAATCGATCGAGAGTGGCAAAGCGAGTGCTTTGCGGCATATCCCCATGCAACGCACCGACACCGAACCGATGCCGGGTGAGTGATTTGTGGAGAGTGTCGACGTCGCGCTTTCGGTTGCAGAAAATGAGCGCGTTCTGCACGTTTTCGTTTCGGATCAGGCGTCGCAGGGCCTCCCGTTTGTCATGCTCATCCACGAGCACAAGTGCTTCCTTGATGGTTGTGGCGACCGAAGCAGGCCGGCTGACAGCGATCTCTTTAGGGTTTTGCAGGAAGCGATCCGCCAGCTTGCGGATCTCCGGTGCCATCGTCGCACTGAAAAACAACGTCTGACGCGTTCTCGGCAACAGCGAGACGATCCGTTCGACATCGGGGATGAACCCCATGTCGAGCATCCTGTCAGCTTCATCGATCACCAGGACGCGTGTGTCTGACAGGAGGATGCCGCCTCGCTCGATGAGGTCGAGCAGCCTACCGGGTGTGGCGATCAGCACGTCCGCCCCGCGCAGCAGTGCCTCCTTCTGGTCGGCCATGCTGTCGCCGCCGATGATCAGCGCGTGGGACAGCTTCAGATGTCGGCCGTAGCTCTGGAAGCTCTCCGCGACCTGAAGCGCCAACTCTCTGGTCGGCTCCAGGATCAGCGATCGCGGCATACGCGCGCGTGCCCGCGAACCCGCCAAGATATCGAGCATTGGCAGAGTGAAGCCAGCCGTCTTTCCGGTTCCAGTCTGCGCCGTTCCGAGAACGTCACGTCCCATCAAAATGAACGGGATGGCTTGAGCCTGGATCGGGGTCGGCGTGCGATAGCCGATGTCGCTGATCGCCTGCAGCACGGCATCCGATAGGCCCAGGTCTTGAAAACCGATCGACGTTTCGGGCAATTCCGATGCGGAATGCACAGCGCTGGAACCGTCTTCCTGACACGCGGGTAACATCTCGCGCGTGTCGCTAACCGCGGCAATGATCTTCGTCTGAGTCAATTTCAGTGTAACTCACGTTGTCGCGCGGCCCGGAAGGCCGTTTCGCCCCGAAGGGAGCCTGCGTCCCTGCATCGGTTTCGACGCAGATATCGAATCCGTGGGAAAGAAAGTCAAGAAGCTGCGATGTATTTTCAGGATTGCTGGTGGAACACGAGTTGCAACTCGTGAACTACCTCGGCACGTGCCAATCGAACAGGCGACGTTCGAAATAGAGAATGTCAGAGCGTGCCAAGCTCAGAAGTCATGTGAGCACCCGATCAGCAGAAGCAGCCACTATCTTGTGGCGTGAGCAAATCCGGGAGCTTTGGTATGGGTGGGCGCCGCGATCATTCCAACTTGCATTCTCGTGAGGAGGCGGTGGTGAGGCTCGAACCGCTACCGTAGCGCTGGGGGGCCCAGGACACGTACGAGCGAATCATAACCGAGGTGCTTTCGTGGTGGGGCATCAGAGATGGTGAAGCGCTTCACTGCCAATTAAGTCCAATGGTGCCAGTCTCCCGATGTTGGCTGGCGCCGCCCCAATGCCGGACCAGCCGACTGGGCTCCGCCCATGTCACCCGGACCTTCTCCTTGCGGCCCGGCAATGCCGGGCCGCTTTTTTCGGGCAGTTAGTTCCGCGAGACTGCCGCAGGCTAACCGCCGGCGCCCGGGGTTCTTATCGCGAGGAGTATCGGGTTGGCCCGATATGAGTCGAGCGATCGTCCGGGGCTCGCACCCCCTCCGAGAGCAATAATCCGTGGGGGGCGCGACCTGGACAGCGGGGTCATCGCTTCGATCGGTGCCATCGAGGGGAAAGGATGGGGCGGTAGCGTCGCCGACCATGCGGCGGCGAGTTGCCACGACATGCTCGGCGCAGGATTACTCTGTTGGAATGGCTCCTTTGTCCAAACGGCGAATACCTTTTGCTGGTATTCAGCGCCCAGATCAGGGGTGAACGAGTGGTAAGCCGCTGCCGCTTTGGTCCAATCGCCGGTTTGAGAGAATAGCTCGTTGAGGAATTGTGCCGCGTAGTCCGCGTTCGACGCTGGATCTAAGGCCGCGTCGAGGGTTGGGAAGGCCGTCGGGTGATGCATCAAGTTGACTTGCAGGCAGCCGACATCGATCGAGCGTAAACCCCGCGCCTGAAGAGCTTTGACCGTGGCTATCGCGTCGGCTGATGTCTCAAAAATATAACCCCGTCCCTCCGCGTTGATCGTCCAGGGCCACGGAGTGAAGGCGCCGGACTTCGGGTCCCGGCGCCCGCTCTCGACCTGGGCTATGGCCGCGAGCAGGCCCCGGGGAATGCCGTGGCTTTGTTCCGCCACTCCGATCGCCGTCACGCATCGGCTCCCCGGATCTTCATCGCCCCACGCCGGCACCCCGGACGCAACCAGGAGTAATCCAAGAAGGATGTATTTCAATCGGGGGTTCATGTGGCCGATATGCCTCATAACGCCGATTGTGTCTTGTCTCGAAAACATTAACGGCTGGTTCAGGGGGCCTAACCCCCAACGGAGCTTGCCAAAGCGCGTGCACCGACATAAATTGTGCGCCGCAGCAACGCCCTAGGGCAGAGCTGCTTCTTGGACGTTTCCTCCCTAAACTTGGCGGCGCGAAAGCGCCGCCTTTCTTTTTACCGCAGCCCAGCGGCTGCACCGACCAACCCGGTGATGACGGTATTCAAGCTGGTCTGTAGCTTTGAAAACTGGGGGGTCGGCTGCAGGGTCTTCTCGTCCATATAAAGCCCGCGCGCCACCTCTAACTGGACCGTGTGAATTAGCCGCCGTGGCTGGCCGTAATGTGTCGTGATGTAGCCGCCCGCGAACGGCGAATTTCGCGTGACCCGATAGCCCAGCCCGCCAAGGCAGGCCTCTAGCGCACCCGTCACGCTTGGTGCGCAGCTCGTCCCGTGGGCGTCCCCGATAATGAAGTGCGGCGCGCACGACCCGGCCGATGATGTCGGCATCGAGTGGCAGTCCACGATCAGGCACACGCCGAACGTCGCCTTCGTCAGCCTCGCCAGGCGCTGCAATTCGAGATGGAACGGAATCCAGCAGCTCGCGATCCGCTCTCGCGCCTCCGGAAATGCCAACTTCCGCCGGTAGATCGGCTCATTGTTTGCGACCACGCGGGCGATCGTCCCTAGGCCGGCTTGAACTCTGGGACTTTCTGAATTTACCCAATTCGGGAGTGGTTCCAGGAACATCTCAGGATCCAGTTCCCAGGCTTCCCGGTTTGCGTCGCAGAACGAGCGCGGGAAACAAGCCGCAAGCAGCGGAGCGCCCGTCAATGATGCCGCTGAGAAAAGCTCATCCACAAAACAGTCCTCGCTTCGACGCAGCCCGTGCAGGTCGAGCCGAGTGGACGAAATGAACTCGGGACTGTAGTTGCGGCCGGAATGCGGGGACGTAAACACGACCGGCGAGGTCTGCGTCTCGGGCGCTTGGACGCGGAACGGTGGGTTCTCTGGCGCTTGCCGGAGCGTGCTGGCAGCGTCTGTTCGCTTCAAGCGCGGCCACGATCAGAGTTGTCAGCGCTTGCCCATCGACCGTGCCAGAGATAGAACGCGCGGCCTCGGGCGCGTAGCTCAGCGGGAGAGCACCACCTTGACACGGTGGGGGTCAGAGGTTCGATCCCTCTCGCGCCCACCAGAGGCTGGTAAAGCAGCGGCCGATCAGATGTCGAGGTCGCGCACGTGACCGGCATGTTCCTGTATGACCTGGAATCTCAGTTCCGGACGTCGGCCCATCAGACTTTCGACGATGCTGTTGGTCAAGGCGCGTTCGTCTGCTGGTGCCACAACCCGAAGTAGGATTCGCCGACCAGGCCGCATCGTGGTGTCGCGCAGAACATCGGGGGGCATTTCACCCAGCCCCTTGAACCGGCTTATCTCGACCTTCGAGCTGCCGCCGAACACATCCCGGATGATTCGATCACGATCCCCCTCGTTCATCGCGTAGGCTGACCGGCTGCCTTGGCTCAGTCTGTAGAGCGGGGGTCTCGCGAGGTAGATGTCTCCTCCGCGCACCAAGTCAGGCAACTCTCGGAAGAAAAAGGTCAGCAGCAGGGACGCGATGTGCGCGCCATCGACGTCGGCGTCGGTCATGATCACGACACGGCCGTAGCGAAGCTTCGACCTGTCGAATCGCGCACCGGTGCCGCAGCCGAGCGCCTCCATCAACGCGTGGAGTTCCTGGTTCGCGCGCAACTTGTCGGCCGATGCACTGGCCACGTTCAGGACCTTGCCTCGCAAAGGCAGCACCGCCTGCGTTTCACGGTCGCGTGCCTGCTTGGCGGAGCCGCCGGCGCTGTCGCCTTCGACGATGAAGATTTCCGTTCGTGTTGTGTCCTCGCTTGCACAGTCGGTGAGTTTGCCAGGGAGGCGAAGCTTGCGGCTGGCAGATTTGCGAGGCGTGTCCTTCGCAGTGCGCCGTCGCAGGCGGTCCTCCGCCCGATCGATCGTGAAAGCGAGGAGGTTATCGGCCGCGATCGGGTCGGCCGCGAGCCAGTGGTCGAACGGGTGGCGGAGTGCCTGCTCGACGAATCGATTGGCTTCTGGGGTGGTTAGCCGGCTTTTCGTTTGCCCCTGAAATTGAGGCTCGCGCAGGAAGACCGAAAGTTTGCACGCGAGCGGCGAGATCACGTCTTCGGCGGTGATCTGGGCTGACCGGCGGTTTCCGCGATGCTCGCCCCACGCGCGCAATCCGCGCGTAAGCGCCGCACGCAAGCCTGCTTCATGGGTGCCGCCATCCGGCGTCGGAACCGTGTTGCAGTAAGAGTGGATGAAACCGTCACCGGACTCCAGCCAAGTCGCAGCCCATTCCATTCGTCCCGCCGGTTGCCCGTCGGTTCCCGATCCCAACTCGGTCTCGCCAAACCAGATCGATGGCAGGACCGTGGGGTGATCCGAGATGGTCTCGGCGAGGCTGTCGCGGAGGCCCCCTGGAAATTGCAACAGCGTTTCAGCCGGGATGTCGCCGGACTCAGTCGGCAACAGGCTTGGGTCGCACTTCCAGCGGATCTGTACTCCGCGGAACAAATACGCCTTTGAGCGACAGAGTGAATACAGGCGTGAAGGCGCGAAGCGAGCCGAGCCGAATATCTGTGGATCCGGCTTGAATCGGACCGTCGTCCCGCGCCGGTTGCTGATGGTTCCATTGTTCACTACGCCTGTGACGGGTTTGCCTCGCACATAACGTTGCGTCCAAAGCTGACGGTCTCGTACAACTTCGACCTCGAGGAATTCCGATAACGCATTGACGACGGAACTGCCGACGCCGTGCAAGCCACCTGACGTCGTATAAGCGCTTCCACCGAATTTCCCTCCCGAGTGCAAGGTGGTCAGAATGACCTCGAGCGCGCTCTTGCCCTTGAACTTGGGGTGCGGCTCGACCGGGATGCCTCGGCCGTTGTCTTTGATGACGAGCGTGTTTCCGGGTTCCAGTTCGACTTCGATCCTGCTGGCGTGGCCTGCAACGGCCTCGTCCATCGCATTGTCGAGGATTTCCGCGGCAAGATGGTGCAAGGCGGTGTCGTCGGTGCCCCCGACATACATGCCGGGGCGGCGCCGGACGGGATCAAGTCCTTCCAGCACTTCGATATCGGCTGAAGAGTAACGCCCGGCACTGCTACCCGCCTTGTTGGCCGCGCCCGAGTTCGTCATCGCGGCGCGGTCGTCAGGATAGAGGGCCTGCGTAACTCAGACCGATGTTCGGTTACAATCCAGTCAGCCGTCATGATCCTCACGTTTAGATTTTCGCTTTATAGCTTGGCGCTATGCGGCTGATTCGGTAAGCCTGCTACTGTCGGCACACTCGGGGTTAGCCGAATCGCATGGCGCGTTCTTGATGACAGGCACAATGTCGATGGATAGCACGTTCACCACAGCGCTTCGAGTTTCGGGGCAGCTGAAGCTGACCATAGCGGAAGCTTTTGCAGGGACGGCCGACCTGATTGTTGATGCATGCGTACGCTCGTTGGTGGCCGGCGGCAAACTGATGTTTTGCGGCAATGGCGGTTCTGCAAGTGACTCTCAGCACTTGGCGGCGGAATTGCTTGTTCGCCTGCGCACGGAGGTCAATCGGCGGCCGCTCGCAGCCGTGGCGCTCACCCTCGACCCTACGGTGCTGACGGCGGGTGGGAACGACTTCGGGTTCGAGTCTATCTTCGAGCGGCCGCTACGTGCCTTGGGCGTGCGGGGTGATGTCCTGTTTGGCCTGACGACGTCCGGTCGATCCGTCAACGTGCTTCGCGCTCTTCAGGCGGCCCGCGGGATGGGCATAACGACAATCGGACTGCTTGGCGCCACAGGACAACCGGCATCCCAGCATTGTGACCAGTCGATTATTGTTCCCTCAAACGACACTGCCCGGATCCAAGAGTGTCACATCACTATTGGTCATGCGATCATTCAGATGATCGAAGATCATCTCCTAGCAGGCTCCTTTTTAGCTGCGGAAGAAAGATGACCACCCTTGTCACCGGGGCAGCGGGGTTTATAGGCTTTCACGTCACAAAGGCACTCCTCGGGCATGGGGATCAAGTAATTGGAATAGACGACTGTAATCCATATTACGACACGCGGCTCAAGCGTGCTCGCCTCGACCAGCTGACGTCTTGCTCCAATTTCGTCTTCCATGAGGGGGACATCGCTGATCCGACCGTTCTCGAAGGCATTGTGTCGGCGGCATCCGATGTCACGCGTGTTGTTCACCTCGCAGCTCAAGCGGGAGTGCGCTATTCGCTCAGCAATCCGTTCTCTTATGTGCAAGCGAACGTTCAAGGCCACCTTGCTGTAATCGAGGCGGCTCGACGCCTGCCGGATTGCCGGCACGTCGTCTATGCGAGTTCTTCTTCAGTCTATGGCGACAATGCTGTGCCGTTCTTCGAAGGCGACAGAGTCGACCAGCCGCGATCGGTATACGCTGCAACCAAGCGCAGTGGTGAGTTGATCAGCGAAGTGTACGCTTACCTATACGGGTTGCCCCAAACCGGGCTTCGTCTGTTCACGGTATACGGCCCTTGGGGACGGCCTGACATGGCATACTTCGGCTTCGCCGATGCCATCATGCTGGGGCGGCCGATCACGTTGTTCGACGGCGTGTTTCGCGATTTCACGTACATCCGGGACGCGGTGGAGGGCATCATCGCGGTTCTCGCGTCACCGCCGGGTGGAGCGCAGCCGCATAGAGTGCTGAACCTCGGCAACAGCCACCCGCTGCCGGTCACCGATCTCATTCGATTGCTTGAAGATGGGCTTGGGAAAAGGGCGATCATCCAGTTCTCGGAGCGGCCGAAAGCCGACGTTCGGCAAACCTACGCCTCTACAGAGGCGATCGAGCAGCTCGCCGGCTTCCACGCTGCGACACAGCTTCCTGACGGAATTGCAGCCTTCATCGACTGGTACCGGCCCTGGTTCGAACGCAATGGCGTCTCGTCTGGCCAACCCTACGCGCAGCCGGGTTAAGCGGTGATCTTGATTCGCATCGGTGGTCGTCCTAGATTATGCGCTTACGCCTCGATGGTGGACCCTCTCCGGGGGCGCAGTTCTTTGACAATTGAATCGGTGATAAGGAAGGGATACGCGGCTGGCGCTGAGTGTTGTTTGGGGTGTTGTTGTTTGGTTGGCTTAGGGGCTTGCTGGATGACTGCTTTGGGCGATTTGGCGTGATGTGTCGTGTATCTTTGATGCGTTACGTAACGTTCAGGGTTGATCTGTGTTGATGTTGATGGGGTTTTTTGGCCTTGTTTG
>Ga0209656_10000534_pt1 | contig 25065 bp, 28 predicted proteins | sample BogFormECP12_OM2_FD_188239 | JGI IMG/M metagenome (GOLD analysis project Ga0209656, IMG submission 188239) | Bog forest soil microbial communities from Calvert Island, British Columbia, Canada - ECP12_OM2 (SPAdes) (version 2) | ecosystem: Environmental > Aquatic > Freshwater > Wetlands > Bog ...
GAAACTCACGTGTTCGGTTGGCTGGAAAACTGCGCGCCAGAATCCTACACCGACGAACAGATGGAGGAATTCGACCAGCTCATGGAGCCGTGGCTCGAAGACTACGAGCGCAAGCGATCGGCCGGCGGAAAGTAGCCGAGAACTCGGCACTCTCCAGGAATTCTACTATCCTCAAAAAAAACGGCCAGATCCGGATGGGTGCTTCATGGAAGTTCGCGACGCGAGTTAGGCGCTGCGCCGCCACGCTTCCACCTCCCGCAGGCGTTCGCAGTTCAGTGCGTTCGCTGGACCATGGCGTCAAGAACAGCCCGACTTACGACGTTGCACCGTTGAGATGCCGACCGCGAACCGATCGTGGCCAAGCCCGGTGCCTGTTGAAAGAAGACTTGCTGAACGCGGCAGCCTATCGGCGCCGCAGCAAGAACTCGCGCCCGACCTTCACCCTCGGCACGCCGTCGTACGCCACGATGTCCGCCGTCGCGAACGTCTCGCTCCAGACCTCGGGGAGGAAGCTGCCGGTGCCCACCACGTCGATCGGCGCCTTCGCGTCCGCCATCACCCGGCACTTGTCGACGCCGAAGCCGGACGACGCCACGATCCGCACTTTCGAATAGCCGGCCTCGTTCAACGCCTCGCGCATCCGCCAGATCGCCGCGGCGGACACGCCCGTCCCCACCAGGTACCGCAGCTCGGTCTCGCTGCGGTAGCGCCGGATCGCCCCCGGCGAGTGCCGCTCCAAGGCCGCGTAGCTCGCACCCGGATCGAGCCCCTCCAGGAACCGCCCGCCATGCGTGTCCAGCCGCACGGCCAACTTCCCTTCCGCCGCCAGATCTGGAAAGCGCGCGCACACCGCCAGCCCGTCGGTGATCTCGCGCCCGAAATAGTCGGTCAGCACCGTCAGCGGCTCGCCGGGGAACGTCTCGACGAACATCTCGGCCGCGCGGACGGTGGAGCCCGCGTAGCCGATCAGCGCGTGCGGCATCGTGCCGTAGCCGCGCGGCGCGCCGAACCAGTGCGCCGTCGCGTCGTTCGCGTTGCCGATGAAGCCCCGCGCGCCTTCCGCCTGCGCCGCACGGCTGCCGACCGAGGCGGCGTACGACATCATGTCCGCCATCTCGGCCCCGGCGCAGTGCCGCGCCTCCATAGCCAGGAACGACGCCTTCGGCAGCGCCGCGCACATCTGATACGCGTTGTGCGCCGCCACGCACGGCGGACCCAGCTTCTGCAGCGCGAGCGTCTCCAGGTCCGCGAGCTGCTCGAGGCTGCCGGTCACGTACACCAGCGGTTCGCCCGCGCCGACCCACGCGCCTTCGGGATGCGTCACATCGATGTCGAACGACGTGCCGCGCGCCAGCGCGACCTCGGCGAGCCAGTCCGTCATCAGACGCGGCGCGGAGACCACCGGGCGCCGCAGGAACATCGCATAGGTCGCACGCACGTCGCCGTAGCGCGCGACGATCGTGCGCGTGCGGGTGAAATAGGCGTCGGTGCGGCCGGCGATCTCCGACGCTATGCTGCGCCCCGGCGGACGGTCCCCTGGGCGATCCCCGGGGCGATCCCCGGGGCGATCACCGTCCGCCACCTGCCTACACCGCCGCGGCGACCAGCTGACGCTGCGGGTCGCGCCGCGCCTTCAGCTCCTCGGCCACCAGGAACGCCAGCTCCAGCGACTGCTCGGCGTTCAGCCGCGGATCGCAGAACGTCTCGTACCGCGCGCCGAGGTCGGCCTCGCTCAGCTGGTGTGCGCCGCCGATGCACTCGGTCACGTTGCGCCCCGTCATCTCCACGTGCACGCCGCCGGCGATCGTTCCCTCGGCCGCGTGAACGTCGAAGAAGCCGCGCACCTCCGACAGGATCGAGTCGAACCGCCGCGTCTTGACCTTCGACGGCATGGTGACGGTGTTGCCGTGCATCGGGTCGCACAGCCAGAGCAGCTTGCGGCCGTCGCGCCGCACCGCGCGCACCAGCGGCGGCAGCTTGTGCGCCACCTTGTCCGCCCCCATGCGCGCGATCAGCGTCAGCCGCCCCGGCTCGCCGCGCGGATCGAGGATGTCGATCAGCTTCAGCAGCTCCTGCGGCTCCATCGTCGGGCCCACCTTCAGGCCGATCGGGTTGCGGATGCCGCGCATGAACTCGACATGCGCGCCGTCCGGCTGCCGCGTGCGGTCGCCGATCCAGATGAAGTGCGCCGAGCAGCCGTACGGCTCGCCCGACGTGGAGTCGATGCGCGTCAGCGCCTGCTCGTACGGCAGCAGCAGCGCCTCATGGCTGACGTAGAAATCGGTCTCGCGCAGGTCCCGCGTCGTCGCGCTCGTCATGCCGCAGGCGGCCATGAACGCCAGCGTCTCGTCGATGCGCGAGGCGAGGTCGCGGTAGCGGCTGGCCAGCGGCGAGCGCTCGACGAAGCTCAGGTTCCAGCGGTGCACCTCGTGCAGGTCGGCATAGCCGCCCGACGCGAAGGCGCGCAGCAGGTTCAGCGTGCCGGCCGACTGGAAGTAGCCGAGCTCCATCCGCTGCGGATCGGGCACGCGCGCCTCGGGCGTGAACTCCGGCGCGTTGATGATGTCGCCGCGGTAGCTCGGCAGCGTGACGCCGTCGATGGTTTCGGCATCCGCGCTGCGCGGCTTGGCGAACTGCCCGGCCATGCGGCCGATCTTCACCACCGGCACGGTGGCGCCGAAGGTCAGCACCACCGCCATCTGCAGCAGCACGCGGAAGGTGTCGCGGATGATGTCGGCGGTGAAGTCGGCGAAGCTCTCGGCGCAGTCGCCGCCTTGCAGCACGAAGGCGCGGCCCTCCGCGGCCTGCGCCAGCGAGGCCTTCAGCCGGCGCGCCTCGCCCGCGAACACCAGCGGCGGATGCCGGCGCAGCCGCGCCTCCATGGCGGCGAGCTTCTCGGGGTCGGGATAGGCCGGCACCTGCTTGATTGGGCGGGTGCGCCAGGAATCGGGTGCCCAACCCTGTGTATAGGTCTCGCGGGCCATCGTCGCGGTCATCGAACTCCCCTCCGGGCCGGCGTATCGGGCCGGCCCTGACCGGTGTGTTATCGACCGAAACGCCGGGCGATGGCTACTCGGCCGCTTCGCGCCCCTGCCCGGCGCCCTCGCGGGTCGCCTCGGGGCGCATGTCGGCGACCCGGGTGCGGGTGCGCAGGGTGACGAACTCCTCGGCCGCGGTCGGGTGGATGCCGATCGTGCGGTCGAAATCGGCCTTCGTCGCACCCATCCCGATGGCGATCGCCAGCCCCTGCATGATCTCCGGCGCGTCCTCGCCCAGCATGTGCGCGCCGATCACCTTCTGGCTCGCCTGCTCGACGACCAGCTTCATCATCGTGCGCCGGTGGCGTCCGCTGATGGTGTGGCGCATCGGCGTGAACCGCGTCAGGTAGATATCCGCCGGCCCGTGCAGCGCCGCCTCCGCCTCCGTGAGCCCCACCGTCGCCAGCGGCGGCGAGGAGAACACGGCCGTCGGCACGTTTCGCAGCGAGACGGTGCGGGCGCGCTTGCCGAACAGCGTGTCGGCGAGCGCGTGGCCCTCGGCGGTCGCGACGGGCGTCAGGTTCAACCGGTCGGTGACGTCGCCGATGGCGTAGATGTTGTGCACGTTGGTGCGCAGCATGTCGTCGACCATGATCGCGCCGGCCGGATTGAGCGCGATGCCGGCGTGCTCCAGCCCGAGCCCCGCGGTCGCCGGCCGGCGGCCGGTGGCGAAGAACACCATGTCGGCGTCGATCGCATGGCCGTTGCGCAGCGTCAGGCGCTTCGCGGCGCCGTCCTGCGTCACGTGATGCGGCGCGCAGCCGGGATGCAGGCGGATGCCCTGGCTCGCCATCATGTCGGCGAGGCACGCGCGCAGGTCGTCGTCGAAGCCGCGCAGCAGCATCGGCTGGCGGTAGATCAGGTCCACCTCGGCGCCGAGGGCGTGGAAGATTCCGGCGAACTCGACGGCGATGTAGCCGCCGCCGACGATCGCGATCCGCTTCGGCATCGCGGGCAGGAAGAACGCGTCGTCCGAGACGATGCCGAGTTCGGCGCCCGGGATGTCCGGGCGCACGGGATGGCCACCGGTCGCGATCACGATGGTCTCGGCCGTGATTCGCTCGCCGGCGATATCGACCGTGTTGGCGTCAACGAGCGTGGCGCGCGCGTCGTAGATCGTCGCCCCGCAGCCGGTGAGCAGCTTGCGGTAGATGTCGTTCAGCCGTCTGATCTCGCGGTCCTTCGCCTCGATCAGCGTGCGCCAGTCGTGTGCGCCTTTCCGGATGTGCCAGCCGAAACCGGCCGCGTCGTCGGCCCAGGCGCCGTATTCGCCGGCCTGCACCAGCAGCTTCTTCGGCACGCAGCCGACGTTGACGCAGGTGCCGCCCCAGAAGCGTTCCTCCGCGATCGCCACGCGCGCGCCGTGCTGCGCCGCGATGCGCCCGCACCGCACCCCGGCCGACCCGCCGCCGATCACGAAGAGGTCGAAATCCATCGTCTTGCCCCGTCCCGAGGGGTCAGCATGTGGCACGGCGGCGGTCGGCGTCCAATCCGCTGCCCGTGGCGGCGCGGCAGGGTTGCGCTTAGCTATTGCCCGTATGGCCCGCGATGCCGACCTGTATGACCGGGATTTCGTCGCTTGGACGGAAGTTCAGGCCGCCAAACTGCGCGACGCGGCTGCCGCCCGGGTCGATCTGCCAATCGACTGGGAGAACGTGGCCGAGGAGATCGGGAGCCTGGGGAGGGACAACAAGCGCGAACTCGGGCGCCGTTTGGACAACATCGTCGAGCATCTGCTCAAGCTGCGTTGGTCACCCGACAAGCACCCCGCGTGGCGCGGCACGGTCATTCGCGAGCGGCATGAAGTCGAAATGCTGCTCGAGCAGAGCCCAAGTCTGCGCCGGCTGTTGCCCGACTTGGTAGCCGAGGCGCACCGTTCAGAGCAGGAGTTGGTCGTCGACGAACTGTCGGACCGCGGGGGGATCACACAGGCCGATGCCGCACGGCTCCGCGACGAACTATTCTCGCCCGATCAGATCCTTGAGAACTGGTGGCCGGAACGGGCTGCCGACAGCAGCCGCGACTAGCGTGCCCGCCTAGGCGCGGCGCTTCTTGGCCTGATCGACGAAGGCCCGCAGCGCCGCGTTGATCCGGGTCTGGTAGCCGGGTCCTTGCTGCTTGAACCACTCGACCAGATCGGTGTCGAGTCGCAACGACAGCAGCTTCTTCGGCCGCACCGGGACAGCGTTCAGATACCAATCCTTCGGGATATCCTTCCAGTCGGGATCGCTGGCGATGTCCTGCTCCAGCTCCTCCTCGGTCTTCGCGTCCACGCGCGCCCAGTCGGTCCGATCTTCGCCGCGAGCAATCATCGCCCGCAGCTCATCGGCCGTATACCGCCTGATATCTTTGGCTTTCTCCACGCCTAGCCCTCCGCATCGAAATAATGCGCACCTTGGTCGCTCGTCGTGTGAAGACCACCGTAACCAAGCTGCCCTGTGCCATGCCGATCGCCAGCCAACGATCCTCTCCGCTGACGCTCCTCGCCGGCTCGACCAGATGCGGATCGTCGAACAGCGTAACCGCACGGACGAAGTCGAAACCGTGCTTCGAGATGTTGGCGAGACACTTCGCCTCGTCCCATTCGAACTCCATTTCGTAGCTACGAAATGTAGATACAACGATCTGGGCTACAAGGCGAGGTCTGCCCGCGGCGGCGGTGTGCCCTATTGGGCAAACGCGAGCGCTTCCCGGTGTATGGCCACCCTCGGCACGCCGTCCGTGCCGATGATCCCGCGATACATCCCCGCACTGTTGAACGGCAGCACCGGGTCGCCCTCGCGCCCCACCGCGATCAGCCCGCCCGATCCGCGGGCTTTCGCAAGCTCGATCGCCATCGCCTCCGCGGCCTCCGCCAGCGTCGCCGCCGTGTAGCGCAGGCGCGCCGACAGTTCGTGCGCGGCGGCGTGGCGGATGAACACCTCGCCGTCGCCGGTGCAGGACACCGCGACCGTGTCGTCCGCCCAGGTGCCGGAGCCGAACACCGGCGTGTCGCCCACCCGCCCGGGCGCCTTGCCGGTCAGCCCGCCCGTCGAGGTCGCCGCGGCCAGTCCGCCCGACGCATCCCGCGCCACCGCGCCGACCGTTCCGTGCTTCGAATAGTCGTCGCGGTCGTCGGGCAGGCCCTTCTCCCGGCGCTCCATCTCGCGCCCGAGCGCGGCCTGCCGGTTTTCCGTCACGAAATAGCTTTCCGGCTCGAACGGCAGCCCGGCCGTGCATGCGAACCGCAGCGCGCCCTCGGCGACCAGCATCACGGGAGCGGCGTCCAGCACCGCACGCGCCACGCGCACCGGATTGCGCGGCCCGCAGATGCTGGCGACCGCGCCGGCTGCGCGGTCGGTCCCGCGCATCACGGCGGCGTCCATCTCCGGCCGCCCGTCGGTCGTCAGCACCGCGCCGCGCCCGGCGTTGAACAGCGGATTGTCCTCCAGCGCACACACCGCCGCCACCACGGCGTCCAGCGCGCCGCCGCCGCCGGCCAGCACCGCGTGCCCCGCGCGCAGCGCCGTCGCCAGTCCGGCATGGATCGCCGCCCGCAGCGCGGGGTCCTGCGCCGCTTCCGCCCGCACCCCCGCACCGCCGTGGATGGCGAGCACCGCCGTCACGCGCGCCGCCGCAGCATGTCCGCGAGCGCCGGGCGGACGTGGCCATGGCGGCCCTTCAACGCCTCGGCGGCCGCCATCGCGTCCATGATGCTCTCCTGCACCGCCTCGGCGGTCGCCTGGAACAGCCGGTCGATGCGCGTCTCGGCCACCACTCGGCGATCCAGGATGTCGCCGTCCGGCTCCTGCGGCATGCGGTTCGCCGTGGTGAACGCCACCGCCAGGTCGCCGCTGCCGTGGCCGAAGAACGAGCCGGTGGCGTTCACCACCGCAAAGGCCCGGCGCGCCATCCGGCGCAACTGGCGATGGCTCAGCGGCACATCCGTCGCGAGCACGATCGCCACCGACCCGGTCTCCGCCATGCGCTCCGTCTGCGGATCGACGCGCGTCCCGTCGGGCAGCCGCAGGTCGCCGGCGCGGCCGAAATTCGCCATCACCAGCGCGCCGAGGTGATACACCTCGTGATCGAGCAGAAGCCGGCGCGACGCCGAGCCGATCCCGCTCTTGAAGCCGTAGCAGCTCATGCCGGTGCCGGCGCCGACCGCGCCGAGCGCGAAATCCTCCGCGGCCGTCTCGATCGCCGCTTCGGCCGCCTCCTCGGTCACCGCCATCGCCTGGATGTCCGACAGGTAGCCGTCGTTGCACTCCATCACCACCGGATGCACCACCGGCCCCTGGCGCCCGATCTCCGGGTCGGCGCGGATGGCGCGGCGGATCAGCGCGTTCGCGCAGGTGCCGACGCTGAACGTGTTGGTCAGCAGCACCGGCGTCTCGATGACGCCGGCCTCGTTGACGAACTCCAGGCCGAGGCTGTTGCCGACGCCGTTGAACACGTCGACCGCCGCGACCGGCTTGTCCTGGAAGATGTCGCCGTCGTGCGGCAGCACCGCCGTCACGCCGGTATGCAGGTCGCCGCCGCGGATCGTCGTGTGGCCGACCAGCACGCCCGGCACGTCTGTGATGGTGTTCCGCTCCCCGATCGGCAGCGACCCGCACCCCAGACCGAGGCTGCGCGCGCGCCTGACCTCAAGCCTCGCGGTCATGCCGGCGTCCTCGCGGCCCTATCGAGTTCTGCGCGATCCACGCCCGGTCTCCTCCAACACGGCCGATCTAGACATGCAAACGCACGCCCCGCAAACGCCGCGCTGGACGGCACGCCCAAGTTTCGTCATTGTCCGGAAGAACAACCATAGGTTGCGGTCATGCGGCGCTGGCTGACGGTCCTGGCAGTCTCGGTGGCAGTGCTGATGCCGCTCGGCGCGACCGGCGTGCCGCCCCTGGTCGACTACCCCGATCACCTCGCGCGCATGCTGATCCTGTCGCGATTGCACGCCGAGCCGCCGATGGCGGATGTGTTCATGGCCGACTGGCGCTTCATCCCGAACCTCGCGATGGAGGCGGTCGTGCTGCCGCTTTCGCGGGTGCTGCCGCTGGAGGCCGCCGGGCGCGTGTTCATTGCCTTGGCGATGCTGCTGCCGGTCGCCGGCTGCGCGGCCCTGCATCGTGCCTTGCATCCGCGCGCGGCGACGACGCCCTGGCCGCTCGCCGCTTCGCTGCTCGCCTGCAATGCGACGGTGACGTTCGGTCTGCTCGGCTTCGCGGCCGGCATCGGCGCCGCGATGCTGTCGGCGTCACTCCTGCTGCCACGCCCGCGGCCGCTTCTGGCCGCGTTGCTCGGCATCGTCGTGTTCGCCTGTCACGCCGTTGCCTTCGCGTTGCTGGTCCTGCTGCTGGCCGGCGCGTTCGCCTGCCGCGGCACCTTCCGGCGCCAAGCGGCCGCCACGCTGGGTCCGCTCATGCTCGCGCCGCTCGCCCTGTTCGCCGCGTTCGGACCGCATGACGGCGGGCTCGACCTCGACGGCGCAGCCTCGGCGCTGCTGCAGTCCGGGCCGGGGCTGAAGGTGCGATTGCTATGGCTGTTCGCGCCGTTCGCCTCGCCCGGGGGCTGGCCGTATCTCGACCTGCCCGTCGGCGCGCTGTTCGTGGCCATCCTGCTCGCCGCCCGCCGCCGCCTGAACCTCGCGCCCGAGGTGCTTCCCGCGCTGGTGGCGCTGGCCGCGGCGTGGGCGATCCTGCCCGACCGCCTGCTGGGCAACGGGCTGATGTTCGAGCGCATGGCCTGGCCCGCTTCGCTGCTGCTGATCGCCGGCACCGACCCGCGCCTGCCGCGCCGCGCCGCCGTCGCGGCCGCCGCCGCGTGTGCCGCGCTGCTGCTGGTGCGCGGCGCGGTCGCGACCGAGGACTGGGCCGGGCAGGGCGCCCGCCTCGCCGACGTGCGAGCCGTGCTGTCGGGCGTGCCCGCGGGTGCGCGGGTGCTGGCCGTGCGCGACGGCGCCGATCCGTGGCAGGCGGACCCGGACGAGGGCCGCGCCTCGTGGGCGTTCCACAAGGCGGTGGCCTACGCGCGGCTGCCGGCGCTGGCGATCACCGAACGGGCCGCGTTCTGGCCCATGCTGTTCACCGAGCCCGGCAAGAGTCCGTTGCGCGCCCGGCCGCCCTACGCCGAACTCGCCCAGCACGACGGTCCGCTGCCGCTGACCAGCATGCTGTCCGGCCCGCCGCCCCGTCCGCTCGCTGCGTCCGAGACCGCCCAGCTCGCGGACTGGCGGCGCCGCTACGATTACGTGCTGCGTCTGCATCCGACCGGCGAGCTGTACGACACGTCGCTCGCCGAGCAGGCCCGCGCGCCGTTCGCCGTGCTGTACCGGGTCAGCCCGGTTCCGGCGCTCATGCTCGCCGCCGCGCCCGGAGCCGCCCCGCGCTGAAGCCGGGTCAGCCGAACAGGATGACCAGTCCGAAGACCACCACGGCCAGTGGCAGAATCACCACCGCGGTGAACAGCAACCCGTAGAACAGCCCGACGGCCGCCACCGCGATCGGCTTGGCCAGCCGTTGCCGCCACGTCAGGCCGGGTTCGCGCACCGAAAGCCGCGACATCATGCTCACCGGCACCGGCGCCGCGGTCACCGCGCCGCCAAGTCCCGGAGCCGTTCCATCGTGCTGCACGTGTGACATGGCCTGGTTCCTGGGCCGCCGCCTGTTCAGGGCCGATACACGCACCCTAGGACGGATGCGGTTTCCGATCGGTGAAGCAGTTCACTGCCCGCGCGCCGGCCGGGGAATTGGCAATCCCCTCCGCCGGGCCTAATGCCGGATCAGGGAGCGTCCAGCCATGCACGTCGCCACCAGTCCGGCCTTCAAGAAGAACGCCACCGCCGCCCTCGCCGACGCCAGGCTGCAGAAGGCGCTCGCCAACTCCCGCCCGCAGTTCATGGCGCGCCGCGGTGCCGCCGTCGCCGCCCTGCCGGAATTCGAGCGGCTGCGCGACATCGCCCGCGACATCAAGAACCACACGCTCGCCAACCTCGACTTCTACCTCGAGGCTTTCGCCGACAAGGTCGAGGCGGCCGGCGGCCACGTCCACTGGTGCGCCACCGCCGACGACGCGCGGGCGACGATCCTGACCATCTGCCGCAACGCGGGTGCCAGGACCGTCACCAAGGGCAAGTCGATGATCAGCGAGGAGATCGGCCTGAACGATCACCTCGAGGCCAACGGCATCCAGCCCGTCGAGACCGACCTCGGCGAATACATCATCCAGCTCCGCCACGAGCTGCCGAGCCACATCATCGCACCCGCCTTCCACCTCAACCGCGAGGACTGGGAGAAGCAGTTCCGCCTCTCCCACACCGACCTCGACCCGAACCGCGTCTTCCACGAACGCCGCGACATCCTGACCGAGGCGCGCAAGAAGCTGCGCGAAAAATTCCTTGCCGCCGATGTCGGCATCACCGGCGCCAACTTCCTGATCGCCGAGACCGGCAGCAGCGTCATCGTTACCAACGAAGGCAACGGCGACCTGACGCAGACGCTGCCCCGCGTCCACGTGGCACTCGCCAGCATCGAGAAATGCATCCCCACGCTGGAGGACTGCACCTCGCTGCTGCGCCTGCTCGCGCGCTCCGCCACCGGGCAGGAGATGTCGGTCTATACGACGTTCTCCACCGGCGCCCGCCGCCCCGGCGACCTCGACGGGCCGGAGGAGTACCACGTCGTCCTGCTCGACAACGGTCGCACGTCGATGCTCGGCAGCGAGTTCCAGGACATGCTCCGCTGCATCCGCTGCGCGGCCTGCATGAACCACTGCCCGGTCTATGGTGCGGTCGGCGGCCACGCCTATGGCTGGGTCTATCCCGGCCCGATGGGCGCGGTGCTGACGCCGTCGCTGATCGGCGTGCAGACCGCCGGCCAGCTGCCCAACGCCAGCACGTTCTGCGGCAAGTGCGAGAGCGTCTGCCCGGTGAAGATCCCGCTGCCCGGCCTGATGCGGCACTGGCGCGAGCGCGAGTTCGAGCGTCACCTCACGCCTGCCGCCGCGCGCTACGGCCTGTCCGCGTGGGCCTGGTTCGCGCGCCGCCCCTCCGCCTATCGCCTGTTGACCCGTGCGACGGCGGCATCGCTGCGCCTGCTCGGCGGCAAGAAGCACCGCATCCGCCGCCTGCCGCTGGCGAGCGGCTGGACGCAGGGCCGCGACATGCCGGCCCCCGAGGGCGACACCTTCTTCGTCCGCTACGCGCGCGAGCAGCGCGCACGGCTCAAGTAGATGCGCACTCCGATCACACCGTCATCGCGAGCCGAAGGCGTGGCGGGAAGCAACCCAGCGCGCACGGCTGCGCAAGTCATGCGTAATCCGTCATTGCGAGGAGCGCAGCGACGAAGCAACCCAGGGCCGTACGACAGACGGTTGTCACGCGACTCTGGGTTGCTTCGCTCCGCTCGCAATGACGATGACCGTAACACCGGAAACCACCTGTGATGCCCGACACCGACCCCGGCCAAACCCGCGGCGCGATGCTGAACGCCATCCGCCGCGGCCTGCGCCGCGGGCCGCTGCCGGCCGACCAGGCCGCGATGCTGCGCCGCCGCCTGGCCGAGCATCCGCGCCAGCTCATCCCCGCCCGCACCGCGCTGCCGCGCGACGGCCTGATCGCGTTGTTCGTCGCCCAGGTCGAGGCGGTGTTCGGCACCGTCGCCCACGCCGCCACGCTCGCCGACGTGCCGGGCCTCGTCGCCGACTATCTCGCCGCGCAGAACCTGCCGGCCGAGATCGTCATCGCGCCGCACGACGAACTCCGCGCCATCCCCTGGTCGGACCGGCCGATGCTCGCCGTGCGCGAGGGCCGCGCCTCGCCGACCGACGCCTCCTCGGTGCAGCACGGCTTCGCCGGCATCGCCGAGACCGGCACGCTGATGCTGCCCGCCGGACCCGACCGCCCGACCACGCTCAACCTGCTGCCGGACAACGCCATCGTGGTGCTGCGCGCGTCGCGGATCGTCGGCCCGTACGAGGACGCCTGGGACATGCTGCGCGTCCAATGGGGCGAGGGGGCGATGCCGCGCAACGTGATGCTCGTCACCGGCCCGTCGCGCTCGGCCGATATCGAGCAGGCGCTCGAACTCGGCGCCCACGGTCCGCGCCGCCTGCACATCGTCCTGGTCGACGACGACGCGGCGGTGCAGCGGTGATCCGATGCGCCCGGCCCGCAACCCGAGGCTGACCGACGCGGATCGCGACGCCTGGGCCGCCTATGCCCGCACCGTCCGCCCGCTTGCCGGCCGCGACGCGCCGCCGCCTGCCGCCGCTCAACCGCCGCCTGCGCCACCGGTCCCAACCGCTGCCCCCGCCCCGCGCCGCGCCGTCCAACGCCCGCCATCCGTGGATGTCGGCACGCATCCGCCCGGCGTGGACGCCGCCACCTGGACCCGCCTGCGCACCGGCCGGCTGTTGCCCGAGCGCGCCATCGACCTGCACGGCCGCACCGCGCAGGACGCGCACGACGCGCTGAACGTCTTCCTGCATCGCGCGCACGCCGACGGCGTGCGCTGTGTGGAGATCGTCACCGGCCACGGCGCCCGCACCGGCGGCGGCGTGATCCGCCGCGAGCTGCCGCTCTGGCTCAACCTGCCCGGCCTGCGTCCGCTGGTGCTGGCCGCCGCGCAGCCGCCGAACAACCCGGGTGCCACCCGCCTGCTGCTGCGGCGCGTGCGGGCGCGGTAGGCCGTTTCACTATCGCCACATTCGCCCGCTGGCTAAGGTGCCCTGCGGTCGGTCCTGATACCACCGTCTTCGCGAGCCGCCACTTGGCGGCGCGGCGACCCAGGGCCGCGTGACAGGGGCCTGACGCGCGGCCCTGGATTGCCACGGCGCCTCGCGCCTCGCAATGACGATTTTCCTCGACCCTCACCGCCTGCGGCTCCGGACCAAAGTCGGCCCGGGTGTGATCGCCCGTCCGCTTTTCCCCGTCATCGCCCGCTTTCCCCCGTCATGGTCCGCCTGCCAGACCGTGCGAAAACGGGGCGCTTGGCGTGGCAACGTGGACGGCGTTCAGTTCCGCCAGGGATCAGGCGAGCTTGCCGATCAGGCCCTGCCCGCCGAGCAGGTTGATCGCGCGGGTCAGGTTGTAGGCCGGCACCGCCAGTGCGGTTTCGGTGGCCGCTTTTGTGCGAACCCGTAGCAGGAAGCGGCCGCCCAGGCAGCGTTTGAGGCTGGCAAACGGGTGCTCGGCGGTCTGTCGTCGCAGCCGCATCAGCGAGCGCTCGGCGCGCGCGTTCATCCGTCTGCCGGCCGCCTCGTCGACGTGCCGATACACGTAACGACGCGTCGTCTGCGTGCAGTCCGCCTTCAGCGTACAGCCGCTGCAATCCTCCGCCCGGTAGCGCAGCGCGCGATCGCGGCCATGCGCGCCGTTGCGCAGCAGCCGACGGCCCGCCGGGCAGGTCAGCGTGTCGGTAGCCGGATCGTGCACGAAGCGATCGGCGGCGAAGAACGCCCCGGTCCGATTGACGCAGCGCGGCGACGGCGCCGCCGCCGCGATGCCCGCCGCCTCGCACGCCGCCGCCTGCGACGCGTTGGCATAGCCGGTGTCGGCCACCGCCGTCAGCGTCTCGGCCGCCAGCACGTCGCGTGCCGCGCACGCCATCGGCAACAGCTGGCGATTGTCGTTCGCATCCGTCGTCACCTCGTGGTGCACGACGACGTGGCTCTGCGGATCGACCGCGATCTGCACGTTGTACGACGGCGGCTTGGCGCCGCTGCCATGGCCCATTGGGCGAGCGTCGGGCTCGCCGAGCACGCCCAACTCGCGCGCCTCGCGCGTCATCGTCTCGGCCAGGCTTGCGAGCGCGTCGCGCCGCTCTGCCAGTGCCGCCAGCGTCGCCTCGATCTGCGCGCCGGCCGGCGCGTCCGGCTCGGCCGCGTCCTGCGCATCCATCTCCGCCAGATAGGCCGCGATCTCGGCGTCGATCTCGGCGCGCGCCGCCGACACCTCGGCCGCATTCATGATCTGCTTGCGGCTGGCGCAGGCGCGCAGCTTGCTGCCGTCGATCGCCACGATGTTGCCCGCCAGCAGCCCGGCCTCGCGCAGGGTCAGAACGAACGCGCGGCAGCAGCCGATGATCGCCGCGCCGTTGTCGCGCCGGAAATCGGCGATCGTCTTGAAGTCCGGCGCGCGCTTGGCCATCAGCCACATCAGCTCGACGTTGACGCGGCACTCCCGCTCCAGCCGGCGCGACGAGCGCACGCCGTTCAGATAGCCGTAGAGGTAGAGCCGCAGCAGGTCGCGCGGATCGTAGCCGGGCCGGCCGATGCCCGCCGGGACGGCGCGCACGAAACCCAGTGCCAGGATGTCGAGCGTGCCGACGAACGCCTCGATCACCCGCACCTGAGCATCGGCGGCGACGTAGTCCTCGACCCGCGACGGCAGCAGCATCGGCTGCCTCCGGTCCACCCCTTCGACGTAGCCCATCGGTTCCCACTCCAGCGAATCGTGCCACCACGATTCTCACCCGAATGCCGGAGTTTTCACACAGCCTGGAAGGCGGACCACGACGAGACCAAGGCATGACGATGAACAAGGTGGGCGCGAGCACACTCAGGCTGTAGCCGATCTAGATCACCGCGGGCGCGACGCCGACGGCCGCCTCGTCGGCGACGGGGATCTGCGGCTTGATGAAGAAGGTCGCGGCGACGCCCACCAGCAGCAGCGCGATCGAGCCGGCGAACGGCAGCGTCCAGTCGCCGGCGCGGTCGACGATCCAGCCGAACAGCAGCGGCGAGATGATCCCCGCCACCGCCGCGCCGGCGTTGACGAAGCCGCAGGCGGTGCCCGCGTAGCGCGGCGCCACGTCCATCGGCACCGCCCAGATCGGGCCGATCGTCAGCTCCAGCAGGAAGAAGGCGACGCCCAGGCTGACCGTGACGATCGTCAGGTCGCGCACCAGCAGCACCGGGATCAGCGCGAGCAGCGTGCCGAGGAAGCTCGCGGCGATGACGTTGCGCCGCGCCGCCTCGAGGTTGCCGGTGCGGCGCAGGATCCAGTCGCTGATAATGCCGCCCGAGGTGTCGCCGACGATGCCGGCGAAGAAGACCGCCGAGGCGAAGATCGCCGAGCTCTTGATGTTCATGTGGTAGTTGCGCAGGAAGAACGTCGGCAGCCAGGTGAAGAACAGCCAGCCGGTCCAGCCGTAGCAGAAATAGGACCAGGACGGCCGGCGCGATGCGGCGGATCAGCGGTCCCCAGGGTACGTGTCTGGCGGTCGGGTGCGTCGCCCCGTACGGCGGCAGCGCGGCCAGGTCCTGCGGCGTCATCGCCGGATGCGCGCCCGGATCGTCGCGGAAATACCACCACCACACGACGACCCACAGCGCGGTGACGCCGCCGAGCACGTAGAACGACGCGCGCCAGGAAAGCGCGGTGACCAGAAGTGCCACGATCGGCGGCGTCACCGCGTTGCCGAAGCGCGAGCAGGAGTGCGTGACGCCCTGCGCGAAGCCGCGCCGGCTCCTCGGCGTCCAGTTGGTCAGCGCGCGGCCGGCCGCGGGGAGCGTCGCGCCCTCGCCGATGCCGAGCAAAAAGCGCACGCACAGCAGTGCCGTGAGGCTGCCGATCAGGCCCGTGCAGATCGTCGTCGCGACCCAGACGATGCCGCAGACCAGCAGCGTGCGGCGCGAGCCGAGACGGTCGCTGACCCAGCCGCCGATCACCTGGAACAGCGCGTAGGAGTAGCCGAACGCGGCGAACACCAGCCCGAGCTCGGTATTGCTCAGCCCGAGCTCCTGCATGATCGGACTTGACGCCGTGGACAGGTTCACCCGGTCGACATAAAGCAGGAACGACATCGCCCCGAGCAGCACGAGCGTGTTGAGCGGCGCGCCGCCCCGGCGGTATCCGAACACGTGTGTTCCTCCCTCGATCGGCGGCGGGCATCTTGCGGCCCGGTCTGCCGGCGTCGTCGGCACGCGCAGCGTGGAACAGCGCGCGACCTGCGGCAACGTGGCCTATGGTTTGCTCGTCTTCGGCCGGACGCCGCCGAACGCCCCCTGGGGTCGCCATGTCCGACATCGCGCTGATCCTGTTCGACCTGAACGGCGTGCTCTACCGCTACGACCGGGACGCGCGGATCGCCCGTCTCGGCGTGCTGTCGGGCCAGCCGCCCGAGGCGGTCAAGGCCGCGATCTGGGACTCGGGCTTCGAGGATGCGGGAGACGCCGGCGCGTTCGGCGCGTCCGAGTATCTGCGCGGCTTCGGCCGATGCATGGGATACGATCTCAGCGAAACCGAGTGGCTGGACGCCCAGCTTGTCGCGGTCACGCCGATCGCGGAGTCGCTGGCGCTGCTGCACCGGCTGCGGCAAGGCGTGCAGTGCGCGGTGCTGACCAACAACAATCTGCTGGTACGGCGCCATTTCGCGACGCTGTATCCCGAGGTTGCCGCGCTGGTCGGCGAGCGTGCGTATGTCTCGGCCGAGTTCGGCGCACGCAAGCCGGAGCCGGAGGCGTATCGAAGCTGCCTCGCCAGGATCGGCGCGGAGCCGACGGCCACGCTGTTCATCGACGACAGCGCGGCCAATGTCGCCGGCGCCCGTGCGGCCGGGCTGCTCGGCTACGCGTATTCCGGCCCGGAGGAACTCGAATCGGAGCTTCTCGGGCGCGGGGTGCTGACGTGAACGGCTGGCGGTCGCCGGGATCTACTGCGTGGCTGTCCCGGGAGTGGTAACCTCCACTTCTTCGTTCGCTAGCGGGCCGGTCGCGAGATTGGCCCCGCCGTCTCCGGCGACGAGCGAGGTCGTCAGCTTGGTGACCGCGTAGCTGGCGCCGCTGCCGTCGCTCGTGAACGACCAGGTGAGTGTCATCAGGCAGTGCATCTCCGCGTTCTTGCGGACCAGTAGATAGACGATGTGCGTGTCGTCGATCGCGACCTTGTCGATCGTGCCAAGCTCGTCGGTCCACTGCCACTTCGGCGCGTCGGTCAGCCGCAGGGGAACGGGTTCGCCCGGCGACAGAGCAACCCATACGGGTACGATGTCTGCCATCGTGGCGAAGATCTTCGTGTACGATGCGCCGTTGGTGTAAGTAACGCTGCGGTTCGCCCGGCAGTTCTGCAGGAGGCACGCCTCCCAGCCGTCGATATCGCTGGCGGACGAATCGCCAGCGATGGTGACGGTCACGTGGACGCCGATGTTGCCGCTCCGCATGCCGTAATTGGTGGGTCCGCCCTCGCGGCGGCTTTGGTGTGCCGTAACCTCCGGCTGCTTCAGGGTGATCACCGGCTTGCTGCAGGTGAATGAGCACTCCGGAGTCTTGACCGGAGCCAACAGCGGCAAGCTTGTGCAATTCGCCTTGAAGGTCCTGAGAAACTGCTCGCGGAACTTTTCGACCCTTGGGTCTTCGAGCGAGCCCGGATCGAGGTCGCCGTTGGAATCGACGTCCGTGCTTAGATGATCCGCCAGCTTCGCCCTGCTCCACAGGTCCTTCAGATCCACCCCGCTCATCGCTTTCACGGCGTGCGTGTCTGAGAAAATGAAATTAAAATAGCCCGTGAAGACGGCATCGGCGTTTTGCTGGCGCTCCACCCGAGCTGTTGCGTCCGGTATTTCCTCTCTGAGTGACTGGAGCGCCGCTTTCGCGCCGCCGAGGTCGCCGCCTTCCACAGCGTCTAGAACGTCTTGCCGCCACGATTCGAGATCCTCCATCAGGTCCGGAGAGAGCGTCTTCTCGAGTTTTTCCAGTTCAGCGCGGAGCGCGTCCAATGGCTGCTCGGTCGATCCCGAACCGAGCGACAACTCGAAATCGACTTGCGCGAAAAACGCAGCCGTCACTGGGTCGTCCGGATCCTCCCCGAACGGAGCGAAAAACTCTGGAATCTCATCCAGCTGGGCCATATCGAAAGCGGGAGTCGGTGCCGGCGCGTCGTTCGGGACGGGCTTGTCGGACATCAGAGGTCTCCTCGTTGCCTGACTCAGTGCGCGGCGAGCTGGGCTTGTAGCTGTGTCAGCCCGTGCTCGAGCGTGCTGCGGAGGTCGGTCGGTATAGCAAACGGATTACGGTCCACGGCGCGGACGCGGGCGTCGCTCGCAAGACGCGCCAGGGCCTCGTCGACGGCCTTGGATGCGGCGGCCCGTGCCGCGTCCCGCGTCGACTCCGCCGCCCGGTCGAGGTCCATCCGCTTGGCGGCCAGAGGGACGTGGAAACCTTGCACCGTGTCCTCGATCTTGTCGGCAATTCTGCCAAGCGCCGGCACGCCGCTCTTGCGCAGCGTGTCATACAAGCGGGTGAGCTGCGCATCCGCGCGATCCTTCGCGTCCCGCCAGACCGACAAGGGCGAGCCAGTGCCGGAGCCATCGCTGCCTCGGGCCACCGGCGCGAACTGCACGCCAAGGACCCGGCCAACCCACTCGCGTTTTGCCTGTGCGTCATCCATCCCTGACTCCTTCGCTTGTCGCAGGACGAAGTGCGGTCGTCCGGCAATCGACGTCGTGTCCGGTTCGAGCGCCTTGGGCGTTCCGAAGAAGGCCGAGCTCCACCGCAGCGGGACCGCTCGGCAAGGATTACGTCGACGGCGCAGCGAGGGTCGGACGTTCACCTGTGCGAGAGGCAGTCCCGGTGCGATGCGCGTTGGCATGTCCGGCTGCTGCCGGTTCGCGCGTGTCCGGCTGGCCTGATGGTCGATGCGAGCCCGCGATTTTCCGCCCGCGCCGACCGGCCGCCGAACCTACCGCTCGCCGTCTGCCCCGCTGCCGTCGCGGGTGATGCCCGCGCGGGACGGCGCGTCCGAGTGCGGCCGCACCGTGCGGCTCATCGCCGCCACCTCCTCGTCGGAGGCGGGCGGCGGAGGCGGCTCGCGGCTGACGACCGCCTCGTTCAGCACCGCCTCGACCGCCTGCGGGTCGATGCGGTTGGCCTCGGCGAACAGCCGGTCGGCGGTTTCGCTGTCGCCCTCCGACTCGGCGCGCACCGCCTTCTCGGCCAGTGCCCGCGCGTTGGCGAACCGCTCGCCTTCGCCGTCCGTGCTGTTCTCGCGCATCGAGCGCCCCCGATTCCCCTGGTGATCTTGCCCGTGCCATCACAAGGCCGGGCCGAGCTTGGAGCGAAGCTTACCAGAGCAGAGGCATTTCGGGCAGACGTACTTGCCCGTCCCTGGCCTGTGCTCAGCGCGTCAGCTCCGATCCGGCGTCCTGCGCGAGCAACAAGGAGATCGGCGCGGCCAAGCCACAGAACACCGTGACGACGAGAAACGCCGTGCCGAAATCCGTCGTCGCTGGCTCCGTGTGGCGAGAGACGAACATTGCTACCTCGAGTGCCGCCGCGCCCGCGGTGATCCCGAGCGTCAGCGAGACCTGCTGCAAGGTCGAATACAGGCTGGTCGCCGCACTCATGCGCGCGCGGTCGGTCTCGGCATAGGCGATCGTGTTGTAGGCGGTGAACTGCAGCGAGCGGAAGAAGCCGCCGATCAGCAGCACCGCGTATATCGCTACCAACGGCCACGCGGGCCGGAAGAAGGCGGTCACGCTGAGCAGCGCGGTGGAGATCAGGCCGTTCCAGAACAGCACGCGGCGGAAGCCGAACACGCGCAGCGCCCGCGTGGCCACCGGCTTCATCACCAGTGCGCCGGCGGAGCTCGCGAAGGTGATCGCGCCGCTCTGTGCCGCCGACTCGCCGAAGCCCAGCTGCAGCATCAGCGGCAGCAGGAACGGGATGGCGCCGATGCCGACGCGGAACAGCGACCCGGCATAGACCGACACCGCGAAGGTGCGCAGCCGCATCAGGGTGAAATCGAGCAGCGGCGCCGCGGTGCGCCGGGCGTGCAGCCAGTAGAGGCCGACCGACGCGACCGCCGCCGCCAGCATCGCCGCGGTCGCCGGCCAGGAGACGACTCGCCCCGCCGTCTCGATGGCGAACATCAGGCAGGCCAGCGCGGTGCCCATCAGCACCAGCCCGATGAGGTCGAAGCGGCCGGGCGGGGGCTCGCGGATGTCGTCGACGAACAGCGTCACCAGCACGATGCCGAGCACGCCGATCGGCACGTTGATGTCGAAGATCCAGCGCCACGAGGCGTAGGTCGCGATGATGCCGCCGAGCGGCGGGCCGATCACCGGGCCGATCAGCGACGGGATCGTCAGCCACGCCATCGCGGCGACCAGCTCGTTCTTCGCCGCCGTGCGCAGCAGGACGAGCCGCCCGACCGGGATCATCATCGCCCCGCCGATGCCTTGCAGGACGCGGGCGCCGACGAGGAAGCCCAGGCTGTCGGCGCGCCCGCACAGGATCGAGCCCACAGTGAAGATGGCGATGGCGGCGCGAAAGACGTTGCGCGAGCCGTAGCGGTCGGCGAACCAGCCCGAGGCCGGGATGAACACCGACAGGCTGAGCAGGTAGGACGTCAGCGCCACGTTCATGCTGACCGGGTCGGAGCCGAACGCCTTGGCGATCGCCGGCAGGGCGGTGGCGATGACGGTGCCGTCGAGGTTCTGCATGAACAGCGCGCAGGCGACGATCAGGGCCGTCAGGCGCGTGCGGGACGACGTGACTACGGGGCGGGCGAGCGCCTGCTGCAACTCCATCCCGCCACTGTCGCGTGCCGGCAGGCGCGCGGCTACCCCGGCACGGCATGGCAGATCGCGCAGACGCGGGATGCAAGCGGAAAGCGAGGCGGAACAGCCAGGGTTGCGGCGATCAAAAACGCGTGCCGGTATGCGCTGCATGCCGATCCTGTCCGCCCGCGCCCGCCTTGCCGGCATCATCGGCTGGCCGGTTGCGCACTCCCGCTCGCCGTGGCTGCACAACCGCTGGCTCGACCAGCACGGCATTGACGGCGCGTACGTGCCGCTGCCCGTCGCGCCCGGCACGTTCGAGGCCGCCGTGCGCGGCCTGGTCGCCTGCGGCTTTGCCGGCGCGAACGTCACCCTCCCGCACAAGGAAGCCGCGTTCGCGATCTGCGGCGCGCGCGACGAACGGGCGCAGCGCGCCGGGGCGGTGAACACGCTGATCTTCCATGAGGGCGTCATCGAGGGGCGCAACACGGACGGCTGGGGTTTCTGCGAAAGCCTGCGGGCCAACGGCGTCGATCCGGGCGCGGGGCCCGCGCTGCTGCTGGGCGCCGGCGGCAGCGCCCGCGCGGTGGCGGCGGCGTTGCAGGAGTGCGGCGCCGAGGTGACCGCGGCCAACCGCACCACGGAGCGTGCCGAGGCGCTGGCGCAGGCGCTGGGCGTACGGACGCTGCCGTGGGACGCCGCTGCGCCGGCGCTGGGCGACTACGCGCTATTGGTCAACACCACATCGCTCGGCATGGCCGGGCACGAGAAGCTGGTGTTCGACCTGTCGGCGGCCCCCGGGCGGCTGACCGTCGCCGACCTTGTCTATGTGTCGCTGGAGACGCCGTTGCTGGCGGCGGCACGAGCGCGCGGGCTGCGCGCGGTCGACGGGCTGGGCATGCTGCTGCACCAGGCCCGTGCAGGGTTCCATGCGTGGTTCGGGGTGATGCCGGAGGTGGACGCGGCGCTGTACGAGGCGGCGTCGGCCGGACTGCGGTGATCGTGCGCCGATGATCGTCTTGGGCCTGACCGGCGGGATCGGCATGGGCAAGAGCACGGCGGCGAACGCGTTCCGCCGTGCCGGGCTGCCGGTGTTCGACGCCGACGCCGAGGTGCACCGGCTGCAGGCACCGCACGGCCGCGCGGTGCCGGCCATCGCCGCGGCTTTCCCGGGCACCGTGCGCGACGGGGTGGTCGATCGTGCCGCGCTGCGCGAGACGGTGGTGCACGACTCCGCCGCGCTGCGCCGGCTCGAGCGCATCGTGCATCCGCTGGTGCGGCAGGCCGAGCGTGCTTTTGTCGCCCATGCCCGCCGGGCCGGCGCGAGGGCGGTGGTGCTCGACATCCCGCTGCTGTTCGAAACCGGCGGGGACCGCCGCGTCGACTACGCCGTCGTCGTGTCCGCGCCGCGCGCGGTGCAGGCGGCACGGCTCCGCCGGCGCCGGCGCATGACCTCGGCGCAGATCGCGTCGATCATCGCGCAGCAGATGCCCGACGCCGAGAAACGCCGCCGCGCCGACGTCGTGATCAACACCGGCCTGTCGCGCTTCCATGCGCAGCGGGCGCTGCGGCGGCTGCTCGCGCGGCTGCCTGCGCTTCCCCCGACTCGCAGCGCGCGGCACCTTCGCCGCCGATGAGCCGCATCCGCTCCGTCCTGTTCGACACCGAGACCACGGGGCTCGATCCGCTGACCGGCCATCGCGTGCTGGAGGTGGCCGCGCTCGAGCTGGTCGGCGATCTGCCGACGGGCCGCCACTTCCACGCGCTGATCGATCCCTGCCGCGACGTCCCGGAGGACGTGACGCGCATCCACGGCTTCACCGCGGCGCATCTGGCGGGCAAGCCGACATTCGCCGACATCGCCGAGGAGCTGGTGGCGTTCCTGGGCGACGGCCCGCTGATCGCGCACAACGCGCCGTTCGACTTCGCCTTCCTGGATGCCGAGTTCGCGCGCCTGCGGCTGCCCGCGCTCGATCCGTCGCGGATGGTGGACACGCTGGCGCTGGCCAAGGCGCGCTATCCGGGCCTGCCGAACAGCCTGGACGCGCTGTGCCGACGGTTCGAGATCGACCTGTCGGCGCGCACGACGCACAACGCGCTGCTGGATTGCCGCCTGCTCGCCGAGGTGTATGTCGAGCTGACCGGCGGGCGTCAGCGCGGGCTGGAGCTGGTGGCCTCGCAGATCGTGGTGCCGTCGGTGGCCTATGCGGCGACACATGTCCGCGAGCCCCGCCTGATTGAGGTGTCGGCCGAGGCGCGCGCGGCGCACGCTGCGTTCGTCGCGCGGCTGAAGGACCCCGTCTGGTCGGCGGATGGGGAGGCGCAGGGGTTACGCTGATGGCCCTGATGGTACGCCCCTGGGGGCTCGCCGCGATGCTCGTCTGCGTCGTTGTGATCTCCATCGGCGCGCGGGCACAGGACAGCCCTGCCCTGTATCAGGCCACCGCGATCGTCACCGGCACCGACATGCGCCAGCGGCCGCTCGGCTTCGCCGAGACCTTCAAGGAGGTCCTGGTGAAAGTCTCGGGCGCGCCGCGCCTTGCGGACGATCCCAAGGTCGCCGACCTTGCCGAACACGCCGACACGTACGTGTCGTCGTTCACCTATGTCGATCCGCGTGCCTGGATCCTGCATCACGACGACCAGGGTACCTACGACCGCTCGCACGAACTCACCGTGCATTTCGATCCTGCCAAGATCGACGCGGTCCTCACCTCGCTGGGTGCCCCGCCGTGGCACGGCCCGCGCCCCCTGCTGACGCCCATCGTTATCGTCCGCCGAAACGAGATCCCGTTCCTGCTCTCCGCCAGCGCGCCGCGCGGCGCGGAGATGCGCGACACGATCGTCCGTCTCGCCAGCCAGTACGGTTTCGGCGTCCACTTCCCGACCGAGGACGACCTCGCCGCCTGGGGCATCACTCTGTTCGGCTTTCCCGCGCCGCTGGGTGCGCCGGATCCGACTCAGCTTTGGATCGCGGGGTCGTTGAACTGGGACGTCCATGCGCCCGGCTGGGTCGGCACCTGGGAGGTCCGGACGGGCGGCACGGAACACGACTGGAAGATCAGCGGCGTCGGCTTCGACCAGGCGTTTGAGACCATGATCCGCGGCGCGGTGCTGCTCGCGCACGGCACCGGCACGCCGTAAGGACGCGATCAGCCGGCCCGGGTCGGCAGGCGGTCGCGGGAGGATCAAGATGCGTGCAGCCACGTTTGCAGTTCTGCTTGGGATCGTCGCGACAGGGCCGGCCAACGCGGCCGACCGGTTCGTGGCGTGGAACCTGACGGCGACGACGGCCTTCTCCGGCGTCTATCTCGCTCCCGCCGGCAGCACGGCGTGGGGGCCGAACCAGGCGCTCAACGACAAGGACCACACGCTGGACCCGTCGGAGCGGCTGATCCTGAAAGGGATCGCGCACGGGCGCTTCGACGTGCGGCTGGTGGATCAGGCGGGGCACACCTGCATCAAGCACGACGTGGATCTGACCAGCGCCTCGTCGTTCGACATCCGCGACGCGGATCTGCAGGCCTGCCGTTGACTCAGGAGCCCGAGTCCGAGGCGGGTCCCGCCAGTGCAGACGGTCTCGGTTCCAGCGTTTCCGGCCAGTCCAGCGCCGCGTCGGGCGCGAAGACGGCGCGCTCGTTGTCCCAGCCCGGCAGCTCCGGTTCGGCCGCCGCGATCGGGTCGGCACTCTCGGGACGATCAGGATCTGTCGGACCGACCATTGGCCACACTCCGGAACAGCTGCGGTATCCGACCTCTACCGCGGCGCGGCAGACAAAGTTCCGCGCCGGCTGCCGTTTAGCCGGACGAGGCGCTCAGGCGTGGCCGACGGGCGGCGTCGGCGCCTGGCCGCCGGCCTGCTGCCGGCGGGCCTGCCACAAGGCCACGAAGTCGATCGGCTGCAGCAGCACGGGCGGGAAGCCGCCGTCGCGCGTGACGTCGGCCAGGATGTTGCGCGCGAACGGGAACAGGATCCGCGGGCATTCCACCAGCAGCACCGGCTCGATCGCGTTCTCCGGCAGATTGTTCAGCGTGAACACCCCGGCATAGGCGAGCTCGGCCACGAACAGGGTGGTCTGCGTCCCCCCTGCCGGTACGCCGCCCTGGCCGGGGACGAGCGTCGCCTCGGCGCGCACCACCAGCACGACCTCGTACTGGTTCTGGCCTTCCTCCAGCCGGCGGGCCTGGACGTCGAGGTTGATGTTCACGTTCGGCTGGCTGCGCAGCTGGGTGAACACGTGCGGCGCGCCCGGCACCTCGAACGACATGTCCTTGACGTACTGGATGTTGACGACCAGCGGCATCGTCTGGGCGCCGGCCGGTCCCGGCGGAAGCGGGGCCGGTGCGGTCTGGGACATTCGCTCTCTCCAATCGGTCAGCCCGCCGAGGGATCGGCGCGCGGCACGCGGTTAGCACGCGAGGGTTAAGCAGCCTAGCAGCCTGTCGGAGTTAAGCACAAACCACGAACAAATCGGAGATTTCTTTCGATACTTCGCGGTTCTGCACAACAAGAGAATCCGCCGGTGGCCGTTGGCGACATATTCATCCGCAAAACT
>Ga0209656_10000535_pt1 | contig 25059 bp, 29 predicted proteins | sample BogFormECP12_OM2_FD_188239 | JGI IMG/M metagenome (GOLD analysis project Ga0209656, IMG submission 188239) | Bog forest soil microbial communities from Calvert Island, British Columbia, Canada - ECP12_OM2 (SPAdes) (version 2) | ecosystem: Environmental > Aquatic > Freshwater > Wetlands > Bog ...
CCCCGGCCACCTACCCCGGCACCACGCTCACCCTGCACTACCAAGTCAAAGAACATCCCGGCACTGCATGAACTCTTGCGCTATGTCGGGAGTCCTGAGCCCAGGAGGCATCGTCCAGACCAGCCTCTAGCGTCCCCCGAGCACTATTGAGCCGCTTTCGGTAATCAGATACGTCACTGCGCTGCCGGAGGACCAGTGCTTCCCGAAACAGGTCCGCTGGGGTTCGGACTATCGGGTTCTTGTTTTTGTCTTTCATTGTCAGGAGATAGGGCAGGAAATGAAGCCGGTCCGACCGCCAAGTCCGCTCATAGCCCGGCCGTGACCGGTTGATGACGTCCTCGATCTGACCGAATAGGGCTCCCTCAGGAAGGGGGCGCGGGCCACCCGCCACCTCGGCAGCTGCAGTAGCGATGAACATCTGAGACTGCCCCGGGGAGAGGATCTGCGTTCCCGGTCGAGTCTTATCGCCAAGTTGCCATGCATAGCGCGCGAAGAGCAAGGCAACATAGAGGTAGCTATTGACCAGAGCTTCGCCTGAGGCATCACCGGCAGTACGAGTCCTAGATAGGTCGTCACCACCAAATTTACTGGTGATAAAGCTCCAGCGCATGAGACGGAGGGGGTCTCCGTACTTAACCGGGGTGCCACCGATCCGGCTCCTGCGCCCGGCCCGTCCTGATCCCGCCGGCCGTCCCCACGGCGCCCTGGCCGCCGCCCCGTTCCTGGCTACCTTCCGTGACCGGCTACGCCGGGCTCGTTCCTTGCCTCCGGGCGGCGCGGCCGAGGATCGCGGGCCAGTTCGCCGCGTCGCCGTTCCCGCGTCCGTTTCCTTCATCCGCCGCCTTCGCTTCCCCCAAGCAGATCCACTGCCCGGTTTCTAGCCGGGTTTCCCGTTACCGCGCGCTCCGGGGCGTGGAATTACGCGCAGCCTTTCCACATATCCACGAATTCGTCTGTGAATTACTGCGACTGGCAGACAAAAAGCGGTTCCCCCGGGATTCTCGTTTCGACCAAGAAAGAGAATTCCCAAAAAGGAACCGCCACCGGTGGACGTTACCGGCTCCGCCGGGCCCGCGCAACCCGCGCCGGCCTGCGCGCCGGGCTGCGCCGCGGCGACGGTCCTGCTGGGGATCCCCGGGCTGCTGGTCACCGCGGTGACCGTGACCGGGGACGGGCAGACCCTGGTGGAGGTAATCACCGACCCCGCCGTGGAGGCCGCGCGCTGCTGCCCGCGGTGCGGCAAGGCGGCCACCCGGGTCAAGGAGCATCCCCGGACCGGGCCCCGCGACGTGTTCATCGGGGACCGGCGGGTCCTGCTGGACTGGTCCAAGACCCGGTGGCGCTGCGGCACACCGGGCTGTGAGCAGGGGACTTTCACCGAGTGGCTGCCCGCCGTCAAGCGCCGGGCCCGGCTGACCTCCCGGCTGCGGACCCGGCTCGGCGAGGCCGTCGGCGATGACCTGATGCCGGCCGCTGCGGCGGGGCGCCGTTACGGCGTCTCGGACCGCACCGCTGCCCGCGCTTTCACCGCCTACGCCGATGAGCAGCTCGCTGACCTGGACGAACGGCAGGGCCCGGTCGCGGCGGCGGGGGTGGATGAGTTCCGCCGCGGCGCCCCCGCCGACAGCACGGACCCGGAGACCGGCGAGGTCACCCGGACCCGCTCCGAATGGCTCACCCACCTGGTGGACCTGGACGGCGGCGGCACCCTGGGCGTGGCCGAGGGCCGTACCGCCGCCGCGGAGAAAGACCTGCTCGCCGGGCACACAGCAAAACTGCGGTACCTGGCGATGGACCTGTCCGCCACCTACCGCTCCGGCGCCCCGGCCGGGGTCACCCTCGTCGCTGACGCATTTCACCTGGTCAAACTCGCAAACCGGAAGATAGACGACGCGTTCCGGCGGCTGGGTTACCGCACCGAGCACGCGCACGAGGAACTCGGCCTGCCCCGCCCGCTGCACTACATGCTCCGCTACAACATCGAGAACCTCGCGCCCGATCACCTGGCCACCATCATCGGCGTGCTGGACGCCGACGCCGACGGCCAGCAGATCGCCGCCGTCTGGATCGCCAAGGAGCACCTGCGCGACCTGCTCGCCCTGCGTGCCACCCGCACCCGCGTCACCCCCGCGCCCAGCGCGGTCCGCGACAAGCTCGCCAGCTTCTACATCTGGTGCGCGGACAACGACAGCGTCCCCGAGATAAAAACCCTCGCCAAGACAATAAGCAAATGGCAGCAGCCCGTCATCGACGCCGTGCTGACGGGCTATTCCAACGCGAAAGCCGAGGCGCATAACCGCACCGCGAAACTCGTCGCCAGGAACGCCCGCGGATTCGCCAACCCGCAGAACCAGATCCGCCGGGTCCGCATGGCCACCACCCGCGTCGCCCGGCAGGCAAGGAAGGAGCCGCGCCGCAGCCGGTCACGGACGGTAGCCACGAACGGGGCGGTCGCCAGGGCACCGTAGGGACGGCCCGCGGGATCAGGACGGGCCGGGCGCAGGAGCCGGATCGGTGGCACCCCGGTTAAGTACGGAGACCCGACGGAGGTTGTTGGCGATCTCGGCAGCGGCGCCTTCGGGAAGGCGAGGTTTCTGACCCATCGTGATTGCCGCTTCAGCTCCCAGTTCTCCCCAGACGCTAGCCTCGACCCCCACTGGGACGACAACAGGACTCGTGTAGTTAAAAAGGGCCAGATTCCCGCCCCAATCTCTCGCCGTATACCAGTAATCAAAAACAGGGATCCCCGGTTCGAGGATCAATGCGTCCACAAAGGTCGCAAGGCCTTCCAAGTTACTCCTGATGATGTTCCACATCTGACTGTCCGCGCCACGGGCACCGCGGGCAAACAGGTCCGCGACTCGTACGATCATCGGGTCGATGACCGTCGTCGCATGTTGGCTGCGCAACAGTTCCCAGTCCCGGTCATCAGCGAGCGTCACTCTTTCATCAGTCACGGATCCTCCTTACATGCCGCCCAGCGCTGTGAACTCTTGTATGGTGATTATGCCCTGTCCGAAAAGCCATTACTAGCGAAATCAGTCGGTGGACTGCATGGGTGGAACGAGTGCCCAGCCCATAAGTCAAGGCTGCCGGTTGGCGGACCAAGCCTGAGCTCGGCAAGTCTGGCAGTAGCAGGCGGCCTATCACAGTGCTCCCTCATGCCGCGGACAGGGTCGAGGTCGACACAACCAGGAGCATGGCGCGAGACGACGCCCGGGCCGTGTGCGCACTCTGCAACCATGAACTCTGGACCGAGGGGATGGAGGCTCGCGAGGGTCATCCATCACGGAGAGTAACTTGAATATTCATGTGCGCGCGCACGTAGCCGCCGTTCGGCGCGGCAACGGCTGTTGGACGTTCGGGCCAGCGGTAACGCCCGGATCAGGACGTTCTGTTTGCTGGCCTGTCGATCTGCACGCCAGTTACTGCCTGGTGCTGCGCCAGTGGCGGCGTTCAGATGAGCTAATCTGCCGCGCCGATGAACTGGCGGGCGTGCTCGAGACTGCCAGATGTTCGCGCCGGGGGCGCTATGCGGTTGCTGTCATGCCCGCCAGGTCGATGCTGGCCTGCCATAGCCGGGCGGCGGCTGTGGTGTCGTAGGAGGCGTTGCTGGAGGTCTTGGGCTTGCGGTTGACGAAATACCGGCCGGTGATGCCCTCGACCTCGGGTGAGGAGGCGAGGTAGATCGGTGTGGCCGCGCCTTGGGCTGGGGTCTTCATGAACAGGCGCGCCACGCGGATCATGACGGCGAAGTACGCCGCCTGGTCTTCGGCGCCGAAGCTGGTGCGTACCACGCCGGGGTGCAGCACCGTGGCGGTCACGCCGGTGCCGTCCAGGCGGCGGGCTAGCTCGTAGGTGAACATCACGCTGGCCAGCTTCGACTGGCTGTAAGCGCGCTGCCCGGAGTAGTTCCGCACGCCCTGCAGGTCATCGAAGTCGATGCGGCCCCTAGCGTGGGCACCGGAGGACACGGTGACGATCCGGGCGGGTGCGCTCGCGGTGAGGCGGTCCAGCAGCAGGCTGGTCAGCAAGAACGGCGCCAGGTGGTTCAGTGCGAAGGTTCGCTCAAGGCCATCGGCGGTGACGTGCCGGTGAGCCCAGAACCCGCCGACGTTGTTGACCAGCACGTCCAGCCGCGGGTAGGTGTCCAGCACCTGAGCGGCCAGACGGCGCACCCCGGCCTGAACCGACATGTCCGCGGCGAAAGCATCCACCGCTGGGCTACCCGGCGTGGCGCGGATGCCCGCTGCGGCCGTCTCGGTGCGGGCCGGATCCCGGCCGGTGATGCCGACTCGGGCGCCCAGCGCGGCGAGCCCGATGGCGGTGGCCCTGCCGATGCCGCCGGTACCTCCGGTGACCAGAACGGACTTCCCGGCCATGAGAGGGGCGTCAGCCATGGTTCAGTCCTGCCCCGGCGGCCGCCCGAAGGCAGTCACGGGCCCGCCCGGTCAGCCGCTCGTCATAGGCCATGCCCAGATCGTAGGACCCTTACCTTGCCTGATCGACCCCCAGCGTAGATGAGCGGGTAGTCTCTGGCGCTATGCGCGGCGGCACCGTACTTGAAGGTCATCACGACTCTGGCGGCGCGGGTTAGGGCGTCATGGAGCACTCGACCATGGGGTGGCGTGACAGCCGGGAGCTGGCCGGCCAGGTCCTCGAAGTCGTCGCCCGGGCCCGTGGACGGCTGGAGCCGGGCGGTGATGCGGATGGCGAGAGGGTCGCAGCCGACACCGGCTGGGTGCTCGCGGAGCAGGTCAGCGGCTCGCGTGGCCTGGCCGGCGGCGGCGGCCCGGCCGTCGGCTTCGGCGTGCCGGCCCAGCCGCTTGCCGGTCAGGGTGATCCCGGCCAGGTCGGCGACCAGCCCGGCGCCGCGGGCGAACGGCACCGCCTCGGCGGCCCGGGCCGCCATCTTGCGCAGCCCGGGCGACATCGTCTGCCCGGCCGTGCCCAGCTCGGCGTCCCGGGGCGCCAGGCCGTGCCCGCACTGCCCGCAGTGATACCAGGCGCGGCTGACGGTGACCGTGCCGAGCACCGTGCCGACCGTCTTGTCCCGGTAGGACACGAACTCTGCCTGGTGCCCGGTCCCGCAGTCCGTCCCCGGAGCCCGGTATCCGGAATCGGCGGCCAGCAGCCGCTCCAGCATGCCGCCGCCGAGCCTGGTCACCGCGGTGCGGATCGCCAGCTCCACGGCCTCCAGGCCCGCGCCGGCCGCCAGCGAGCCGGCCACGGCCGCCGCCAGCCGCCCTACCTCGGCGGCGGCGTCCGCGGCGAGCGCCTCGCAGAGCCCCCCCTTTCCCCCTCCGGCGGAGCGGGGCCGCTGGCCGGCAGGGCCGGCGGCCTGGCCTGGCAGATCGCCTCGTTCACCTCGGTCACCTGCTCCACCAGCGCCCGGAACCGCTCGTACTCGGCCACCTCCCGCTCCGCCTTCTCCAGCTCCGGGCCGGGCCGCAGGTGCACGTTCACCGTCTTGCCGCCTGCCCATTTCGTCAGGTTGTACTGCGGCCCGTGACCACGCTGGCCCGGCTGGGCGCACCTGCAGTTCGGCTTGCCGCACTTACGCCACACCGCATTCAGCGCCCCGCGGCGGAAGTCACCGACCCGGCTCAGGGCGGCATACAGCCCAGCGCGCCGGGCCTCCAGCGCGGCCAGGCCAGGGTCGTCATCAGGCACCGGAATCCGCCCCTCCTAATCTGAGTCTGGACCTCACTCAGACTAGCCGCGCATACAGCCACAATCAAGCATCCCTACTTTCGTGTCCCACACCCCAGCCTGGCAATCTGACTCTCCCGGTTCAGAGACAGCCGGACCGGTCGCCGGGCTGCCCCGGATCAGGGACGCCACGGATGGTCACATCGGGTGATGCCTGCCGGATCGGCTGGGCGGTCATCGCCTGCGGGCCCGGGCTAGTGCGTTCCGGTCAGGTGACCAGGGGCCCCCACCTTCTACTTCACCAACCCGCATGCGCTGATCGGCGCCCACGACGACGTGCCGGTCCCGCCCGGGTCGCGGATGCTGGACTTCGAGCTCGAGGTCGCCGCCATCGTGGGCTGGGACGGCGCGTCCCTCACGCCACGGGAGGCGCGGGAGGCGATCTTCGGCTACACCGTGCTGAACGACTGGTCGGCGCGCGACCTGCAGCGGCGCGATATGAAGGTGATGCTCGGCCCGGCGAAGGGCAAGGACTTCGCCTCCACGCTCGGTCCGTGGCTGGTCACCGCCGACGAGCTTGAGCGCTACCGGGACTCCGACGGCTTCCTGCAGCTGGACATGCGGGTCGTGGTGAACGACATCGAGATCGGCCAGGACCTGCTGTCCAACATGGGCTGGCCGTTCGAGGAACTGGTGGCCTACGCATCGCGCGGCACGTGGGTGCGGGCCGGGGACGTGCTCGGATCGGGCACCTGCGGCAACGGCGGCTGCCTAGCCGAGCTGTGGGGCAGACGCGGGGAGATCAACCCGCCGCCGCTGCGGGCCGGGGACGTGGTGGAGATGACCGTCGAGGGCATCGGCACGATCCGCAACCGCATCGTGGCCGGGCCCGACCTGCCCCCGGTCAGGCCCGCCCGCACGCGGTCACGAACGAGGAAGCGCGCGTCATGACCGGACAGGTGACCTTCCCGTTCGACCGCAGCGGTCCCGAAGCCGCCATCGCAGCCATGGCTAAGCGGTGCTCCAACTGGGGCCCCTGGGGCACCGACGATGTGCGCGGCACCCTCAACTTCCTGGACGACGCCAAACGGCGCGAGGCGGCCGCGTTGATCCGGCACGGGAAATCCTTCTCCCTGTCGCAGACCTTCGACATGGACGGCCCGCAGAAGGGCTGGCGGCGCCGTACTAACCCGATCCACACCATGCTCGACACCGGCACCGACGCCGCGGCAGGAACCCAGGGCTTCCCGCACGGCCTCGGCGGCGCCGACGACGTGGTCACCATGCCGCTGCAGTGCTCCACCCAATGGGACGGGCTCGGCCACATCTTCGACCACGGCATCGCGTGGAACGGCCGTCCGGCCGGCGAGGTAGTAACCACGCAGGGCGACCGCGTGACCGGCATCGAAACCGTCGCGGACGCCATCGTGGGCGAGGCGTGCTCCTCGATGTCGGTCGCGCGTTCGGCAGCACCGGCGAACTCCCCGACGGGTTCGCCATCACCGAGGGACACCTCGCCGCCACGATCGGACGGCAGTCCGTGCCGGTCGGCCGCGGCGACATCGTGCTCGTGCGTACCGGCCAGCTCACCTGGGCACGGCGGGAAGGCTGGGGCGACTACGCTGGCGGCGACGCTCCCGGCCTGTCATTCACCACCGCCAAATGGCTGCACCGCACCGAGATCGCCGCCATCGCCACCGATACTTGGGGCGTCGAGGTGCGCCCCCACGAGTTCGACAACGCGTTCCAGCCACTGCACCAGGTCGCGATCCCCCACATCGGGTTGTTCCTTGGCGAAATGTGGGACCTCGACGCGCTCGCCGCCGACTGCGCCGCCGACGGTGTCTACGAGTTCTGGCTCACCGCGGCACCACTGCCGGTCACCGGAGCCGTCGGCGCACCCGTCAACCCCACCGCGGTCAAGTGACCGGTTGAGCTCGGGCCGGTCAATCCGGGTGCGGAATCTTGAACGGCTGCATGGCGCCGGCGTGGATCACTGTTGTCGTCCCGGTGACGTACCGCGACTCGTCGGAGGCCAGGTAGAGGACGGCGTTTGCTGACGTTCTCCGCCTCGACCCAGGGGATCGGCAGCGCGTTCAGCGCCTTCATCCCCACGGCCGCCAGCTCACGGGTCGCCCCCTCGACCCCGCCCATGAACAGGCCCCATGCCGCCTCGTTCGCCACCATCGGGGTGTCCATCGTCGTGGGGTGGACGGAGTTGACCCCGGATCCAGTGCGGCGCCAGTTCGACGGCCAGGGTACGCATGAGGCCGGTGACGCCGTGCTTGGCCGCGGTGTAGTGCGCGAGGTGGGGAACGCGCTCTCCGGGCGGCGGACTCGTTGATGTCGGCTAGAGGCAGGGTCTTGCCCGTGGCCACGCGGCGTGCGATGGCTTGTCCGATGGCGCCGGCTCCGATGAGCACGACGACCTCAGTGGTTTGAACGTCGGTCATGGGGTTCCTCTCGCGATTTGTTGCTGGGTCCTGGACCCCGCGCTGGGTCGTGATGAAGAGTTGCTCGCGGGCAATGCCGCTGTTGCAGATCGCACGGCCCACCTCCTCACTCTGGGAGGCCGCGGCAGTGTCAGTGTTTCGGTAGACCTGCAGGTCAGCTGTGAGCAGCTACCAGGCCGCAGCGAGCAGCGCCGATGCGCGTTTGTACTCCATGCCTGGTACGCCAGGGCCGGGTCCTCTGCCGGAGAAAAATTCCGCAGCCCTGGGCAGGTCGGTAGCTGACATACCGATGTCGCGAAGTCGGACGGTTGCTCCGGTCTCGGCGAGCAACTCGGCGATACCGGCAGCAAGCTCAGTGGATCCGAGGGCAACGGCGAGGCGTTCAGCGGCTCGGGGATCGCGCTCCTGCAAGAAGGCGGACGACGCGGGCAGGACACTCGTGTGTGTTTCGGCGTGGGGAAGGTCGAACGCACCGCCAAGGATGTGGCAGATGGCGTGGTGTGCGCTCCCGCCCGCATGAGCCAGCACGGTGCCGGCGAGGTAAGCACCCCGGGCGAGACTGGCTCTGGCCACCGATGAGTCTTCGGCCGGCAGGGAAACACCCCGCAGTCCGCGCGCGATGACTCCGGCGCCCTCGGCCGCAAGGAGATCGGTCACGGGGTTGCGGCCCGCCGCGAATACGCCGCTGACGCAGTGGGCCAGTGCATTGACAGCGCTGACCCGTGTGATGTCGAGGGGGAGGTCCCAGGCCAGGGTCGGGTCCAGGAGGACAGTGCGAGGAAGCACCTGGTTCGAGCGCCCGGTGCGCTTCACCGAGTCATCGGTGATGCCGTAGATGGGCGTGAAGTCGGAGCCTGCGTATGTCGTGGGGACGCCCACGATGGGAAGGCCGGTCTCGAGAGCCACTGCCTTGGCGGTTCCGACCGCGGACCCGCCTCCGATGCTCAGCAGGCAGTCCGCTTCCAGATCGAGGGCGCGACTGGTGGCGGCCTGTGCAATTGCGTGAGGCACATGGCGACGAACGTTGGAGAACTCGCCGACGATGCGGTCGCCGATCGGTTTGAGCACCGCGGAGCGGGCAGACAACTCTCGGGCACTTCCTATAACCAGAACGCGTTCCGCCGCGAGCTGGTCGAGCTCTGCGACCAGTTCGGTCACGGCGACCCGTTCGCCGTACACGACCCGCGGCCCGCGCAGAGTGACCGTGAAACGGTCGAACCCATTCTCAGCGGCGCTCATACTTGGCCACCTTGTCTTCATCGATGGTCACTCCGAAGCCCGGCTCGTTGGTGACCAAGAGGTCGCCGTCCTTGTAGGTCGCCGGTTCGATGGTTATGTCGCCGGCCAGCAGAAGGGGCCCGAACAGCTCAGTGCCCCATTGCAGTGAGGCGGTGGCGCTGAACAGGTGGGCGGAGGCTGCGGTCCCGAGCGAGGTTTCGATCGTGGTACCGCCGTAGCAGGCAAGGCCCGCCGCCTCGGCGACCGCTGCCACACGACGGACCGCGGACAGACCACCGCTCTTGGCGATCTTGAGCGCCAAGACGTCCACCGCGTGCGTGTTCGCGAGCCTCAGCGCGTCGGCTGGGGTGCGCAGCGACTCGTCGGCCATGATCGCGAGGCCCGAGCGCTGCCGCAAACGCGCCAGCCCCGCGAGGTCACTAGCGGGAAGGGGTTGTTCGACCAGCCGAACACCGGCGTCCGCGAGCGCGGGTAGCCATCTGCGAGCCGTGTACTCGTCCCAAGCGCCGTTGAGGTCGACGGCGAAGGAGACGGTGCTCGGAAAGGCCTCCACCACAGCACAGATGCGGGCCACGTCCTCCTCGGGCGGCTGCGCACCCATCTTGAGCTTGAAGGAGGAGTGGCGTCCTTCCGCCACCAGTCGGGTCGCCTCCTCGACCACCTGGTCGGCCGGTTCGGTGCCCAGCGCCCAGGTCACCGGTAGTCGGTCGCGGTGCGCGCCCCCGAGGAGTTGGTGCACCGGCACGCCCAAGGCACGGCCGGCGGCGTCCCATGCGGCCATCTCAACGCCGGCTCGTGCGAAGGGGGCACCGGCTGCGACAGTCTCGAGTCGTTGCGACAGTGCATCGGTCCGCAACACGTCGAGGCCGATGACCTGCGGCGCGAGATGACGGTCGACGATGGCAGCCATTCCCTCGACCGATTCGCCGCCCCACCAGGGTCCGCCCGGCACGACGCCCTCACCCCAGCCCACGGTTCCGTCGGCGGTCTCGAGCCGGACCAGCAGAACCCCTTGGGTGTGCATCGTTGCCACCGAGAACTTGTGGGGGCGGATGAGCGGTATGTCCAGCACGCGCGTCTCGACGGCGACCACGGGCAGCGTCGTGGCTCGCTGCGGGACCGGGTTCACCTCATGCCTCCCGCAGGCGGCGCTGCTGGCGTGAAGGCGAAGTCGTAGTGGGCGTCGATGTAGGGATCGGTCAGCCCCTTCTCTGCGACTTGGCCGGCATCCTCGATGAGTTCGGGTCGGAGCACGAGCTCGCCGCGCACGGCATTGGCGACGTCGCTGTCGAGATACTCGCCGCCCTCGAAGTACAGCTGCGAGGTGCGCTCGCCGAAGTACTCGTGCCGCAACTTGAGATGGAGGTGCGCCGGCCGGAAGAAGTGCCGACCGATTGCGTTGAGCACGGTGCCCGTGGGCCCGTCCTTGGGGATCTCGTACGGTGGGGGTGCGATCGTGTGGACCCCGAAGCGACCCTGGTCGTCACTGCGTAGGCGACCGCGCAGGTTCCATTCCGGGATACCGGGATGAATCTGTGAGTAGCAGCCCGCGGCGTCGGCATGCCACAGATCCAGCTCGACCCCAGCCAGCGGGGCCCCGCCCTCCGTCGTGACCCGGCCATGGAAGATGAGCGGCGTTCCGGGCTCGTCGTCGCGCATGGGCAGGGCGTGAGGTGGGCCGTCGAGCCAGGGAGCGCCGGACAGGTAGAAGGGCCCCTCGATGGCTTCAATGCTGCCCTCCCGACCTTCGTTGCCCACGTCTGTGGCGGCAGCCTCGAGGAAGACATCGAAGAGCAGGCTGCCCTCGCCGGCCTGCACCTCGGCGACGATCAGATCCGTGGCGGCGCGGTACTCGTCATGGGTGATGCCGTGCTCACGGATGAAGCCGATGAGGGTCCGTTCCAGATCCTCGATGACGGCGCGGACGCGTTCGTTCGTCATGCCCGCCTCCTCCCTGGTCGCATTGCGACCAATAGTTTCGCATTGCGAGTTCATGGTAAGAATGCATCAGAGGCATGGACAAGTCAAGGGAGGTTCAGGTGCCGGACGACCGACGCGACCATCTGCAGACGCTGGAGCGGGGCCTTGCGGTCATCGCCGCGTTCTCGGGCCGGGGGCCCCTTCTTGGGCTCGGTGAGCTTGCCGAATTGACGGGGTTGTCGAAACCGATCGTGCGCCGGATCATGCTCACGCTGGAGTGGCTCGGGTACGCGCGCGCGCAATCGGGCCGCTTCGCATTGACCCCGAAGGTGCTGGCGATCGGTTACGCCTACCTGTCGTCGGTCCGGCTCACCGACATTGCCCGTCCCTGCATGGAGCGCCTGACCGACATGCTCGGGATCGGCACATCCCTCGCCGCCCTGGACGGTCGCGACGTTGTGTACGTCGACCGGGTGCAACGGGGACGTGTCACCAGCATCAACCTCGCCGTGGGCACGCGCCTGCCGTCGCACGCCACCGCGATGGGACACGTGCTGCTCGGTTTCGCGCCGCCCGCCGAGGTTGATGCGCTGCTCGACTCCGGGCCATTGCCGGCCCTGACCGAGCGCACGCTGACCGACCCGGCCGCACTCCGCGAGCGGCTCAGCCTCGTGCGCGCGCGCGGCTGGGACGCGGTCGACCAGGAGCTCGAGATCGGCCGCCGGTCGGCCGCAGCACCCGTCTTCGACAGCGAAGGGCGCGTGATTGCTGCCCTCGCCCTGTCCTGCGGAACGCTCGAGTGGACGATGGACCGCCTCATCGCCGAACTGGTACCTCCGCTTGTGGACACGGCTCGGGCGATCAGCGACGCGCTCGGCGCCGGAGCGCGTGAGGCGTGAGATGGTCGAACACTTTGGCGTGGCGCACCTACCGCCGTCGGAGTTGCCTGACTACGCGTCCCTGCGCGCTCGCAAGGACGCCCCTCCGGGGTCCAGCTGGGGCCTCTTCGGGTCCGATGACCAGCTCGGCACCCTGAACTTCCTGCGCTGGAGTGACCTGCGTGCAGCCGCGGCGGAGGTACGCAGAGGAACGGCATACTCCCTGGATCTGCCCTCGACCGCGATCAGCGACTCGCTGGCGCCGACACGCAGCCCGATCGAGCACCACATCTTCCAGCGAACGCCGTTTCATCGCGACGAGTGGCTGGACCGCTTCTACACCCAGTACGGTTCGCAGCTGGATGGTCTGCGCCACATCGGCCATCCCGACTACGGGTTCTACAACAACGCCGATCCCGACCGCTTCGTGCCCGGCCACGAGCTGCTCAGCATCCACCACCTCGCTGCGCTCCCGATCGCGGGACGAGCCGTCCTGCTCGACGTGGATCGACACCTCCGAGCCCAGGGCCGGGCGATCAACCATCATTCGAGCCGAGCGGTCTCCGCCGAGGACCTGGAGAACACCCGAGCGAACCAGGGGACGCAGGTGCGGCCCGGCGACATCGTCCTGATCCGGTTCGGTTGGCTGACCTGGTACCTGACTGAGGCGACACCGGTCATCAAGCAAGGACTGAGCCGAGAGCTGATCCACCCCGGCCTCGAACAGTCCCACGAGATCGTCGGTTGGCTGTGGGACAACCGCGTGAGTTTGGTGGCAGGGGACAACTTCGCCCTGGAGTGCTGGCCGCCCCAGCCCGACAGCCCTTTCTTCACGCAAGCTGAGCGGACTGAGGGAGTCCGAGACCCGCACTCGGGCATCATGCATCGCGCGCTCATCGGTCTGCTCGGTATGCCCATCGGTGAATTGTGGAACCTCGATGCCCTTGCTGAAGCCTGTGCCACCGACGGACGCTGGTCGTTCATGCTTACTGTCGCGCCACTGAGCGTGGTGGGTGGAATCGGCTCCCCAGCCAACGCCATCGCGCTCCGCTGAGCGGCCGGACTGCATGCTCACACGGATTCGGGAAGCTCCGGCTCGGTCAGGATCGGAACCGCCGAGATAGTTCTCTGCTTGCGAAGCACCGACCTTACCGTCTCGAGGTACCCGCGCACGACCGGCGGCACAGGGCCCTGTTTGTACGCCAGGGCAAGAGTCACCGTGGTCTCCGGAGCCCGCAAGGGCCGGTGCGTCACGCCGGGGATGCGCAGGTGGCGGACCGACGACGGTGCCAGCGCGACGCCGAGTCCGGCGGCGACAAGGGCCACCAGGCTTGCCGTCTCGGCAACCTCCTGATGGATCCGCGGCGTGAAACCGACCTGTCTGCAGGCGTCCGTGGTGGTGAGGAAGACCGAGGACGGCGGCGAACTGGGGTAGCTGATGAAGTCCTCGTTTCGAAGGTCGGTCAGGTCGAGGTCCACCCGGCTAGCCAGCGGATGGTTCACCGGCAAGAGCACGACCAAAGGCTCCTCCCTGACGACCTCGATCACCAAGCCATCCCCGTTGACCGGGGGGCGCAACAGCCCGACCGAGATCGTGTCGTCAAGCAGCCCGGCCACCTGCATCGGAGTCAACATCTCGCTGCGAACCTCGAGCACGACCTCGGGGTACCTCTGCTTGTACGCCCGGATCAGTTGTGGCATCAGCTCATAGGTGGCCGAACCGCCGAACGCCAAGGCAAGCCGGCCGAGACGACCCTCCCCAGCCAGGCGGGCACTGGCGGCCGTCCTCCGTGCCGCGGCCAGAAGCGAGGTCGCCTGCTGGTAGAAGATGCGCCCCGGCTCAGTCAGCTGGACCGAACGAGTAGTCCTGTCGAACAAAGACACGCCCAGCTCCCGTTCCAGCTTGCGAATCTGCTCGGAGATCGGCGACTGCGCCATGGACAGACGCTCCGCGGCCTTCGTGAAGCTCAGTTCCTCCGCCACCGCCACGAAGTACTCGACATGGCGCAGCTCCATCGAGCCCACCTCCCGCATTGATCGGTGCTGGCGATTAATCTACGCGCTTTTTGGTGTTGGACGGGTCAATGTCCGGAGACCTAGTGTCAGAGGCATCGAGTGACAGCCGTCACAACTGAAGGAGCAGCCAAGATGACCACCCCCATCCTGGAGCCGCAGCACCTGCGATCCTGCCTGTCCCGCTTTGTCACCGGAGTCGCGGTAGTGAGCTACCAGGCGGACAGTGAGCTCCGCGGCCTGACGGTCAACTCGTTCACCTCCGTCTCGCTGGACCCGCCGCTGATCCTGGTGTCCCTGGCCCGTCAGGCCAAGGCGGCCGAACACCTGAGCAGCGTGCCGTTCACGATCAACGTCTTGAAGGCTTCGCAGTTCGACATCGCTCTACAGTTCGCCGGCCGGCCACGCCCGGGATTGAGCGTCCAGTGGAAGGCGAGCAACGACGATCTCGCTCCCACGCTGAAGGGCGCGTTGGCGACTTTCCAGTGCCGGCCCTGGCACGCCTACGACGGTGGCGACCACATCATGCAGCTGGGCCAGGTCGTCCAAGCCGACGTCAGCGGTCACGACGAGCCCCTGCTCTTCGACCGGGGACGGTTCGCCATGGTCGGCCTCTCCCTGTTCGACAACCCGCGGGTGATCGAAGCCGCTCCCATCATCGGCGGCGGCATCGTCCGCAATCAGCTCGTCCACCACCTGACCGCCGCCGCCAGCTGACCAACCCACCAAACGCTCTAGGAGGAGCCATGAAGATCTCGCTGTTCGCGCAGGCGCCATACCGGTACCTGCCCGAGGACTTCGAGCAGAACCACGAGTCGGTCTGCGACGTCCCGTACTCGCTGACCACCCGTCAGGGGGTGTACTCCTCGATCCGCGACTTCATGGACGAGCTGATGTTCGGCGCACGGTCCGGCTTCGACGCCGTCGCGGTCACCGAGCACGGCCAGAGCAGCTACGACATGGTGCCCAACCCCGACCTCGTCGCCAGCGCTTTGGCCTACATGACCGAGGCCGAGGGCCTCGACGTCGCGATCTACCCGATGGGCCGCTCGCTCGGGAAGTCCCGCGAGCCGCTAAGGGTGGCCGAGGAGTACGCGATGATTGACGTGATGAGCGGCGGCCGACTGGTCCCCGGCCTGGTCGTCGGTCTCTCCTACGACTCCAGCATCAACAACGGTGTCCCGCCGATCGAGGTGCGCAAGCGCTTCGACGAGAACCTCGAACTCGTCCTTCGGGCCTGGCGGGAGGACACGCCGTTCGCGTGGAACGGCAAGTTCTCCCAGTATCCGATGGTCAACATGTGGCCCCGGCCGCTGCAGCAGGACCTGCCGACCTGGATCACCGGTATCGGCAACCCCAACACGATGCAGATGTGTCTGGAGCGCGGGTTCGGTTTCAACTACCTCAGCTGGTTCGGCGCCAAGCTGACCGGCAAACGAATCTTCGACCGCTTCTGGGAGATCGCCGACCAGGTCGGCGTCCCGCGGAACCCCTACCGGTTGGGCTTCCTGCAGACCGTCGCGGTGTCGGAGACCGACGAGCGGGCCGAGCAGGAGTACGGCGAGCACCTCGAGTACGCGTTCCGCAAGGGCCTCGGCTCGATCCCGATGGAGAAGCTCGCACTCCCAGGAAACATCGACATCCGCGGCGTCCAAGCCCTGCTCAAGGACCCCGCTGACTTCGGGCTCTACTCCCAGATGAAGACCGTGACCTACCGAGACCTGGTCGAGGCTGGCGTCGTGGTGGCCGGCAGTCCTAGCACCGTCCGGGACCACCTTCTGGAGTTCTGCCGCGACTACGGCATCGGCAACCTGCACGCGATGCTCGGGTTCGGCTCCCTCCCGCGACACCTGGTCATGAAGAACATCCAACTCTTCTCCGAAGAGGTCCTCCCGCATCTGCGCGACCTCTGGACCGACACCGAGCACGAGCACCACTGGTGGCCCGAGCGCCTCGGCGGCTCACCCAGCACCCCGCAGCTCCCCGCGAACACAGGAATGGTGGCAGCACGATGACGACCCTCAACGACACCCCGACCATCAGCGAGGAGTCCGTCGAGGTCTGGAACGGCCGTATCGCCATCCGGGTGAAGGTGGCCGGTGCCGGTTCGCCGCTGCTCTACCTGCACCCCGCGGCCGGCCTGGCCTGGGACCCGTTCCTCAGCCACCTCGCCGAGCGTTACACCGTCTACGCACCCGAGTTCCCGGGCACCAGCGTCGGCGACCCGCACGCGATCCACCAGATCGACACCCTCGGCGACGTCGTCTTGGCCTACGAAGAGCTGGTCCGCAAGCTCGGCCTGGTTAAGCCTGTTGTGGTCGGCCAGTCGTTCGGCGGCATGGTCGCGGCCGAGCTGGCCTCGACGTTCCCCGACCTTCCCACGGCGCTGGTGCTGCTCGACCCGATCGGGCTGTGGCTGGACCAGCACCCGATCGCCAACTGGGTCGCAACCCCGGCGGACAAGCTGCCCGAGCTGCTCTTCCACCACCCCACCGGGCCCGCCGCTCAGGCAGCGCTCGCACTGCCCGAGGACCCCGAGCAGCAGCGCGCGGCGATCGCAGGGCTGGTGTGGGCGTTCGGCTGCACCGGCAAGTTCGCCTGGCCGATCCCTGACCGGGGCTTGCGAAACCGGCTGCACCGCGTCGCGGCGCGCACCCTGATCCTCTGGGGCCGCAACGACAAGCTCGCCGACGTTGCCTACGCGGGTGAGTTCGCCAACGCCATCACCGGCAGCAAGCTGGCCATCTTCGACGACTGCGGCCACATCCCCCAGGTCGAGAAGTACGACCTGACCGTGCAGGCCGTCGACGGATTCCTCGGCTGATCCACCTCACGGGCCTGCGGATCACCGGAGGGTCCGCAGCCCCACACATGGAGATGACATGAAGATCACCCGGATCGAGACGATCCCGTTCTCCATCCCCTTCGTGAAGCCAGTGCGCTTCGCCAGCGGGGAGGTTGAGGTCGCCGACCACGTTCTGGTTCGGATCCACACGGACGAGGGACTGGTCGGCACCGCCGAAGCACCGCCGCGCCCTTACACCTACGGCGAAACCCAGACCACGATCACCTCGATCATCAACGACCTGTTCGCACCGCAGGTTCAGGGACTCTCACCCTTCGACCGAGAGACCATCCACGCCCGCCTCGAGCGCACCGTGGCCAACCCTGTCGCCAAGGCCGCCATCGACATCGCACTTTGGGACCTCATCGGTCTGGCCCTCGGTGTCTCGGTCACCGAGCTGCTCGGCGGCTATACCGACCGAATGCGCGTCGCCCACATGGTTGGATTCGCCGACACCGCCGAGATGGTCGACGACGCTCTCCGGATGCGCGACACCTATGGCGTCACCACCTTCAAGGTCAAGGTCGGGCGGCGACCCGTCGGCCTCGACATCGCTGCCTGCCAAGCGCTCCGCGAAACGCTCGGGGACGAGGCCGAGCTGTACGTCGACGGCAACCGGGGCTGGACCGCGGAGGAGTCACTGCGAGCCCTACGTGCACTGGCCGACACTGGGCTCCTCTTCGCCGAGGAGCTCCGTCCCGCCGACGACGTACTGGGACGACGCTGGCTCGTCCAACACAGCGATATCCCCATCTACGGCGACGAGAGCGTCTCCCGCCCCGCGGACGTGACTAGAGAGATCCTTGCAGGCTCGGTCACGGGCGTCTCCATCAAGACCGCGCGCAGCGGATTCACCTACGCCCAACGTATCCATCACCTCTGCGAAGGGCTGGGGGTCGGCACCCTCATCGGGAATCAGGTCGACGGCCAGATCGGAACGCTGTGCGGCGCCGCCTTCGGAGCGGCCTACGAAGCCACCTCCCGCAGGGCCGGCGAGCTGTCGAACTTCCTCGACATGCAGGACGACCTTCTGACCGAGCCACTGGTCATCGAGGACGGCACCCTCCGCGTCCGCCAAGGACCAGGCCTCGGGATCGACATCGATCCCGACAAGCTCAACCGATACCGGCAAGACATCTGACCCCGCGCACCAGCCCCCCGATCGCAGAAGGAGAACCACCATGAGTGTCACCGACCACACCCCAACCGCCGCCGAAGCAGGCGCCTCCGCCAGCGAGACGTTCAAGGCCAGCCTCGCTCGACGAGGCGTCTCGGTCACCTCGACTGAACGTGTCGCCACCGTCGTCACCGCAATCCTCAACGGCATCCACGATGCGATCAGCGCACACGACGTCAGCTATCCCGAGTACCAAGCCGCCAAGGCCTGGCTGATCGAAGTCGGCGAAACCGGGGAATGGCCACTGTTCCTCGACGTCTTCATCGAACACGTCGTGGAAGACGTCGCTCCCGCAACCAGAAGGGCACCAAGGGCACCATCGAGGGGCCCTACTACCTGCCCAACCAGGTGCGTCTTCCGGCGACCGCGGAGCTGCCGCATCGCGATGGTGAGAAGGGGACACCGCTGACCCTGTCGGGTCAGGTCCGCGACCTGGGCGGCGCACCGCTGGCAGGCGCCGAGGTCGACATCTGGCACGCCGACTCCGACGGCTACTACTCCGGGTTCGCGCCCGGCATCCCCGACGGCAACCTGCGCGGCGTGGTGGTCACCGACCAGGACGGACGGTTCGCGATCAATACCATCCAACCGGCCCCGTACCAGATCCCGACCGACGGCCCCACCGGCAAGATGATCGAGGCCGCCGGTTGGCACCCGTGGCGCCCCGCGCACCTGCACATCATGGTCCGCGCGCATGGCCACCGGACGGTCACGAGCCAGCTGTACTTCGCCGGCGGCGACTGGCTCGACTCTGACGTGGCCAAGGCCGTCAAGCCGGAGCTGGTCCTCGACCCGAAGGTCGACGACGCCGGCGTCGCCCGTGAGACCTACGACTTCGAGCTCGAGAGCGCCTGACGGCCGGCCCACGCGAACGCAGCGTTCGCGTGGGCTGAAACCTCCGACCAGACATGAAGGGACGACACCGATGCTGTTTCACGTACGGATGGACGTCGCCGTCCCCCACGACCTCAACCCCGACGTGCGGACGAACCTGATAGCCGAAGAGAAGGCACGCTGCGAGGAGCTCCAACGGGCCGGCACCTGGATCCACCTCTGGCGGGTCGTGGGCCAGTACGCCAACATCAGCATCTTCGACGTCGAGTCGCCCGACGCGCTGCACGACATCCTGTGGTCCCTGCCCCTGTTTCCTTTCATGCACGTCGACGTCACCGCGCTGACCCGCCACCCATCCACGATCGACCACCCGACGGGTGTGTGAGAAAAATGCACACGCCGCATGAGGTCTGGCATGACGTGACCGAAGCCCCGCGGGACTGGGCCGGGTGCGTGCTTACCATCGGTGTCTTCGACGGTTTTCATCGCGGCCACCAGGCCCTCATCGACCGGGCTCGCAAGCGGGCCCGTCGACAGCGCCTGCCCCTCGTGCTGATGACCTTCGATCCACACCCCCGCTCAGTCACCCGGCCGGAGGCGGCGCCGCAACTGCTTCTGTCGGTCGGTGAGCGGGTAGCGATGGCTCACAGCCTGGGCGTAGACATCGTCCTCGTCGTTCCCTTTACCCGCGCCTTCGCCTCGGTTCCCGCGGAGGAATTCATCAGCCAGACCCTGGGCGCGACCCTTCAGACCCAGGCGGTTGTCATCGGCGACAACTTCCGCTTCGGGGCGGGCGGTCGGGGCGATGTCGCGCTGCTCCAAGCCCTCGGGACCCGCGCAAAATTCGACGTCGAAGTCGTGGCACCTGTCGAAATCTCAGGACGCGCATGTTCGTCCACCGAGATCCGCCGGTGTCTGGCCGAGGGTGACACACGCGGGATCCGGTCGCTGTTGGGCCGGCCACACCTTCGGGCCTATCTGGGGCTCGTCAGTCTGGGCGGCCATGCCTGACCTCGCGCTGACCGCGACCCCGCTTGCCGGGTCAGCGGCGAATGCCGACCTGCTGTTGGTGGGCCCGTCACTCGGGACATCGGTGACCGAGCTGTGGTCCGACTGCGCGCGGCTCCTCGGCGTCACGTTCGCAGTGGTCGGCTGGGACCTGCCCGGCCACAGTCGCAGTCCGGCGGCCAGCAACGGGTTCTCCGTGGCCGACCTGGCCGACGCGGTCATCCACCTCACCGAGAACCTCCGGCGCGAACACCGCTCCTGCTGGTACGCCGGTGTCTCCCTCGGCGGCGCTGTCGGACTGGAGCTGGCCCTGCGCAACGGACCGTTCCAGGCCGTCGCCGCCATCGCCGCCGCGGCCAAGGTCGGCGAACCGGCTGCCTGGCAGGAACGGGCGTCCGTAGTTCGTCGCGCCGGGACACCGGTCATGGTTGAGCCGTCGTCGCAGCGCTGGTTGGGCCCGGGGTTCCTCGACCGGGACCCGCGTGTCGCCGGAGCCTTGTTGTCCGCGCTGGCCGACACCGACCGCGAGTCCTACGCGTCTGCCTGCGATGCCCTGGCGAAGTTCGACATCCGCGAACGGCTCGGGGACGTGACCGTCCCGCTGTTGCTGATCCCCGGGTCCGAAGACGTGGTCGTCACCCTGGCGCAAGCCCGAGACACCGCCGACTCCGCACCCGGCGCCAAGGCGCACGTCCTGTACGGCTGCGGGCACCTGCCGCCCGCCGAGGACCCTGCCGGGCTCGCAGCGGTACTCACCGAGTTCTTCGCCCATGACACCACGACTGAAAGCGACAACCGATGACTACTGAGACCTTCATCTACGACGCAGTGCGGACTCCGTTCGGCCGCTACGGCGGAGCCTTGTCCGGCGTACGCCCCGACGACCTCGGCGCGCTGGTCGTCCGCGAGCTGCTCGCCCGCCACGAAAGCCTTGACCCGGCGCAGGTCGACGAGATCGTATTCGGTAACGCGAACGGTGCGGGGGAGGACAACCGCAACGTTGCCCGCATGGCGGGCCTGCTCGCTGGGCTACCCACCTCGGTGCCCGGAGTCACTGTGAACCGCCTGTGTGGCTCCAGCCTCGAGGCGGCCATCGTCGGCTCGCGGCAGATCGCCGTCGGCGAGGCAGACGTGGTGGTTGTCGGCGGGGTGGAGTCGATGAGCCGCGCACCGTGGGTGCTGCCGAAGTCGGAGAAACCGTTCCCAACCGGTGATGCCACCCTGGTCTCGACGACCCTGGGCTGGCGGCTGGTCAACCCGCGCATGCCCGAGCAGTGGACCGTGTCGTTGGGCGAAGCGACCGAGCTGCTCCGCGAACGTGAGGGCATCGGGCGCGACGAGCAGGACGAGTTCGCCCTGCGCTCCCACCAGGCGGCCGCGCGCGCGTGGGACGACGGGTTCTATGACAACCAGGTCGTCTACGTGGACGGCGTCGATCTCAAGCGTGACGAATCGATCCGCGAAGACACCAGCATCGCGCGGTTGTCCGATCTCAAGCCGCTGTTCCTCGCTGATGGCACGGTGACGGCGGGCAACGCGTCCCCGCTGAACGATGGGGCCTCTGCCGCCCTCCTCGGATCCGGCAGGGTCGCGGACACCCTCGGCGCACCATTGGCTCGCATCGCCGGACGGGGAACGGCTGCCCTCGAGCCGCAGTTCTTCGGATTTGCTCCCGTCGAGGCCGCCAACCTTGCCCTGAAGCGGGCGGGCGTCGGCTGGGCGCAGGTCGGCGCAGTGGAACTCAACGAAGCGTTCGCGGCCCAGTCACTGGCCTGTATCAAAACTTGGGACATCGACCCGGCCCTCGTCAACGCTCACGGGGGCGCGGTCGCGATCGGTCACCCGCTCGGTGCGTCCGGCACCCGCATCCTCGCCACTCTCGCCCGATCCATGCAGGCCTCCGGTCAGCGGTGGGGTGTCGCAGCGATCTGCATCGGCGTAGGACAGGGGCTGGCCCTCGTGCTAGAGAATGCGAGGGACTGAACCATGCTGTCGATCGTGGAGACCGCCGCGGACGCGGTGGCCGGCATCACTGACGGAGCGACCATCCTCGTCGGCGGCTTCGGCGCGGCCGGACAGCCGGTGCAGCTCATCGAGGCACTGCTCGATGCTGGGGCCAGGGACCTGACCATCGTGAGCAACAACGCGGGCAATGGCGAAACCGGGCTGGCCGCCCTGATCCGAGACGGACGGGTACGCAAGATGGTGTGCTCGTTCCCCCGCCAGTCCGACTCCTGGCACTTCGACCGCAAGTACCGAGCCGGCGAGATCGAGCTGGAGCTTCTTCCACAGGGCAACCTTGCCGAGCGCATCCGCGCGGCCGGCGCGGGCATCGGCGCGTTCTACAGCCCGACCGGCTTCGGCACACCGCTCGCCGATGGCAAGGAGACCCGCGAGATCGACGGCAAGGGCTACATCCTGGAGTACCCGCTCCGCGGGGACGTCGCGCTCATCGCAGCACACCGGGCCGATCAGCTAGGCAACCTGGTGTACCGCAAGACGGCCCGCAACTTCGGCCCGATCATGGCCACGGCGGCCACCACGACGATCGCGCAGGTCGACGAAGTCGTCCCTGTGGGTGCCCTGGACCCGGAACAGGTGGTCACCCCGTGCCTGTATGTCGACCGCGTGGTCGCCGTCGCTAGGACCGCGAGTCGGGTCGCTTCATGAGCATCACCGGCATCGATCGGGACACTCTCGGCAAGCAGGTGGCTTCCGACATCCCGCAGGGCGCGTTCGTCAACCTCGGTATCGGCTTGCCCACCTCTGTGTCCAACTTCCTCACCCCGGACAGCGGCGTGATGTTGCACACCGAGAACGGCATGCTCGGCATGGGGCCTGAGGCACGCGGCGAGGACGTCGACCCGGACCTGGTCAACGCCGGCAAGGTTCCGGTGACCGAACTACCCGGGTCGTCGTACTTCCACCAAGCCGACTCGTTTGCCATGATGCGTGGCGGTCATCTGGACATCTGCGTCCTGGGCGCTTACCAGGTCTCGGCCGACGGGGACCTGGCGAACTGGTACACCGGCCGCGCCGACGACATCCCCGCCGTCGGCGGAGCGATGGATCTCGCCACCGGGGCCAAGCAGACGTTCGTCATGATGAACCTGCTCAGCCGGGACGGCACCGCCAAGCTCGTTCGCGAGTGCGCCTACCCGCTCACCGGGCTCGCCTGCGTCACTCGGGTCTACACCGACCTGGCCGTATTCCTCATCGAGCCGCAGCGAGTCGTCGTGCGCGACCTGTTCGGCATCGACTTCGACCGACTCGCCGGGCTGCTCGACGTTCCGCTCAACGACGGGACCAACCGCTAGGCAGGCGGGCGCCCAGCGGATCGACCTGACGGCCGGAACAGCGACGACTCCCCGGCAGCTGAGGGACGCGACAGCCCTGACTGGTACACCGTAAGAGAGGATCTGGGACAGACACCAGAACGCGAAGATAGTAGCCAGCGCCACGTCGTCCGGATCCCAGTTGGTCCCGGCGTGAACGTCAGATAGGTCCAAATGGACGATGTCGTCGTCGCTGATCAGGGCGCCGGGGATAACGTCACGCCGCCGAACTGCCACGGGACGTCGGCTGGGAATTGGTCACGCATAACGAGCCGTGAGGAGCGAGGTGTCCGACAACGCGCGTGAGGTCACTCTCCGCTTCTTGGCTGCACCGACGGACGCGGGTTACTCCGGCAACGTGAGCGGGGGGCGCGTCCTGGAATGGATCGACAAGGCTGGCTACGCCTGTGCCGTGGGTTGGAGCGGTAGTTACAGCGTTACCGCGTACGTCGGGAACGTGAGGTTTTCTCGTCCGGTCAGTGTTGGTCATTTGGTCGAAGCCAGTGCACGGCTTGTCCACACTGGCAGAAGTAGCATGCACATTCTCGTCACTGTGCGCTCGGGTGATCCGAAGGATCGGCGTCTCGCTGATGCCACGGAATGCCTGATGGTCTTTGTGGCCGTAGACACAAGTGGTCGCCCTGTGCCTGTGAATGCGTGGAGCCCTGTCGATGATGACGATCGGCAGCATCAAGCGAGCGCTGTGCGCCGGATCTCACTCCGCGAAGTCATCGAAGCGGCGATGGCCGGCCAACGGTACACCGACGAGGGCACGGCTCCCGTCGTCGTGCTGCGGTTCTTGGCCGCGCCTACCGATGTCAATTGGGGCGGCAAGGTCCACGGTGGGATCGTCATGCGATGGATCGACGAGGCCGCGCACGTCCTAGCGACGAGATGGACCGGTAGCCCCAGGAACGTTGCCGTGTACGCCGGCGGCGTCCGCTTCTACCGTCCGCTGCTCATCGGGCAGCTTGTGGAAGTCGAAGCGCGGCTCCTGCACACCGGAACCACGAGCATGCACATCAGCGTCCACGTACGGTCCGCAGAACTGGCGACCGGATCGCTGCAGCTCACCACCCACTGCCTCATCATCTTTGTGCCACTCGATGGCGAAGCTGCTGCTACGGCGGTGCGCCCCTGGCACCCGCTCTCGGCTGAAGACCACACGCTAGACGCCCATGCGGCGCATCTGATCGAGCTGCGCAGCCGCGTCGACAGGTGAAGTGCAAGCAGCGATCTTCGGCGCCCATCTGCCGCCGAGAACTCTGACGATGCGCCGGTGAAGCAAAGGCCAGGTCAGAAGCGGTTGTGGGGCTCGAAAACACGATTCGGGGTGGTGACCGGTGGGCAGTCATGCAGCGACGTAGTACTCGTGGGTGAGTCCGCCGAGGACTTGCTTCCGGCGGATCCGGTGCTCGGCGATGTTGATCGGTTCGGGTCGCCGGGTATCGGCTTGGGCAGGGTGAGCTGGCCGAGGGAACGGTGCGGCCGTGCCGTGTTGTAGTGCCGTAGGTACTCGGTCAGCACCTGTCGCAGGTGGTGCTCATTGACGATCAGCACCCGGTCGAGGACCTCCCGGCGCAGGGTGCCGATCATCCTTTCGCAGATGGCGTTGCCCCGCATCGTCAACTACACCTGATCCGCTCGATCGGTACCGGCGTGTCCGGGTGACGCACCCGTTCCACCCTCTTTACGGCCGGGACTT
>Ga0209656_10000536_pt1 | contig 25049 bp, 17 predicted proteins | sample BogFormECP12_OM2_FD_188239 | JGI IMG/M metagenome (GOLD analysis project Ga0209656, IMG submission 188239) | Bog forest soil microbial communities from Calvert Island, British Columbia, Canada - ECP12_OM2 (SPAdes) (version 2) | ecosystem: Environmental > Aquatic > Freshwater > Wetlands > Bog ...
TCTCGAGGTAAAGGCGGGTGCGTGTGATCTCTGGCGCCTTGATATATTGTTGAAGCACGGCGCCAAAAGCCGCGACGTCGCCCTCGGCCTCGTTGACGCGCTTGAAGCGATAGCCCTCCGCCTCGCGAATTGACTGGTCGGCTTCACCTTTGGCTTTGGGCACTACCTTGTTGTACTCGCCGTTGGCGATATTGATCGCGTTTTCGCGGTCCTGCTGGGCTTTGTTTACCTCGTTAAACGAGGCTTGCACCTGACCGGGCGGGTTCACGTTTTTCAATTGCACCTGATCCACGCGAATACCGAGATGGTACAGCTTGGACAAATCCTGCATCCGGGCGAGCGCCTCGATCTCAATGTCTTGCCGGCCGACGGTGATCAGTTCGTCCACTGTGCGATCTCCGACCACTTCACGCATTGCGGCCTCGGACAAATCGCGAAGTGTTTCCGCGGGATTTCGTACTTCGAAAAGATACTGCCTCGGGTCTTCAATGCGATATTGCACGACCCACTCCACAAGTGCCGCATTCAGGTCGCCGGTGACCATTGACTTTTCCTCGTCCGGCTCCTCGCCGGCCTGATCCGGATTCGTGAGCGGGCCCGGCGTGGAAAAGCCGAACTCGAGCTTCAACTGCCTCCTTGTCGGCAAGACGGTCACGGTGTCGATCCCAAATGGGAGTTTGAAGTGCAGCCCCGGCTCAACAGTCGTTAGAAACTTCCCGAAACGCAGGACCACACCCTCCGAATCGGCTCCCACCGTGTAGTACGAGGTCAAGCACAGCACCGCGATCAGCAGGACACCGACGAAAAGCGCGGCAATTCGACCGACCGACCGGGGATCGAAATTCACATTGATTGAACGCGGCGGGTGATCAGTCACGGGAGTAACGGTATAGGAATGGGGCTTCGCCGAGAAGAATAAAAGGCGGCACGGTCAAAAACAAACGGCTTAGCGGTGTGACGCGTAGAAGACCGACTCCAATCCACGGGAGAAATCAGCACCATTCGTCAATAATGTAAGGGCTTTCGCTCATCGTTTGCAATCCGTTCACGAAGAATCCAGAGGCAATTCTTGTTCTCGACTGATGGATGGAAATAGTGAGTATTTGTTAGGTCTATTCAGAGCAACATTAGGAAAACAAAGAGAAAGGCACCCCTTCAATGAGCAGCCAAGCATCGCATCGGCCTAAGCGCAAACCGCAACCGGCGACAGCCCCTCCAGAGGGCAACGCAGATCCCGTTCAAACAGGCGGCCCTCAATTTGCCGAGACGCCGGCCACGCCGGATCCGAGTCAATTCAGGGTCAAACACGGTTCAGACAAACAGGCTTACACGATACTCGATAGTCAAAAAGGTGTGCTGGAACCGCGCCCTTTCCCGGTGGTCGAGGGAGTCGCTGAGCCTTTAGTAACTCTCGAACAGTCATTGGGCGCTCGCGGCAAGGATGTTGTGAAATCTATCGTCAACGCAAAGCAAATCGTTTTCCATGCGGTGGGCGACACGGGGAACACGCGGGGACCAAAGGACCAGGCTGCTGTGGCCGACAAAATGGTGGCGGATTACGATGATCCAGACCCGCGATCGGTTCCTTCGTTTTTCTATCACCTTGGTGACGTTGTCTATAGTTTCGGTGAAGCGCAATATTACTACGATCAGTTCTACGATGCGTATAGGGATTATCCGGCTCCTATTTTTGCCATTGCCGGGAACCACGACGGTATGGTTTCGCCCCTGACCTCAACTCCGACTTTGCAAGCGTTTCTGACTAATTTTTGCACGGCTGGACAGGCTCCGCATCGCACTCCCGAGGCGGGAGAGCTTGTGCGGACTGCGCAAATCCAGCCAGGGGTCTACTTTACCTTGGAGGCTCCGTTTGTGCGCATACTTGGCCTCTACAGCAATTGCCTTGAGGATCCTGGGATAATTTCCTCGCAGGGCAATGAATTTCCTTACCTTGGGCAGACGCAGATAGACTTCCTAAAAACTGCGCTAAAACGGGTAAAGACTGACAAATTTGACGGAGCGTTAATTATAGCGGCGCATCATCCGCCTTTTGTCGCCCAAATTAGCGACAACGGGGATGGATCGCAGAGTGTCGGCAGACACGGGGGCAGCCCGCGCATGCTGGCCGATATCGACTCGGCTTGCACCGCGGAGGGTGTCTGGCCGCACGCGGTGATTTCGGGTCATGCGCACAACTATCAGCGTTTCACACGGCGACTGGATGGACGCGAAACGCCGTTTATTGTCGCTGGCAATGGTGGCCACGCCGTTGCGCCACTGACGCGCAAGGGTATACCAACGCTCCGCGCCCCCGTTGCGCAGAAAGTACTCTCTAACGGCAAAGATAGTGTGACGTTTGAAAGCTATGACGACCGGGACTTCGGCTACCTGCGAATTCTCGTCAACGGGGCCCAGTTGCACATCGAGTATCATCCCGCTTCTGACGGCCAGGATGCGAAGACACCTGATGACTTCGTCACTGTAGAACTCGCCTCCCGCAAGCTGATGCATTTCGTCGCGCAATGAGTCGCAAGAGTTAAGAAATAGTGTGTTTCGGCGCACTTTTTTAAATCATGCTCTTAAACAGTCGCGCAGCCTCTGTTTAAGAGCTTTCTAGCCCGCAATGAGCTCGTCGCTTTGGCGTATACGTGATTCTTGCGGGCTAGAACATGCCAGTCGCTATCGACTCTTTCTCCATAGCTAAAAGCAATCGGAACACTGCTAAAAGAGTATGAGAAAGGTGTAGAGTGCAGGGTAGATTACTGGCTGGCTTGTACTGGTGTCAGGCGCCCGATGCAAGGTTTCGGAGAGAAATATTGGTTAACGAGGCAAATGACCTTGCCGGGAGGGAGGTTGATCTCCCGCGGCGCAAAAGAATGATCAATAACCGAGAACGAATGCCATGAGTGAAGGTTCCGTAGAAATCAAGGATTTGGTGAAGACCTATGTGGATGATCGGGGTCGCCCGACATTCACAGCAGCCTGCGCTTCGCTTCGGCCCAGGCTGTAGTCTGCTCGCACCTTCGGTGCTTAAAACACCGCGCGTTTGCCCGGTCATAAAGTCGCCAAGTCTCGCGTCAGTCCAGCCTGTTCCTAATCGCGAGATATAAGCTCAAAGTTTAGACTGCAGAGAATGGCGGGCCTCTGCTTACTTTGGTCCACAAGCCCTCGCCTCTGAGCATGCCGATCAATTTGATCCTTATTTCTCGTAAGCAGTGCCGTCTACCATCCGGCCATTGCGTGCTCACCTTTGACGACGGTCCCGCGGGAAACGTCACCGATGACCTGCTCGCCATATTACGCGAGTTTGAAGTGAAAGCATGCTTCTGTCTGGTTGGTTGCCAGGTTGAGATCCGGCCAGAACAGACTCGTGCGATTGCAACCGCCGGGCATCTTCTGGTAAATCACACGTTCCACCATCGGTTTGCTGATCTGTGGAACGTCGACAGATTCAGGCATGATCTTGCCCGGTGCGATCAAGCGATCTCCGACGCGCTCGGTCAGACGTGTCATCCGCTTCGCTGGTTTCGTCCGCCGTTCGGGCTCGTTACGGCGCCTGTGCGAGAGGTCGCCAGGACGAGACGAATCCTGCCGATCACGCATTTTGTAATTGATACCTGGTTTAAGTCGGACCGGACTAGAATGCCTGCGAAACGGATCATTGAAAATGCGAAGCGCTGTGAGGGAGGAATCTACGTCCTTCACGATGGACTTATGACCAGGGGAATTCCGCGTTTGATGAGGGGCACGCCTCACCGCAACTGGATTCCCCGTGTAGTGCATGACATACTGGTAGAGCTTACGGCCGCCGGTTTTCGATTTCCGGATCCGTCGAAGGTACTGCAGGCCTGATCTCATTTGGGGTCGACGTTTCGGCAGTGGAACCCGTCGCTTCGCCTGTCGCTGCATCACGCCCCACTTCTCAGCGAATTCCCGTTTGCCGGTTCACCTTGTTCCGGCTGAGTTACCTTGAACGCAAGTTGTTCACCAGCCGCGTGCACCTCCAGCGAGTCGCCCTGCTTGAAGTTTCCTCGGAGGAACCCCTCGGCCAGCGGATCCTCCAGGTGTTTTTCCACAGCACGGCGCATCGGTCGAGCGCCGTAGCTTGGATCGTATCCCTTATCAATCAAAAACTCGACTGCGGTCGTATCCAGGCGGACCTGGACATTCTTGGCGCGTATCCGCTCGATGACTTTTGCGACCTCGAGATCCACAATCTTGATCAAGTCGTTCCGTTCAAGCTGGTGGAAGACGATCATGTCATCCAAACGATTCAAGAACTCCGGCTTAAACACCCGTTTTGATTCGTCCAGGACCTTGTCGCGCATTGCCTCGTACGATCCGTGGCCGGCGCTCGCGCCAAAGCCCATTGTAGTTTGGCGTTTGATCAACTCGGCGCCCACATTCGAGGTCATGATGATAATCGTGTTTCGGAAATCGATCTTTTGTCCAAGACTGTCGGTGATTTTGCCCTCCTCCAGAATCTGGAGCAGGAGATGCATGACATCCGGATGAGCCTTTTCGATCTCATCGAAGAGCACAACAGAGTAGGGGCGCCGTCGAACCGCTTCGGAAAGCTGACCGCCTTCTTCGTAGCCCACATAGCCAGGAGGCGAACCGATCAGACGCGAAGCGGTGAATTTCTCCGTGTACTCAGACATGTCGATCTGAATCAGAGCGTCGGCGTCACCGAACATGAACTCCGCCAGCGAACGTGCCAGAAATGTTTTTCCCACGCCGGTCGGACCCATAAAGAGGAATGACCCAATTGGGCGACGTGGATCTTTCAAATCGGCGCCGGAGCGTCTTAACGCCTTGCTTATGGCAATTACCGCGTCGTCTTGGCCGATGACTTGCTGTTTGAGCTCCTCCTCCATTTTGAGGAGTTTCTGCGCTTCTTTTTGCTCCATCCGGTTCAGCGGCACCCCGGTCCACTTCGACACGATGTGCATGATATCGTCGCCCGTGACGATGGTTTCGCGCTCATCGCCCTGTTTCTGCCACTCGTTTAAGATTCGTTCCAGCTCATCTTTGGTATGCTGTTCGGAATCTCGCAACGCCGCTGCCTTTTCATAATCTTGTGCTTTGATCGCCGCTTCTTTCTCGGCGCGGATCGTCTCGATTTTTTTCTCGATCTCTTTTACATCGGGCGGCCGAGTCCTAGAGTTGATGCGCGCGCGCGCGCCCGCTTCATCCATGACATCGATGGCCTTATCCGGCAGGAAACGGCCCGTAATATATCGATCGGAAAGCCGAACGGCTGCTTCGAGCGCCTCGTCGGTAAGCTTGGCTTTGTGATGGCTCTCGTACTTCGGGCGCAGGCCTTTCAAAATCTGAATCGCTTCTTCGACGGTGGGCGCTTCGACCTTGACTGCCTGGAATCGGCGTTCGAGCGCTGCATCTTTTTCGATGTACTTCCGGTACTCGTCGAGGGTTGTGGCTCCAACGCACTGGAGTTCGCCCCGGCTGAGTGCCGGTTTGATGATGTTGGAGGCATCCAGAGCACCTTCGGCTGAACCCGCACCGACGATTGTGTGCAGCTCGTCGATGAAGAGGATGACATCCTTCGAGCGACGAATCTCATCCATCACGGCCTTAATTCGCTCTTCGAACTGCCCACGATATTTTGTTCCAGCCACCATGAGCGCGAGATCGAGCGTGACGACGCGTCTATCGCGCAACAATTCCGGAACATTTCCAGCGGCGGTTTCTTGAGCCAACCCTTCGACGATGGCGGTTTTTCCAACCCCTGCTTCGCCGAGCAGCACCGGGTTGTTTTTGGTGCGTCGGCACAGCACCTGAATCACACGTTCGATCTCGTTCTTGCGACCGATGACAGGATCCAACTCCCCCTTCTTCGCCATCTCGGTCAGATCGCGGCCGAATGCGCGCAACGCGGGCGTCTTGACATCTTTCTTACCTCCCTCCTGCGGGGACTCAGCCTCGCCTTCAGGCGGTGTAAAGTTCGGGTCCAATTCTTTTAAAATTTCGTTTCGCGTTCGTACGGGATCAACTTCCAGACTCTTTAATACCCTTGCGGCGACTCCCTCACCTTCCCGCAAGAGCCCCAGCAATATGTGTTCGGTACCTACGTAAGAATGATTCAGCGCTTTGGCCTCTTTGCCTGCCAATGCCAATACCTTTTTTACTCGGGGCGTGTACGGAATGTTCCCAATCATGTTTGTCTCGGGACGCGAACCGATATGCTTCTCCAGCTCCCCGCGAACTCTGTCCAGATCGAGCCCCATCTTTAGCAGCACATTGACTGCTACGCCCTGTCCAAGTTTGATCAGCCCGAGCAACAGGTGTTCCGTTCCCACGTAGTTGTGGTTGAGCCGCTCGGCTTCCGTGCGCGCGAGCGCCAAGACCTGTTGGGCACGTGGAGTAAAATCATTCATTAACGCGTTTCCGAGGCCGGGCCCGTGCCTGACCCAGTTGAAATTTGACACGACACCGGCACTTCAACATTTAACATCAAACCCAAAAGAAATCGAATATCCCGATGAGTAACAATCGAGATATTTTTCCGAGAAATCTCACCACGTTACGCGCTTCGATCGTCGGCGCGAGATGGACGAGATTAGATGATTCCAGCGCGCTGTCGCTTCTTGTCAGGACGCGCCAGCCAGGAGGATCAGCTGAGGAATCTGATCCACCGTAATTTTGCGAAGGGCCATCTGCATCTCAACTGGCATCGTATTGACGATCGCGTTGACCTTTCCTGGGTCGTTCTCATGGAAAAATCCAGGCGGCTTTTGCAAGACCCGTCCGAAGAGCTCTGATCTGAGCTGGTTTGACATTAACAAGTCCATTTTTGTTCCGAGCCATTGCACCGGGACTGCTAATGGAGAACTCGCGACCCCAAACGCGCTCTGGTCACGAACATTCCGGTACTACTCGTAGCAATTGATTATAATTGGGGGCCTCCTATCCCTGGGCGATTCGATGTAGACTTTCTTCAGCTCTGGGCTGCGGCGAAGACCAGTATCGGTCCAAAAACGGTCCGGCTACTCGGAAATTACGGCCCGAATGACACCTGGGTCGAAGACTTACAGCTCCAGCATGTCAAAGATTGTGCTGAGCGTCAACTTTATCTGCTGGATCAAGGACCAGCCGGCTTATCATCTGAGTTTGTCATCAAATTGGAAACGACAAACGGCAAAGTTTATTACGACAACAATGGCGGGGTTAACTACAGGCTAGAGCCATACATCGGCCGCGGCACATCCGCGTCCATCGAAACCAGGACATACAGCGTCGACGAGAGGTCTTGGATGCAGCCAGCTGTAGTGAAATCAAAAATAGCTGCCGATTGAAGAGAAATGTGATTGACCCGTAAAGTAAAACTTTTTAATTTCTCTGTTTGCACTCTCTGATGCATTTTCGTATTGCTACTGAAGTCTTAAAGGAAGGATGAAAACATGGCATGGCCGTGAGGTCATGATTCATTACCTAGCTAATGACTATCGCAGTTGGTCGCTTTTCTCGTGTGTATCTCTAGGCTGCTCCGCAGACTTGGACTGATACTGAGAGAGGCGCGTTGCCGACGACAACTATTTTGCGGGTACATAGGCTTTTTTCTGCATGAATAATTTATCTTTCGTTCCTGATTCGCAGTATGTTCTGGACTTTTGTACGAAGTATCTGGCTCGCGCTAACACCGATGCGCGTCACGCATTTACCGACGATGCAAAGGGAACGCTAGCCGGTACGAATTGCGAGGCGTGGCGATTCCCGATCGTCGACACTTATGGTGGAGGAGCGGCCACGGCAAATGACCCGGCTAACTTTCAGCTCTATAATCAGGTAACTTTCGTCTACCGGGAATCCTCTCCGGTACGGAGCGTCGGAGTGATCGGGACCTTTAATAACTTGTATGAACCGGAGCCGTTAAGCCGGGTGAACTTTGGCGATGAGCAGACGCCCTTTTGGGCTGTTACTTTTGCGATTTTGAAAAGGCAGGTTCACCGATACCGGTTTGTTGTCGATGGCGTGATACAGAATGACCCGATCAATCCGCAGACACTTACCTTGCCCACTGGCAAGATCTGGTCACGATTTTTTACTGAGGAATGCGCGGAGAACCTGGTCCTGGAAGACTGGGAGCAAGATATTCTTCTCCGGCTGGTGGAGCAGATGGCTCCGTTTCGGACAACGGATGGTCAGCGGTTCCTGGATCAATTTTACAATTATTTAGATTATTCGGCTAAGACGACAACTTTTGAGCATGCCTATCGGTTCGATGAATCGGTCGGAGAGGTAGCATTTATCGATAACATTTTAGCGCGCGAAGAACATCATCGGCTAACGGACTACAAGATTTGTATTTCTTTAATTAACCAGGTGTTGCGCCAAAGGAATCCGGTTGAGGAACCGGCGCTGATTTCCAAAGAAATCTATAACGCCCTCTATAACGAGATGGCTGCGAACCATGTCGATGGATGGGATACTTCGAAATATCAAAGTCCGCTGTTTTTTCTCAACTTGCTGCGACGACACGCCTGTACCGGCGCATTCTCGCATCCGAAGTATGGCGGGAACGCAGCTGGGGCGGGCTGGGCATTTCTGGAGGAGCGTTATCAAGATCCGCAAACTGGAGCGTCGGTTTTCAATTGGCGGGATGCTATCGAACAACCGCTTGGTCGGAGCAAGGAATATCTCGGTTGAGGAAACGAATGAAAACGGATTTTGATTTTGTTATTATCGGCAGCGGGGCGGGTGGTGCTCCGATTGCCCACGAAATGGCCAAAGCTGGCAAGACGGTCCTTGTACTTGAAAAAGGGCCATTTATTCGGCCGCAATCCCAGACCCCGAACGGGCGGAGCAGTTTCAAACGGGACGAACTGATCTCTGACGGGGCGGAGAAGCGCCTCATGTTGCCGGGTTTAACCAATACCGGTGTTTCATTTTTCTCGAGTCACATTGAACCTGATCTCAACGATGAACCGCACATCTATCAGTCGCCCGACGGATCGGATAGGGCGACGATCGAGGGATATACGGCTCAGGTAGTCGGAGGAGGTACTCAGCATTATGGGGGAGTCTCACTGCGGTATACCCCGCTCGATTTCCGACTGCAGTCGTTTAACGCCAATCGGCCTTCGCTGCCGGGCGATCCAAACGATGATGTCAAGCGAAACGCGCGCGATTGGCCGATCAGTTACGACGATTTGGAGCCGTACTACTGCAAGGCGGAAAAGCTGGTGGGCCTCAATGGAGAACAAACCAATCAACAAAAGCCGTTCTCAGACCCGAATACGTATCAGCCACCGCTTACGCCAAATCCCATCAGTCAATATGCGTTTAAGGGGATGCAGGCGTTGGGAGCCAGTTTAAATTCGTCCAACCCGGTTAGACCTTATCGGACCCCTTTAGCGGTCATTACCCGGGATCATGAACCGAGTAACCGCAAGGTCACTGAGCCGGAAGCGGCCAAGACGAGTTATGTAAATCGCTACGGCGATCCATTAGAATTCAAGTCGAATACCTGGGTTTCGCTTCTCAGCCCGGTGAGGGATCTCGCAAATTTCGAGATTCGCTGTAACTGCATTGTTACTCGGTTACAGAGCAGCGGATCGAAAGTGGATCGAGTCTACTATCTCGATCCAGGAGGCTCGGAACGATATGTAACCGGCAAAATTGTGGTGGTGGCATGTTCGGCAATCGAGTCGGTGCGGTTGTTGAAATTGTCGGCTAAGCTCGACCAGAACTTTGACCATCGAGTCAACCAGAACGACTTGTTAGGTAAATATTTTTTGACCAATTCCTTTGGCGGAGCCAGTGCGTTGGTACCTGGAAGATTTGACAAATCGCACTCACTCGATGCGGACTGGGCGACCGATTGCTGTGCGGTGCAAAGCTTTCTGGACTCGCATCGGCTTTGGGCTGGAGGCGCGATTTATAACAATACTTCCGACCAGGCGCTTCCACTCTCGTTGTTGCGCACACATTTCGCAGAAGATCTCGACTCTCTCTGGGATGGGTTTATCGCCGACACCGGATTGCGAGCGCAGGGGTTGATCGACTTTTTGGATCAACAATTCGGACGCAGTTTATCGGTTAGCTTTATGGCCAACCAATTGCCTCAGAAAAGCAATCGAATTGAGTTGCATCCCCGGATCACCGACAAGTGGAATCGGCCGGTGGCGTATATAATCAAGAACTGGCATCCGCATGATGATTATCTGATGGACACGTTTGCGGAGCAGTGTGGGCAGGTTTTGAAGCTTGGCGCCGGTGGAGACCCTACTTTTCAGTTTCTCGGTCAAGGCTCGGTCAAAGATTCGCCGGTACGTATTGCCAACCACATTCTGGGTGGGGCCCGTTTTGGAAACGACCGGTCGGACAGCGTTCTGGACAAGAATTGTCGGGTTTGGGATTTCGACAATCTCTACGTGACCGACGGGGCGTTTATGCCGAGTTCGGGCGGAGCCAATCCAACCAACACGATCGAAGCAAATTCGTTTCGGGTCGCGGATCATCTCCACTCTGTCGTCTAATCGTTTCTCCGACAGGGGCTTGGGTGTCGGATACTGTATCCCTTGGAAAATAACCTGAAGAGTTGTAACCGCTCTCTAATCAATTTTGGGTTTTCAACGCTACTGTGCAGCTAACGAGCCATTATGGATCCACGCTTCGACGATATATATAGTAAGCCGGAAAATCAGATATTCGACATCGTCTTTTTTCCGGACCGGATTTACCATGCCCAATTCCTCAACGCGACTGTCAGTTCGCGGTACCGATACAATGTGACCGAAGTTCGGAACAAGCTCGATATCGCTGTGCTCAAGGGAGAGGTGTATCTCGATGGTACACTCCTGACCAACTTTATCCGGATGGAGTATCGGGCGAGCCGATTAATTGAACTCGTGCGGGAGAAGGGTCGTTTCCTGCAGGAGAGCATCATGGCCTATTTGAAAGTGACACCGAGTGATCAATCCAAAGTCGCTGACGCAACGGTGAAGCTCCATTTTTGTCCCTGGATTCGCGCGTTCGAGGTCGAGATCTGGGGAACTCTGGAGCCGCCTCCCGGCATGACGCATGACATCAAAGTCTTGTCTCGCATGGGACGTGACGGCGAGATTACCCGACTTAAAAATTTTGATCCTGCGCTTGCTGACATCGATTCCATCAAACAGGTAGTAACCGCTCTGCGGGAGAATGACATTGATGAACCATTCGGCTATATGATTCAGGATCCGGCCTGGGACAATAACTACTCCCGAACGATTCAGGTTCCGAATACGCAGGACCCAAGTGCAGCGCAAAACACGGTCGACGTAAAAAATTACGAACTCGATTTTCGGCGTGGCTGGTATCTGGATGCTCGCCGGACCGATCCGGTTCGCTATCTCAACGGCATGGTGGATTACACGGACCCGAACAATCCGGACCGCAGTCCCACTAACATCATTGAAATGCGTTGGATGCTACAGCAGGAGTTAGGGACTTCGCTGGTCTATTTTCACGAGGTAACAATTCCGCCTGGTTGTATCGAAGGAACCCACCGTCACATCGGATCGGAAGAGCTTTATTATATCTTCGAAGGCGAAGGTGTGGCACATATGGGCGAAGGCGATGACCCGAGCGTCAGCAGCGGACCTTATCCCCTGAAGCAAGTCGATGTCTTTGGCCTCGGCAAGCTCCCGATCCGCGAAGTGCCGGTAAAACCTGGTTCAATTATCTACACCAAGAGCGGCGGAATCCACGGTATTCGCAATCCAGGGACGCAGCCGTTGCGGTTCGTCGCGTTTGGCTATCACACGGTCTAGTTATTTCGGTGGAGAAACGTCATGCAACTTGTTGCTTCAAATCAAACAATTGAAGTTCCTCCGGGGACGCAAATTGACTACTATCAAAACAACCCCGTATTAATTGCCGCCAAATGGGTTGAACAAGTGCAGCTGGCAGCGGAAACCGAAAACTACCTCGGAGACCAACTGCAATATCTTTTCCAGATTGACTCGATGGAATTATGGGGGCCGTCGGGGGGTGATTACGCGATCCTGGATCCGACGAAGCAGGACAACAAAATGGATTTCCAAAAGCAGAACCTGAAGGTCTTGCGGATTGGAGATGCCTGGCTGGTGCGAGGGTGGGCTACCGTGGACGCTTGGACGGGGTCCTTCCTGCGTCTTTCCTACGAAGGCGGTCCGGATTCGCGTCTTTCCCAGCTGGCTGCGGGCAAACTCGGATCCAGTATTCAGGTATATCTTAAGGTTGAAAATTCGGGAAACACGAATGCCTTGTTGAAGGTACCCTACAATCCGCAATCCAACCGCTACGAAATTGAACTATGGAGTTACCCCGGCACTGACCTGAGGAGCAAGCTTGATGCCAAAGGTGCCGCGGCGTTCGATCGAGGCGAATTGGTAGTTAGAACGGACCTGGTACAGGGGACTCTGGCCGAACTGGCGCGCGAGGGGAAGGATGGGCTCCAAATGCCGCAAGTCGCTCGCTCGCACACTATGCATCCGATGCTGCCATTGTCTCTGGAATTGGCCTGGTCTGACGCTGAAGGCAAAGTCTGGGACTCGCAAGGGGGCGCCAACTATCATTACCAGTTCAACATGATCTACCGCGGCTGGAAAAACTATCTTGGGGTAGGCATCAGCCAGAGTCCACATGGCGGAGTTGGGTATCTTCATTACCGCAATCTGCTCTCGAACTATTTCGGGTACGACGTGCTTAAGGAAGTGGGTCGGGAGGTGGATCCATGGATGTTTGATGCGTACGGGAAAAAAAATCCGAATCCAATTCAGGAACAGTTCTTCACGATGAATTACCTGGACCTCCACATACTGCGGCCTGGCTGCGGTATTGGACTACATCGGCATCGGGATAACCAGGAAATCTTTTTCATGACGGAAGGCACTGGACTGATGTTCTGTGGTGACTGGTGTAAATTGCCCAATCGTGATCGCTGTCTGGAAGCGCGTTATCTGACGCCGGGCTCCTTTAGCTTGATCAAACCGGGAGGTTTTCACGGGTTGTTGAATACAACCGACGAGAATCTCTCTTTGCTGATGTTTGGTGGTTACGACTAAAATTCATCGTTATGCTTTCACAAAATCTTATTGGGCCGAACACTCCGATGGGGGGTAATCTGACCGCAAATGGGGCGACTTTTAAAGTCTGGGCGCCGGGAGCACAGGGAGTGTACCTGAACGGGACTTTCGGAGGTAATAACCGTTGGACGCAAGACAAGGATACGGGTTTGCTCTTGCAGAAAGACAATGCGGGCTACTGGGCGGGCTTTCTGCCCGGGGCTGGTGAGGGTGATCCCTACAAGTATTATGTCGTCGGGACCGGGAGTCGCGGGTATAAGCGCGATCCGTACGCACGTGAACTAAGTTTTGATCCGCCATTCCCGCATGCCAATTGTCTGTTGAGAGAGCCAGGCCTTTATCCGTGGCACGATCAAGGGTTTGTAACCCCTGATTATTCCAACATGATCATTTATCAGCTACACGTCGGAACGTTCTACTCCAAGAGCCCCGGCGCGGATGGTACTTTCCTGGATGTGGTTGAAAAGATAGAGTATCTGTCGGCTCTTGCGATCGATGTCGTCCAATTGTTACCCATTGACGAATTCGAAACCCAGAACAGCCAGGGATACAATGGTTCGGATATCTTTTCTCCCGAAGATCGCTATGGCGTCTCTGATCCAGTGCGCCTGGCAGAGTATCTGACGACCGTGAATCGTCTGCTGGCGCAAAAACAGAAAGCGGCCCTGACGATCAAGGACCTGACGCCGGTTGCAAACCAGCTCAAGGCGTTGGTCGATCTTTGTCACCTGTACGGAATGGCGGTCGTGTTTGACGTGGTTTACAACCACGCCGGTGGATTTGATGGGGATGATGAATCGCTTTATTTCTGGGATCGCGGCCAGGGAAATAATGACTCCAGTCTCTACTTTACGAGTCAAGGCTGGGCGGGTGGGCTTTCATTTGCCCTTTGGAAGCGGGAGGTAGGGCAATTTCTCATTGACAACGCCGGTTTTCATCTGGGCGAATTCCACGGGGATGGACTTCGGTTTGATGAAATTAGTGTCTTGGTTGCGCTGAATCAGAACAACGGCTGGAGCTTTTGCCAGAACTTAACGAACACGGTTCGATTTCAGCACAATCGGGCTATTCAGAACGCCGAGTTCTGGCCGGTGAACTCAAATGTTGTTAAATCTACCGCCGCAAACGGTGCGGGATTCGATGTGACCCAGCATGACGCTTTGCGTCTGGGTGTGCGTCAGGCGATCGGGCAAGCGGCGGGCGGCGGTTCAAGCCATGTCAATATGGATGGAATTGCCGCGGCTCTTTATCCTCCCGGATTTCCGCAGGCCTGGATGGCTGTCCCGTGCGTCGAGAATCATGATGAAGTTTTCTCCGGGCGGAGTCTTCGCATCCCGAGATTGGCTGATGGCTCGAATGCCCACTCGTTTTATGCGCGAAGCCGGTCGCGAGTCGCGACTGGAGTTTTGCTGACCGCGCCGGGCATTCCGCAGCTGTTCATGGGGCAAGAGTTTTTGGAAGACAAGCAGTGGAATGATGTCCCGGATGGGCCGAACCGGATCTATTGGGAAGGGCTAACTTCGGGTAATAAGCCCATGGTAGATTTCTTGCGATTTACCCAGGATCTTATCCGGCTACGGTACAATCAGCCGGCGATTCGAAGCAGCTCGATCCGCGTGTTTCACGTCCATAACGACAATCGGATCCTGGCTTTCCATCGCTGGCTGGAAGGAGAGGGGCGGGATGTTGTGGTTGTAGTCAGCTTGAATGATCAATCGCTGTATAATTATGCGATCGGCTTTCCGCACGGGGGTCGATGGGCCGAAATATTTAACAGTGATGTCTACGATAACTGGGTTAACCCCTCAGTCACAGGCAACGGGGGACAGATCTTTGCTAATGGTGGCCCGATGCACGGTTTCGCGAACTCAGCGGCGATCGCTATCCCTCCAAATTCTATTGTCGTTTTTGGCGACTAATGGCCTATCGGACTTTGCCAAAGGGGGTGACAACTAAATTGCGGTCTGCCAAGCGTTTTCATGGATCGAGTGGAACTGCTCAAGCGATACGCCGCCGGCGAACGGGACTTCACAGGCGCGGACCTGAGGAACGTCGACCTTTCAAATTGCGATTTGCGTGGGCTAAAGCTTGTGCGTGCCCAACTGCGCGGTGCTAACCTCGGTGGTGCAAACCTGCAAGGCGCAGATTTGTCCGGAGCCAGCCTCGAAGTAAACATGGATGGCCTGCCGCGGGTGAATTTGAAGAGAGCGAATGTGAATGATAGCCGCTTTGATGGCGCGAATCTCTCGGCGGCATTGTTGCAGGGAGCGTCTCTAAGAAACGCCCGTTTCACGCAGGCGAACCTTGGGGCCACGGATTTCGCAGGTGCAGACTTGGTCGGAGCGGACTTCACGGGTGCGACTTTTACCGGCATTGGCCGGACGATTTTTCAAGGAGCCAACCTCGGCGGAGCCATCTTCGCCAACGTAGATCTGACGAATTGTCTTTTCGACGGTGCGCAAATCGACGGTGCCAACTTCGAAGGAGCGAAGTTGCCTTCTGAGTCAGCTTTCGGTGCGACCGATTCATGGGGACGCGAAGCCGGGTCTCCTTGGCCGTTGGGTGCCACTTGGACCCCAGACGGGTCGGCGTGCAATTTCGCTCTGTATTCGGTGCACGCCAAAGCCGTTACGCTCCTGCTCTATCCCGCGAACGACCTCACCAACCCGGGAAAGACGGTGCAACTGAATCTAGCGAATCGGATCTGGCATGCGCGCGTATCCGCCGCCGATCTCGCATCGATCGTCTTCTACGCATACCAGGTCGATGGCCCGAGCGATGGGACCGGCGGGCGTCGGTTCGATAAGCAAAAGGTTCTTTTCGATCCGTATGCCCGCACCCTCTTTTACCCGCCGGAGTTCAGCAAAGAGGACGCTTCGCGGCCGGGCAATAATGCTGGCCGGGCAATCCTAGGCCGAGTTCCCGAATTCACCCTATCGTTTGATTGGACAGGAGATCACAAACCCGTTCACCGGGGTGACACCGTTATTTATGAACTACACGTCAAGGGTTTCACCGTGCGACCAAACTCCGGCGTCTCGGAAGCGAACCGGGGAACCTATCTCGGGCTAATCGAAAAGGTCCCTTACCTGAAAGAGCTGGGCGTTACCGCAGTAGAACTCCTGCCCGTGTACCATTTTGAGCCTGAAAAGGGGGGCAACTACTGGGGCTATATGCCGTTGAGCTTCTTTTATCCGCATCAGCACTATTCGCGAAGCCATGAGGCGCGCCAGATCGCGGATGAATTTCGAGCAATGGTGAAGGCTCTGCACGCTGCGGAGATCGAAGTGATTCTGGACGTTGTGTACAACCACACGGCCGAAGGCTACCAGGACGGCCCTGTTTTTAGCTACCGTGGTATCGACGACACCACCTATTACCTGCTCAACCCGGACTTCTCGTATCGAAATGACTCGGGTACCGGGAACGTTCTTCGGACCGCCCATCCCGCCGTTCGTCAGCTCGTGCTCGAGAGCCTTCGCTATTGGGTCACTGAGATGCGCGTGGACGGTTTTCGCTTTGATCTTGCGGCGATCTTCTCTCGAAATCAAGACGGCTCAATCAACCTCGACGACCCCTCGATCATCTCGGAGATTAGTAGCGACCCTGACTTCGTTGGGATCCGACTGATTGCGGAGCCCTGGGATTTGGCCACCTATCAACTTGGCCGTTCCTTCCCTGGGCTCTCCTGGGCACAGTGGAATGGAAAGTTCCGCGACGACGTACGTTCTTTCGTGAAGGGTGACCGAGGTTTGGTGCCGTCCTTGATGACACGGCTCTATGGGAGTGACGATCTCTTTCCGGACATTCTGCAGTACAGCTATTTACCTTCCCAAAGCGTCAATTTCATCACGGCGCACGATGGCTTTTGCTTGTACGATCTGGTTTCCTATAACCAGAAACATAACGAGGCGAACGGTCAAGGCAACACGGACGGCACAAACGATAATCGGAGTTGGAACTGCGGCTGGGAAGGCGACGTGAACGCGCCGGCGGAGGTGCTGCAATTGCGCCGGCGTCAGGTCAAGAACTTCTGTTGTTTGTTGATGCTGTCTAATGGCACGCCAATGTTCTGCGCCGGGGACGAGTTCCTTAACACGCAGCATGGAAACAACAACCCGTACAATCAGGACAACGAGACCACTTGGCTTGACTGGGGCCTTCTCCAACAAAACGCGGACATCTTCCGCTTTTTCAAGCTGATGATCGCGTTCCGTAAGAGCCACGCGGTCCTTGCCTCCCGCACCTTCTGGCGGGAACGGATCCAGTGGTACGGCGTTGACCACGGCAGTCCGGATTTCGCGGACGATTCACACGCGTTAGCCTTTCAACTCACGGGCGAACCGATTTACACGGAGGACAAGTTTGCGACGACCCAGGACATCTACGTAATGATCAACGCGTATTGGGAGCCGCTGCAATTTCGAATTCAGGCCGATCCGAATCGCTTTATTCCCTGGAAGCGCGTGATCGATACAAATCTGGCCAGCCCCGACGACATCGCTGAACCCGGCAACGAAGTGGGAATCGATCGGGCCACTTATGCTGTGCAGTCCCGGTCAATCGTGGCTTTGATAAGGGGATAAGGCTCAGTCCCACGGCGGCATTAATCGGTCTCGGAATGCGCGTCGGCGACCCGGCACTGATGCTGTTGAGGTCCGATGCACATCTCGATCCGAAAAGTGAAAGTCTGATTCGCGCGGAGATTCTCCGTGCACTAATGATTGATCAGCTCCTGGTAGCTACCAAATGCGATGATCCCATATTGCTCAGCCAGCGCCGCGCTTTGCGGCGGGTGAGCGGAGGTGCAACCGACTAGCTCGGCCCCCGCCGTGCGCCAAGCGGCCGCGTGAACTGCGCCCATCGTTCCGGTTCCAGCGATTCCGACGCGCATGGACATGGTCTTTATTTCACCGCTCCAGCAGTTATTCCGCGAATGAGTTGCCGAGAAAACACCACGTAGAGAAGCACTGGCGGCAGAATGGCAAGCGTCAATGCGGCGAGCACTGCGTTGTAGTCATTCACGAATTCGCCCAGAAAAGCCTGTGCTCCCAGTACCAGAGTTTTGGTGGATTCGCCAGGTGCGAGAATGAGCGGAAACCAGAGATCATTCCAGATCGGGATCATGGAGATCGCAAGCACAGAGCCGAGCGCCGGTCGCACAAGGGGAAGGATCAGCCAGTAAATTCGATATTCGCCGGCCCCGTCAATGCGAGCAGCGTCCGTGAGATCCTTGGGCAATTGCCGCATAAAGACCGTCAGCACAAAGACGGCAAGCGGAATCCCCTGAGCGGTATAGACGAGGATCAGTGACCAGAGCGTGTTCACCAGGTGAAGGTCCACCATGATGAGCAGAATGCCCACTGTACCGAGCCGGATCGGTACCATGATCCCGATAGCCAGATAGAGTCCGGTTAAAGAATTGAATCTGAATTTATATTCTGCCAGAGCGAAGGCAGCCATGGAGCTGACGAAAAGGATCAAGACCAAGGACCCGGCTGTCACCAGGAAACTATTGAGAAAGAATAAGTCGAAACGCGCCGTCGTCCCAAGGGTTCGATAGCCATCGAGCGTAAATGTAGCGGGGCTCGGCAAATCAAACGGCACCGCAAAGATCGTCAACCTGTCTTTAAACGAATTCAGGATAATCAGCAGAACCGGGAACAGCGCCAGCGCGGAGTAAAGCAAGAGCGTGGCGTGCGCGGCTAAGACTCTGGAAACCCTTGGGAACGATTTCTCCATTGGGCTAATAACGAATCGCGTGTACCCGGCGTTGCCATCCAAACAGGTAAATCAATACGCCGATGAGAATGATGATGAACATGATCCCTGCGACCGCAGAACCCATATAAGGATCCGCGGGCTGAAGCTGGTATCCGAAAAAAGTGCGAAAGAAAAACGTCCCGAGGACGTCGGAGGCGAAATTAGGGCCAGCCAACGCGCCTTGCGTGGCGTAGATGATTTCGAATGCATTGAAGTTGCCCACAAATGTCAGGACTGAGACGATGCCGACTGTCGGTAGTATCAAGGGAAACTGGATTCCCCAGAAAGTTCTCCAGGGACCCGCTCCATCCACCTTGGCAGCTTCCAATAATTCCTCCGGAATACGGATCAGAGCCGCGAGGAAGAGCATCATCGGGATGCCAACATTTTGCCAAACCGAGATCAGCGAGAGGGTGACGAGGGCCGTGGATTCGAGTCCCAACCAGGGAGTATCGAGGCTGCCGAGTCCGATTGTTTGCAAGACGGTACGCGAGATGCCCCAAGCCGGGTTCAAAATCAATTTCCAAACAAACCCGATGATCACGACCGACAGGATGGTTGGCGTGAAAATGATCGTTCGATAGATCGCGGTTCCTCGAATCCGGGCTCCGAGAAGAGCAGCGAGAAGCAGTCCGACCGGATTCTGCACCAGCATGTGGATGACAAAAAAGAGCGCGTTATTTCGCAGGGCGTTCCAAAAAGGATTCGCCCACCGCGCCTGGCTGAACAGTGTCTGGTAGTTCTGGACACCGACAAAAACAAGCGCCCCAGCCGGCCCTCCCTTGCTGAGGGAAAGCCACAAAGAATCAAGAAGCGGAAAAATCATGAATGCTGTGTAAATCAGCAGGGCCGGCAACAGAAATACCAGAATGTGAAACGGAAACGAACGAGGTTTTGGCATTTGTAGGATCTATAGCCAACAGATCGCGGCTTCGCGGGTGGCGATCAAAATGCACCGGTTGCCATCCCGCGACGGCGGAATTCTCATCTCGCCGGTAGAAATATTTGCTGGGGAATATTCTAGCCGCCTTGCTGCGGCTTGTACCAGGAGGCAAGATTCTTTTGCACAGTGTCGGCTGCCTGTTCGGGCGTTTCAGTGCCGTTCAGAATTTGAGCGCACGCGTTCCAAAGGTCGTTTTCATTGTTCGGGTTGGCGTTCCGAGAGAGGATTTGATACGAGCAACGAAAAGAGGCCTTACTGTCTTTACGCCAGTTTACGAATTCCTGAGCCACCGGGTCGTCCAGCGTGTATTGCACGTTGGCGAGCGGAAAGAAGCCGGGGAGTGCATTAGCGTACAGTTGCGCGAATTCGGCCGAGGCGACCCAAGAGAGAAAAGTGCGCGCGGCTTCTTTGTTCTTGCCGGCAGCATTGATTCCGATGGCGATATCGGGATGGTCGTCGATAACGACGTCGGTCTTGCCGTCGAATGAATACGGTTTGAACGCGCCTAGATCGAGCTTTGGATTCATCTGCCGGAATATTCCGATATCCCACGAACCGGCCGGATAAATCGCTCCGCGTCCCTGGGCAAAAAGATTCTGGGCATCAGGATAAGCCAGAGCCTGATATCCCGGCGGTAAATATGGCTTCCATTTTGACAGGGCTTCAAACGCAGCGAGGAACCCGTCCTGATTGTATTTTGCGGACCCGCTGATAAGGGCTTTGCGACCGGTCTCTCCATCCCAGAGCGTCGGTCCGATGTTTTGGTAACCCATCGTTGCCGATTCCCATTGGTCCTTGGTGCCCATGACAAGCGGAATATACTTTCCGTTAGCCTTGATCTTATCGAGCACCGCGAGGAACTCCTTCTCCGTGGCAGGAACGCTTAATCCCAATTCCTTGAAGATCGCTTTGTTGTAGAGGAAGCCGTGGATCACGGAAGCCATAGGGACAGCAAACGTGGTCTTTCCATCGTCGGTCGACCACGCGGCCTTTGCGACTTCTGAAAAATTCTCCATCCCGGGGAGATCGTTCAACGCAACGATCTGGCCTTCATTGTAGATCTGCAGAGATTTGTCGAACGGGCGGCAGGCGACCAGGTCGCCGGCTGTACCCGCCTTCAGTTTCGCGTCGAGAACCGCGTTGTACTCCGTCGGCGCAGTCGGTGAAAATACTAACTCAATATCCGGGTGCTTTTTCATGAAGGCTGGCAAGATGGTATTCTGCCAGATCTTCAAGTCATCGTTGCGCCAACTCTCAATGGTGAGTTGTACTTTTCCTTGCGCCCAAACGCTCCCTATGCTGGTCAGAAAGACAAGCCCTAACAGAAACGTCACAAATCTGTTCGACATGGGACCTCTCATCATAGCGAACGCTCCTGGCAAAACAATCTTCAATTTTCCGAATGCAGACAACAAATCGACTCTGTGCAATCGTTTGTTGCATCGATTTAACCCCCTCCACATGGACTCTCCCGGCGTCGAATCTGAACAGTTTGAGCGAATCAAAACGAAAGTTTTTAAAACCTCGGATGAGGCGGTCCGCAACGTAGCGGCTTCGATTTCGAGCCTTATCCGCAAGCGCCAGTCAGAAGGCAAAAATGTCGTTCTCGGTCTCGCGACCGGTTCGACTCCAGTCAAGCTGTACAAGGAATTGATCAGGCTTCACCGAGAAGAAAATCTTTCGTTTGCAAACGTTGTAAGCTTTAACCTTGATGAGTATTACGGCCTCGCACCGGATCATCCGGAGAGTTACCGCCGATTCATGGCGGTGCAGCTATTCGAACACGTCAATATACCGCCCGAAAACGTTCATGTGCCCGATGGATTGGTCGATCGATCGAAAGTTTTTCAATACTGCCTCGATTACGAACGAAAAATCCGGGCGGCCGGTGGGATTGACATCCAGATTTTGGGAATCGGCCGCACCGGGCATATCGGGTTTAACGAGCCCGGTTCCGGCATAGATTCCCGGACTCGGATGGTTGCGCTGGATCGAATCACGCGACGCGACGCTGCTCGAGATTTTCGCGGTGAAGCCAATGTTCCGGAACATGCGATCACGATGGGCGTCGGCACAATTCTCGAAGCACGCGAGATTCATCTCCTTGCCTGGGGTGACTCGAAAGCGGGGATTCTTCGAATGGCAATTGAGGGGCCGCAGCTGGATTCCGTTCCTGCCAGCTATCTGCAACGGCACCCGAATTGCACCTGTTCCGTCGACGCAGCTGCGGCGGCCGAATTAACACGGTTCCGGACACCTTGGCGCGTCGGACAGGTGGACTGGGATTCATCGCTCACCCGGAAAGCGGTCGTCTGGGTCGCAGGCGAGCTACGAAAACCGGTTCTCCGATTGCGGGATGACGACTATGCAGAGAACGGCCTGACGTCTCTTTTAGTTGAGATGGGATCCGCTTATCGCCTGAATCTTAGAATTTTCAACGAGCTGCAACATACGATCACAGGCTGGCCCGGAGGCAAACCGAATTCTGATGATTCAAATCGGCCGGTGCCTGCTGAACCGGCTCAGAAACGTGTTCTCGTGTTTGGTCCTGAACCGCTCGACGCCGAAATCGGCATGGGTGGAACACTGAATCGATTGGTGAGCCATGGTCACGACCTGACATTTGTTTACCTGACGTCTGGAAACCTGAGCGTACCGGATAACGAAGCGCGGATGGCGATTAGTTTGCTCAACGAAATCCGTATTTCGCATTCGGAGCAGAATCCGCTGGAGCCGCTCGCGGCGGAACTTGACCGCAAGGCGGCGTACGATGAGGACAGCGCTGCGTTGCGGCAATTCAAGGGCCTGATCAGAAAATCGGAGGCCCGCGCCTCATGCCAGATTTTAGGTTTGGATCTTCAAAAGGTCCTGTTTCTGGATCTGCCTTTTTATGAGAATGGTCGGTATCGGCAGTTTCAGCCGACGGGAATAGATGTCGAACGAATCGAGGCTTTGTTCAGGTCAATTCGCCCCAATCAGGTTTACTTAACCGGCTCCGGTGCCGATCCGAGCAGTGTCGCCGGCATCGTCTACCGATTAGTTACCAGCGCCACGGAGCGATGCGGTGAAGGATGGACCGACAAATGCCAGACCTGGCTATATGCGTTGAGCGACCGCGCGTGGCTCTCGCACGAGATCGACATGGCCGTACCGTTGAGCCCGGCAGAGCTGACGCTCAAACTGGACTGCCTTTACCATCATCGTTCCCAGCGCAACCAGACACCGTTTATCGAGCATGGTTCGGGGGAAAACTGGCAACAGGCGGAGAACACAAACCGAGCGACGGCGCACGACTACGATCAGTTGGGATTGGCTGAATACGAGGCCATCGAAGCTTTTCGAGCAGAAAAGCGTTGAGCGCCTGGGTGGAGTGTCGAGCTGCGAGTCATTTACAAAATCTTCAGCTCATGCTAATTGCATCCGGTCCGGATGTCTGTATTTGAAATAACACCATGGGCTTCGGATCTCCGTATTGATTCAACTCATGGCTTTTAAGTTGGCTGCTCACTCTTTTCGGCTTGCCGGTGTTCCGCTCCAAATGCGCATCGCTGCATTTTCGTTTTGACGGCGACCTGCGTCCCATATTCGCCGCTAATTCGCACCGTTCAGCTTTGTTCTGCTTCAAGTCAGTTTGCGGGTGAGTGTCTTTTTTGAGCCGTGAAAAATTTTACGTCAATCCAACCCATCGTCTACCTCCTCGGATTTGCCGGAGGCGCCCTGTTGATTGTTCTCCTTGTGCGTGAAGGCGCCGGACAAGTTGGCCTTGCGATCGCTCGCGCAGGCTGGGGTTTACTCGCCATAACGATCTATCATCTTGCCCAGACACTGAGCGATTCGGCCGGCTGGTTGGTACTAATCCCGAAAGAAAATAGAGTACGATTGAGCCGGGGCTTTGTCCTGAATTGGATTGGTGAATCAATAAATAATCTTCTGCCGACGGCGCGCGTAGGTGGAGATATCGTCGTCGCGCGCCTTGCTGCGATGTGGGGAATGCCGTTGCGGACGGCAACCGCCGCAATCATTGTCGATGTTACGATCGGCATCGTTACCAAAGTCTTTTACATCGTAGCGGCTACCATTTTGCTTGTCGCTGCGACGGGTCGATCGGATCTTGCCCGCCCTGCGCTTGTTGCAGTGGTGACCGGGACTCTCGCCATCTCGGGATTCTACGCGGCGCAGCGGATGGGCATATTCAGATTGAGCGCTATGTTGGCGTCTCGCCTCGCCAGGTCACCCGGCTGGAATTCCCTCGTGCAAGGCGGCGAAGCGATTGATCAGACAATTCGAGTTCTCTACGCGAGGCGGGGCGGGGTGGCGGCGTGTTATCTGTTCTGGGTATTGTCGTGGATCATCGCTTCAGGTGAAATCTGGATCGCGCTTCGCGTACTTGGGTTGCGGCCAAGCTTCAGCACAGCCGTAATTTTGGAAAGCGGCTCGCTAGCGATTCGTGGGGCGGCGTTTCTTGTGCCAGGAGCCTTAGGGGTGCAAGAAGGCGGCTATATCCTGCTTGGCGACCTGCTCGGCATATCTGGCGATATAGCGCTGGCGTTGTCACTGCTTCGACGCGTACGGGAACTGGCTCTAGGGATTCCGGGGTTGGTTGTCTGGCAACTCATCGAGGCTGGTCGCCTCTGGCGAGGCCGGTGAGATTGGCAATCGCGGTCGCGGTACGTGGTGTATTTAGCAATGGACCCAACTCAGAGATTCGTTAGCCGGCGGGTTCTGGCTGAAAGCAACGACAACTCGAATTAAACCAAGCTTCAAAACGTCAAAGAAAAAACCAAAAGGAGTCTATTCATGAAACGAAGAGAAGCCATTATCGCAGGCATGGCAGGCCTTGCGGCGACAGTTACAGTCCCGATCGCTGCGAACGCCGAATCCTCGGAAACGGCCAACCCCGAATTGGACCAGGTTCGCGCGCTTTTAAAGGCGCACGACGAGGCGTTTACAAATCAGGATCTGGATGGAGTCATGGCTTGCTTTGCTGAAAAAGCCGCGATCATGGGTTCCGGTCCAGGAGAGTACTGGTTGGGCCCAGACGAAATCAAAGTTGCCTACCAGCATTTCTTTGAAGGTTTCGATAAGGGAAAACAGAAGTTTGAATATCAGTTCCGGATTGGCGGGTTGTCGCCGGAGATGGGCTGGATGATGACGGCCGGAAACGTGACTGGCGAAAAGGATGGCAAAGCGGTCGCATTTCCCTTGAACCTTTCGTTAACGGTCTCAAAAAAATCGGGGAAGTGGCTCATCGCCGCCATGCATTTTTCAACGCT
>Ga0209656_10000537_pt1 | contig 25046 bp, 20 predicted proteins | sample BogFormECP12_OM2_FD_188239 | JGI IMG/M metagenome (GOLD analysis project Ga0209656, IMG submission 188239) | Bog forest soil microbial communities from Calvert Island, British Columbia, Canada - ECP12_OM2 (SPAdes) (version 2) | ecosystem: Environmental > Aquatic > Freshwater > Wetlands > Bog ...
ACTCCCGAGGCCGACGGCCTGACCGCAAGGCAACGGTTCTTCCTCGCCTATGCCTTCAGCTGGTGCGAGGACGTACGTCCTGAGGCAGCGCGGTCCCAGGTCGTCAGTAACCCCCACTCCTTGGCCGAGTTCCGCGTCAATCGTCCTCTCGCCAACAGTTCCGAGTTCCAGCAGGCATTCGGCTGCAAGGAAGGCCAGCCGATGGTCCACAATCCCCAGTGCCGAGTTTGGTGAGGTTCGATATTATTTTGTTTCGCCGCCGACAGATGGCAGCTATGCTGTCTCCTTGGAACCGCTTTGTCTGACTTGAGGCAGCAGCAGCCGCATGTCTGTTGGGTTGAGAACGGAGAGCTATGCCATGAGCAACTCGCCCGAAGCACCCAAGTATGAGCCGTCCCGGGATACCGACCCGACGTGGGACCGGCTGGTAGACCAGCTCGAATGGTATGACCGCAAGAGCATCCATTACCAGAAGGTCTACAAGCGCATCAAGATCGTCGAGATCGTTGCCGCCGCTGCCATTCCCTTTCTTTCAGCACTGAACATTTCCTCGGGTAGTGAAGCCTGGTTCGGCCATTCTGTCAGCTGGATCATCGGTGGCCTTGGGGTATTGATCACTATCCTCGAGGGAGTCCTCCAACTCAACCAGTATCAGCAGAACTGGATTTCCTATCGCTCTACCTGCGAGGGCTTGAAGCACGAGAAGTACACCTACCTTGCCAAGGCCGCCCCTTACCAGGACGCCCCCGATCCCCATGCCCTGCTGGCCGAGCGCATCGAGTCACTGGTGTCGCAGGAGCACGCGAAGTGGGCCTCGGTCCAACAGCAGGAGTACGCCGTCAAGATCGGATCGGAGAAAAGTAAGCCGACCGAGGGCTAACCGATGCCCAGGCTGTACAACTGCGCATCCTGCGCGTAGACTGAAAGATGAGGTAGTTATCACCCTCTCCTCTTTCAGATTCTCTGAACTCAGTCAGCCATCTGAAGTAGCAAGGCCCACAGGGTAGCCCGTGTTGCGGTGCGCGTCCGCGACGCAAGGAGTCGAACATGGCCTTACATCCCAGAAACAAGTACCACCTCAGAGACCTGCATCGCGAAATTGACCTGTTCGACCGCAAGATTGCGCACAGCGAAACATACGCAGTCTTTGCAACCGAAGAGCTGCGCGCGGCCGAGATCAAGAAGCTGCGCACCAAGCGGGGAACTCTGGTGAAGGTGGCGGCTGAGCTGGTGTCCGAAGGCATCGGCTTCGAGCCAAAGGACCTGCCGCGCTCGTTCAAGACCGCGGACGCCTCTCCGGAACAGGCACAAGCGGTTTAAGCAGCCCGCTTCGGCCCGGTTTCATTCATCGCCAGAGCTTCCTCATTTGCTGCCTGCTTTAGGTGGAGCCGAACCCGCTCGCCCTTGAGACATCAGGTCACCCTACCCCCCCATGACGGCTCCTTATAATCTATAGCTTACGTATTATTTATGCTGCAAGCTACTGATAATAGAATACTTATAAGTAAGCGATAGAGCAGCAAAGACTTATCTTGATGCCGCCACGTCGTGCCGTTTCCACCATCCACCGCCCACCCCTCACTGATTTTGCAAAGATCGCCGGCCCATGCACTGCTTCTTAGTAAGCCACGACGGCCTTTTACACCCTCCACCGGGCGTAGAGACACTTAGCCTCATGTGGCATGATGAAGGGTTTGATTACCGTTGTCAGTGAAGGCGGTCACGGGTGTACGTGATGCGCAGCCCGCCAAGAGGGCGTTGATGTCTGGGCAGGTTTCTCCACGAGGTGTCGTCACCCGAAGGGACTCATTAGTATTTATGGGGATACTTTCCGAGCACTCCCGTGCTGGCCTACGATTGTGTCGCCCTTCGGGCTCAAGGGTTGCCGTTCTTAGCAGGCAGCCTGTTACGAACGGTCTGATGGAGTGAACAGCGAGACGCCAGTCCGAGCTGGGGATAACAGCCCGCCCGAGCAGCCGAGGAAGCGCGGTCTGTTGCTGCGCTTTCTCTATCGTGTCTATACGAATTACTTAGGAGTCACGCCGCCAACTCCGGCGCAGGAACGAGCGGCTGCAGTCGTCCTCATCGGAGGCGTCATCCTCGGACTTGTGGGAATCGTAGCGGTGGTTTTCTTTCTGTGGATGACCATGGCGAAGCTTGGCGGCACGCGCTGATCCTCGTCTTATCTGGTATAAATCCCAGAGTCGCATTCCACGCGAACCCAGAAGACGGAGAGACCTTTGCAATGGATCCTTAATCTGCCGGACTGGCTGCATGGCATCCTGACAGTCGTGGTCTTTGTGCTGATCGGACTGAGCGGTCTGTTTGCTACCCGCAAATGGATATCTCGGCTGCACGCGACCGATTCGTACAACGAAGTGGTCAGCTACTATCTGAGCACGGTCGCCATCTTCTATGGCATCATGCTGGGCCTGATTGCCGTCAGCGTATGGGAAGGCTACAACCGTGCCGTGACAGCGGTCGCGACAGAAGCCGGAACCCTGTCAGCCTTGTACCGCGACGTCAGCGGTTATTCCGAGCCCGATCGCAGCGCACTCCAGGCCGATCTGCGCGAATACACGCGCTACGAAATCGAAGTGGCCTGGCCGGAAAATCGCCAAGGCATCATTACAACGGGTGGAATGCAGCGCCTGTGGCGCTTTCAGGACCACCTGGAGGCGTTCGAGCCCAAGAGTGGCGGGCAGCAGGCTCTATACTTTGAGACTCTTCGCGCCTTCGGCGAACTTATCCAAAAGCGTAGCCTGCGCCTGGATACCGTAACCTCGCGTTTGCCCCGGCCTCTGTGGAACTTTGTCTTCCTCGGAGCGATCCTGAGCTTTGTCGTCACCTGGTTCTTTCAACTGAAAAGCTTCACCATGCATGTGTGGATGACGGCTTTTTTTGCCGCTCTGCTCGGTATGGAGATCCATCTCCTGGTCATCATGAACCATCCCTACCGCGGCAGCCTCGGCGTCAGTCCTGAGGCTTTCCAGATCGTGTACAACCTGCTGATGCGGTAGAGGCGGTCGTGCCCATCGGCCCAATGAGTTGATCCAACTCCGCCCCAACAGCCCCGACTAAACCGATGATTACGTCTGGAGGGCCGATCGTTGGTCGTGAGTTTCTTGTTCCATTTAATACGCAAATATCGCATCCAACCCTCACGAAAATAAGTGATTAACAGTCGGCTACAGCGGTTTCCTGGAGGGCGAGTTCTCAAACGGGAATTCCGGGCAGCGCATCGGACGAACCGGTTTCCCCATGGCTCCTGCTAAACTGAAATCCGACTTCTCGAGCTGGGTATCTGCTTGAAATGAGCACTCCGATTTACAAACGCATACTGCTGAAAATCTCCGGTGAGGCGTTGGCCGCTGGACAGGGCTTTGGTGTCGATAATACCCGTGTGCATGAAATTGCCGCTGAGATCGCTGAAGTTCGTCGCCTGGGTATCGAGATCGCGATCGTAGTCGGGGGCGGAAACTTTTTCCGCGGTGTCGCCGAGCAAGCCAAGCTCATGGACCGCGTTTCCGCCGATCACATGGGCATGCTGGCTACGGTCATCAACGCCCTGGCCTTGCAGGATGCGTTGGAGAAGCAGGACGTATTCACTCGCGTGATGAGCGCCATCGAGATGAACCAGGTGGCTGAACCCTTTATCCGGCGCCGCGCCATCCGTCACCTCGAGAAGGGCCGCGTTGTTGTCTTCGCCGGGGGCACCGGCAATCCTTACTTCTCCACGGATACGGCGGCATCGCTGCGCGCCATGGAAATCAAGGCGGACGCCATCCTGAAAGCAACCAAGGTGGACGGCATCTATACCGCCGATCCCGTCGTGGTGAAAGATGCCACCATGTTCCAGACCATCAGCTACATGGACGTGCTGCGGCTGGGGCTGCGCGTGATGGACGCCACGGCCATCGCGATGTGCCGCGAGAACAACCTTCCCATCGTGATCTTCAACCTCAACCAGCATGGCAATATCCAGCGCGTGGTCCTGGGCGAGCGGGTCGGCTCGCTGGTCAACCAGGGCTGATGGCCGTTCGGTACATCTTGGTTTTCCAAACAACGGGTTTCAGAGTAGGTCACTGCATCTTGTGACTCAACTCCTTGGTTTTCTGCTGATTTCCGTGCTTGCCACGGTCGGCGTGTTCAACAAGCCACAGATCGGCAGTCTGGCCAACCTCTCACGGTGGGCATTCCTGCTGACGTTCGCGGGCGTGGGGTTGCGGACCAACCTCCGCGATCTGAAGTTGCAAGGACTGCGTCCCTTTGCTGTGGGCGCCATCGGAGAAGCGGTGATCGCCGCGGTTACGCTCGGGATGGTGTTGGTCGCGGCCCGGGTCTTTCATCTCTAAGGTGGGTGGATCGAGCCGGCAAGCCAAGCAGTGCTCCGGTCGGTGACTCGTGCATATATAATCAGGGGTTTTAGACTTCATCCTGAGGCGAACAGAACATGGCTCAAGTTTCGATGGCATCGATTCCTGCGTTGAAGGACAGTTTTGTTCAACTCAAGACGAGGATGGACAAGGCGGTGGAAGATTTCCGCAAGGAGATGGCCTCTACCCGCACCGGACGCGCCTCGGTGCATATGCTTGATGGTGTGACAGTCGATGCCTACGGCTCGCAGATGCCGCTCAACCAACTCGCCAACGTGAGCGCGCCGGAGCCTCAGCTCATCACTGTTCAGGCTTGGGACGTGAGCCTCATCGGCGCCATCGAGAAGGCAATACGCGGTGGCGACCTCGGCTTGAATCCGATGAACGACGGCAAACTCGTCCGAGTGCCGGTGCCAGCGCTCACCGAGGAGCGGCGCAAGGACATGGTGAAACATCTCCACAAGATCCTGGAGGAGCATCGCACGGCCGTCCGCAACATCCGCCGCGACGGCAACGATCTCATCAAGAAGGCGCTCAAGGACAAGAAAATCACCGAAGACGAAGAGCGCGGAGCGCTGGAGCAGATTCAGAAGCTCACCGACGACGAAATCAAGAAGATGGAAGAGCTGGCCAAGGGCAAGGAGAAGGAAGTGCTCTCCATTTAGCTGACGCCATCTGTCTTCCGGAGTAGAAGCATGAGAGGCAAGGTCGGAGCATGGACGGTTTTCCTTTTGTGCCTGCTGCTTCTCAGCTTCGCCGCTACCACTCACTATTCCAAGACCGCTGATCTAGCGCTCATCTCACTACGCCTGGCACTTGTGGTAGTCCTGTCAATTCTCGTGGTGCGAGAGCGATGGCGCCACCAAGACAATCGGCAGCAACCACCAAACCACACAAAGTCAGACGCGGGCGATACCATCCTGCAGCGCTTTCGGCGCTGGTATTACGACGAACCGGCACATCCGAGATAACGAGGCAATCGGCGCTGGGTAGAAGGGTTCTGCCGCCTAACAATGCCGTGAGTGGCGCCCGGGCCAGAAATCGTGCTGCGACTCGCCGCGCCATATCTCGCATCTGCGGGTCATTACTCGCGACATGGTTCGGCTGACCTCCGCTTCGAACTAGCTATACCACCTATTTTCAGCGCCTTGAAGAGGCCACTGCTTGGAACCCGACGTGCTCGACTATTCGGTAGCAGTTACTCTTACCAGCCCGTGGTTCAGGGGCACGGCAAGTTGGTTGAGCTAATGGGCGACCCGATTTTCACGAACGATGCTGCCGCCGGGCGCGGGGCAGGAGCCAGTGCGGCTCACGCCGAAGCGGAAGAAGCCATTGATCCGCGCTGGCGAGGCAGTGGCAGGCTTCGCCGCACCTTCAAAAAGAGAGACGGCATCGCGCTGATCGTGTCCAACGTCATCGGCGTTGGCATCTTTACCACGCCAGCCATCATTGCCGGCCTTGTTCCCAATCCCATGGCAATGTTGGCTCTTTGGCTCGTCGGCGGGGCGCTTGCGCTTGCTGGTGCAATCTCTTATGCCAGGCTAGCGAATCTCTGGCCCACAGCCGGCGGGGAATACGTCTACCTTTCGAAGACCTATGGTCCGGCGGCGGGATTTCTGTCTGGCTGGACGTCTCTCATTGCAGGGTTTTCTGGCGCCGTCGCCGCAAGTGCCGTGGCTGTCGTGTTGTTTGCCGGTCAGTATTTTCCGAGCTTGGCCTGGGACCGGGTCCTGATATCCCAGGATTTCTTCGGTGTAAGCGTCACGTTGTCGTCACGGACACTCGCGGCGGCGGCGCTGATCGCGTTTTTTGCCGTGCTGCACATTTGCAGCCTGGCCGTTGGCAAGATCACGCAGAATGTGCTCGCGCTGGTGCTCGTCGGAATGATCATGGGCTTCGTCACCCGCGGGTTCGCCACGGAGCATGGTTCCTGGTCGCACTTTCATTCGTCCGGCCTGCGCTTTGGGCCAATGAACTGGCTGCTGGCGCTCATCCCAGTCATGTTCACCTATAGCGGCTGGAATGCAGCTGCCTACGTGTCGGAAGAGATGCACGCCAGTCGCCGCTCCATGCGCCCAGTGCTTCTCGGTGGGACGAGCATTGTCATCGTTCTCTACATGGTCCTTAACGTTCTCTATCTTTACTCCATGCCCATCAGTCAGATGCGCAGCACTTCCAATGTTGCGGACACGACGGCGCGGGCCTTGCTCGGGGCGGGACGGAACCTGATTACCCCTGCGCTGATCGTTGCCATCCTAGGCGCCATCAGCGCGATGACGATTGCCGGGCCGCGCGTCTATTTCGCCATGGCCCGAGATGGCGCCTTCATCCCCGCCTTCTCTCGCACCAGTGCCAGATTTGGAACGCCCGCCTTCGCCATCGCACTGCAAGCGCTGTGGAGCATTGTGCTGGTACTGGCCGGGGGGTTCGAACACATCCTCATGTACACCGGCTTTGCCATCGTGCTCTCTTCGGGTGCTGCAGTCGCTGGCCTTTTTGTGGTCCAGCGGCGCGGACTAGATGCAGTGAAACGAACTAAGCTGGTGGCTCCGGCGGTATTTGTTGTCGCCTGCGCTGCAATGGTGGTTAACACGGTACTGGATGCATCCAGGGTCGCCATGGTCGGCGTCCTGCTGATCGCCGCCGGCCTTCCGGTCTACGCCTTGTGCCGCCGGAGTAGCTCGGCACGTCTCGCGCTGCAGCCTGAAGAGATGCCCGCCGATTAGGAGCAGCATGATCAGGAAGCTCCCCATTTTGGCAATGCTTTTCGCTCACGCAACCGTTGCCTTCACTGGCGCCCCGCCGAACCAGGTGCCGGTGTTCATGTCGCTTGACTCCGCCAAGCCGGTCCTGCAAGGGTTGGGATCTGGCAACGGTGCTCATCCCGGACCCGGAATCAGCTCGCAGGCGTGGCAGGCGTGGCTGCAAAAATCAGACGCCGATATCCGCCAACGCCTGGACCTCGGCGAAGAGGACAGTCTCACCAACCTCATGCGCTTTGGTGTGACCTTTACCCAGGAATATCGCATCGACGACGACTATCTGGTGCGCTACGGGCAAAGCAGCCTGGTAAACGCCTTTGCGGAGAACCGCGCCAAAGATCTCATCAAGGCACTGGCCGCACCCAATGGCAACCAAGGCTTTGTGGAAATGCGAGCATTCGTTGAGAAGAAGGGCTTCTCCCTCAACTCGGCCACGGGCCGCAAGCAGCTCAAGGCCTACCTTCTCGCCAACCTGGCCAGGATGCAAAAGGACTTCCTGCAAGCCAGGGAACAGGCGAAGTTGAACCGCGACCAGATGTTTGAGCATCGGGGTATCTCTCTGGACAGCAACCTGTGGCCCGACTACGACCTGGAGCAACAACTGAAGGAAATGCTGCAGAAAGGCATGTTGAAGCCGGGCAGCGTTCGGCGAGTGGCGATTGTTGGTCCGGGTCTCGACTTTGTCAACAAGCAGCAAGGCGTGGACTTCTATCCGCCGCAAACGGTCCAGCCTTTCGCCGTCATGGACTCCCTGTTTCGCCTGGGTTTGGCCAACCCGGACAACGTCCAACTGTCCACCCTGGATATCAGTTCGCGGGTAAACCTGCACATCGAAGCGGCCAGGAAGAATGCCGCCTCAGGAAAACCCTATACCGTCCAGCTTCCGTGGTATGCGGACGGACGCTGGACGCCTGAGTTTCGTGCGAAGTTCACGCAGTATTGGCAAGGGCTGGGGTTGGAAATCGGACAACCGGTCGCCCCGATCCCGGTTCCGGAGGCCGCGCCAGGCTTCGAGACGCGGGCAGTGAAGGTTCGCCCGGCAATCGTCAGTCGCATAACGGCAGTTGACATGAACATCGTTTACCAGCGTCTGCTCCTTCCCCCGGACGAGCGCTTCGACCTGATCATCGGTACCAACATCTTCCTCTACTACGGCGGGTTCGAGCAGTCGCTCGCCCGAGTGAATGTCGCTGCCATGCTGAAGCCCGGCGGATATCTTCTCTCCAACGACAAGTTGCAGGATACCGTGCCCTCGGGCCTTGAACAGGTTCTGGTCACCACGATCCCAATGACTCCGGTACCTGTCATTACCGATTACATGTATTGTTACCGCAGGACGAAATAGGATGCCGATGCCAATCACAACGGCCGCTGCCTTGCATACCATACTCAGGATGCGCCGCCCCCCGCTTGTATTACGACGAGCAGAAGCATCCAGGCGTACAGATTCAACGCACCAACCGGCCGAACGCTTCCCCGGTACTACACTGTTCTCGCGGAGACGAAAGGATTGCCGGCAATGACGAATCGCAGTGGCTGCTCGATCGCTTTCTTGATGCCGATGCGTGGCGTGGCCGCGATGCGTTCTGGACGATAGCCGTCGTCCGCGAACCACAGGTCAGAGCGGCGCGAAGTTAGGTCCTTATCGTTGTCACGAGCTCGGGTGATGCCCAATGCCTCGGACATGCGCCCCGGCCCGCTGGAGAGCAGTCGTAACTGTGCGGTGCGCGGCGAGGCCGGCAGTTCAAGACCACGCGCCAGCGCCATCGCTTGCAGTCCGAAGACCGGCTCCATGGCGCGCAACAAGACTCCCTCGCCTACGCCTTCGGGCATGCAGGAGACGTTGAGGCAATAGTGGTTGCCATAGATAAAGTAAACATATGCGTGTCCCGGCGGACCGAACAGCACGGCGTTGCGCGGAGTGAGGCCAGCATAGGCGTGTGCGGCGGGATCGTTCGCGCCAAGGTAGGCTTCATCTTCGACAATGCGGCCTGCAAGCAACTTCCGGCTCTCGCTCCGGATGAGCAACTTGCCCAGCAACTCGCGTCCTACGGTGACTGGGTCGCGATTGAAGAACTTGCGCGAGAGCCGCGGCGCCGCTCTCAGCTGCGCTATCGTAACTTGGCTGGCGGAGGGAGAGATGTGCTGTGCGGCTAGTTCTTGGGGCGCGATCCGGCGGCGGGTTGGCATCTGATTAGAATCCAATGCCAGCGGTTAACTTGCAAGGGCAACGTGGTCTGCTCATAAAGAAATCCAAACTAGTCACCAGCAACTATCCGCTGACCACTGATTTACAATCATCCCGCATGATCGCGCACCTACGGGGACGTCTGATTGCCAAGCACCCGAACCAAGCCATCGTCGAGGCCGCCGGCGTCGGCTACGACGTGAACATTACCGTGCCTGCGTTCACAAACTTGCCTTCACTGGGGAGCGAGGTCACGCTGCACATCCATACTCACGTGCGTGAAGACATGATCGCTCTGTATGGCTTCCTTCGCGCGGAAGAAAAGCAACTCTTCGAGAAGCTGCTTACCGTGAGCGGCATCGGGCCGAAGCTGGCAATCACGATCCTCAGCGGTATGGCCACTGCCGACATGGTCGGCGCGATCCGCAGCAACGACTTTGCTCGCCTGACCAAGATTCCTGGCATTGGCCGCAAGACGGCCGAGCGCATGTGTGTCGAGTTGCGCGACAAGTTGGAGGGCTTCGGCGCACCGCAGCCGGAGGTGTCGCATTCGGCGGTCGAAGAGGACGTGATCTCGGCGCTGACTAACCTGGGTTACCAGCGAGCTCTTTCTGAGAAGGCGGTCGAACGGGCCGTGCAGTCGGCCGGGCGCGAGAACTTTGATGCCATCTTTCGTCTTGCGTTGGGATCGTTGTCGAAGTAACGATCAGCACAATGCGTCGTCATTCACATAGCCGCCGGTTCGATTTATCAACGAGATACCAAGGTCAGTGTAGTGGGGGATTTCACCTTTGATTGCGGAGGAAAACCCATTCTGGGCGTCTCCTACTCCTGCTTGCAGGGGTGAGATATGGAGGGGTGCGGGAGCTTATAAGCTTATTGAAAATCAGAAACTTAGGTAAGTAGCGGGGCGGTTGTGGCGGACCCGCTCATTCGCGGCAATCGACGTGCACTTAGGGGTGTGGCTTGGTGGAGGCAGTTTTGCGAGTAGTACCACGGTTGATCTTTGCAGTGGGTCTAGTTTTGAGCGCCGGCGTTTGCGCTGCGGCCACTCATCCAGTGCCACTGGACAAGAATACAGACTCAGCCAAGTGCATCGAGTGTCACGAAGACAAGGCCAAGGGCAAGGCAGTCCACTCTGCCATTGCCACCGGATGCACAAGCTGCCATGAAATCCGCGTAACGAAAGACGTCACACGCGTAAAGCTCATCACCACCACGCCCTATTCGCTCTGTCTGACCTGCCACGCTGACAAGAACGTCGCCGACCTGAAAGGTACGGTCCATCCGCCGGCGAGGCGTGATTGCCTCAAATGCCACGATCCGCATACCACGGACAATAAGAACCAGTTGCTGAAGCCGACTTCCGGCGGCGCGAAAGAAAACCTGTGCCTCACCTGCCACAAGCAGGGACTGAATGTCCCCGACAAAGGCAGCCGCCACGCGGCGCTGGACATGGGTTGCGAGACTTGCCACGTCACCCATAAGGTCGGCGAGAAGGGAAAGATCGAGTTTGACTATCACCTGACGAAGGCCACTCCGGCGCTCTGCCTCGATTGTCACGATGCGAAGGACGCAGCACTAATTAAGGCGCACCAAGGGCAGCCCTTCGCCACCGCCAATTGCGTGCAGTGCCACAATCCGCACCAGTCATCGCAGCCTCACTTAATGCAAGCTTTCGTCCATCCACCATTTGAGAGCGGGAGCTGCGATACCTGCCACGCACCCGCAAAGGACGGCAAGGTCGTTCTCACTCAGAGTGACTCGAAGGCAGTTTGTGTCACCTGTCATGCTGAGCAGGCGGAAAAGATCGAGAAGGCGAAGGTACAGCACCCCGGCGCGCAGGGCGATTGCGTTGCCTGCCACAATCCACATGCCGGCAAATCCCCCGGCTTCCTGCAACCTGACCCGGTTTCTGCTTGTCTGACTTGCCACAGCGAGCAGGCTGACCAGTTCAAGAAGGCGCACCTGCACCAGCCCGCATTTCAACAGGGGTGTGCCACTTGTCATGACGCCCACGGGGGACCGAACGATCACCTCCTGCGCGCCAAAGGAAACGCGCTGTGTCTGGAGTGCCATGGGCCGGACACACAACCGCAGAGGATGGAATCCGTGCACATGCTAACCATCTTCAACGGAACTGTAAAGCTGTCCGAAGACTATTACTCGATCAACAAGGTCCCGACCCTGCCACTGCGCTATGGATTCGGTCATCCTGTCGCAGGCCATCCCGTCGGGGATGTCATGGATCCGAAGGATGTGACCAAGATCAAGACGCCGCTTAGCTGCATGACCTGTCACCAGCCGCATTCTTCCGCCCAGGCAGATCTGCTGGTGAAAGACCAGACGAACAACATGGCGTTCTGCGACACCTGCCACAAGAACAGGCTCGATATGCGACAGGTGTCGGTAACGGGGAGTAAATAAGATGTCGATGTTAACGTTAGACACAAATTCGCTTCGTAGCGGCAAAGCCAGGATTGCGCTGCTTGTCCTGCTCGCGTTGATGATGGTGACGCCCGCCTTCGCCGGCAGCAAGAAGAAAGCGACGACCACTCCAGCGGCTAAGCCGGCAGGACCGTGGGTCGATCTCTCCAAGATCGATACGTCCAAGCTGGTGTGGCCGCAGCCGCCCTCAATTCCACGCGTCCGTTACACCACCTACTATGCGGGCGAAAAGATCGATACTACCCCTGCGCAGCAAAAGGCGAAGCCCAAGCAGTCTTGGATGGACCGATTGGCGGGCACTCAGTCGCAGGACGAAAAATTCAACCCGAAGAACTTTCCGTTTCAGCTTCTGGGCCCCTACGGCATGGCGGTCGACTCTAAAGGCCGCCTCTATGTGGCCGACCAGAAAGTGGGAGCCATCTTTGTTTTCAACACAGAAACTCGCGATGTCGAGCTAATCGCCAACGGCTTCCAGGCGCACTTCGGGCTGATCAACGGCCTGGCCATTGACGATGACGATCGCGTGTTCGTCTCCGACGGCAAGCTGCGCCGGGTCGTAGTGTTCAATGCCCAGCACCAAGTCGCGGACCAGATTGATAAAGGCCTGGTTGATCCCGTGGGGCTGGCTATCGATACCGAGAACCGTCACCTCTACGTGGTGGACACGCAGCAGGACCAGGTGATGGTTTATGACGCAGACTCGCTGAAGCTTATCCGCAAGATCGGCACGGCAGGGAAGAACCACTTCTCGACCTCTCCAGGAGACTTTGGAGCTCCCTCGAATGTGGCCGTGGATAAAGAAGGCAACGTCTATGTTTCCGACACCATGAACAATCGGGTTGAAATCTTCGATGCCGACGGCAATTTCATAAGCGAGTTCGGCAAGCATGGCGATGGCCCTGGATACTTCGCACGGCCCAAGGGAATTGCCGTGGACGGTGACGGACACATCTGGGTAGCTGACGCTTATCAGCAGAATGTGCAGGTCTTCAACCGCGAGGGACAATTGCTGACGTACCTGGGAGGGGAAGGCCGCTACCCGGGACAGTTCGAGGCGTTAGTCGGGCTTGCCATCGACAAGAACAATCGCGTGTTTACCTCGGAGCAGTATCCCGGACGGGTGCAGCAATTCCGCTACATCACCGACGCCGAAGCTGAAAAATTGAGGCAGGAAAAGGAGGCGGGACGACAGCCTAAGCAGGCCGAAGCTCCCGCTGCCGTTCAATCCAATACTCCACCGGCCGCACAGGTGAGTACGGACGCGAAGAAGTAGCATTAAACTGCTCGGACGAAAGACGCGCCAGGCGAGACCCGATGCCGGCCGATTGGCAACTGGCGCTATTAGAGCAGCAGTTGTTTGGCGTCAGGCAAAGACGGACTTCCGATTGCCAATTCCCAATTCTCTCGCAAGTCCTTGCCCACCTTCCCCTTAACCTCCTACTGCGACTTTTCACCGAACTGCCTCCCGGGTTGGCTCTTTTCACCCACATGTGACCATCGTCACAGCCCTGTACAAGTTTTGAGATAGCTTAGTAACTGCATATAGATTCAATAGTTTAAATAAAAATTCTGCCAATTCTGAGCACCAATTCAGTTTCGGCCAGCCAGTTGCACTATCCACCAGCGGAGGCCGCCGGGGCCTAGGGTCTCCAGGCAGTAAAAGTCATGAAAATGCATTTTCATAATCAGGAGATCGAAATGAAGAAAGTACTGTTGATCACACTCGCGATCTTCGCCATGGCGACCTTCGCGGTAGCCCAGATCCAGCCGCCGACGTCTGACGTCCTGGGCGCGCACTTGAATTATGGCCGTGGTTGCGCGGCCTGCCACGCCCCGCACAGCGGCGCATGGGGCAACGGCGCTAACAAGTCCGGCGACACCACCGCCGGCGACCTCGCTCTCTGGGGCCAGGACGTAGGGAACCTGGTGGGCAAAACCTTGAACTTCGGCCAGGGCCGCGCTGGATCCTGGTACGCTGAGACCCTGCCTGGGTTGAGCGCCAGCTCACCTGACACGGTCATCACCATGTGCTTGAGCTGCCATGACGGCAACTACGCTCAGGGCGCCATGATGAAGAACGCCATCTATGAGACGCTGCCGCCAACTTACGGCACCTACAACACCATTCCGACCCTGCTGGGCAAAGACGGCAACAGCGCGGGCGACTACCTCAACGATCACCCGGTGGGCTTGAACGCCACTGTAAGTTGCGGCGGCACGTACGACTGGGATTGCACCGAAACCAACGGCGTCATCTCGATGAACGGCCCCAACTCTTCTCAGTTCGTGAAGAACTACGGGTTCTTTGTCAGCCTGAGCGCCTGGAACAACACCGCAGTTGTTACCTGCACCAGCTGCCACAATCAGCACCTTATGAACGTGGTCAAGGTCACAAACGGTTCGAAGAGCGGTCTGCCGACCGGTTACTATGCGACGATGTTCTTCGTTCGCGCTCCCTACAACCCGGCCAGCGGCACCAGCGGCTCCAACCAGACGGCGCAATTCTGCCGCCAGTGCCACGGTGGAGAAGCCAACGAGTCGAACGGCAGCTACACCATTCCGACGACCTTCTAGTCTGTCGGTTTTAAACCGAGGGGAGGGACATCCCTCCCCTCAATTTTTGAAACCTAGGGTGAGGAAATGACGAAGTACAAGTTCTTAACCGGTGCGCTGTTCGTAGCAATGATCTCCACCGCATTCGCCCAGGTTGCCTCTCACGCCCCCAGTCAGATCTCAGCTCAGGCAAGTACCAGCAATACCCGTGTAACCGGCAAGCCAGTGGCGCGAGTCAATGGCACGGTGCTCACGGACCGCGACCTTGTGCGCGAAGAGTACAGCATCTTTCCCTACGCCCGGCAGCACAATGGCGTCATCCCTCCCGAAATGGAACCCGACGTTCGCAAGGGCGCGCTGAAGATGATCGTCTTCGAGGAACTGGTTTACCAGGAGGCGCAACGCCGCAAACTGACCATTTCGCAGGAGCGCCTGACCCGCGCCCTGGCGGATTTTCGTAAGCAATTCAGCAGTCCGGCGGAGTATCAACAGTTTCTGAAGACCGAGTTCCAGGATTCGCAACAACTGTTGCTGGACAAGATTCGGCGCTCACTGTTGATCCAGCAATTGCTGAAGATCGAGGTAGAACAAAAGTCCACGGTAAGCCTGGCGGAGCTAAAGGCCTATTACGACAAGAACCCGGCGCGATTTGAATATCCCGAGTCCTTCTCCTTTCAGACCATCACTTTCCTGCCGCCGGACAAGCCCACTCCGGCCCTGGTGAAAGAACAGCGCAAGCACGCCGAGGACGCGCTGAAGCAAGCCAAGGCGGCGAAGACCGACGAAGCGTTTGGCATGCTGGCGGAAAAGATTTCGGAAGACGACTACCACGTCATGATGGGCTACCACAAGCCGGTGGACAAGACCAAGCTGCCCCCAATCATCGCGCAGACCCTGGCCGCCATGCAGCCGGGCCAGGTCAGCGAAATTATCCAAGTGGACCAAGCCTACACCATTGTGCGGCTGGTGAAACACGTTCCCGCAGGCAAGGCGAAGTTCGCCGATGTGAAACCTGATTTGCAGAAGGAGTTGGAAAAGAAAAAGACCAACGAGGTGCGGGCCAGCTTCGATAGAAAGCTGCAACAAGGCGCCAAGATAGAAGTCCTGTAGGGTGAGGCCAGGCAGGTGTGGGGTAGGATTCTAGTTACGTTGTGCGGGATAGCGGTGGGGGTGAAGGAAACGTCCTGCCTGCCGTGGAAGCGTTTGACTTCAAACCGCTCAAAGCTGTTGTGCTCCCATCAAGCTTTAGCAACCTTGCGGATATTTCTCCTGCCGGCTTCATTGGCCGCTTTTCTGCTTTGTGCCTCGACCGCCAAGGCCCAGATCAAGGTTGGGGAAGTGAGTACCAGCTTGAGCGGGGTCATTGGCGCCGGCTACAACGCGGACTACGGCAACGACATAAGCTCCTCCCACAGCCTTGGGATTAACGGGAGCGCCACCGCCTCGGGGTATTACTACGATCCCAATTTTATATCGTTCAATTTTTCTCCGTATTACGGGCAGTCGCGGGCCAACTCCCAATCGCAATCCATCTCTGACAGCAGCGGCTTCAGTCTCAACACCTCCATCTTCGGGGGAAGCCATTTTCCCGGATCGATCAGCTATGCGGAGGCTTATAACAGTACGGGACAATTTGCCGTTCCGGGAATACCTAACTTTACCACCCACGGCAACAGCGACACCTTTGGCATTACGTGGAGCGAGTTCGTGCCTGACTGGCCGACCCTTACGGCCAGCTTCCAGTTGGGCAGCAACCAATATTCGGTGTATGGGGCAAGTGGCAACGGCAGGTCGGACTTCCACTCCTTAAGCCTCAACTCCAACTACACGCTGGCAGGTTTCAACCTGGGAGCGTTTTATAACAACGGCACTTCCAATTCGTTTGTGCCGGCGGTCTTCGAGGGTGGAGAGAGTGAGAACGTAACCACCGACAACAGCGGTTTCGGGGCAACGGTCTCGCACAGCCTGCCGCTGCGGGGAACTTTTTCCAGCAGCTTTTATCGCTCCGACGTTAATACCGATTATTTCGGTTATAAATACAAAGGTAACTTCGACACCCTCTTCGCCAGCGCAGGGATGCAACCAACCGACAAGCTGCACGTGTCGATGAGCAGCAGCTACACCGATAATTTGGCAGGCGTCCTTTACCAATCGGTGCCGTCGGGCAGCACGATCTTGCCGGCCAACAACCTGGGTTCCTCTCATGCCTGGGACCTGAACGCCTCAGGTAGTTACACGGTGGCGTCCAACCTGTTTCTTCTAGCGCAGGCCGACCACCGGGAGCAGTTTTATCTTGGAGAAAACTTCGGCTCGACTTCTTATAGCGCGGGCGTAAGCTACTCGCGTGGCTTGCTGGGCGGAGCTTTCAACACGGCGCTCAACTTCATAGATAGCAACGCCAGCAACTCCAACGGGAACACCCTCGGCTTTTCGACCACTGCTAACTATACCCGCAGATTTGGCCGCTGGTTTGTAGCCGGCGGATTCAACTACAACCAGAATGTGGCGAGCCTGCTGGTGACCTATACGAGTTCCAATTACGGATACTCGGCGAGCGTCAGGCGCCGTTTCGGCGTCTTTAACTGGTCAGCGGGCGCGAGCTTTAGTCACAGCGGTTTGACCAATCAGCCGGGAACGAACAGCAGCAGCGAGAGTTATAACAGCAGCATTGGATACAGCCACTGGATCGCTCTCAGTGGCAATTATGCCAAATCGAATGGAATCGGCATTGTTACCAGCGGAGGGATTGTCCCTGTCACCCTGCCAGGCACTTTGCCTTCGGAACTAATTACCTTTTATGGCGGGACAAGCTACGGATTCACGCTGGGGAGCACGCCGGTGAAACGAATGACGATGAGCGCCAGTTACTCGAAGTCATCGAGCAGTACGATGAGCACAGGAGTTTCGTCGGCGAATCAATATCAGTCAGTGAACGCCCAGTTTCAATACCGGTTCCGCAAGATATTCTTAAACGGCGGATACGCCCAGCTTAAACAGGGATTTAGTACGTCGGGTCTGCCTCCGGCCAGCGTGTCGTCGTACTATATGGGTATCTCCCGATGGTTCAATTTCTTCTAACCGGAGCGCGCCTGAAAAGTACAAAGCTCTTTGGCTGTGCAGCGCTGGCAGTACTTCTGCTGGCGGCTCCCGCCTGGGCGTCGAAAAAGTCGACCGAGAAAGCAGTCGAGCCGCCACCGCCGCCGGAAATGCAATTGCTCGGCGGCCGTAAGCTGGCTTACGAACGCAGCTTCCACTCCGCTCGCGAAGTGCAGCCCAAACGGACGTTCTGGAAGAAGGTACTTGACTTCGTGGCCGGCGAACCGGAGTTCCACACTCTGGTCCGTCCTTACAGCATTGTCACCGATTCGCGCGGGCGCATCATCGTGACCGACCCCGGCGCGTTCGGGGTGCATATCTTTGACTTTCAGCAGCAGAAGTATAAGTTCCTGTCGCGCGTGGACAATCGCAAGGACCCCATGCTGACGCCGCAGTGCGTCGCGGTCGATGCGCAGGACAACATCTATGTCACCGATTCGCAGTCAGGCAAGGTGTTTGTCTTCAGTTCCGACGGGAAGTATCAGCGGGTGATCGGCAGCCTAAAGGGCGGCGAAGGATTCTTCAAGCGTCCGACGGGAATTGCAGTGGATTCGGCGGCACAGCGGATTTACGTGACTGACACGCTACGCGACAAGATATTTGTCACAGACATGCGGGGCAGTGTCGTGCAAACGATTGGCAGCAACGGCGAAGGCAAGGGCGAGTTCAACTTCCCGACTGAGCTGCGGCTGCACGGTGACGCCCTGGTAGTGGTCGATGCGATGAATTTCCGTGTGCAGGTGCTGGACCGCTCCGGACAGTTCCAATATGCGATCGGGCAAATCGGGGATCAGTCGGGAACGATGTTCCGTCCCAAGGGCGTGGGGTTCGACTCTGAGGGCGATCTCTATGTGGTGGATGGGTTATGGGGCGTGGTGCAAGCATTCGACCGCGAAGGCGAGTTGCTCTATACCTTCGGCGAACGTGGCACTGGAGCGGGCGAGTTTCAGCTACCGACGGGTTTGACGATTGATCATGCCGACCGCATTTTTGTAGTGGATTCCTTCAACCGGCGAGTGCAAGTTTTCCATTACTATGGCTTGCCGAAGGCGGCCAAGGGAGGCTCGCAGTGAGGCGCTCTTTGTGGGTGACGTGGGCGTTTCTCTGGCTGGCTGTCTTTGATGTGAGACCGTTGCGGGCGCAGATCAGCGGAGACGTGATCGGCATGCATGATCTGACGCCGGGAAGCAAATCACCGATTACCGGCGCGCGGCCGGGATCGTGCTTTTATTGTCACGCTCCGCACTCGGGGTTGGCCACCGGCCAATCGCTTTGGAACCAGACGCAGACCAAGGCAACCTACCAGCTTTACACCAGCAGCACTTATCACCAGAAGGGCCAGCAACCGCTCCTGGGTTCCGACAGCAACCTGTGTCTGAGCTGCCACGACGGGACGGTCGCTGTGGGAAATACGATTGTTGAGGGGCAGGTCACGATGACCGGCTCGATGTACCCGCAAGATGTATTGGGGACGAATTTGCAGTCATCGCATCCCTTTAGCCTGCAACTGCCCATCAAAGATGCGATTGACTTGATTGCATCACTGGCTTCACAAGGGAAGACCGGCGACCCCAAAGGGTTGGTGACCCTGATCAACGGGAACATCGAGTGCACTTCGTGTCATAACGCCCACGTGCAGGCGATTGACCGGCTATCGCAGAACTTTTTGGTGCGGGATAGTTCCAACGCGCAGATGTGTCTGGCCTGCCACGATCCCAATCGAACGATTTCCGGACAGGTCAACCCGCTGGCCGGATGGGCCTCCAGCGCACACGCCACGGCGACCAACAAAGTTGCGGCTGGCGCGAACCTGGGAAGCTATGGCACCGTCGCCGCGAATGCGTGCATCTCGTGCCACACGCCGCACAATGCGCAGGGGGCGGCGCGATTGTTACACGGGCCCAACCAGCAGGATTGTGCCGGCTGCCACAGCGGCGGGTCGAATCTCACTCCGGGCATCCCAAATGTTTTCGCCGAGTTCTCCAAGACTGGGCATCCGTTCCCGGGAGGAAACAACACCCACGATGCCGCAGAAGACGTACTGCTGAATAACAACCGCCATGCCACCTGTGCCGACTGCCACAATGGACACGGCTCGCAACAAGTGGTGACGTTCCCGCCCCCTCCTGCGGTTCGGGTTTCTCAGAACGGAGTGGCCGGAATCAGCGCGACTGACGGAATAACCATCGTGGATCCGTCTGTGAATCAGTATGAGAACTGCCTGCGGTGTCACGGCACCAGCACGGGAAAAGTTTCCAATCCTATCTTCGGATACTTGCCCCTGCGGGCGGTTTCTGGCAGCGATCCGCTAAATGTGATCCCGCAGCTCGCTGCAACTGCGACGTCGAGCCACCCCGTCACGCATACCCGCAGTAGCACGCTGCCACAGCCCAGCTTAGTGCAAACCATGTTGGATGAAAATGGCGGCGCCACCCACGGTCGGGCAATGGGCAATCAAACTTTCTGTACCGACTGCCACAACAGCGACGACAACCGGGAATTTGGTGGCCCTGGCCCCAATGGCCCGCATGGATCGACGCACACGCACATCCTGGAGCGGGACTACGAATTCAGCCAGGCGCCGGCGCCGGGGCAGTTGATTACGAACCTGTTCCCGAATCCCGACCTCAGCATTAAGGGCCCCTACGCGATGTGCGGCAAGTGTCACGACCTTAACAACGTTGTCTCGAATGCAAGCTGGAACCAGCACGGATCGCACATCAACACCGGCTTCTCGTGTTCGGTGTGCCACACCGCACATGGTATGGGCGCAAGGAGCGGCACCATCTCGGGCGAGCGCCTGGTGAATTTTGATATCAATGTAGTCGCTCCGAATGGTGGCTCGCCCGTCTCCTACTCGCGGGCGACGAACACATGTGTTCTGGTGTGCCACATGGCTGCTCACAACCCGGACGGCTCGATCACTCAATCCACCCTGAAGAGCAGTGGCGGGGCGAATGCTCCCAAGAAGCGGTAAAGCCCCAAGTAGCTGCAATTGGCATCACGGTTGCGGTGCAACCGGAGGCGATGATTGGGTAGCGCGTAGGAACACGGCGGCCTTGCCGTCTTCGTATACAAGCTGGAATCGCGAGTCCGACTCCAGTATGCTCACGAGGTTGTTACTCTTCTGCAGGATCACTACTCCCGCCTGGTTCAGATAGGGGTCGTTCGCGTACGATGGCGCGCCGTTGGCCGTGCTGAAGAAAAGCTCATCCAATTCATCCCCATAGAGATCGGTTCGACCGTCGATGGCCACCGGATAATCCGGCATGTACCAGATTAGAAAGCCGCCCCAATCGAGCGTGTTGTAGAGTGGGCCGGGCGTCGGATGCTGGCGCAGGTAGTTGGCGGCGTTCACGGGAAGGAACCCACTGATTGCCCGGTCGAGTCCGCGGGTGTTGAAGTCGGTGCTGTGCGCGAACAGCAGTAGTGACAACACAACCACCACAGCCACGCCAAGGCTCTGGCGCCAGGTTTCTGTTGCTTCGCCCTCGGCTTCGTCAGTAAACGACTCGGCGATGCAGGCGGCTGCAGGAATGCAGATGAACCAGGCGTCGCGCATGGTGCGGAAGGCCACGGCGCCGGCAATGGCCAGCACGGCCAGCTTGAAAACATCAACTTTGTTTCGCCGCCCAACAGCAAAAAACGCGAAGGCCATCAGCAACAGTTGCACGTAATGGCTGCCCGCGCGAAAGTTCAGCGGCTGTAGCTCCCGGATGATGCGGTACGGTGTCTTCGCCTGTGCGTATTGGAAGATCACCTGGTAAAGGTGAAAGGAATAGGGCCCGATGCAAGTGGCCACAAAGCAGGCGGCGAAAACAGCAACAACCACCTTGGGTGGAAGTTTTGGAGGCAGCAACCACTCAGGTTCCCATCCGACACGCGCCGCTATCCATTGCGACACATTCACCGCCATCAGAAGGCCAACCACGAACAATCCGTAGATGAACTGAATGTGCACGTTCGCCCACAGAACGAAAATCAGGGGCAGCCAATAGAGAGACTGAACGCGTCCCGTCCGGCTGGCCTCCAGCACCAGGGTCAGCGTCACGCAGAACAGCATCATGGAAAAGAAGACCGGCCGGGGCATCAAGTTGAAGAGGAACGCGGAGCAGGTGACGATTGCCAGGGTACAGGCCACCCAGAAATGGCCCGAAAGGCGCCGCAGCATCCAGAAGATGGAGTACGCTACCCCGAGGGTTAACAGGGTTCCGTAAATTCCCACGCCGACCAGTCCGAACCAGGCATAGGCGCGCGACAGCAGCACCTCGTAGCCCCAACTGTAGGCCACCCAGGGTCGATTGACTGCGGTCCAAGTGAAGATGCCGGTGTGGGGAACGGCCAGGTGCTGCACGATCCAGTCGCCCACCTTGAGATGCCACCAGATATCGAGGTCGAGCACCGAGAACTTCAGATTAAAGGCGATGACGCCCACTGTGACTAAGAGACCGGCCAGAGTGAGCATCTGCAGCCACCGGAGCCGGAGCAGCGGACGCAACTCATCAACAAAACTCACGCTCTAAAACTCCCGCCCGATGAGCCGGTTGGTCTTCCGTGCGATGAAGGCGCGATCCTCAGGTGAGCAAACGGGTGCGATCCTAATCATTGGGCCCTTGACGCGCTGTCGTACACCCGCAGTCCTTTTCTAGCGATGAAATTCTTCAGGTATTCTATCTGCCAAGGTCCGTACTGCGGATCTTTACGGATTAAAGTAAGTCCCAGATTGCATTCCTGCTCAGCTTTCTCCATTTCCCCCAGGGTGTGGTAGCACGCACATATTTGGACATGCGCATCGCCACTGCTGGGATCCGACTGCGCCGCCTGTTGAGCCAGATCAAGTGCCAGTTGTGGGTCCTGGGCCTGTTCTGCGACGGCTCTGGATTTCGTCACAAGCTGAACGGCAACCAGCGGACTGAGGTCGAAGGTACCCTCGTAAACCAGCAGTGCGCTCCCCCCCAGCTTTGTCACCGGCGCCAGGTCCTTGAAGATGCGATGACTCGCAGCACCCACGAATGGCATACCAATTCCATCGAAGACGGTGCTGCTGATGATCATGGTGCCGGTAAATGGTGTTTGCACCGTGTCCCACTGGTCCTCAGAAATGCCGCCGCAGGGAATACCGTAATCGCTGTTCAGGTTGTGGTAGGTCCGCAGAAAGAAGCAATTCAATGGATGCGTCTTCGCAATGTAATTGCGCGCCATTTTCTGCGCCTGACCCCAGTCGGTATCAGAGTTCGCAAGGTAGCGATACGTTTCGGACGGGCCGCCCCAAAGCTCGTTGCTGTAGCTCAAGTAATTCGGATACGCGTGCAATGAACTGCCAACATGGAAAGCCAGCAGCGCCAGTAACGTAACCATCGCCCATCGGCGGTTGCGCGCGAAGCTCCACACGCCCGCGGCCGCGAAGATCGTCAGCAGCGGAAGTACGGGCAGCACGTGCCGGCTGCCGATGTTCCGGTGTGAGCTCATGCTGAACGTGAGGTACACGATCACTGGCAAGACGAGGAAGAGTAACTCCCTCGACTTGCTTCTCCAATATCGCCACGACACAACTGAAACCACCAGCATCAGTAATACTGGCAGGGTAAACTTGATGGTTGCTGCTACGGGGAAGTAAAACCAGCTGCCCTTCGGATAGAACGTTCCTAGGAGGAATGATCCGACGCCCACCTCAGAGTTCACAACGATGTCCTGCAAACCGACCAGGTAGGCCTCTGGTAGGACATGCCCCTGCTTCAGTGCCGGGATGACTTTCGTAGCCATGCCGCCATGGGCGATCGGCAGCTTGGGTGGAATCCATACCGCCGCCCCTGCTGGCCGTGCCGCATAACGAAATCCATAGCCAGCCCAAAGTACACTGAACGCGATGACCGCTACGATGGATAGTGCGCCAGCATAGCGCAACAGCCTGCGGTTCAGCCCCTCGCGGCCGGAGAGAATCGCATCGCCGGCCACCAACATCGGCAAGATAACGGCCAGCAGGACGGTCGAATGTTTCAGGCACAGAGCGAATCCGGTGGCAAACCCAAGCGCCAACAAGCGGGCGGAGTTTGGTGCGGTGACGTAACAATACAGCGCATACACCGCCAAAACGAAGCCCAGGGCAGCGGCGCTATCCGTCGTTACCAGGGCTCCATTCGCCAGAAAATTGGGGTCGAATGCCACCAGTACTCCGGAAATGATGGCCACCGGCAGCCCAAACATCTTTCGGGCAAAAAACCAAACCGTTAGCAGCAGCAAAATGGTTAGCGAAGAGACAGCCCATCTTGCCGCGGTCAACATCCTTTCCGGGTTGGCGAATATGAACTCGTGACCGACGACAAAATCATAATTCTTGCTGTTGCGTAGTCCACAAGGGCGCGGAATCGGGTCCTTGATGGACATCGCCATCAGCGGCGCCGCGGCTATCATCTTCACCAGCGGAGGATGCTCTGGGTTCCATCCAAAATCGTTGCACTGAAGATACCTGTACCCAGCGTGCAGGTGGTCAATTTCGTCGGAAGTAATGGAAAGTTGGACGACACTACTCCACAACTGCGCAAGCATAATGATGGCGAGTGCGGCCGGAATTCCCCATTCCCGCCTATCTCCGGGCCTGGGTGCTGAATTCTGGACTCCCTCCGGCAGCGCTTCGTTCGCCGGATGTTCAGGCGTCGCGACTTCGGTTTCGGATGTTGTTCCGGTCGTCATGATTGTGTCGGAGTCGCCCCCAGGCTGAAAGCCGAGAAGCTAGGTCGCGCAGGGAAACCCACTAGAAGCAAATGCACCTCAGGTGCCAAATTGGAAACCTTCCGAATCTGGCTAATCCCTTGGCACAAATGACTGTAGCGGCGACCTTAACGGAGACACTGAGCCAAATAACTCGCTACATTGGGGGTTAAGGCGCTCTTGGTAAGCCGGAGGGGGATTGCCCATACCCCGATGGCGCTGTAACCCACACTATTCAAGGGGTCTTGCCTCGTTTCCAGCATGCGACCCGTTTGGCACTGGCGGTGCGGCTAGCACTAGGCTGGCCTCGTACCTCACGGCGGCTTTCGGCGCCTGGAATTCCGGCGCAGCAGCGAAGGTCATTTTGAGATGATGTTGCGATGGAAGTAACTTCTGACATCCGGACCGTAATACCGCACGGGCGGTCAGGTGAGTCGCTCCCTGCTCTCGTCACCGCACCAAAACGCGAAATGTTGCTTTTGGTTGTAGCCAGTTTGCTGGCCACAATTCCCGTATGGGTGGCTTCATTTCCGCCGATGGTGGACCTGCCAGAACACGCGGCGCAGGTTGAGCTGCTGAGTAACTTGCACAATCCGGGCTTTCGCTTTGCGGGCCTGTTCTGGGTGAATTGGTTTACGCCATATCTATTCGGCTACATGCTGGTGTATGCGCTGACTCCCCTGTTTGGAATCGTCACGGCGTGCAAAATTGTCGTTGCCCTCGCGCTGGCCGCGCTGCCTCTCGCTACCGCTGTAGTAATGAGAGAAACCGGTGCCGATTACTACTGGGCCTTGCTGACGATACCGGCTCTTTACGGCTTCAGCTATAACTGGGGATTCTTGAATTTCCTGGTTGCAACGCCCGCTGGCTTGCTCTTCCTGGCATTGGTCATGCGGCATACCCGGAAGCCAACTC
>Ga0209656_10000539_pt1 | contig 24988 bp, 22 predicted proteins | sample BogFormECP12_OM2_FD_188239 | JGI IMG/M metagenome (GOLD analysis project Ga0209656, IMG submission 188239) | Bog forest soil microbial communities from Calvert Island, British Columbia, Canada - ECP12_OM2 (SPAdes) (version 2) | ecosystem: Environmental > Aquatic > Freshwater > Wetlands > Bog ...
GACGAGCTCGAGCTTGTACGGCTCGTCGGCCAGCTCTTCGCGGGCCTGGTTGATGGATTCGAAGACCCGACGCGAGAACAGCTGGCCTTCCTTGACGATCTGGCGCATCCGCTTTTCGAGCGCTTCTAGGTCCTCAGGCGTGAAGGCCTCCGGTACGTCGAAGTCGTAGTAGAAGCCATCCGAAATCGGTGGGCCGATGCCGAGCTTCGCCTGCGGGAACAGGTCCTGGACGGCCTGCGCCAGCACGTGGGCGGTCGAGTGGCGGATGACGCTGCGGCCGTCCTCGGTGTTCGCCGCGACGGGTGTCACCTCGACGTCGGTGTCGGGCGTCCAGCTCAGGTCGCGCAGCCGCCCGTCGGCGTCACGCACGACGACGATCGCGTCCGGCGAACCCCGGCCGGGCAGGCCCGCCTCGCGCACCGCCGTGGCCGCGGTCGTCCCGGCAGCGACCCTGATCGGGGCTGCGGGGGCGGTGCTGGCTGCGGTGCTCATCGCGTTTCTCCAAGCTGACGGATGTTGACGATCGCGGACCATGCTATCGGTGAAGAGGGTCACCGCCCCAAGCCGCGAAGCGCTGCCTCAGGGCTGACCGGGGCGCAACTTGACGAACAGCGCCTCGGCATCTGTGAGCGGCGTGTCGCCGTCGAGTAGTCGCCCCTCGACGAAGATCTTGCGCCCGTCGATGCGTTCGATGCCGGCCTCGATCTGCAGTTCCTTCTCGATCGGCACGATCTTGCGATAGTTGATGTGCAGGAACGCTGTGCGTTGGTAGGGGCTCCTCGTGAGCTTGGAAGCCGCGTAGCCCAGCGCGGAATCGAACAGCAGCCCGAGCGCGCCGCCGTGGACCGCGCCGTTGCGGCCGAGGTGATAGCGGCGAAACGTCGCCGTTCCGCGAATGCGCCCGTCGTCGGTCTTCGCGAGCATGACCGGCACCTGCAGGATGTTGCCGCGGTTGGGCAGGTCCATGCGCCGACCCGACGGCGAGCTCCATTCGTCGGCGTAGTACCGGGAGAGCAGCGTGGACACGTTCTCAATCAGGTCGGCGGCCTCGCTGATCACCTCGTCGGGTGCATCCACGGCGCGGGCGTGGTCCTGCAGCGTGCGGACTGCTTCGACGAACCTGCCGTAGTCCGGCCCCCCGCGGGTGGTGGGCTCCGGCGGGTTGAACCCGCCGCCGCGATGTTTCTCGACAGGTTCTTCGGTGGCCATCCGGCCACCGTATTGCCCCCCTGGTGGGATTCCCGCACCGCCCGCCGGCTACGCGAGCTTCCTGGCAGCGGCCGCGTTGCTGAGCTCTTCGAATTCCTGGCCGCTCAGCGTGATTTCGGCGGCGGCGACGTTCTCCTCGAGGTGGGCCACCTTGGATGTGCCTGGGATCGGCAACATCACCGGCGAACGCTTGAGCAGCCACGCCAGAGCAAGTTGCGACGGGCTGGCGTGATGCCTCTCGGCGATGCGCTGCAACGGGCCGCCGGGCGCGGCCAGCGGCCCGGCGGCCAGCGGGAACCACGGGATGAACCCGAGACCCTGGGACTCGCAGCTTTCCAGCACCGGTTCCGCCGTCCGGGCGGTGATGTTGTACATGTTCTGCACCGAGACGATTGTCGCGATGTTCTGTGCGGCTGCGAGCTGCTCGACGTTGACCTCGGAGAGCCCGATGTGGCGAATCTTGCCCTCCTGCTGCAGCGCGAGCAGCTCGCCGACCTGATCCTCCGCGGGGAACTTGGAGTCGATGCGGTGCAGCTGGAACAGATCGATACGGTCGACGCCGAGGCGGCGCAGGCTTGTTTCGCACTCCTGGCGCAGATATGGCGGAAAGCCCAGTGGGTGCCACTCGTCCGGCCCGGTGCGCACCAGGCCGGCTTTGGTGGCGATGACGAGGTGCTCCGGATAGGGGTGCAATGCCTCGTGGATCAATTCCTCGGAGTCGAACGGACCATACGAGTCCGCGGTGTCGATGAAGTTGACGCCGAGTTCGACCGCGCGGCGCAGCACGCGGATGCATTCGTCGTGGTCGTCGGGCGGCCCCCAGACACCCCTGCCCGTTAGCCGCATCGCCCCGAACCCGAGCCGGTTGACGGTGAGGTCGCCGCCAAGGGTGAATGTTCCCGCCGCTTGAGCGACAGTGTGTGTGGTCACGTTCTCGACCGTACGCCCACACCGTGGAGATGAACCTGATGGATCTCGCCCCGCTGGCCGCCGCGCCGTTCACCTACCGTGAGATCGGTGCGACCGCCGGTGAGCTGCCCGACGGGTATCACCATGCCCGTGAGTCCGCCGTCATCGGGCGCGGCCGCGAACGGTTCGAGTCCGCGGGCGCAAAGGTGATGCGGTGGGGCATGCTGCGGGGCGCGGGGCTGGGGGTGACGGCAAGCAGTGAGGTCGCCGACGTCGGCTCCGTCGTGATCGTGCGGCTGGGCCCGGTGGCCGCGCCGTCGCGGGTGGTCTACGTCGTCGACGACGACAACGAGCGCGGGTTCGCCTACGGCACGCTGCGTGGGCACGCCGAGTCCGGCGAAGAAAAGTTCGCGGTGCGCTACGACCCGGTCACCGATGAGGTCCATGCCGAGGTGACGGCGTTCTCTCGGCACGCGACCTGGTGGAGCAAAGCCGTCGCTCCGCTCACATCCTTGCTGCAGCGCGTCGTCATGAAGCGCTACTTGTCCGCGGTGTAGCCGGCGGTTTGCCGTCATCCGCGTGGCCGGCGCGCTCTGCCACGTCGCGACCCTGCCCGGTATTGTTCAGTGCGCTGAATAACTTAACTGTCGGACCAAATCCCACACGATTCGGGGTAATGGATTTAGCGACCGCGGCGCTGTTGGCGTATAGGCTCCGCATTTGCGACGGTCGCGCCGCCGATCAACCGACACTGACCGGGTCGGGGCTTGCCGAGCCCACCGACCGCCGGTGTCCAGCAGGGCTGCGGCACCAAACGCCTACGGGAGGCTGTGGTTTGGCCGAGGATGTGGAGAGTTGGCCCACCGGGCGGCTGTTGTCCACCGCTGCGCGCCTGGTGGAACACTCGTGGGAGGCGTTGTTGCGCGAGCACGGGGTGACACACGCCGGCCTGATGGCCCTGCACTGCCTGCTAGCGGGATCGCTCTCCCAGCGGGCGTTGTCTCACGCCTGCCGGGTGACTGATCAGACCATCAGCCGCACCCTGGACCGGCTGGATCGAGCCGGATTCGTCACCCGCGCCTCCGATCCCGACGACGAACGGCGCCTGCTGGTCTCCATCACCGCTTCGGGCCGCGCTGTGCACGAGCAGCTGATCGGCGCCCAACGCGCCGATGCCATGCTCGCCGCGGCCGTCTCCGACCCGGTGGCGCTGCGCACCCAGCTCATCGAACTGGTCACCACCCTCGGCGGTCCCGATCCCCGCCGCCACCACAGGTCAGCGTCGACCGATCGCCCGGCATCCGACGGCCGCCTCAGTACGGGCTAACGGTCGCCTGCCGGTCCCAGCGAACACCCAAATCCGCTGTCGGCAGGGTTCCCGGGTCGATCAGTTCGGGGGCGTCTGGTACCAGGCGTGAACGTCGGCGATGGTGGCGGCGGTGGCGTTCACGATCGGCGCGCTGCGTTGTTCGTCCTGCCCGGTCACCATCACGAATCGGCTGGGTGCGGCCCCGGTGACGATCAATGTGTAGGTCCCGGGCTGGGCGGCTGAGGTGGTTTGGGCCAGGGTGAGATAGGCCGTCTGGGAGAACGGCTCAAAGAAGTAGGTCCGCTCGCCGTTATCAAGAAGCATGGACTGCCCTGCCGGGTCCTGAACGTTCAACTGCGGCAGCGCCTGCTCGGCGAGTCCGGTTTCGGGGGGTAGGTCGGGGATTAGCAGCTCGGCATGGAACTGATCGCCGGTTGCCAGCTGCACCCGCACCACCTGGGTATCGCCCGGATTTTCGGTACGGCCATAAAACGCGAATGACGTGGTTCCCGTCGGCACCAACGGGCTGTTTTCCTCGGCCGCAACGGTGTCGCCGGGATTGAGCACCACGGGAATATGCGCGCTGGCCGGGCCGGCAGCCGCCAGCAACGCCGCCCCGGTAACCGCGACCACACCGCCGCGCCGGAGCTGTCGCCACATAGCCTGCCACCGCCGGCCCTTGACGTCCGCGCGCGAACTGCCGAGCCGCCAGTGTCCAGACATTGTCGGCCCCCTCCCGGGTAGGCCACCCCGTCGATGTCGTACGCCAAACATTCAGCCCCCTCGAGGAAACGTTCAGCAGGCTGATGATGTATCACTGTGCCCCGGTGACCGCTCCGTGGCAAGGGGTCGCAACCCACGCCCCAGGCGCAGCGTCTCCTTGGCGGTATCGGTTCAGAGATCGATGCGGTAGCCCCGGCGGGGCCGGGCCCGGTCACAGTGGTTCGGCCAGGGCAATAACCGACGGCGGCCCCCCCGCGGGGTTAGCGTTGAAGGCGCAACGTGCCGGGATTTCAAGACAGGAAAATAGGTGACCGATCCGCTGGAGGCCCACGCCGCGCATCGCCGCATCGCGGACATCGTGCGCTCGCTGCACGACCGGCCGGAGGCCGACTCCGACACCGTCATCGCCGAGCTCACCGAACACGCCGCGGTGGAGATACCGGGGGCGCAGTACGCGGGCGTGACCGTCACGACCAACAACAAGACCGTTGACACGCCCGGGGCCTCCCACAAGTACGCGATCGTTCTGGACGCGATTCAGCAACGGCACCAGCAGGGACCGTGCCTGACGTCGGCCTGGGAACACAAGTCGATTCACATCGCGGATCTCGAAAAGGATTTCCGGTGGCCGGCGTACCGCCTGGACGCGCTCGCCGAGACACCGATCCGCTCGATCATGGCGTTCCAGCTGTTCATCGCTGACCAGTCGATGGGCGCGCTGAATGTCTACGCCGAGGAACCGCACGCGTTCAGCGACGAGAGCGAGGAGGTCGGGCTGATCTTCGCGACTCATTCCGCGCTGGCATGGAATTCGGCCCGCCGCGACGAACAGTTCCGTGAGGCGCTGGCGAGCCGCGACATGATCGGCCAGGCCAAGGGCGTGATCATGGAGCGCTACGGGATCCCCGCGGTTCAGGCGTTCGAGATGCTCAAGAAGTTGTCCCAGGACTCCAACGTCCGGCTGATCCAGATCGCCCAGGAACTCCTGGACAAATCGAGGCCGACGGCCCGCTAGCCGCGCCTACGCGTGATAGTCGATGTCGGCGCGACCGGCGGCGGTGTGGCTTACGTTGGATCAGGTAATCGTTGGGTACCCGTTGACCGCGGGTGCGTTCGGAGGTGTGATGCCGCAGGGTCTGGTCGTGTTGCTGGCGTTGCTCGCCGCAGTGTGTTCGGCGATCGGCATCGTGATCAGGCAGCGGGCCACCATGGAGGTTCCGGCCGACCGGGGCGTGAGCACCGCGATGCTGGCGACGCTGGTGCGCAAGCGGCTCTGGTGGGCCGGCACCGCCGCGGCGGTCATCGGGTACGCATGTCAGGCGTTGGCGTTGACCCACGGCTCGCTGTTGCTGGTGCAGCCGTTGTTGGTCTCGTCGCTGCTGTTCGCGTTGCCGATCAGCGCGTGGCTCGCGGATCGACGGGTCACAGCCGGCGAGTGGACGTGGGCCTTGGTCCTCACGGTCGCGTTGGCGGTGTTTGTGCTCGTGGCCCAGCCCCGGCCCGGCCATTACCGGTCGCAGCCGGCCACGTGGATCGCGGTGACGATCATCGTGGTGCCGCTGGTGCTCGTGTGCGTCACGGTCGCGGCCCGCACCTCGGGCCGCCAGCGGGCGGTCCTGCTCGCGGTGGCGGTCGCGGTGCTGTTCGGCGTGGTCGCGGTGCTGACCAAGATCACGATGCACGAGCTGGCTGACGGCGGGGCGTCGGCGGTGCTGACGATTCCTGCGCCGTACCTGCTGATCCTGCTCGCAGCCCTGGCAACGCTGCTGCAGCAGTCCGCGTTTCACGCGGGGGCACTCAAGATGTCGGTGCCGACGATGCTGGTGCTCGAGCCGCTCGTCGCCGTGTTGCTCGGGGCGTTCGTCCTCGGTGAGCACTTGGCGCTGTCGGGGCCTGCGAGCGTGGCGATGCCCGTCGTCGTCGTCGCGATGGCGGCGGCGACTATCGCCCTGGGCCGCGACGAGGGCGCCTATGAGGAGCAGCTGGAGGCCGCGGTCGTCCGGCGGTCTTAGCGGCGCGTCGCACGCGGATATCGAACGGGCATGCGACAGTGGAGCTATCGCAGTGATGAGGCCTCACCCCAACGGCGGCATACCGCCGTGGTGCGACCCTTTCATCCTCTCGTTCGAGGCGTATCGGCGGCTGCTGCTGCTGCGCCTGCGGTGGCACGCGAAGTCAGCGGCCACACCACGACCGGGCCGCCAGCGCTGGCGGTGGTCAGGCATGAACGTCGGCGTCGACGCTGACCCGGATCGCTCCGGCGTTGTCGACGCGGGTCCGATAAGCCGTGACGCCGGCGCCGCCGTCGGAGACCTCGCATCCGGTCGCGAGGTCGTAGGTGTGATTGTGCAGGGGGCAGATCACCACGCGGTCGTCGGCCAGTCCGTCGGCCAGGGGACCGCCACGGTGGGGGCAGACGGCGTCTAACGCCCGCAGCGACCCGTCGCGCAACCGGAACACGGCGATCTGACGGCCGTCGACGGCGTACGCGCGACCCTCGCCCACCGGGATGTCGTCGACCGGGCCGAGGATGACCTCATTCATCGCACCGGCACCTGCGGTAGTGCGATTAGCGGCAGCGACGGCGGATTGGCCAGGCGTCGCGGGCTTTACGCCGTCTTGCCAGGGGTCGCGGTATGAGTCCACGGACTTCTGCATCCGCGCATCGAGGCCGGCGGCGATGCGTTCGCTGTCGTCGACGACGACGGCCCGGATCTTATCGATGCCCACCCGCGGCACGAAGGCGTAGGTGCGCTCCAGCCAGTTCGCGTTCTCGCGGTAGTACTGCAGGGACCGGCCGGTGAGCGTGATGACCTCTTCGTGTCTGTCCACCGTTGCGAGCAGGTCGCCCGTGCGGATGTGCGAACCCGCCGCACCTCCCACATAGATCTCCCAGCGGCCGCCCTGCCCGTTACCTTGGCCGGTGATGGTGGCGAAGCCCGAATACGGCCGGCCGGGCAGGCCCAGCGCCAGGGCGAGGTTGATGAACGCCTGGACGGTGTCCGTGCCCGAGCTGTGTTGTTCTGCCCCGCGGGCGGTCAGGATCATCGCACGCTTGGTGCCGGCCGGCAGGCGAGCGGCGTTGACGATGTCCGCCTCGGGCACCCCGCTGATCCGTTCGGCACGGTCCGGCCAGTACAACCGGGCCACCCGGCGAACCGCTTCGAATCCCGTTGTGCGCTCGGCGATGTACGTTTCGTCGATGAGCCGCTCGCGAACGGCGACGTTGAGCATGGCGTTGGCCAGCGCCAAGTCGGTGCCGGGTACCGGCTGCAGATGCAGATCGGCGTTTCGTGCTGTCGCGGTTAGCCGAGGATCGACCACGATGTGCACGGCGCCATGCGGACGTCCTTCTTCGAAGAACTGCATCGCGGGCGGCAATGTATCGGCCGGATTGCTTCCGACCAGGAGTATCACGTCGGCTTGCGCGATATCGGCCAGCGGGAAGGGCATGCCGCGGTCGATCCCGAATGAACGGATCGAGGCGGCGGCCGCGGAGGACATGCAGAACCGGCCGTTGTAGTCGATGGCCGAGGTCCGAAGCGCAACACGTGCGAATTTGCCCAGTTGGTAGGCCTTCTCGTTGGTCAGGCCGCCGCCACCGAAGCACCCGACCGCATCACGGCCGTATCGCTGCTGGGTGTGCTCGACCGCATCGACGATGCGCTCGAGGGCCTCGTCCCACGTCGCCGGGCGCAACTGCGATGTTCGGGTGTCGCGCAGCAGCGGCTGCGTCAACCGCTCGGGGTGGTGCAGTAGCTCGGCGGCGGTCCATCCCTTGGCGCACAGGCCCCGACGGTTGGTCGGGAAGTCGTTCTGCGGCGCAAGCGTGACCGGCGCGGTCGACACGTCGAGGGTGATGCCGCACTGCAGCGAGCAGTACGGGCAGTCCGTTTCACCAGCGAGGCGCTTCGCCGACGCTCCATCACACCCCCATCACCGTTGCCGCTTGGGGGCCAAACTGACGCCGTGTTTCCGAAATGTTGCACCTGATTGTCGCCGTGAATACAGGAACAGCCGATCAGCGAATGCGGGTGTGTGAGCGGAAGTTAACGCTGTTTGACGACGTTGGAGATGCCTTCGTTGTCGATGCGCGGCGACCCGGTCTGGTAGGTGACGACGTTCGCGACCCCTGAGGTGGTGATGACGTCCGCGTTCTCGATGTTGACGCGGTTGCTGTGGCCGGAGACGGTGACGCTGGCGCAGTGACCGGTGATCGTGACCCTGTTGGTGATACCGCTCACGGTGACCGAGCCTGTGTCACACACGACCGTCTTCTGCTGACTGTTCCCGCTCACTTTGTCGGTGCTGCCCGCGCCGACCTTGACGGGTCCACCCAGGGTGGGGCGGAATCCGCTCGCGGCGAGGACGGCCAGTGTCAGCCAGCCCACCACGATCAGCAGCCAGCAGGCCGAGCCGATTTTCAGCCGGCGCCGAAGCTTGCCGGTCCAATCGCCGGCCTGGTCGCGGTCGAGGTCATAGGCAAATGCGGTCACGCATAGTGCCCGCGACGGCTGGCGTTGATCGGCGAGGATGACGCCGTCGACATACTCACGTCCGGTGACGACGAGTTCGCCGCGGTAGCCGGCCACCTCGTAGCGGACCCGGGTCTTGGTGTTCGGCCCACTCCACCGTTGGCGTGTCACCGTCCAGTCGTGGGCGACCGGCAGGAACACGTTGTACCAGGTGGTTCCGCTGTAGTAAGTCGCCTCCGAGATCAGTTCGGTGCCCACGACGTTCGCGACCACACCCCATCGGAGCAGCGTGATCCGCTTCATCGCCGACCGCAGGTGGAGGGCGTAAATCCCGACGAGGGTGAGCACGGCGGCCAGCGCGAATGCCTTGGGGTATCCGAACCACACCGCGATGGGCACGGCGCCGACCATGAGGAGGGTCCATACGTACCACCACCGGAACGGCAGCGCCTCGGTTAGCAGGAAGCTGACGGGGACTCGTCGCGGCGGTGGCGCAAGGTCGTTTCCGCCGGCGGCTGTGGCGGGCTCCCGGTGTGCCGCGGCGGCCTTGGCGGCCGCCGGTTCGCGCTCGAGCTCGGCGACACGGTCGTCCGGATCGTCCGGCTGCATCCGCGAATGTTCCCACAGCTTGCTGGGAGGTGGCGTCGAATCCCCCGGGCCCGCTCACGCGTTGTCGAGGCCGGCTCGGAGCAAGTCCCATGCGAGATGCCGAGCTTCTGCGGCCCTCTGGTGCATGAGCCGCTGTACGGGTGGGATGGGATTGGGCTGGGGCGCCCGTCCGTCGACTACGGCACCATGAACATCCTCCGCTATACGGATCGCCATCAGCACCGCTTCGTTGACGCGGTTCAGCGCCGCATGCAGGCGGTCGTCCACGACCAACAGGTGGGCATTGCCGAGCTCCACCGAGAAGTCGTTCACGACCTGACCGATCTGCTCGAAGATGGGGTTCATTGCCTGCTCCCGCTCTTCGCGGTCCGCGATGCACAAGATGCCCGCGCCCTGGTTCCACAACGTGGCGAGCATCTGGGTGTGGGCGCTGACGGCGCGCGATACGTCGATCACGGCTTGTTTTTGTTGCTGTTCCACGAGGTGGGTGCGCTGCACGCGGGCCAGCTCCCGTTGCGCCTGCATCTCGACCTTGTGCAGCTCGCGAGCTTGTGCCAACTCCTGGGCTGAACGCGCCTCGGCGGCTGCCAGCGCCGTTCGCAGCCGTTCGGCGGCCTCGGCGGCGTCCCGCTTTGCCTGGCGCTGAATATTGAGGGTCTGCCACAAGGCCACCGCGACGGCGGCGAACACGCCGGCGCCGGAGAACCACTCCGCCTTGGTTCCGACTGCCCAGCCACTGAAGACGGTCACCCAGAGGATGACAAGTCCGGTCGCGACACCGCAGGCCAGCCAGCCGACAGCGCGCGAACCGTGCCGGGCGGGCTGAGTGGAGTTGCTGAGTGCGCCGCGCTTTGCCGCCTCAGCGGTCCCGGTCAGTTTTACTGGTCCGATCATCCTGGCCTCTCGTTTTTCCGAGCGTCCCACGGTGCGGGTTGAGGGTGGACGGGCGTCCACAGACTCTGCCGCACGGAGCGAATCTAGGGGTCGCGCGCAGATATGGCTCATCCGGGGGATGCGACTGCCGCCCGCCCACGGTGAGGCTGATGCCCACTAGACCTGGCCGTGCCAGGGCCGTGAGCGCCCCCGCCCCGGCAGCGACGGGACGAAACTCGTGAGGATCGGAGAGAAACGGGGTGCCGCTCGCCCAGCCTGCCGAGCCGGGCCCCGCCACGCATCACTCGATCAAGTGAAGCCGGCGGGCGTGGCCCTCGCTCACGCGCTGACGTCCTGACCGCTGCCCGCAAGTCCCCGCTCACTTGGCGCCCACACATCGCCGGGAAGACTTCCCGGCAAAGCGGGCCTGTCGGCAACGAAAACCGGGTCCCTGCCCTCGGCTGACTGACGATGGAAATCGCTGAGCGCGGCGAACGCCCACTTGCCGAGCAGGCAGATCGCGACCAGGTTGACGATGGCCATCAGTCCCATCGCCACATCAGCAAGCGCCCAGACCGCCGCCAACTTGGACATGGCGCCGAAACCGATGGCAATGAGCACCAGCATCCTGAAGACGTTGATTACCCGGTGTTTGGCGCCGAGGAAGAACAGATTGATTTCGGCATAAACGTAGTTGCCCAGCACCGAGGAGAATGCGAAGACGAACACCAGCACGGTCATCAGTCCGGTGGTCCACGATCCCAGCCCGCTGGCGATCGCCGACTGGGTAAGCGTTGCTCCTTCGATCTTGCCGGCGCGAGCGGGATCGTACACGTCGGGGCCTGACACGAGGATGATGAATGCCGTTGCCGAACAAACGATCATGGTGTCGACGAATACGCCCAGCGACTGGATCAGGCCCTGTTTCACCGGATGCGAGACCGTGGCGGTGGCCGCGACGTTGGGCGCGCTGCCCATACCGGCCTCGTTGGAGAACAGGCCGCGCTTGACGCCGTTGAGCATCGCAGCGGCCACACCCCCGGTGAAACCGCCCGCTATTTCCTTGATTCCGAACGCGCCGCCGATGATCTGCTCGATGACACGCGGCAGGTTCGTGATGTTGACCGCGATGATGACCACCGCCAGGAGCACGTAGGCGACAGCCATGACCGGCAGAACAAACTCAGCCACCCGCGCGACCCTGCGCACCCCGCCGAACAGTACGGGGGCAGCGAGAACCACGAGACCCGCTGTCGTCCAATCCACCTCGATCGCGTGCGATGTCTTCAGCACGTCGCTGATGGCGTTGGCCTGCACCATGTTGAACGCGATTCCGAAGGTGAACACCAGAAGGATCGCGAAGAGGACTCCGCCCGCTCGTGAGCCGAGTCCGCGTTGGATATAGAAGGCTGGGCCGCCACGAAACGTCCCATCGTCTGCGCGGACCTTGAACATCTGCCCGAGCGTCGCCTCGATCAGGGCCGTCGCCATGCCCAACAACGCAACCATCCACATCCAGAAGATGGCGCCCGGACCGCCGACGGTCAGAGCGATCGCGACCCCGGCGATGTTGCCCGTTCCGACCCGCGACGCGAGCCCAACGCAGAAGGCCTGAAACGGGGAGATCCCTCCGTCATGTGTGCGCGACCGCCCGAGCTGGGCGAGCATCCGTCCGAAGTACCGGATCTGGATGAATCTGGTGCGCACCGTGAAGTAGATCCCCGACGGCGACGAGCAGATAACTGAGGACGTGGGTGTAAAGAACCTTGCTGACGGGATCAATCAGCTGTTCCTGGATGAAGTCCACGTGCACTCCCGACCTGAGCAAGCGGTGATCAAGAGATCGTCGCACCTCAGTGCGGGAATTGAGCGCGCCGGCGACAATTTCCTCGCGAACCGCTTCACTGGGCCTCACGGTCGCGCTTCGCCGCCGAGGAGGTCATCCTCGCATGGCTGCGCTCCTCTGGCGGTCCCGTCGTTGACTGCCGCCGCGCAGTGGATTTTCAGCCGCACACCAGCGGCTCCGCCGACGGCAGCTTATGTCCGCCCAGCGGGGTCGCCGCCGGAACCGGCGCTGCCGCCGGTGTTGAGCCCCGTTACACCCGTTGTCGAGCCGGCGGCCGGGTCGCCGCCGGTACCGGCGCTACCGCCAGTGTTAAATCCCGTTACACCCGTACTCGTGCCGGCGGCGGGCATGTTTCCAGAAGGCACGCTCGCCGACGCGGCGGGGGTCGCCGCAGAGGCAGGCGCCGGCGCCGCCGCGGGAGCGGCCGGGGCGGGAGCCGGAGCCGGCGCGGCGGCGGGAGCCGGTGCAGCGGCGGGAGCCGGAGCCGGCGCGGCGGCGGGAGCCGGGGCAGGGGCGGGAGCCGGTGCAGCGGCGGGAGCCGGAGCGGCGGTGTTCGGCCCACCAGCGGTCCAGATCAGGACGTCTTGAGCCCCGTCGTTGTAGACGACACTGTTGGGGGCCACGCCGGTGACGTCAAAGTAGATCTTGCCGGTCGATTTGGCGCCAGGAAGGAGGGTTGACGGGTTGACGCCCTGCGGTGTCGCCGCATTGTAGAGAGCCCGGTAGGTTTCGCCGTCTGTGGCGCGAGCGTTGAAATTCGAGACGATCGGTGTGACCGAGCCCTGGTCAGCCTCCACGGTGGCAGTGGCTTCGTACAGCCGCCCGGCGACCGGATACGGGACGGCGTCACTGCTGGGGGTGAGGTCGCTGACGGTCCAGCCGGTGACGACGGCGCCGCTGGCGTCGTACAGTTGTTCTCGCGCACCGAACCCGGCCGTCGTGGGATTGGCTGCCGACGCGGTTGCTGCGGCGGCGATGGTGAGGGCCGCCACTGCCAGAGGCGCAGCTGCAGCCGACGCGATGGTGGTTGTCCTCATAATCTGACCTCGTCTCCTCATGCGCTTCATTCGTTAGGTTGGCGCTGCTGGGGTCCACATTGCACGGCTAGCGACTCTATTTGCAAACTGCCGCGTTTTTTGTTGCCGCGGCACGGAGATCGTTTCGGCGCTTCCCTTGGCGCACTTGCCTTTCCGGGTAAATCGCTCAGTGGACACGCCTTCTGGCGCCCCACATTATCTTACGGCTTCGACCGGCTCCATCAAGACCGAAGGGACAGCCATCAGAACTCGTCTGGGCTGGGGCGACGGTTGTAATCCTGGTGTTAACCACTGGGTCAAGCTGATTTTTGCTTGCGTTCAGGTGCTTCGATGAAACCGCGTAGCCGCAGCGGCGTGCATATGTGGCCGCCCCGATCTGTGCCCCGAGGCCGGCGCGGGCTCCCGCTCGTCTGCACTTGAGGCTCCAGCGAGTCTGCTTCTCCAGGCCAGAACGGCTGTCCCGCAGACAATTAGACGGTTCAGTGCCGACTACGGCCATGCGGCAGGCCGCCCCTGAGGCGGAGTCCGCGGTCACAACCGATCCTTTGCCTGATTTCGCCCGCTTAGCCGCGCCGATCGCAGAATCGGACGGTGTCTGACCCGGCGTGAGCGTGCAGGGATGTTGTCGCCTGCCGATGCAACCGGGAGCTACCAGCCGCACCCAGGGTTTGCATGTTCAGCTAATGTCACGCCGCTTGCGCGTAGATCCTTCCAGCTGGACCTCGCTCGTATTGGCTGCCAAATCTCGATCAGGCGGTGCGTTCACGCGGCGGGTCGAGTGTACCGGGTTGGAGACCTCTGACCTGCAGTGATGCGAAGTGGTCCCGGCTGGGATCGGAGCACTCGCAAGTCCCCGCAGCCGCCGCGGGAACTTGCCGGCGAGCGTTGCGACGGTCCGGTGTCACCGCTTCAAGCGGCCGTCGTGTACGTGCAGAGATAGGACCTTCGGCCGTGGCGGCCGCCGATGCGCCCGGACGAGAATCGCGTTATGACGCAACGTGAGCTCGAAGACCTCTCACTCGACGAATGCTTCCGGCTGCTCGCTGGCGCACGCGTCGGGCGACTGGTGTATCAAGATGACCTCGGACCCCTCGCCGTGCCCGTCAACTACGCCGTGGCCGGACACGACATCGTCTTCCGCGTCGAGGGTGGCGCGAAACGAGCGGCGATGCAGCAACCGATGGTCGCCTTCGAGGTCGACCACGTCGACGAGGACCGGAAGTTCGGATGGAGCATCCTGGTGCGAGGCGTCGGCGCCGAGGTCGACCTGGAACGGGTTCCTGCGCTGCTGCGAGCGATGGACGGCCACTCCCCGACACCGTGGGCGGCCGGCATCCACAAGGTGTGGCTAAAGATTGTGCCGCAGACCGTCACCGGGCGGCGGCTCGGTGCGGAGCGGCAGTCGTGGTGACAGTTCTGATGCACGGCAGGGGCGGTTCCGATCACGAGCGAATCGCACCGCATGGCTGGCATGTCCTGGGGAGTACGACCACCGCGCGCCGATCAACTGCCCGAACTACTGACTCGATTTGCTACAGGCATTTGGCACGTAGTTGGCACGGGCTTGACAAATCGGCCAAAAGCGGGCTCTGAACTGCGATAACGATGTGTGGTCCCGGCTGGGATCGAACCAGCGACCTTCCGCGTGTGAAGCTGAAGCGAAGTCACAAGCGAGACGTTTGTGCTGGTCAAACTGGACGAATTGGACCGATCGTGATGGTTGAGAGCACGCAATATGAACGGCGTAGCGGGTGTGGAGCGGATGAAAACGAACCCGTGATCGGTTGGCACAGGCCGATGGTGCGACCCGGCACGATGCGAATTCTATTGGCGTGTAAGCGGAGGTGTCGGGAAGCCCGACTGTCGTCATCGTTGTAGTCAGAAATAGCCCAACTCGACCGCGTGTTGGTCGACGCCCGCGCTCATGCGGAAACAAGCGCACGCGGCGGCGTTCGGGCGCCCGCCAGCGCGATCGAGGTCGGCGCCTGACGTCTCGACGCCGGCAGCGCCACCCAGGAGACGCCACCGATGATCCATCGCAACCGCAACCAGTCCGGCACGCGCGATCTGAACCCGATGGCGCTCGCCATTCGTATACACAGTTTGGGTGCGCCGAGGGCGCGCACCTGGAACAGAGCGTGGTCATGAAGCGCAAGCTCTTCGCCGTAACCTGTCTGGCCGGCCTCATCATCGCCGGCGCCGCGGCGGTGGCATACACCGCACCGAACCCCAGCGAATCGGGACCGTCACTGTCGGATTCGACGACGACCTCGACGACACCAACGACATCAGCCAACGCCCCGAGACCTCCGGTGCATTCGGGCTACTGACCTGAGCAGGCGTCGCCGGTCGGCCGGGGTCGAGTCCTAACTGCATGCAGGTCGGTGATCACGATGGCGACCACGCTGATTACAGATGACGGTCAGCCAGCAGACCCAGGGGATGTACCTCGGTGGGCGGAACTGGACGAGCAAAGACGTTCACGGGTCGGTCATGCATATTCGGACACGATGTGTGCTCAGCGATTTCACAACGGCGGCGTGTGAGGATGACGGTCACGCCCGAACCGGGGAGGTCATGATCGTCAGCTGGCTCAACCCGATGCGCGTGAGCGTGCGGACCCGGTCGACGGTTGCCGCCGCGGTGGTGATGACCGTTTGTCTTGCCATCGCCGGTGGTGTCCTGCTGCTGGTGCTGTACCGATCGCTGGAGACCGCCGCTCAGAAAGCGGCCGCGGCCCGCGCCGAGCAGATCAGTCAACAGCTGCAGACCGATTTGCCCAGGGAGGTGGACCCGTCGTTGTTGGTGACCGACAGCCAGGTCGGTGCGGTGCAGATCGTCGATGTTGCCGGGACGGTGTTGGCCGCCTCCAACGGTGCTCCCCGATCACCGCTGGTGACCGTGTCGTTGAGCAACGGGCAGGCGCGCAGCGTCGACCGGGTCGAGGATCCTGCCACCGGGTCCGATTATTGGGTGTCGGCCCGCGCGGCCGCTGTTCCTGGAGGGACGGTCACCATCCTGGTCGGCGCGGACCGAGAACCCGTCGAATCCGTGGTGACAAGGGTGGGGGCCCTTTTGGCGTTCGGTTGTCCCGTCATCGTCGCGTTAGTGGCTGTGGGTACCTACCGGCTGGTCGGGGCGGCGTTAGGGCCGGTCGAGGCGATCCGTGCCCGGGTGGCCTCGATCTCGAGCACTGACCTCGCCCAACGCGTACCGGTACCAGGTACCCGCGACGAGATCGCCGATCTTGCCACCACGATGAACGCCATGCTCGCCCGACTCGAACGTGGCCGGGCCGCCCAACACCGCCTGGTCAGCGACGCCTCCCATGAACTGCGCAGTCCGCTGGCCACGATCACAACCGCTCTGGAGTTGGCATCGGGGCGGCCCGATCTCATCGACAACGACCTGATCGACGAGTCGTTGCTGCCCGAGGCCCACCGTATGCATCAGCTTATCGAGGATCTGCTGTTGCTGGCGCGCTCGGATGAAGGTGCGATGGAGCTGCGGCGCGACGACGTCGACCTCGACGACCTTCTCCAAGCGGAAGGCAGCCGGCTACGCGGAATGGGATCAATCCACGCGGTAATCCATATCGAGGCGTGCCGCACTGTCGGCGACCCCGCCGCATTGGCCCGGGTGATCCGCAATCTTGTCGACAACGCCGTGCGGCACGCGTCGAGCACGGTCACCCTGGACTGTCGCCCGGAGTCCGGTCACGCCGTCATCACGGTCGCCGACGACGGACCGGGCATCCCGGCCGAGGACCGGGCGCGCATCTTCGAACGATTTGTTCGCCTGGACCCCGCCCGCACCCGATCGTCGGGGGGATCGGGCCTCGGCCTGTCCATCGTCGAGGAGATCGTGCGGTCCCACCACGGCACCGTCGCGGTAGGCGACGCGGCCCAGGGTGGCGCGGTGTTCACCCTGACACTGCCACTGGGACAACAGGATTCGGCGAGTGGAGGTCAGGATTCGGCATCGGAGAGGAGACGATAGCCGACACCGCGCACCGTTTCGATGGTCACGACCCCGAACGGTGCGTCGATCTTGCGCCGCAGATAGCCGACATACACCTCGACGACGTTGTCGTCGCCCTCATAGTTCGAGTCCCACACCGCCCGCAGGATTTCTGACTTGGTGACCACATCTCCCTTGTTGCGTAGCAGAAACTCAAGCACCCCGTACTCACGCGGAGTCAGGGTGAGCACCGTCTGGCCGCGAGTCACTCGTCGGCGGGCGGGATTCAGGGACAGGCTGCCCGCGGTCAGCACCGTCGGGCGTTCGGGGGCGCCGCGCCGCAGCAGGGCGCGCAGTCGCGCCACCAGCACCACGAAGGAGAACGGTTTGGTCAGGTAATCGTCGGCGCCGATGTCGAACGCGTCGGCCAGGTCGTATTCGCCGTCCTTGGCCGAGAGCATCAGCACCGGTGTCCACACCTGACGGGTCCGCAGCTCGCGCAGCACCTGGTATCCGCTCAGCCCGGGCAGCATGATGTCGAGCACCACCACGTCGAAATCCCCGGTGGCCGCTGCGGCCAAGCCGTCCACACCGTCGTGTTCGACGTCGACGACGAAACCCTCGGCGACCAGGCCACGACGCACCGTCTCGGCCAGTCTGGATTCGTCCTCGACCAGCAGAACGCGCACGACGCCCTCCAACCCCGGCCAATCGGCCCGATGAAACCAGTAGAGCAGAGTCCTGATCGGCTTCTCAGCGTCCCCTCAGCACCCGATGGCCAGGCTGTATCCATGTCCCATGTCAGATCCGCCGTGCGCGAGGCAGTTGCGGACGTAGTCACCAACACGGCCACCGCGGGCTTGCTGGTCACCGCACTCATCGCCGCAGCCTTGCTGCTCGGCGCCCAAACATTGCCTTATCACCGGTACGCCGCCGCGGGGCTGCGGGTCGCGGGACTGCTTACGACCCTGACAGCGCTGACGATCGGGGTGCAGGGTCACGGCTGGGTGGCTGGCGCGGACGCAGCGACCACGTCCTGGTTTGTTGCACACCGATCCGCGGGGTTTGATGTAGCCGCATTGGTCATCACCGATCTCGCCAGCCCGGTCGGGACCACCGTTGTCGCTGTGATGTGCGGGGCGCTGCTGTCCTGGCGGGCTCGTTCGATTGTCCCGGGCGGCGTCGTCATCGGTACCGTCGCGGCCGCGGCGCTGGCCAGCACCGCACTCAAGGCGATTGTCGGTCGTTCCCGGCCCCCGCTGGAGCTGCAACTCATCCTGGAGACCGATCATTCGTTTCCGTCCGGTCATGTCACCGGCACCGCCGCACTGCTCGGCGTCATCGCGGTATGCGCCGGAACCGGATGCCGGCCCGCCGTCCGGGCCTGGCTGGCGGCCGGTGTGGTCACCGCTGTGCTGGCCATCGCTGCCAGCCGCCTCTACCTGGGTGTGCACTGGCTCACCGACGTCACCGCCGGGGCGATCCTTGGCGCAGCGTTCGTGGTCGCCGGCGCCGCCGTATACGGTGCCCTACACCCTCGACCGGCCCCAGACGAGACGCCGCCATCCGTCCGCCGCGGCGCCGGTGACGGCGCACCGATGAGCGCGCTCGGCCGGGAATCATGACCCCCGACGCGCTGATCGCGACGTTCGGGCTGCCCGGACTGCTCAGCGCGGTGTTCGCCGAAACCGGGCTTCTGTTTGGGTTCTTCCTGCCCGGCGACTCGCTGCTGTTCACTGTCGGAGTCCTAACGGCGCAGATGCACCCCGCCGTTCCGCGGTGGCTGCAGCTATTCACCGTCCCCGCCGCGGCCCGAAAGACCGTGACGATCAGCGTTCGGTAACCGCGCGCGGATCTGTGAACCGCACTATTGAGAGGAACCCATGAAAAACGCCGCACGCAGCTTGTCGGTTGCCACGGCGATCGTGGCGGTCGTGGCGGTGCTGGCCGGGTGCGGAACCAAGGGAAGCGCGCCGGCCGGCTCGGCCACCGCGAGCGGCCCGGTCACGACCGTGTCCGAGAGCAACCCTGCTGGCGACATTCCGGACAACCAGGCGTTCGTCCCGTTCACCCCGCCCGGAGGCCTGTTCACGGTGTCGGTGCCCGAAGTGTGGGCCCGCACCACTGAGGGCGCCGCGACCATCTTCACCGACAAATTGAACACGGTGCGTATCGAGACGTACCCCAGCGCCGCCGCCCCCAACACCGAGTCAGTCGGTGTCGACGAACTGCCGGTGATCGCGTCGTCCACCCCTGGCTACCGCCCGGGGACTGTCAGTGCGGTTCAACGCAAGGCCGGCGAGGTCATACTGATCACCTATCAGGGCATCTCACCGCCGAACCCGGTCACCGGCAAAGCCGCGAAAGACGACGTCGAACGTTACGAGTACTGGCATGACGGCCAGGAAGTGATCTTGACGCTGTCCGGGCCGGTCGGCGCCGACAACGTGGACCCGTGGCGGATCATCACCGACTCGCTGCAATGGAAGTGATGACCGAGCTAGCCCCATCGCCCGCGTTGGAAGCCCGCTCGCTGTACCGGTTCTACCGCGCTGGCGACGAAGAAACCCTAGCGCTCCAAGGGGTCTCGTTAACCGTGCAGCGCGGCGAATTCGTCGTCGTCACCGGCCCCTCCGGTTCAGGCAAATCGACGCTGCTGGCGTGTCTGGCCGGAATGGACAACCCCGACGGCGGCAGCGTGCGCGTCGAGGGCCAGCAGATCAGCCACCGACCCGAACCCGAGCAAGCGAGGATCCGGGCGCGTCACATCGGCATGCTGTTTCAGAACTCGAACTTGTTCGCGCACCTCTCGGTTGCCCAGAACCTGGCGCTGGTGCGTTCCCTGGGGGGGCGCGTCCACATTGATCAACCCGACGTGCTGAGCCAGCTCGGCCTGACGGACCGGGCGGCCGCCTACCCTGGCGAGCTTTCCGGAGGCGAACTGGCCCGCGCCGGGCTGGCGATTGCGCTGGCCAATGCTCCGGCTGCGCTGCTCGCCGACGAACCCACCGGTGAGTTGGACAGCGTCACCGAATCACGGGTCCTCGACCACTTGTCCGACGCCGCCGCCCGCGGGACCGCGATCCTCGTCGCCAGCCATAGTCCGGCGGTCGCCGCCGCTGCGGAACGCGTTGTGCGGCTCGACGACGGGCGGGTGTGTTGATGGGCACCCATCCCGGCGAGCAGGAAACCCTCGCCGACGACATGGCCACACCGTCGGCCGTCGTCGAATGCACCGGTGTGAGCCGCACCTTCGGTTCCGGCGTTAATGCGGTGCACGCCGTCCGTGAGGTGAGCTGCCGAATACCACCGTCGGCCCGGATCGCCCTGACCGGACCATCCGGATCGGGAAAGTCCACGCTGCTGCATCTGATCGCCGGACTCGACGTCCCCACCGCCGGATCGGTGCGGTGGCCCGCACTCGGGGACGGCCGGAGCGGGCGTCCGACCGGAATCGGCGTGGTGTTTCAGGGCCCGAGCCTGTTGCCCAGCCTCGATGTGACCGAGAATGTCGCTCTCCCCCTGCTGTTCGCTGGGCAGGCCGATGACACGGCGATGCGTGACGCTCGCGCAGCGCTCGACCTGGTCGGGGTCGGCGACCTGAATGCCAAACTGCCCGACGAACTGTCGGGAGGCCAGTCGCAGCGGGTTGCTATCGCGCGGGTGCTGGCGGCCCGCCCAACCGTGATCCTCGCCGATGAACCCACCGGGAAACTGGACCATCAAACCGCCGAGCGGGTCATCACCATCCTGCTGGACACCGCGATCGCGATCGGCGCCGTGGTGATGATCGCCACCCACGACCCCGTCGTCGCCGCCCGGCTGCCCGACCGATGGGTGATGCGCGACGGCCACCTCGACACCCACCCCGACATCGATCGAAGCATCACGTGATCGCGACATGGACGCTCGGGCTGCTGCGGCGCCGGCGGGGGAGGCTTGCCGCGACGGTCGCCGGTATCGCCGCCGCGGTCGCACTCGTGGCCTGCCTGGGCAGTTTCCTTGCCGCCGCGCAGGGCTCGATGACGGCCCGCGCGATCCGCAGCGTGACCGTCGACTGGCAGGTCGAAGTCCAGCCCGGTGCCCAACCATCCACCGTCTTGAGCACGGTTCAGTCCGCACCCGGCGTACACGCGGCGCTGCCGGTCGGTTTCGCTCACTCCAGCGGATTGATCACACAAACCGGTGGAAGCACTCAAACCACCGGCCCGGCAATGGTATTGGGCATCCCGCCGAACTACCGCGAGCAGTTCCCGGGCGCCATCCGCACCCTCGTCGGCGCCGATAGTGGGGTTCTGATCGCCCAGCAAACCGCCGCCAATCTGCATGTGGCGCCCGGCGACACCGTCCACATCGGGAGGGCAGGCATGGCGGGGGTCGACGTGGTGGTCGACGGCGTGGTCGACCTGCCCCAGGCGGACTCGCTGTTCCAGAAGGTCGGCGCTCCCGTCGGCGCCCAGCCGGTCGCACCGCCCGACAACGTGCTGATCCTCGGCCAAACGCAGTGGCATAGTGTGTTCGACCCGCTGTCGGCCCTGCGGCCCGATCTGCTCAGCACCCAGATCCACACCGCGATCGACCACGCGCTGCCGCCCGATCCGGGGTCGGCCTACACGCAGGTCACTGCCGCGGCGCACAACCTTGAGGCCCGAAGCGGCGGCGGCGCACAGGTCGGCGACAACCTCGGCGGCGCGCTCGGCGCCGCGCGCAGTGACGCCGCATACGCCCGGGTGTTGTTCTTGTTCCTCGGCTTGCCCGCCGGCGTCCTGGCAGGCCTGTTGACCGCCACCGTCGTCGCCGCGGGCGCCGACCGCCGACGTCGGGACCAGGCCCTGCTGCGGGCCCGCGGCGCAACGCGGCGCCAATTGCTGTGGATCGCCGCAGCTGAGGCCGCCGTGGCCGGGATCCTCGGCAGCGCCGTCGGGCTCGTCGCAGCCGCACTGGTCAGCCTGGTCACCTTCGGGTCCCCCAGCCTTGGTGCCGACGCCCGCACTGCGATGGGCTGGGCCGCGGCCTCGGCTGCTGTGGGGATGGGGATCGCGGCCGCGGCGGTGCTGGCCCCGGCCTGGCGGGATCCGCGCGAGTCCACGATCATCACGGCGCGTGCCGACGTGCGGCGAACCCGACCCCCGCGCTGGACCCGCTCCGGTCTGGACATCGTGGCTCTCGCGGTGTCGGGGGTGCTGTTCTGGCTGGCCGGGCGCACCGGATATCAGATCGTCCTCGCTCCGGAAGGTGTTCCGACAATCTCGGTGTCGTACTGGGCGTTCGTCGCGCCTGCCCTGTTGTGGATCGGCGCAGCCCTGCTGGTGTGGCGTCTCAGCGACGTGCTCCTGGGCCGCGGCTGGGCGGTTGCCGCCCGAGTGTTGCAGCCGGTGGCCGGGTCGTTGTCGCGCATCGTCGCCCACTCGCTGTCCCGGCAGCGGGCGCCGCTGGCCCGCGCGATTGTCTTGTTGGCACTTGCGCTGGCCTTCGCCGCATCCACCGCGACGTTCAACGCCACCTACCGGGCCCAGGCCGAAGTCGACGCCCAACTCACCAACGGCGCCGATGTCACCGTCACCGAAGCCCCCGGCAGCGCCGTGTCAGCCGGCGCGGCAGCACAGCTCGCCGCCATACCCGGGGTGCGGTCCGTGGAACCGATCCAGCACCGCTTCGCCTACGTCGGAACCGACCTTCAGGATCTCTACGGCGTGAGCCCGACCACCATCACCAGCGTCACCGCGTTGCAGGACAACTACTTTCAGGGCGGCACCGCCGAGCAGTTGATGCACAAGCTCGCGGCACAGCCCGACTCCCTTTTGGTCAGCGCCGAAACGGCCAACGACTTCGAACTTCGTCCCGGCGACACCGTCAACCTGCGCATCCAAGACGCCCGCACCCACCAACTCACCGCCGTGGGATTCCACTACATCGGAATCGTCACCGAATTCCCCACCGCACCCAAAGACAGCTTCTTGGTGGCCAACGCCGGCTACATCGCCCAACACACCGGCAGCGACGCCGTCGGAGCCTTCCTCGTCGACACCGGCGGGCGCGACACCACCGCCGTCGCCGATGGGATCAGAACAGCCGTCGGCACATCGGCGACGGTCACCGACATCGCCACCACCCGCGGCAGCGTCGGATCGAGTCTGACCGCGGTCAGCCTGGCCGGCCTCACCCGAATCGAACTCGGCTTCGGGCTGTGCCTGGCCGCCGCGTCCGGGGGCCTGGTCCTCGCCCTCGGACTCACCGAGCGACGGCGCAGCTTCGCTATCGCCAATGTGCTCGGAGCGACCCGCCGCCAACTGCGGTCCTTTGTGCTGGCCGAGGCCGCGATCCTCATCGCGTGCGGCCTCGCCGCCGGGGCCGCCCTCAGCTGGGCGCTGTCGCGGATGCTGGTAGGCGTACTCACCGGCGTCTTCGACCCGCCACCCGCAGCGCTGTCGGTGCCATGGGTATATCTCGCCGCGACCGCGGCCACGATCGCCGTAGCGATCGGTGCGGTATCAGCAGCCACCGTCCGCCTCGCCCGACGGTCCCCGCTGACGGTGCTGAGCGAGCTATGAATCGCGCGCTGGCCATGCAGGGTCATCTGCGCGGCCAGTAAGCGATCCGTGCCGTCCGCGGCGAACGGTTGAGGACTGACGGCCTGCACGGGGCCGCCCGGCGCCCCAGGGGCCAGGCAGTGACCAGCCCGGCTCCATGCGGTGATGAACAGCGATGTTGATCGCGGGTTTGGCGTAGCTGAGGGCTGTCGCCGAGATGCGGCGTGCGGGGCCCGACACGGCGTGATGCCTCTAGCGTCTCGCTTGGGTAGCTGGCCCGCACGTCCGGGTGTGTTCGGGATTCATGCCGCTCTCGTAATGCGGCCGTGACGGAACTCTCAGCGTGGCTTCAGCCACGTGTCTCTAGGGTCGGGCGTTGTGACCGAAACAACGAGATCCGAGGCCGTCGAACCCCAGCGCATGCTGCTGAGCAAGGTGCCCGAGGTCACGGTGTGGTTCTGGATCATCAAGATCCTGTGCACGACCGTGGGTGAGAGCTTCGCCGACTGGATCAACATGACTTTGGGTGTCGGTCTGAACGCGACCGCCCTCATCTTCACCGTGGTACTTGCCGCGGTGCTGGGGTGGCAGTTGCGCCTCAGCCGCTACGTGCCGTTCGTCTACTGGCTGGCGGTCGTCGTGCTCAGCGTGACTGGCACGCTCTACACCGACATCCTCACCGATGATCTGGGCGTTCCGCTCGCCGTGAGCACGAGCGTCTTCGCGGCCCTCCTGGCCATAGTCTTCGGCGTCTGGTTCGCCCGCGAGCGGACCCTGTCGATCCACAGCATCGTCACGCGGCCGAGAGAGTTGTTCTATTGGCTCGCAGTTCTGGTCACGTTCGCCCTGGGTACAGCAGCTGGTGACTGGATACTGAAGCTGACCGGTTGGGGACCGGGTACGTCGGTGATCCTGCCGGCTGGCCTGATCGTCTCGATCGTGATCGGCTGGCGGCTGGGCGCGAACTCCGTGCTGTCGTTCTGGCTCGCTTACATTCTGACCCGCCCGCTGGGCGCGAACCTCGGCGACTGGTTCGCGTCCCCGTCGAGCGAACGGGGCCTCGGGTTTGGTACCGCGCTCACCAGCGCGATCTTCCTCACCGCGATCATGGTTACGGTCGTGTACCTCACGCGCACCCGCGGTGACGTAATCGAAGAGTACGACCGGACCCACACGCCGATCGTGACCACCAATCCGACTCGCGAGCGGATCATGCTCGGGTACTACGCCGTAGTCGCTGTGGCCACCGGCGCCCTGCTCACGTGGGCCGCCGGGCAGCCGCACGCAACCGCGACGGCGAGCGAGGAGGAAACGGGCCCGGCGCCCGTGACCACGACGCTCACCCCAGGTCAGGCGACGGCCCGTTTCCCGCCGGAGGAGGTAGCGAAGTTCCGCACCATCGCTCAGGACACGCTGTCGAAGGTGCGGGCCGGCGACCAGACTGGCGCAACCGCCCGGATCAAGGACCTCGAAACCGCGTGGGACGACGACGAGGCAACCCTTCGGCC